>Ga0207754_100293_pt1 | contig 21742 bp, 22 predicted proteins | sample A23E1SouthBayCA_FD_187728 | JGI IMG/M metagenome (GOLD analysis project Ga0207754, IMG submission 187728) | Aerobic enrichment media microbial communities from Eden Landing Ponds, California, USA - A23 E1 (SPAdes) | ecosystem: Environmental > Aquatic > Marine > Unclassified | place: Emeryville... | reverse complement strand
CCGGTCCGAGAGGCTGCCGCCGATCACGACGCCGCCGGCCTCCGACAGCGCGACGGCGGACGCACTCGCCGTGGCGGCCGCTGCCGGGAGCGACATCGCCGAGGCGAAGGAGACGATCTTCCCGATGATCATCAGTCCCACGCCGTTGGTAGCGGCGAACACGACGTACAGCAGCCAGAACTGCCACGTTCGAACCGACTCCCGCCAGGTCCACGCCCGCTCGTCGAGCGCCGCCGCGGGCGAGTCGTCGGTGTCCGACGTCCGTGGCGGGTCCCGCAGCACCACCGCCGCCAGCACGGCGCCGCCGCCGGCGACTACCGCGAGCACGAACATCGTCCCCTCGAACGCCTCGCCGACACGGCCCCGGATCGTCGGGATCACCAGGAAGCTGAACCCGCTAAACGACATCCCGACCACGCCGGTCGCGAGCCCGCGGCGGTCGTGGAACCACTTCACGGGCGTGTTGACGGCGACAGTGTAGACGGCGCTGACGCCGACGCCGCCGAGCGCGTAGCTCGCCGCAGCGACGGGCAGGGAGTCAGCGAGCCCGACGCCCACGAACCCCCCAGCCAGGCAGAGCGCCCCAGCGAGCAGCGGGATCCGGGGACCGTACCGGTCGCGCACCCAGCCCGCAGGGAACTGGCCGAGCGTCTGGAAGACGACGAACAGGGTGAACACGGTGCCGAGCGCCGACTCCGGCGCCCCGAGCCGCCCGCCGAGCGGGAGTCGGATCGACGACCAACCGAACTGGTAGACGCCCGCCGCGCCGAGCGCTACGGCCGCGGTCGCGACCAACTCCCAGCCCGAGAACCGGAGCTCGCTGCGGTCCATCGCGGGCGGTCAGGCCACCCGCGCCACCAGCTCTTCGGCCTGCTCTTGGGCGCGCTCCCGGATGGCCGCCGCGTCGAGCGTCTGGATCTCGCGCTCTGCCATCAGCACCTGCCCGTCACAGACCGTGTGCCGCACGTCCTGCCCGCTGGTCGCGTACGCGAGGTGACTCACCAGATCGTGCGCCGGCGTCAGGTGGGCTGCGTCGAGGTCCACGACTGCGAGGTCGGCGTTCGCGCCTTCCTCGATCCGGCCGGAGTCGAAGCCGAGCGCCGCCGCCGAGCCCTCGGTGGCCATCCGGACGGCCGCGCTCGCGGGGACCGCCGCGGCGTCGTCGGCGCCGAGTTTCCCCAACATCGCGGCGTCGCGGATCTCGTCGAACATGTCGAGATCGTTGTTCGAGGCCGCGCCGTCGGTGCCGAGGCCGACCGTGACGCCGGCGTCGAGTAGGTCGGCGACGGGGGCGATCCCGGAGGCGAGCTTGGCGTTCGAGGCGGGGCAGTGAACCGCCGTGGCGTCGCTGGCAGCGAGTCGCTCGATCTCCTCGTCGTCGACGTGGACGCAGTGGGCGAGGAAGTCGCCGTCCGCCAGCAGCCCCACGTCTTCGGCGTACTCGAGCGGGCGGGTCCCGCGCTCGTCGACGATCGGTTTGACCTCCTGTTTGGTCTCGTTAGCGTGGATGTGGATCGGCACGTCGGCGTCGCGGGCGCGCTCGACCGCCTCGCGGAGCAGCTCCTCGTTCACGGTGGTCAGCGAGTGGGGCATCACCGCCGTGGCGATGCGGCCGCTGGCGAGCCCGTCGTACTGGGCGGCGAAGTTGACGCTCGTCTCCAGGTCCTCCCGGGCGTCCTCCTCGTCCTTCCCGACGGAGACGAAGCCGTGGCCGAGCAGCGCGCGCAGTCCCGAGGCTTCGACGACACCGGCGATGTGGGGCTCCTCGAAGTACATGTCCGCGAAGCCGGTGGTGCCGGTGCGGATCATCTCCACCGCGGCGAGCTCCGTGCCGATCCGGATGTCCTCGGCGGTGAGTTCGGCCTCGACGGGCCAGATGTCCTCCTGGAGCCACGCGTCGAGCGGTTTGTCGTCGGCGTAGCCGCGGAGCAGCGTCATCGCGGCGTGGCCGTGGGCGTTGATCAGGCCCGGGACGACGAGGCCGCCGGCGGCGTCGAGGGTCTCCTCGGCCGTGGCGTCGATCTCGCCGGGGGCGGCGACGCGCTCGATGGTGCCGGTCGACTGGTCGATCAGCACGTCCGACGCGGTGACAGAGTGGTCGGGGTGGAGCACGCGACCGTTCGTGACGTGGAGCGTGGGCATGCCGAATCGGTCGACCGCGAGGGGTGTTAAGCCGTCGTTCTGCGCCCGTGAAGCGTCGGCGGCCGCGACGCCTACACCGGCGCCGAGCCGAGCAGCGCGAGCAGGCTGAACAGGACCGCGCCGAGGATGACGCTCACCACGAAGTGGATGACGACGACGCCGACCAGCAGCCGGCGGTCGAGGTCGTGGAGCTGGCGGAACGCCAGGCCGTCGACGGCCAGCGCGGCCCCAAGGGCGAGAAACGGCGAGAACTCGAACGTCGCCGCGAGGAAGGCGATCGCCGCGATCGGCGGGCCGACGACCGCGTGCCGGCGGAGCGACACGTCGCCCAGCAGGTTCCGGGCGGCGATGAACGCAGTCAGGGAGAGGAACGCAGCGAACAGCACGTACGTCGTGAGGATCGACACCGTCGTCGACTGCAGCGGCGCCTGCAGAACGGCGAACTGGTCGAGAGCCCCCAAGGAGAGTGGCACGGACACTGCTCCTCAGCCGAGCAGGCCGAGTTCGTCCAGTCGGTCGGTGATCACGTCGACGGCCGCGGCGGCGTCAGCCGGCTCCTTCCCGCCGGTAATGACGAGCTTGCCCGAGCCGAACAGGAGCGCGACCACGTCGGGCTCGTCCAGCCGATAGACGAGCCCGGGGAACTGCTCCGGCTCGTACTCGATGCTCTCCAACCCCAGCCCGATCGCGATTGCGTTGAGGTTGAGACTCTCGCCGAGGTCGGCGCTGGTGACGATGTTCTGGACAGTGATCTCGGGATCGTCCTCGATCGGGATGCTGAGGTCCCGCAGCTTCTCGAACACGATGTGGAGACTCTCGTGCACGTCGTCGGTCGACTTCGCGCCGGTGCAGACGATCTTGCCCGAGCGGAAGATCAGCGCGGCGGATTTGGGCTCCTGCGTGCGGTAGACGAGGCCGGGGAACTGCTCGGGGTCGTAGTCGGCCCCTTCCAGATCCATGGCGACGCTCTGGAGGTCGAGCTCCTGGCCGATACCCGTCGAGGCAACGACGTTCTCGATGGTGATCGTCTCCTTGGGATCGGTCATCGCTTTAAGGGTCGGCGGTGAGGTTTAAATAGGTTGGTGGGACCGACAGGCCGGATCCGCCGGCTGTGAGTGGGAGACGGGAGCGGAGCGGTAGCCTCTTTCCGACCCCGGCCGCACACCCGGGCGTGTACTGTCTCGAACTCGCCGGCGAGGACGACGCCTTCGCGGCCAGGGAGGCCGACGCCGCGGCCGCCGGCGTCGAACTGCTCGCGCCCGGCCTCGCCCGCGCGGGTCACGTCGACCGGGATCGGCTCCGCGGGCTCGCCTACACCCACGCCGCCGACGAACTGCTGGGGCGGGCCGAGGCGAGCGTCGAGGCTGCCGAGATCGCGCTGGAGGCGGCCGCCATCGACCGCGAGGGGACCGTCGCGGTCCGGGCTCGCGACGTGCGCGGGCTGACGGGCGTGAGCACGCGCGACGCCGAGCGCCGACTCGGCGGCGTGTTGGTCGATCGCGGGTTCGAGGTCGACCTCGACGATCCGGACCACGAGCTCCGGGCGCTGTTCTCCGCCGACGACGGCCTGGCGGACCCGGACAGCGACGCCGCGGCCGCTCAGCAGGGGCAGATTCCGCCGAGTGAAGGGGTCTGCGTGCTGGGCTGGCTCGACTGCGAGTCCGAGCGCGACTTCGGCGAGCGCCAGCCGACCGATCGGCCGTTCTTCCAGCCGGGGAGCATGGCGCCGATGGACGCCCGTGCGCTGGCGAACATCGCCGGCGCGGCGCCCGGGCGGCGGGTTCTGGACCCGATGTGTGGGACCGGCGGCACCCTGATCGAGGCCGGCCTCGTCGGCGCCGACGTGGTCGGCACCGACGCCCAGTGGAAGATGGTCCGCGGGACGAAGGAGAACCTCGACGCGCTGCTGCCCGAGGACCGCGCGGCTGCCGTCGCCCGAGCGGACGCGACCCGCCTCCCGCTCCGGGACGACAGCGTCGACGGTGTCGTCTTCGACGCGCCCTACGGCCGGCAGTCGAAGATCGCGACCCATCGGCTGGCGGATCTGGTCGAGGGGGCGCTCGCCGAGGTCGCGCGAGTCAGCCGTGGCGATGCGACCTGCGTGTTGATGGCCGACCGCGACTGGCACGACGCGGTCGCGGCGACCGACTGGCGGGTGACCGATCGCTTCGAGCGACGGGTTCACCGGTCGCTCACGCGGCACGTCCACGTGCTGGAGAAACAGCGCTGACTACTCGGCGGGGTCGACGGCGACGACCGTCTCCCCGGCGGTCACGTCCTCCCCCTTCTTCACGCGCAGATCCGCGTGCTCGACGCGCTCAGGCAGGAGCACGTCCGCGCGGCTGCCGAAGCTGATGTGGCCGAGCTTGTCGCCGCGGGCCAGGTCGTCGCCCGCCTCGACGTAGGGGTGGATCCGTCGCGCGAACCAGCCGGCGATCAGCGACACTTCGAACTCGCCGCAGTCGACGTCGACGCGCTCGTTCCGGTCGGAGTCCTTCGAGAACGCGGGCTTGTTCGCGCCGGGACGGTGGGTGACCGAGTCGACGGTCCCCGCTGCCGGCGCGCGGTTGACGTGTACGTCGGTGACGTTCATGAACACGCCGACACGGATGCGGCCCGCCTCCTCGCGGACGACCGAGACGCTGCCGTCGGCGGGGGCGACGAAGCCGGATGCGGGCGGCTGGCGCTCGGGGTCGCGGTGGAACAGGATCGCCGCCACCCCCAGCGCGACCAACGAGAGCCCGATCGGACCCGAGATCGGCGTCAGAGCGCCCCCCGCGAGCAGCGGCGGGAGCCCGTAGCGCAGCGCCCCGGGGGCGAGCCACCGAACCATTCAGGCCGCCCCCCGGAGCTGCTCGTGGCCGGCGGCCCACGAACTCAACAGGTGGGTCAAGTGGATCGTGTCGTCGGAGCCCTCGGTGAGGTCGAGATCAGCCTCGCCTGCGAGCCGGTGGAGGCGCGCGAGCGTCTCCCCTGAGTACTCGCTGCGGGCCACACGCAGGAGCTCCTGGAGGAGTTCCTCGCCGTCGTACCCCTCGTCGAGCAGGTCGTCGACCGTCGAGCGCGCCGTCGAGAAGTCGCCCTCCGAGGCGGCCCGGAGCGCCGCCGAGAGCTCGTCGTCGTGGCCCACGTCGTCCAGCACCTCGTAGGCCGCCCCCATCGTCACCTCGTCGTGCTGGGCGGCGGTCGTCTGGGCGCCGAGGACGGCCTTTCGCAGGTCGCCGTCGGCGTAGCCCGCGATGAACTCCAGACCGTCGGCGTCGTACTCGACGGCCTCGGCGTCGAGGATCCCCGCGAGCACGTCCTCGATCTCGTCGTGGCTCGGCGCCCGGACGGGCACCGGGAAACAGCGCGACCGGATCGGCGCGATCAGCTTCGAGGGCTGCCGCGTCGCGATCACGAACTGCGTGGTGCGGTGGTGCTGCTCCATCACGCGGCGCAGCGCCTGCTGGAAGTCCTCCCGGATCGCCTCGGCGTTGTCGAGCAGGATCGTCTTGAACTCGCCCGAGACCGGCGCGTAGCTCGCGGACTCCTTGAGCACGCGGTTGATCATGTCGCGTTTGGCCATCCGGCTCCGCCCCTCGAGGAACTGCGCGAACCGGGGGTCCTCCCGGATCTCTTTTTTCGTGCGGTCGAAGAAGTCCGCGACGTTGATCTCCACGAGATCGTTCTCGTAGTCGTCGTGCGACTTGCGGGCCAGCGCCCGCGCGGCGGCGGTTTTGCCAGCCCCCGGCGGCCCCTGGACGACGAGGTTCATCGGCTCGTCGACGGCCCGCGCCAGTCGCTCGCGGGCCTCCGCCTGTGGGAGATCCGCGATCGTGGGCGCGTAGCGCTCGGTCCAGAGCGGTTCGTCCATTAGGAAAACGTAGCGACGCGGGCGGTAAGAAGGTCGCGGTCCCGGGGTTCCGCGGCGACGCATACGGAGTCGACAGCGGTAAACCCGCGCCGGAACCACTCTCGCCCATGACTCTCCGGACGACGTTTCTCGGCACCAGCGGCGCCGTGCCGACGACGCGACGCGCCCCCAGCGCGGTGATGGTGAGCCGCGAGGGCGAGCGGTTCCTCTTCGACTGCGGCGAGGGCACCCAGCGCCAGATGATGCGGTTCAACACGGGATTCGACGTGGGGCACGTCTTCATCAGCCACCTCCACGGCGACCACGTCCTTGGCCTCCCTGGCCTGCTCCAGACCTGGGACTTCCAGGACCGAACCGACTCGCTCGCGATCCACTGCCCGCCCGGCTCCCGGCGCGACGTGCGGGACTTGATCGGCGCCGGGGGCCACGATACGGCGTTCCCGGTCCGGATCCACGAGGTCACGCCGGGCACCGTCGCACTCGAGGGCGAGGCGTTCGAGATCCGCGCGTTCGAGACCGAACACCGCACCACCTCACAGGGGTACGCGCTGATCGAGGACGACCGCAAAGGGCGCTTCAACCGCGAGAAAGCCGAGAAGGAGCTGGAGATCCCCCCCGGGCCGGCGTACGGGAAGCTCCACGCCGGCGAGTCGGTCGAACTCGACGACGGCCGGGTTATCGAGCCCGACCAGGTCGTCGGCGACCCGCGGCCCGGCCGCTCGCTGGTGTACACCGGCGACACCCGACCCGTCGACGCGACCGTCGAGATCGCCGAGGAGCCGGACCTACTGATCCACGACGCGACGTTCGACGACGAGATGGCCGGCCGGGCGCGCTCGACCGGCCACTCCACGGCGCGGGACGCCGGCAGGATCGCCCAGCGGGCCGGCGCCAAGCGGCTGGCGCTGACCCACATCTCCTCGCGCTATCCCGGTGACGCTCGTGAACACCAGCGCGAGGCGGCAGGGGTGTTCGACGGGGAGTGTTTCGTCGCCGAGGACGGCAAAACCGTCGAGGTCCCGTTCCCGGACAGCGGATAGGGGACTGGGACCCACAGCACCGCTATATATCACAATTACGAACGCTTTTTCCCGGTCACGGGCATCGTTCGCACATGCTCGGGACCGTACGGGTGCTGCTAGTCGACGACGACGACGCTTATCGTGCTCTTCTGCAGACTGCGCTAACTGACGCCGAAAACCTCGAAATCGAGGCGTTCGACTGTCCTGAAGCGGCGCTCTCGTGGGTAACCGAGAACGACATCGACTGCGTCGTCAGCGACTTCGAGATGCCGGCGATGTCCGGCGGGGAGTTCCACGACGCCCTCCGGGCGTCCGGCGTCGACGCGCCGTTCGTCCTCGTCTCGGGGTCCGAGTCCGCCGCCATCCCGCCCGAGGCGACCGCCGACGCGACCGCGTTCGTCCGGAAGGGAGCCGGCAGCCTCATCGACGTGCAGACGGCGGTCCACGACGCCACGCAGGCGGCGCGGAAGGAGCAGACCCTCGCGGCGCTCCACGCTGCGGCCGACTCGCTGCTGCGCGCGACGGACCGGCATACGGTCGCGAACGTCGCCGTCGAGACGGCGGAAGCGGTGCTGAACGTGCCCGGCACCGGTGTGCGGTTCCACGACTCCGACCGCAACGTGCTGGAGGCAGCATCGGTTGGCGGCCGGAGCGACGACGCCGTCGACGAGCGGCCACCGTTCCCGGTCGACGGAACCCACCACGGCCGCGCGTTCCGGACCGGTGAGACGGTCACCTACGACGTGCCCGACGACGGCGATGACGACCCCTACGACGCGGCGCCGTTCGGCCGGACGATGTACGTCCCGCTGGGCGATCACGGAGTGATCAGCTTCGGGAAGGTCGGCGACAGCCCGTTCGACCCGCAGGACGTACGCTTCGCCGAGACGCTCGCCGGCCACGCGGCGACGGCGCTCGACCGGATCGAGCGCGAACGCGCCCTCGAGTGCGAGCGCGACCGAGTGGAGCAGGTGACGAGCGTCGTCTCCCACGATCTTCGTAACCCGCTCAACGTGGCCAGTGGCGCAGTGAGACTCGCGAAAGAGCAGTCGTCCGACGACGCTGTCGTCGACCAGCTCGCGAGTGCCGAGCGCGCGACCGAGCGGATGGAGGCGCTGGTCGACGATCTGCTGACTCTCACCCGCCGAAGTGACGGGGAGACGGAGTGTGAGCCGGTTTCGCTCGACGACGCGGCGCGGCGGGCGTGGAACGTTGTCGAAACCACCGAAGCCAGCCTCGCTCTCGACGACAATCTCAGAACGATCACCGCCGATCCCGAGGCGCTGGCAGCGATGCTCGAGAACCTCTTTCGGAACAGCGTCGAACACGGCAGCCACTCGCAGGCGGCGCCCGACGGCGGGCGCGAGGCCACCGCTCCGGTGACGGTCCGGGTCACGGCAACCGACGGCGGCTTCGCCGTCGTGGACGACGGGGCGGGGTTCCAGGTCGATCCGGAGCAGGCCTTCGAACGCTGTTTCAGCACTCGTCGGGACGGGACCGGGCTGGGCCTCTCCATCGTCCGGGAGGCGGCACGCGCCCACGGCTGGCGCCTCGATATCGGCGACCGCGCGACCGGCGGTGCACGCGTCGAGATCGTCACTGACGACCGCGAGCCGTCGCGGTGACTGCAGTCGCCGTCCGTTTCGAAAGCGGCCGAAGAACCCCCGCCGGCGTCGGATATTTAGCCGGCAAGCGCCAATCCAGGCTGTGAACGCCCCGAGCCCCACCGACGGGCCGGTGTTCGGCGTCGACATCCAGAGCGGCGACATCCGCGGGGATTCGCCCACCTACGCCCTCGTGATCCTCCGCCCCGACGAGGAGCGACTGGACCGCGACGCCGTCTCGCGCCGGAAGCTCCGCCGGCTGATCGAACAGGAGGAGCCCAGCCGGCTGGCCGTCGACAACATGTACGAACTCGCGGCCGACAAGAACGCGCTCGTCGGCTTCCTGCGGGCGCTCCCGGCCGGGACCCACCTCGTGCAGGTGACCGGGGCGAACCGGCCCGAGCCCCTCTCCCGTGTCGCCTCCCGCTACGGCGTCCCCTACGGGAAGAAGCCGATGCAGGAGGCCGAGGCCGCGGCGCGGCTGGCCCACCGGAACGTCGGCCAGCGCGTCACCGCCTTCAGCGACACGACGACGGTGAAAGTCGCCCGTGGGCGCTCGACCGGGAAGGGCGGGTGGAGTCAGGACCGCTACACCCGCCGAATCCACGGCAACGTCCGGAAAGCGGCGCGGGACGTGGCGTCGGACCTCGACGACGCGGGGCTCGAGTACGAGCGGGAGGCGACCGAGAAGTACGGCGGGCTCTCGAACGCGATCTTCACCGTCGAAGCCCGGCCCGAGGAGATCCCCGTCTCGGCGACCCGCAACGGCGACGTGCGCATCGAGATCGAGCGCGAGCGCCGGGACGGCATCGAGTTCGAACCGCTCGTGAAGCGGCGCGATCACGTGATCGTCGGCATCGACCCCGGGACGACCACCGCCGCCGCCGTCGTCAGCATCGACGGTACCGTCCACGACCTCTACTCCTCGCGAACCGGCGACACCGCGGAGCTCACGGAGTGGCTGATCGAGCGGGGGCGACCGATGCTGGTCGCCGCCGACGTGACGCCGATGCCCGAGACCGTCGAGAAGTTCCGGCGCAGCTTCGACGCCGCGGGCTGGCTCCCCGAGAGCGACCTGCCGGTCGACGAGAAGCTCCACCGCACGCGGGACCACGCCTACGAGAACGACCACGAGCGCGACGCGCTCGCGGCGGCGCTGTACGCCGTCGACGACCACATGGACCAGTTCGAGCGCATCGCCCAGAAAGTCCCCCCGCAGTTCGATCGCGAGGAGGTCATCGCCCGCGTGGTCTCCGGCGAGGAGTCCGTCGAGGCGGTGCTGCGTGATCTGCGCGACGACGACGGGACCGAGGCCGAGGAGGACGAACACGAGGAGCGCGAACTCACCGAGACCGAACAGCGCGTCCGCGACCTCGAGACGCAAGTCGAGCGCCTGAAAGACCACACCGAGGAGTTGGAGGCGCAGCTCGAAGAGAAGGAGAACAAGATCCGGGAGTACGAGCGCGAGCTCAGCGACGCCCGCAAGCAGGAGCGCCGTGAGGCCCGCGAGCGCCGGGAAGTCAACCGACTCGAACGCCGCGCGGAACGCCTCGAACGGGAGCGCGACGAGGCGATCGCGGAGAACGAAGCGCTCCACGAGAAGCTCGCCCGACTGAAGACGCTCTGGAAGATCGATCACTCCGACTTCAGCGACGTGGCGGGCGATCGCGATCTCGTGGCGGTGAAGACGATCCCGCAGTTCACCCGGGACGCGATCGAGCACGCCGACGAGGAGTTCGGGCTCGCCGCCGGCGACGTGATCTACCTCCGGGACGCCAGCGGCGCCGGCACGTCGACGGCCGAACGGCTGGCCGAGACGGCGCCGCGGCTCGTGCTGAAAAACGGGAACCTCTCGACGGAGGCCGACGCGGTGCTGTTCGACCACGAGATCCCGGTCGCGCCCGCCGAGCCCGTGACGATCCAGGAGATCGACGAACTCGCCGTGGCCCGCGGGACCGAGGTCGAGGACGCCATCGACGACTGGGAGGACCGGGCCGAACAGCGCCGGCGCGAGCAGACCGAGAGCATGATGGATCGCGTGATCTCGGAACACCGGGCCGACGAGCGACTGGAGGACCGCGGGACGTAGCTCTCAGGCACCGTCCGGCGTCACTCCCCGGCCCGCTCCCTGACAGCGATCTCACCCGTGAGCGACTGCGCCGACGGCGGCGCGATCGTGATCCCCTCGTCGTCGAAGTGCCGTTTCACCCGCCGGCGGAAGTCCGACCGAACGGTCACGATGTCGGCGTCCATCGGGTCGCCGATCCAGAACTCCGCCTGGATCGTGATGGCGTTCTCCCCGAGATCAGTGACACGCGTTCGGGGCGATGGCTCCTCGAGGACGGCATCGTCTTCCTCGATAGTCTGTCGGAGTTCCAGCAGCGCCCGCTCGGTGTCCTCGCCGTAGGCGACGTACACCTGCTCGCGTACGCGGTATCGCCCCCGGCCGTAGGGACGAGTGAGCGCGTTCGTGGTGAGTTCGGTGTTGGGGACCGAGACAGTCTCGTTGTCGCGTGTCCGGACGCGAGTGACGCGGAAGTCGACCGCCTCGACGGTTCCCTGCCCGCCGGGCCACTCGATCCAGTCACCGACGTTGAAGTCGGGGTCGGCGACGAGGAACATCCCGCTGATGAGCGAGCCGAACACCTGCTGGCCGGCGATCCCGAGGACGAACGTCAGCGCCGCGATGATGACCGCCGACTCCGAGAACACGTTGCCGTAGCCGGCGGCGATCACCCCCGTCAGCGTCGCAAAGGAGATCACGAGCACCCGGAGGTACGTCCGCGTCGCGGTCTCGATGGTGGGGTTGTTGCGGTTGCGCGACCTGACGAGCCGGCTCACCGCCGGAACGACGACGGCGCGGCCGACGAGGTAGACAACGGCGAACCCGACGGTGAACCAGAACAGTTCCGAGAGGATCCGGTCGTACGCCGAAACGATGTCGGGCAGCCAGTTCGGGGGCAGGAGTTGGCCGATCATAGTCGGTGTTGGACCGGCCGTCCGAAAAATCCCGACTGCCGGGCGGGTCGGGCGGGCGTCGACGCGCGGGGACCGCTCACACGCATCCAGAAGGCCTAACCTCCCGCTCCGAAATCCACCAGTATGGACGCACACGACCTGATCACCCGCAACGCCGCGGAGGTCGTCACCGAGTCAGAGGTCGAGGAGCTCGCCGAGAACCCCGAAGGCAAGCGCGCCTACGTCGGCTACGAGCCCTCGGGCGTCCTCCACATCGGCCACATGCTGGGCGCGAACAAGCTCATCGACCTGCAGGAGGCGGGGATGGAGGTCGTGATCCTGCTCGCGGACGTGCACGCCTACCTCAACGGGAAGGGGACGTTCGAGGAGATCCGCGAGACGGCGACCCGGATGCAGGAGCAGTTCGTCGCCTACGGGCTCGACGAGGAGAACACCGAGTTCCGACTCGGCTCGGAGTTCCAGTTCGACGAGGAGTACGTGCTGGACCTCCACGCGCTCGAACTGGAGACCACGCTCTCCCGCGCGGAGCGCGCGATGAGCGAGATCGGCTCCGGCGACTCCGTGACGGTCTCGCAGGCGGTCTACCCGCTGATGCAGGCGCTCGACATCGAGTACCTCGACATCGATCTCGCGATCGGCGGCATGGAGCAGCGCAAGGTCCACATGCTCGCCCGCGACACGCTCCCGAGCATCGACTACGAGTCGCCGACCTGCCTGCACACGCCGCTGATCTCCGAACTCTCGACGGGGATCGGGAAGATGTCCAGCAGCTCCGGGGTCACCATCTCGATGGAGGACTCCACCGACGACATCGAGGAGAAGGTCAACGGCGCGTTCTGCCCGGCCGGCGAGATCGACCCCGAGCCGACCGACGACGGCGAGGAGCGCAACAACCCGGTGCTGGAGATCTTCGAGTACTTCGTCTTCCCGCGGTTCGACGAGGTCGTCGTCGAGCGCCCCGAGGAGTACGGCGGGAATCTGGCGTACGACAGCTACGAGGAACTGGAGGCCGACTTCGCGTCCGGGGAGCTGCACCCTGCTGATGCGAAGCCGACGCTGGCGGAGTACCTCGACAAGCTGGTGGAGCCCGGCCGCGAAAAACTCCGCGAACAGCGCGCGGAAGCGTAGACGGAGCGGAACGCCCGGCTACGACGGCGTCGTCGTGACGTGCTGACACCGGGTCTGTAACTCCACCGTCGTCTCCTCGTCCGGCCCATCGCGGATCCGGACCTCGATGCCGGCCCAGTTCTCGCTGTCACAGTCAGTCATCGGCCAGTCGCGCTCGAACTCGGTCCCGTTTACCGTCACGAACACCGTTTCGGGCTCGCTCGATTCGGGGAACGGGACGTTCTCGTCGGCCTCGTTCTCGGCGTCGAAGGTCGCGGTCCGCTCGAACACGGGCTCGCCCGCGCCGTTCTCGATCCGCACGGTCACCTCGCGAGAGACCTCCGAGTCGAGGTTGTAGACGGTGACCGTGTGGGCCGGTTCGGTGTTGTCGAGCGCGCTACAGCCGGCGGTGCCGGCGACGGCGATACCGAGGGTCGCGAGGAGGGCGCGACGCTGCATAGCCCGGAAGGTGTGACCGACGCGACCTAAAGCACGCTAATAGCGCTATATAGACGCGTCAGACCATCCCGAACTGTCGCATCACGTTGCCGACGAGCGCCCGCACCACCAGCGCCAGCCCCGCGAGCACGAACGCGAGGCCGGCGGCGACGATGGGCGCCTGCCACGCGATCAGTGCGATCCCGCCGAGCGCGAGCAGCAGGCCGACGACGCCGCCGATACCGAGTCGTTCGAACATACCCCGAGTGTGGGGGGTGCGCTAAAAACAGCGGCGGTCCCACTTTTCGCAAGAAAATGGGAGCACGAGCTATCGCGGTTTGATAGCTCGGCGGTCCCACTTTTGACGACGAACAGCGTGAGGAGTGAAACGTGGGTCCAGGGAGACGAGCGCAGCGAGCCTCCGGCGGTCCGGAATCCCACAGCGCTTAACCACCCCAACGTCCAAGTCGACGCTGATGAGCAACGACGACCTCCCCGAGGGGATCCGGGCCCCCGAGGACGACGAGCTGTTCGCCGAGGTAGTCGAGATGCTCGGCGCGAATCGGGTCACCGTCCGGTGTGCCGACGGGGAAGAGCGAACCGGCCGCATCCCGGGTCGGATGCGCAAGCGCGACTGGATCCGCGAGGGCGACCTCGTGCTCGTGAGCCCGTGGGACTGGCAGGACGAAAAGGCCGACATCGAACACCGCTACGAGAACCGCGAGGCCGAGCAGCTGCGGGAGGGCGGGTACGTGACGGAAACCGGGGTCTGAGCCGTTTGCGGCGCGCACGATTACGGCATGGGCTCCGTGGCTGCGAGCCAATACTCGCAGCAGGTCGCTCGCCGTTACCGGAGATCGGAGATAGCCGGTTGGCAGACGACAACTTCGTTCTCGTCAACGTGATCGGGGCGGACGTTTGCGGCGCGCACGATCACGGCATGGGTTCAGTGGCGACGGGACGGAGCCCGTCGCAGCTCACGCGCCGTCGTCGGACTACGTCCGACTGGCAGACGAGAGTCATTGACTCTCGTCGACGTGATCGGCGCGGACCACCCTTTTACGCGGCGACGCCCAACCCCGAGTGAATGAGTGAGGACTACGGCTTCGTCGACGAGGAGATGGCGGAGCCCGGCGACGAGTTCAAGGAGATCGAACTCGCCGACACCGAGACCGACAGCACCGCCCGGCAGCAGGACCGGGAGTTCGACGAGTTCCGCAAGCGCCTGAAGAACGTCGAACGACTCAAAGTCGAGCAGGGCGCGTTCGACGACGCCACGCTGGGTGCGCTGTACAAGCTCGTCCAGGACGGCCACGTCGGCGCCTTCGGCGGCCCGCTGTCGACGGGGAAGGAGGCCAACGTGTACGAGGCCCGGGGGGAGTCGGGCAACGTCGCGGTCAAGATCTACCGCATCAACGCCTCCGACTTCCGGCACATGCGGGAGTATCTCGCGGGCGACCCGCGGTTCGAAGGACTGGAGGACAACAAGAAGGCGACCGTACTCGCCTGGACCCGCAAGGAGTTCGCGAACCTCAAGCGCGCCCAGAAAGCCGGCGTTCGTGTGCCCGAACCGATCGCCGTCCAGCGGAACGTGCTGGTGATGGAGCTGGTCGGGCAAGCCGACGAGCGCCGCGCGCCGCGGCTGGCGGAGGTGAACGTCGAGAACCCCCAGCAGGCCTACGAGGTCGTGCGGGAGTACATGCGCCGGCTCTACGCCGCCGGCCTCGTCCACGGCGACCTCTCGGAGTACAACATGATCGTCCACGAGGGCGAACTGGTCATCATCGACATGGGCCAAGCAGTCACCGTCCACCACCCCAACTCCGGGGAGTTCCTCACGCGGGACTGTGAGAACGTGGCCGCCTTCTTCTCCCGACAGGGCATCGACGTGGCCGGCGACGAGCTCGAAGCGTACGTCACCGAGGCCGAGCCAGCGACCAACGAAGAGCCCTAACGCTCGAACGCTGGATCCGCAAGCGTCGCGATCCGCTCCATCTCCGACGCGTCGAGACGCAGCCGCCCGGCGTGGCGGTTCGCCACGACGTGTTCGGGGTCGTTCGATGACGGGATCGGGACGGCGCCCGCGGTGACGTTCCAGGCGACGACGACCTCGGCGGGTGAACAGCCGCGCTCGGCCGCGATCTCCTGGAGGACCGGCTCCGACAACAGCCCCGGCGCCGACAGCGGCGAGTGGGCCATCACCCGGATCCCCCGCTCGTGACAGCACTCGACGAGCGCAGTGCGTGGCTGGTAGGGGTGTCGCTCGACCTGGACGACTGCCGGCGGCACGCTCGCGGCGTCGAGCACCGTTTCTAGCTGCTCGCGGTCGACGTTGCAGAGCCCGAGCGTGCGGGCCAGCCCCTGCTCGTGGACCGCTTCGAGGTTGCGCCACGACTCGGCGAGCGACAGGTCGGCGGTCGCCCGGCCCCCGTCCTCGGGGAACGTCAGCGCCTCGGCCTCGGCAGTCGGTTTCTCGGCCAGCCGGTCGAGCGGCCCCTGATACGCCCACGAGTCGGGCCAGTGGAGCATGTAGCAGTCGAACGCGTCGATGCCCAGTTCGTCGAGGCTGCCCGTACAGGCCTCGACGACGTGGTCGTGGTTGGTGTTCCAGACCTTCCCGAGGAGAAACAGCGTCTCCCGGTCCGGCGTACCCGGGGCGGCGAGCAGCTCGCCGATGCGGTGTTCGTTGCCGTACAGCTCCGCCGAGTCGAGCAGCCGGTAGCCGGCGTCCAACGCCGTCGCGATGCTCTCGGCGCGGTCGACGTACTCGCCGTCGCGGTAGCGCGAGCAGCCGAACCCCACCGCGGGGAGCCTGATCGCGCTGTCGGCGGCGGCCCCGAGATCAGACGGCGATCGCCGCCGGTCGTAATCTGGCCGAACGACCGGCGTGGGCGAGGGGGAAGCAGTCACGCCGTCGTCGTCGATCGACACCGGCCCGGTGCCGGCCGCGGCTTCCTCGATCGCCCCGCAGATTGCGACGACGTGGGCGCCCCGGCGGGCGGTCTCCCGCGGGCGCTGGCCGTCTGCGAGCGACGCCGCGAACCGCTCGACGCCGTCGAGATGCGTCGAGTCCCGACCAGGTTCTCCCGGCGGCATCGGGGTGTACTCTCGGCCGGCCCGGCCGAAGGAGACCGCGTCCCGCTCGGCAGCCATCGCGCCGGCGTCGTCGAGGTAGAGCGAGCCGTCGTCGCCGTGGAGTTCGATCCCGTAGAACTCCCGTGCCCGGTGGGGGACGTAGAAGCTGGCGGTCAGCCGCGCGGTCGGGCCGTCGGCGAACTCGATGGTCGCCTCGACGTGGCTCGCCGCCGTCGGCGCCTGCGGCTCGCGGTCGGGCCACGTGTCGAGCGCGTCGGCGACGCGCACCGCGGTCGCCGGGCCGAACCACGCGACCAGCAGCGAGAGCGGGTAGACCGCACCGTCGTACAGCGGTCCCACGTCGAGGAAGGAGTCCGGACGGTCGTGCCACTCCGTCACCCGGCCGACGTGGGCGTGAGCCGTCGCCAGGCCGACGCGGCCCAGTCGGCCGTCGGCGAGCGCCCGGGCAGCGATTCGCTGGGGGTCGCAGTCCGGCGTGATCGGCGCACAGGCGAGGCCGAGCCCGGCGGCTTCGGCGCGGGCGAGCAACGTCCGAGCGGTGTCGGCGTCGAGCGCGAGCGGTTTCTCGCTGTACACGTGGACGCCGGCGTCGAGGCACTGTCGCGTGACCGGCGCGTGCGCGGCGTGGCTCGTGAGGTTCACCGCGAGTTCGGCGCCGGACTCGGCGAGTGCGGTCCCGAGGTCGGTGAACGCGGCGCAGTCCCACGTCGTCGCGAACTCGGCGACGCGGTCGGCGTCGAGATCGCAGACGCCGGCGAGCGTAAGGTCGCTGTCCGGGAGCGCCGCGGCGTACTGGTCGGCGACCGCCCCGGCGCCGACGAAGAGACAGTTCACGGCGGCACCAGGAGCCGTCGCCGCATAAACCCAGGTGGAGCGGCAGTTCTCGGCGAGAGGTGGCGCCAGGGTCTTAGGCCCTATTCAGTCCCAGGCGGGCGATCGGCGACGACGACTGCCGCGAGCGCGGCCCAGATCCCGAGTTCGAGGAAGAACGACGGCGACCAGAGGTACTGCCGGGCGAACGCAAGCGGCGGGAGCGCCATCGGCGTCGGCGGCACGGCCAGCGGCCAGACGAGAAACAGCGTGTCCGTCGGGCGCCCGTTCACGACGATGTGGAGTGCGTCGAGCAGCAGGTGCGAGCTCCAGCCGACAGCCAGCACGAGCCCCGACCGGCTGTAGTAGGCGACGGGAACCGCGAGGACGACCAGCAGCCCGGAGTGGCCGACCGTGTGGAACAGGTCGACGACGCCGAGGGTCGCCAGCGGCTTGTCGACGGCGTCGGGCAGCGCCGCGCCGACGAGCAGCCACGCCGTCGACAGCCCCGACCGCCGCCCAAGTAGGGCAGCGATCGCGAGATGGGTCGGAAACAGCACGGCTGTGCGTAGGCGCTATGGGCGTTTCTACGTTCCGTCGCCCGCGAGTCGAGGGTGAACTGGGGTTGTGATTTATTACCACGCACCCACACATGTCAGTATGAGCACTGCCACGGACGCCGACGCGGTAAATCTCGACGAACTCGGGGCGCTCCACTACCTCGGGATCGCTCTCGCCGTCGTCAGCGGAGTGATCCACCTCCTCCTCGGGGTGAGCTTCGCACCCGAGCCGATGGGGATGGCGTTCCTCTTCGCCGGCGTGGTGTTTCTGCTGGCGGTCGCGGGCGTTCTTCGGAACTACCGGCGGCGGCTGCTCTACCAGCTGGGCATCCCGTTCACCGGCGGCCAGATCGTGCTGTGGTACTACCTCAACTTCGCCGCCGGCGACAAGGCGTTCCCCGCCGACGTGGGCGGGCTCGGCGCCGTCGACAAGCTGGCGCAGGTGGCGCTGATCGTCGTGTTGGTGCTGCTCCTCCAGCGAGAGTAGCTCAGGGCGCGTACAGCAGGTCGTACTGGTGGGCGACGTAGGTGAGCTCACCCGCGGCGAGCTGCTCGCGACGCGTCGCGAGCCAGTCGTCGCCGCCGTCGACGCCCGCCCCGTCGAGCGCGTCGGCCACGAACTCGAGGATTCTGCCGAGGAAAAACGCCTCGTCGGCCGGATACGCCCCCTCGACCGGCCTGACGAGCCAGTCCGAGGCGCCGGCGGCGAGCAGATCGCCGTCGGCGGCCCGGCAGCGGTCGAGGAGATGTCGCCCAGCGCGTGGGTCCCGCCCGGGTTCGGCGGCGATCTCGTCGTGGTACGCCGCCGCCACCCGGTCGTCGGCGGGGTGGTCGGGCTGGAACAGCGTCGCCCCGTCGAAGGTGATCGGGAGGTACGCGACACCGTCCGGCCCGAGCGCCCGGTCCAGCGCGTCGAGCAGCGCATCGAGCGGGACGAGGTCCGCAAACGCCTGTGCGACGACGAGGTCGGCGTCGCCCTCGCCGACCGCGAGTGCGTCGCCGACCCGGAAGGCGACGGTCGCGTCGCCGGCGCGGAACCCGTGTTCCCGCGGCGTGACCTCGTCGGCCCTGTCCGCGAGGTCGTCGGCCCGCCGCTCTCGGGCGTCCGCGACGAGGTCGGGGTCGCGGTCGATGCCGTGATAGTCGAAGCCGTCGACGCCCCACTCGACCAGCCGCGGGACGGTCACACCGGTTCCGGCAGCGAACTCGAGGATCTCGGGGGCGGCCGGAAGTTCGTCGAGCAGTCGGTCCCGGACCCGCCGGTTCAGCGCACGGTCGTCGACGCTGCGTTTCGCCTCCAGATACCGGACGTGGGCGTGCTCCATCGGTCAGAGCGACCGCTCGTAGCTGGCCCACGCGATGTCGTCCTCCCACATCCGGACAGTGAGCCGCTCGGGCGTCGGCGCGTCGAGGCCCGCGGCCATCTCGTCGGCGAACACCCGGGCGAATCGTTCGACGCTGGGGTTCCCCTCGAAGGCCGGCAGATCGTTGAGGAGTTCGTCGCGATAGCGTGCGGTCAGGTCGGCGAGCGTCGCCTCGACGGCGTCGATATCGACCAGATAGCCGTACTCGTTCAGTTCGGGGCCGGCGAAGCGAACCTCGACCTCGTACTGGTGGCTGTGGGGGTCACCCTCGACGGGGCCCGGCTCGGGGACGGTGAGGTAGTGCTGTGCGACGAAGTCCTGCGAGACGGAGAGTTCGTACATGATCAGTCGTAGGTGAAGGCGGTGGTGAGCACCTCGTCGTCGGTAGTCAGCAGTTCGTACGCGTCCGCGGCGTCCGCGAAGGGGATCGTGTGGGTCACGAGTCGGCCGAGGTCGTGCTCCTGGACGAGGTCGATCGCGCGGGCCATCCGTCGGTCTTTCGTCCAGCGCCCGCGGTCGCTGGGGTCGATGGTGCTGACCTGGCTCGACCGGAGATCGACACGCTCGCGGTGGAAGCGCCCTCCGAGGCCCAGTTCGACCGGCTTGGTGCCGTACCACGAGCCGACGACGATCCGACTGTCGTAGCCGACAGCGCCGATGGCGTCGTCCAGCGCCTCGGGGTTGCCGGACACCTCGATACAGCAGTCGACGCCCGGCGGGTCCTCCCACGTCGAGTCCCGGATCTCCCCGGGCGTCTTCGTGGCCGTCGCGCCGAACGCCGCGGCGAGCGCCCGCCGCTCGGCCACGGGGTCGACGACGGTCAGCGTCTCGAGCGGGAACGTCGAGAGCAGCGCCGTCGTCGCGAGCCCGATCGGGCCGGCGCCGAAGACGACCACGCGCTCGCCGACACGGGGCGCGGCGTCGAGAACGAAGTTCACGGCCGTCTCGGCCGTCGGGAACAGCGTCGCCGTCGCGGGATCGACCGGTTCGGGCACCGGCTGGAGCTGCGCCGGCGGCACGGTGAAGTGGCTCTGGTGGGGGTTGAAGGCGAACACGAGCTCGCCGTCCCAGCCGTCGTCGACGTTCGCACCCGTCGCCGTCACGCGCCCGACGGCGGCGTAGCCGTACTTCACGGGGTAGCCGAACGTCCCCTCGAGCGTGTCGATCGTGTCGTCGACAGCCATCTCCTGGGGCACGTCGCCCTCGTACACCAGCAGCTCCGTCCCGGGGCTGACCCCGGAGACGACCGTCTCGACGAGCACCTCGTCGGCGTCGGGCGTTGGCCGGGGCTCCTCGCGCACCGCCACCTCCCCGGGGCGCTCGAAGTAGAGCACCCGCGCCTCCTCAGTCATCGGTACTCGCCGGGGCGGCGGTCACCCACTCGCCGGTGTCGCGGCCCCGCTCCAGTGCGTGTTTGGCGCCCTGGCCCGCCGCGCGGGCGGTCTCGCCGCGGCCGACGCCGACTCGCATCTCAACCCCGGCGGCGTCGCGAACGCCGGCGAGCACGTCGTCGTACACGCCGTCGGGGAGGTCGGGACAGACCGCGATCGCGTTGTCGCCGCCGACGAAGGAGGTGACGGCGCCGTGGTCGCGCATCTGATCGCTCAGTTCGACGACTGCACGCTTGATGCGGCGCTCGGCGTCGAACGCGTGCTCCTGGTCGGTGTACTGCTCGGTCGCGTCGACCACGTCGAAGTGCGCAACCGTGAGCGATCCGCCGGGGTCGTCGTCGCACGCGGTCGCCAGCCGCTCGGTTCGGGTGGCGTCCTGTGCGCTGCCCGTCGACTGTAGCGCCTCGGTCGCCGCGCCGAGCGCGTCGACGGGGGTAGAGCCGGTGCCGACACCGACGCTGGCCGTGACCGGGTAGTGGTTCCGAACGAGCTCCTGAAACCGGCGGTGCTCTTCGGGTGAGATCCGGTTCGATACCGCGATCATGTTGTCGTAGCGGCTCGGGAACACGTAGCCGTCGCGGCTCCCGACGAAGTCCGCGAGATCGCCGTAGAGACGCGACTGCAGCGCCTGGAGTGAGGGCTCCGAACGAGGCTCCGGCGTGACCGTCCACGGCCCGTAATCGTCCAGTTGGACGAGCGAGAACTGTACGACGGCATCGTCGGGGCGTGTCACAGAACCACATCGGTTCGGGACGAAATCAGTCTTCCGACGGCGACATCGTCACCGCGAGCCAGTCCCGGGCAAACAGGGCGAGCGAGGGCAGCAACGCCGCCGGCGCGACCGCCCGGATCAGCGGCGTCGGCGCCGGAGGGAGGAGGGCAACGGTGAGAAAGCCCATCTGGAACGCCGCCAGCGGGCGCCGGAGTCGGCTGGGCGGGAGCGTCCCCACGCTGCCGCCGGCGCGTCGCCAGAGGAAAAGCCCACCGCGGTAGCAGTACCGCGCCGCCGACAGCGAGAGGTACCAGACCGGCAGAAGCTCCCACGCGACGGCGACGGCCGGCGCCACCACGAACCCGGTGGTGTCGACCGCCATATCGAGTCGCTCGCCGAGTCGCGTCTCCGTCCCGACCGAGCGTGCAACGGCGCCATCGAGCCCGTCGAGCAGCACCGCCGTCCCGTAGCCGATCGCCGGCAGCCACGCCAGCGCACCCCGGGCATCGACGACGACGAACCCCGCGACGGCCGCGATCAGCACGGCGCGGGCGAGCGTGATCGCGTTGGCGAGCCCGATCGACTCGGTCCGCGCACCGTCAGCGGCCCGCAGCGTCCGCCGGTGTCGCCAGACGTAGCCGGCGACGGCGACCGTCAGCAC
>Ga0207754_100292_pt1 | contig 21812 bp, 23 predicted proteins | sample A23E1SouthBayCA_FD_187728 | JGI IMG/M metagenome (GOLD analysis project Ga0207754, IMG submission 187728) | Aerobic enrichment media microbial communities from Eden Landing Ponds, California, USA - A23 E1 (SPAdes) | ecosystem: Environmental > Aquatic > Marine > Unclassified | place: Emeryville... | reverse complement strand
CGCCGGAACGTCTCGCGATCGTTCGCGAGCGTCTTCGCCTCGGACCAGCCGCCGAAGGCGGGGTCGACGATCGTCTTGTCTGTCAGCCCGTTTTGCCGCAGGGCCTCGTACACCTGATCGACGTAGTCGGCCTGCTGGGCCCACGACGAGGACTTGCGCGCCGCCCAGTCGGTCTCCTCGACGGCTCCCGGTCGTTCGAGGTTCGGCGGACCGGCCATCTTGCCGACCGCGACGTCGTACTCCCGGCAGATCCGTGGCATCTCCGGGTCCGCGAAGCCACAGATGTCGTTGACCATGTCGAAACCCGCCTCGATGGCCGCCTCGGCGACCTCGTGATAGCGCGTCTCGATCGAGAAGATCGCGTCGCCGCTGACCGACTCCATGGTCTGGATTGCCGTGTCGAGCCGGTCGAGTTCCTGCTCGGCCGAGAGCACGTCGAAGCGCTTGTTGGCCGACTCCAGGCCCACGTCTACGATGTCCGCGCCCTCGCCGACGAGTTCCTCGTCGACGTAGGCGGCCGCTTCGTCGTGGTCGTCGAACACGCTGGGGTCGTACGGCGACTCCCGGCTGACGTTGAGCACACCCATGATCCGGGTGGGGTAGTCGTCACCGATCCCGAGTCCGGCGGCGTCGACGTTCTGCATAGCCCAACTGAGGCTTCACGACGCAAAAACGGCCCGCTTGCGGCGGTCCGTTCACACCCCCGGCTCGCTCGCCGATCGGTCGCCGGAGCCCCATCACTCCCCGAAGATGTCCGATACGTCCACGTTCGTCCGTGCCCGGGTCCCACCGGGCAGTCGTTCGCCACACTCCCGGCAGAAGTCGTACCCGGCCGTGTTCTCGGTCCCACAGGACGAACACAGCCCGGGATATCGCGAGTGGTCGGCCTGGAGCAGGCTCGAATACTGCGCCGGCAACACCGGGCGACCGCCGCGCTGGGGCTGTCTCCGGACTCGCCGCCGCCACAGCACGACGGCGACCAGTCCAGCGAGAAGCGCCAGTCCGGCCCAGAGCGGGTCCATACGCCTATTTTGGGGTTCGGTCAGAATAAGCACTGTGCCGACGACAGTCGGCATCGCGCCGCTTTTATCCGCGCCCGGCAAACGCCCCACATGGGCAAGGTCAACATCGGACTCCGGGGTTGGCGCTTCGACGAGGACGAGGTCTTCGACGACGACGGCCGCGTCAGACCGCTCGGGACGATGGACGAGGACACGAAGGCGCGCGTGCTGCGGCTGACCGAACGGCTCTCGGACCCCTGTGACGCCTGCTGGCTCCGGTACGGACAGGACGACCCCCAGCAGTGCTCGCCGGCCGAGGTGATCTACGGCGAACCCCGCGGCGAGGTGATCCTCTGTCGCGACCACGAGACCGACTTCGTCTACTGGTTCCGCGAGGTCGCCGACGAGGAGCTGATCGGGACCCGAGACCTGCAAGACGCGTTCCACGGTTGGTTCGCCGACGGCGGCCGCGCCCCGGAGGGGTACGCGGGCGTCGAACACGTCGACGAGGATCCCGAGGGCGTCCCCGAGACGCCGGACCCTCACGAGGAACTGCCCGGCATCGAAGAGGAGATCGAGCGCATCGACGACGAGGACCTGGACGCGCTCGACATCGACCTAGACGACCTCGACGTATGAGTTCGGTCGCCGTCGCCGTCGTCGACGCCGAGACGCCGGGCAACGTCGGGACGATCGCTCGCTCGATGAAGAACTTCGGCCTCGACGAGCTACTGCTGATCGATCCGCCGGACCTCCCCCGCGAGAGCGAGGCCTACGGCTACGCCGGGCAGGCCCGCGAGGACATTCTCCCCGAGGCCCGAGAGATCTCGTTCGACGAACTCGTCAGCGAGTACCACACCGTCGGCTGCACCGCGATCACGAACGAAGACGGGAGCAAGCACGTCCGGTACCCCTTCGTGACGCCCCGAGACCTCGCCGACGACCTGGCGGGCATCGACGCCGACACCGCGATCGTGTTCGGCCGCGAGCGGGTCGGGCTCACCAACGACGAGATCGAACGCCTCGATCAGGTCTGTTCGATCCCCGCCAGCGAGGAGTACCCCGTGCTCAACCTCGGGCAGGCGGCGACGATCGTTCTCTACGAGTTGCGGTCACTGACCGTCGAGGACACCCAGCTTCCGGACCCGACCCACGATCGGGCCGCCCAGCCGGAGATCGAGGGGCTCCACGAGCAGTTCGCCGGCTTCCTCGACGCGATCGACCACCCCGAGGAGAAACGAGCGAAGACGCGGCGGCTGTTCCAGCGACTCGTCGGCCGCGCACATCCGACCGGCCGCGAGACGACGACGTTGCGAGGGCTGTTCCGACAGGCGAGCCAGCGGCTCTCAGACGAGGAGTGACGCCGACCGGGACCGTCTACGACGGTGCCTGCTGTCCGGCCTCTTCGAGCACGCCGTAGGTGTCACGCAGGTAGCGAAACACGTCCCGGGAGATCGAGGGCTCGTAGGTCCAGAACCCCTCGTAGACCTCCGGATCGGTCTCGCGGACGACGAGGGTGCCCGTCCGGTCCGTGCGGCCGTCCCCGTCGTACGTGACGAACCACGACTCTTCGATCTCGGTCGAGGAGTCGGGATGGATCGTCACGTTCGGGCGGTCGACGGTCGGCACGACGTCTGGGACGCCGTAGATGTGTACGTCGACGCCCGCGTCGGCGATCCGGTGCATCACCCGCCGCGATCGCTGGCTCTCCCAGTACCGCGAGAGGTGCTGAAAGCCCGCGAGCAACTGGCCGCCGCCGGTCTGCCAGGCCGTCATCTCGATGGCCGTGCTGGCGTCGATCAGGAACTGCTTCTCGACGCCGCGCGCGCCGAAGACCCGCTCGTGGAGCGCTTCGAGCACGTCCGGACCGCGGCGGGTCGCGAACGGATCGTCGTCCGCGTTGGCGGTCTCGACACCGCTTGCCAGCTGTGAGAGCGGCGACGACGCCATCTGGACCGGGCCGCGATGCAAGAGCGCCACGTCTCTGGGGTTCTCGGCCGCCAGTTCCGTCTCGCGAACGTCGATGTCGAGATCCTCGAAGAACTCCCGGACGGTTTCGAGCCGATCGTCCGGGCTCTCACGGTTGCAGACCGTCAGCGTCGGCCGGTCGCCGTCGACCTGTGCGATCAGCTCCGCCAGCGAGTCAAACGCCAGGTCCGTCGTCGCGCCGGTCGGCTCGGAGGTGCCGGAGGCCGGCGTCGCGGGCTGGGGAACGCCGAGTTCGCTCCGGGGCGCGGTCGAGATGGGGACGGACGACCACTCTTGCCCGCCGTCGAGGCCCTCGATGCGGACTTCGAGGCCGTCGGTCCCCTCTCGGGTGTAGACGACGCCGTCGACCAGCGCCTCGACCTGGCCCAGGTCCGTCTTGCTGAACGAGTTCTCGTGTGCGGTCAGCACGGCGAACCCCGATCGCTCCTCGACCAGCCGAGACAGCGAGTGGACGAACCGGATCGTCTGATCGACGTCGGCGTTGAGCGCCAGCGTCGTCAGCGAGAGGACGCCGATTCGATCGACGCTGCCGTCCCGGCCCTCGCCGAGCGTGTCGAGGAGGTCCAGGACGGCACTCCCGACGTTGCCAAGCTCCGCCGGCATCGACACGTGGCGGGTCCACTCGTTGTCCGCCGTCTCGCCGTAGGCGTCGCCGGCCGAGTCGACGATGCCGACCGCCGGTGACACGCCGTCCAGCGCGCTCTTGTACTCGGCGCGCAGGGCGGCCGTGCTGCTGTCCGTCGAGACGAGCACGGTCGTATCGTCGTCGGTGGCCCCGTCGGCGAGGAGTCTGAGTGCGAGTCGTCGCTTGCCCGCCATCGGCGGGCCGACGCACAGCAGCGTCGTCCCACCGGGGACGGAATCGATTGGCAGGCGGTCCCCGGTGCGTACCATGCACAAACCTATGACGCCCAGTGTATACAAAACCCACGGTCAGGGTACCGGGCGAACCGCTGCTAAGCCGCGGAATACGCTGGTTTACGCCCGCTTCTGGATCTCCTCTCGCAGCACGTCACTGACCACGTCGCCGTCGGCTTTCCCGCGGAGTTCCCCCATGCACTCGCCCATCAGCGCCGAGAACGCGCCCATGCCTTCCTCGGCCACCTGCTCGGCGTGGCGCTCGACGACCGTCGAGACGGCCTCTCGGACCTCGTCCTCGCCGGCACTACCCAGACCGGCCGCCTCGGCGGCCTCGGCCGCGTCCATCCCGGGGTCCGCTGCCAGAGCCGTCAGCAGTTCCGGCACCCCCTCTTTGGCCAGTTCGCCGTCGGCGACCAGCTCCAGCGTCGCCCGGAAGTGGTCGTCGGTGAGGTGCGCGACGGGCACGTCGTCACGACGCAGTTCCGTCACCGTCGACTCCAGCGTCTGTGCGGCGAGGGTCGCGTCCACGCCCCGGTCGACGGCGTCCTCGAACAGCCGCCAGCGCTGGCCGTACGCGACCTGCTCGGCCAGCCCGGCGTCGAGGCCGAACTCGGACTGGTAGCGGTCGACCTTCTCGGTCAGCAGCTCCGGCGTCTCGACCTCGCTCTCGTCGGGGGTCACCGGCGGCACGTCCGTCTCGGGGTACATCCGCGCCGCGCCCGGGAGCGGACGGAGGTACCGAGACGTGGCGTCGTCGTTGGCGTCCCGGGTCTCCTCGGGCACCCGGTCGAGGGCGGTCTCGGCGCGCTCGGCCGCGGCGTCGATGGCCAGTTCGGCCGTCTCGGGGTCGTCGGCGACGATGGCGACGGCGTCTTCCGGGCCGGCGTCGACGGCCTCGCGCAGTGCGTCGACCTCCTCGTCGGTGACGCCGTAGGCCGGCAGTTCGTCGGTGTGGAAGATGCCCCCGGCACCGTGGCGCTTGGCGTGGTCGGAGAGCTCCGTCCCGAGCCGACGGTCCGGCTGGATCTCGCGGCCGACCAGGCCGTCGAAGCCAGCGAGTCGGACGGCTTGCACGACGCCGCCATCGTCCAGTGCGCCAGCGATGACCCCCGAGTCCGTCTCTTCGAAGAGATCGGTCACGTCGCGGGGCTCGCCGACGCCCGCTCCGCGTTCGTTCAGTTCGTCCCTGATGTCGAGCAGTTCGACCTGGCGACGGACCTCGTTGCGGACGAGATCGTCGATGTCGTCGAGGCTCTGGACGCCCTTGAGTTCGATCCGGGCCCCGTCGGCGATCGAGACGTTCACGTCCTGGCGGATCGTCCCCAGTCCGCGCTTGACCTGTCCGGTCGAGCGCAACAGCATTCCGATTTGTTCGGCCGCCTCACGGGCCTGGGCCGGCGATCGGATGTCGGGCTTGGTGCCGATCTCGACCAGCGGGATCCCCAATCGATCGAGCGAGAAGCGCACGCCAGCGTCGGTCTCCTCGACGCGCTGGGCCGACTCCTCTTCGAGCAGCATGTCCTCGATCCCGACCGGCCCCTCGCTGGTCGAGATCTCGCCGTCGTTGGCGACCAGCATCGAGCGCTGGAACCCCGAGGTGTTCGAGCCGTCGATGACGATCTTGCGCATCACGTGGACCTGGTCCGCGACGTTCATGTCCAGTAGCTGGGCGATCTCCAGGGCCACGTCCATCGCCTCGCGGTCGACGCGGTGTGGCGGCTCGTCGTCTTCCTCGACGAGACAGGTCGTGTCGTAGGCCAGATACTCGAACTCGCGGTCGACCATGCTCTCTTCGAGCGCGGCCTCGTCGATCTCGCCGAGTTCGCTCTTCGTCGGGTGGAGATAACGAGTCAGCGATCGCGTCGACTCCTCGGGTTCGCGAACCCGAGTCGGACACTGACAGAACAGTTTCGTCGCCGTGTCGAGTTGCTGGTGGATCTCCAGACCGGCCACCAGTCCGAGTTCCTCGTAGTCGTACTCAGTCATTAGTGGGCGGTCCGAGCCCCACCCGCAAAAAACGCACCGTTGTCGCCCGGTCCGGGACCGAGCGGCCGCCGGGTGGTGGGTGTCACTTTTGATCGTCGAGCTCGTGATAGGGGTATGGACCGCAGGCTCGTCGCCGTTCTCACGGCGGTACTTCTGGCGGGCTGTGGCGGCATGGCGACCTCCGACGGCGGCACCGAGACGCTCACGCCGGCCCCGGTCCCGGAGCCGGCCGACGCGACGACCGAGACCGGGACACTCCCGCCGGGCGTCACCGGGAACGGCGTCGCGAACGTCGACCGGCTCACCGCCGCACACCAGCGGGCGACGGCCGACCAGTCCTACACCCTCACGACCGAGCGGTCGACGAGCCGCGAGACGGCCAACGAGACCCTCGACACGCGACAGGTCGTCCGGGTCGTCAACGAGTCGACGTACGCCTACTGGACGAACGAGCGCGTCGTCTGGGACGAGAGCCGGGCTCGCTACTTCGACAACTACTCCGAGTTTCAGGACCCCGACGGCCGGTACGTCCGCTACACCGAACTGGACGGCGAGACCCGACAGCGCCAATCCGGCTCGACGGCCCCGCGTCCCGAACTCGACCGGGAGGCGACGGTCGCCATCGAGCGGTTCCTGACCATCGACAACGCGACCGTCAGCGTCCGCCGCGACGACGGCGAGCGCCACTACGAACTACGCGGCGAACAGCGAACCTTCGTCACCGAGCGCCCGATCCGGAACGTCTCGGTCAGCGCGGTGATCAGACACGACGGGCTCGTGCGCTCGCTCTCGGTGCAGTACTGGCGGGGCAACAGCGACTGGGGCGAGTTCGTCCGCTACTCGTTCGCGTACGAACGGCTCGGCACGACGACCGTCGAGAAGCCGGCGTGGGTCCGAGCGAGCGAGGACTGAGACGGACGAATGGTGGTTTGCCGGCGATTAAACGCCTCGCTGGCTACTCTTTGCCCTCCTCTTGGACAAGACCAGTGCTCGGCGATCAAACGCCTCGCTGGCTACTCTTGTCCAAGAATCACTCGCTCCGTCATCTTCGCCGGATCGAGCACCTCGTCGGCCTCGGACTCCGAGAGGTACCCCTCCTCGACGACGACTTCCTTGACGGTCTTGTCTTCTTCGAGGGCCTGCTTTGCGACCTTGCTGGCCTTGTCGTAGCCGATCGCCGGGTTGAGCGCCGTCGCCAGCGCCATCGACTGCTGGACCCGCTCGGCGCAGTGCTCGCGGTCGGCTTCGAGTTTGGCGACGAACTTCTCGGCGAAGACCTCGCTGCCGTTGGCGATGAGACGCGCCGACTGGAGGAAGTTGTTGGCCAGGACCGGCTTGTAGAGGTTGAGGTCGATCTGGCCCTCGGCAGCGCCGGCAGAGATGGCGGCGTCGTTGCCGACGACCTGCTTGTGGACCTGGTTGACCGCCTCGGCGACGACGGGGTTGATCTTGCCGGGCATGATCGAAGAGCCGGGCTGGTTCTCCGGCTGGTCGATCTCGCCGAGGCCGTTGCGCGGGCCGGAGGCGAGCAGTCGGAGGTCGTTGGCGATCTTGTTGAGGCTGCCGGCGACGGTCCGGAGCGCGCCGTGGGCCTCGCTCATGGCGTCGTGGGCCGCCTGGGCCTCGAAGTGGTTGTCGGCCTCTCGGAAGTCGATCTCCGTCTCCTCGCTGATGTACTCGGCGGCGCTGGCGGGGAACTCGGGGTGGGTGTTCAGGCCGGTGCCGACGGCGGTGCCCCCAAGCGCCAGCTCCGAGAGGTGGTCGCGCGTGTGCTTGACGCGAGTGATGCCCTTCTCGACCTGGGCGCGATAGCCAGAGAACTCCTGGCCCAGCGTGATCGGCGTCGCGTCCTGGAGGTGGGTGCGGCCGGTCTTGACCACGTCGTCGAACGCCGACTCTTTGTCCGCCAGAGCGTCACGCAGGGTCGACAGCGCGGGCAGTACGTCTTTCTCGACGGCTTCGAGAGCGGCGACGTGCATCGCCGTCGGGATCACGTCGTTGCTGGACTGGCCGTAGTTGACGTGGTCGTTGGGGTGGATCGCTCGCGTCCCGATCTCGCCGCCCGAGAGCTCGGTCGCGCGGTTGGCGATGACCTCGTTGGCGTTCATGTTCGAGGACGTTCCCGATCCCGTCTGGAACACGTCGACGGGGAACTGGTCGTCGTGCTCACCGGCGATCACTTCGTCGGCGGCCTCGACGATGTAGCCCGCGGTCTCGGCGTCGACCGTCCCCAGGTCCTCGTTGGCCTGTGCGGCGGCTTTCTTGACGATGCCCAGCGCTCGGACGAAGCGTCGACCGAAGGTCTCCTCCGAGATCGGGAAGTTCTCGACCGCGCGCTGGGTCTGTGCGCCCCAGTACGCGTCGGCCGGCACCTGCATCTCTCCGAGGCTGTCGCGTTCGGTCCGGAACTCGTCGCTCATGACACGTGGAACCTCGCCCCGGTCGTCGTAAAACCCACCGCTTCGGTCGACGGATCGTCTCGGATCTGTGACACTGCCGCCGGGATTATGGAGTCGGGCGACGACGCGACACGAACGTCACCGAACAGACCGCGAAGACCCAATCGAAGTTTCGACGGTACACGACTGGACCGATGAACCACGTCACGCTGGCATCCGACGACGGAGACCGTCCACTGGCGGCACTGGCTCGCAACAGACTCGCGGACGCACTGAGTGCGAGCGACAGCACACCCCGTGTAACTGCCGAGAATCCGGGCGACCGAGCGGTCCGAAGGACTCGGCAGGTCGCCCGGTCACCGTCAGAGCAAGCTCTGACGAGCAATCGTTCGCTTGCGCTCACGATAATCACGCAAATCGCCGTTCGGCGATTTGTGCCTTTTTCACCCACGTTTTTGCCGTGAGTGGTTCGCGCTCTGCGCGAATCCGAGCGGAAAAAAGGTGGTCGGTCCTAGGTCCAGTTGTCCAGCCCGGTCTGGACGACGCTCTCCTCGATGCGCTCGAAGGCGCGTGCGACCTCGTCGGCGTCGACTTCCCACTCGCCGGTGACGTACTCGCGGGCGGCGTCGAGGTCGGGATTCACCGCCAGATCGAGCTCGTAGTCGTCGGTCACCGTGGGATCGAGGAACAGCTGCCGGATGCGGTCGCCGTGTTCGACGTGTGCGTCGCGGGCGTCGAGTGCGCCCCAGAGGTCGCCGTGCTCTTTGACGAGTTTGATGGCCGTCTTCGGCCCGATCCCGTCGATGCCGGGGTTGAAGTCCGTCCCCATCAGGATCGCGGCGTCGACCAGTTGCTCCCAGGTGATTCCGTGGTGGTCCAGCGTCGCCTGGAAATCCATCAGTTCCGGGTCGCCGCTGCTGGTGAGCTGGCGCAGCGTCAGCGGCGCACCGAGCAAGAGCGCGTCGTAGTCTTCGGTACCGACGTAGTCGACGGCGTCCTGACGGGCCATGTGGGCGGCCTGGGCCTCGCCCTCTGCGGGCGCGTCGACGACCGGTACGTCGAGGGTCCGGAGGAGTTGGCGGGTCGTCCTCAGGATCGTGTCGGTCAGGCGCTGGGTCTGGGAGTCGAGTCGGGCGATCTCGCTCGTGTCGCCGCGCTCTCTGGCGGCTTCGAGTTTTTCCTCGCGCTTTTCCCGGGCCTCGCGCCGTTGCTCGACCTCGTCGTCTTTGAGTTCCGTGACGCCGCCGTCGAAGACGAAGACCGGCGTCAGGTCGTGTTCGAAGAACTTCGGGAGCCCCTGGACGACGCCGATCAGGTTCGCCACCTCCGTCCCGTCGCTGGTGGTGTACTTCTCGTCGCTGGTGAACCGGACCGTGGTCGTCAGATACCGGTAGAGCCAGTTGTGGGCGTCGACGGCGACGACGCTGTCACTCAGCTCCTCGAAGGGAACGTCTTCGAGCGACGCCAGCGATCGTAGGTCTGCGTTTCCCATCGCACCGACGTAAGTGCGAGCGGGGTTTGAATGGTGGTGGTCGGCGTTGCCGGACCCACACGGGATTTATTATCGTCCGGATCGGTAGCGAATCGTATGGCGACAGACACACTGCGTCGCTACCAGGACCCGGAGTACACCGGCTCGAACCGGTGTCTGCCGTGTACGCTGGTCAACAGCGTCATCGGGATCCTGCTGAGTGGGGGTATCGCCGCGGTTGGGGCAACTTGGGCGACGACGGCCGTCGGCGTCGCTGGCGCGGGCGTCGTCCTCCTGCTCTCGGCCGTGAGTATCTACTTCAAGGGGTATCTCGTGCCGGGAACGCCCGCGTTGACCAAGCGGTACTTCCCGCCCTGGCTGCTGGCGCTGTTCGGGAAGGAACCGGCCGGGGCCGCCTCGGGCGTCGCGAAGTCGGCCGCCGATCCCGCCGTCAGAGAGGAGACCGAAGAGCCGGGGGAGATCGACCTCGAAACGTACCTGGTCGAGGCCGGCGCGCTCGAACCGTGTCGGAGCGGCGAGGACCTCTGTCTCACCGACCCGTTCCAGACCGAGTGGAACGAGGCGATCGAGCGGATTCGAGACGCGGACGTGGGGCGGGAACGCCTGCCGGCGCTGCTCGACACCACGGCCGAGGAAGTGACCGTCGAAGAGCACGGCTCGGCGTTCCGTGCCCGCGTCGACGGCCAGTACGTCGGCACCTGGGAGTCCCGCGGCGCTTTCGTCGCCGACATCGCCGCGGCGGAGGTGCTGGGCGAGTGGCTCGACGACTGGGAGAGCGTCCCCGTCACGCACCGGGGCCAGCTGCTCAACGGCCTCAGGCTCTTCCTGACGACGTGTCCCTCGTGTGGCGGCGACCTCGCCTTCGGCACCGACACTGTCGAGTCCTGTTGTACGACCCACGAAGTGGCCGCCGTCTCCTGTGAGGACTGTGAGACGCGAGTCTTCGAGTCGGATCCGGTCGACTGACGAACGCTCGTGGTCCGACCGGCCCAGCACGGCGACGAGAGAGCGTGTCGGCGTCTCGCGAGCGGTCAGGAACCGCCAGATGCCGGGACGGCGACCGTCGCCGGTGGATCGGCACCGCGACGGTCGTCGAGAAAGGCGACTTCTTCGGGACTGAGGTCGCGTTCGCGATAGCGTTCGAGACCGGCCCGGTAGCGCGCCGGCGACCGGTCGCCGGGCCACGCGAGCACGAGTTCGGCGATGCCGGTCGTCTCGCCGGTGTAGGCAAAGCCCGCGCGGTAGCCGGCCTCGTAGGCGAAGGGATTGTTGACGGCGATCCGAAGCGAGTCGTACCCGCGGTCGGCGGCCCGAGCGCGCGTAAACGAGAGCAGTCTGGGGCCGATCCCCTCGCCGCGGCGATCCTCGCGGACCGTGACGTAGCGCAGCCAGAGAGTCGTCTCGTCGGTGCGGTCCTCGTTGAACGCGACTGCGGCGACGATCTCGCCGTCCTCGCGTGCGACGGCCTTGCCGGTGGCGGACATGACGAACTTGCCCGCGTAGCTGAACGTCCGGTAGTCCAGTTCGAGCGTCGGACCCTCTGGCGGCCACCCCAGCAGGACGAACTCCATACCGACACCTCGGCGGGGAAGCGAAAGAGTCCGGCGGTCCGGGGCGGCTACAGGTCCCGCGAACGGTGGATGTTCCGGAGCGTGCCGCCACACTCCTCGCAGATGCGGTCGGTCGTCGACTGCCGGCGCTGGCCGCAATCGAAACATTCGTACAATTCTTCTCCCGTCGTCGTGGTACTCGGGCGCATATTCGTCTGTACGTGGCCCAATCTAATACCGTCGTCCCTAAAACACATTATATGGTACATATTCGAGAACGGCGAGGGTCGAACGCGCGGTCACGTTCGACGACACGGTCAAGCGTCTGGGCCGAGACGGGCCGGTATGCACGGCGATGCCGCGGTCTTCGATCGGTTCGCCTGGGCGTACGACCGCCTGATGCCGTCGGCGGACGCGGGTGCGCTCGCGGCCGGACTCGCCGAGGCCGACAGAGACGTGGACCGCGTCGTCGACGTAGCCGGCGGCAGCGGTCGCGGACTCAGAGCGGTCTCGGCCGGTGATCGACTCGTCGTCGACGCCGCGCGTGGGATGCTCCGGCAGGCCACGCGCCACGGGCTGGCGACCGTCCAGGGCGACGCGGCGACGCTGCCACTCGCAGACGACAGCGCCGACGCAGTGACCATCGTCGACGCGCTGCACCACCTCCCGGACCGCGACGGCGCGATCCGCGAGGCCGGGCGCGTGCTCGCACCGGGTGGAGTCCTCGTGGTGGCAGACTTCGACCCGTCGACGATCAGGGGGCGGGGGCTGGTCGCGGCAGAACACCTGGTCGGCTTCGCCTCTCGCTTCGACACGCCCCAGCAACTCCACCGACGGATGGCCGACGCGGGGCTGGAGCCGGTGATCGTCGAAGACGGGTTCGGCTACGTCGTCGCTGGCATCTGCTCGACGGCGTGACGAAACGGGAGAACAAAGACGATGGAACTCCGAGACGCGGGTATGTCTGTCTCCTCGTCGGTCGGCCGGCGCGTCGATCCGGAACTGTCGATGGTCCTGCTCGCGCTGGGAGACGTGCTCGCGGTGACGATCTTCGTCGGCATCGGCGAGATCACCCACGGCATCGACCCGATCGCACAGCCCGGCCGCGTCGCGGGGACGCTCGCGCCGTTCCTGATCGGACTCGCCGTCGTCACCCTCGGTGGCGGGCTCTACACGCGAGACGCGATCAGGTCACCGGGGCGGGCGGTCTCGCTGATCGTGCCGGCGTGGATCGTTGCAGTCGTCGTCGCCCAGTTGCTTCGGGCGACGGCGGTCTTCCCCGGCAACGCCGCAATCACGTTCGCGATCGTCTCGGCGATCGTCGGGGGCGTCCTGTTGCTCGTGTGGCGTGCCATCGCGTCGGTGGTGCTCTGATACCGCTGGCCGTCACGGTCGTCGCCACGCCGTAGCGCCGAGCGACGACACAGCGGTCGCTCGTCAGCGTGCGTCGCGAGACGGTGAGTGTGTGGAGAATCGTCCCCGATCGAAACGGTCTGTGGCCGGCGATCGGCAGGTCCCGTCGTTTCGGCGGGGACGCGTACAGCGGTGTCGTGCCCGTGGTGAGTGCCCCGTCCCGGAGGGACTGTGTGCCACGCGACCCGTCTACTGGAGCGTGCCTACGTCGAGTGCCACTGTCGACTGGATCCACGCCTGGTGGTTCTCCCGGTCGTAGATCACGAACTCGTCGTCACCGATCGTGAGTTCGGCGTAGCGCCGAGTCTGCTCGTCGGTCGTGGCGTCCGTCACGTCGTCCGTGGCGTTCGTGCTCATAGGTATCGAGGAGAGCAGTAGGGTGTGCCTCTGTCCCTCCGCTCTCCGGTTGCAGACGGGATCCCTTAAGCGCGACCCCCTAGTTATCACGTCAGATAATTCACCGTACGATCGTGTCCAGTGGCTATGTTCCGATTATCAGCGTGGATATCTCGCTAGGCAGTGGTTGATCTGCGCCACGGCGACGGCGTTGGTCACACCAGCCAGCGCCGGGTCGAGACGAGGACGCTACGAGTGGCGGCCGTCGTCTCATCGGTCTCCATATTCCGACGCTTTGGAGCCTGAGACGTATCGTTCCGCTCGAATAGCCATCCATAAGTTATGAGTTGTATTTGCAGTGGCGACAGAGGGAGTATCGAATGCCTATAGAGACGATAATACAGTAATTATGCGAAACGCTTATACGTGTATTCATCATACTAATAATTACATTCATGACGGGATACTACGATCTTGTACTCGGTCTCATTCCGGTCGCGCTCGCAGGCATCTCCGGCACACTCGTGATCGGTGGCATCCCGTTGACCACGGCGATTCCGATGGCGTCTGTCGTCGCGGTCGGCCTGATCGGACACGCGATGTTCGTCCGTGCGCCGGTCGACTCGCCGCCCGCGACCGCGAGCGGATCGGAGTCGGCACAGATCGCAGACTAGGTCCCCGTCGCCACGACGTTTTCTTACCCCCTCGCCTCGAAGGGGGTCGTATGTCCGCTTCCGACGAACCGACGCTGTTCCTGACGAGTGACGACATCGACGGACTCGCGACGATGCCGGAGTACGTCGAAGCTGTCCGCGACGGCTACCGCGACCGGGGCCACGGCGCGCCGGCACGGCCCAGAACGACGCTGTACGCCGACTCACCGGCCGGAATGCTGACGGGGTACACGGCGATCTTGCCGACGGTGGGCGCGATGGGTGGCTACACCTACGCCGCCGGATTCGGCGGACAGGACGCTCACTTCGTGTTGCCGCTGTTCGACGCCGAGAGTGGCGAGCCGCTGGCGGTGTTCGACGGCGCGTCGCTGAACCCCTTCAAGACCGGCGCGACCGGCGGCGTCGCGGTCGACGAACTCGCTCCGCCGCGTGCCGACGATCTCGCGCTGTTCGGGAGCGGGGCACAGGCGCGCGCACAGCTGAAGGCCGCCGCCGCGGTCCGGGAGCTGGAGCGCGTCGAGGTGTACTCGCCGACCGCCGACAGCCGGATGTCGTTCGCGGCCGAGATGAACGAGCAACTCGACGCGACCGTCGCGGCCGTCGCGTCGCCGTCTGCCGCCATTGAAGGCGCGGACATCGTCGTGACCGCCACGAGCGCCAGCGAGCCGGTGTTCGACGGCTCGGAGCTCGAACCGGGAACGCACGTGACGGCGATGGGCCAGTACCACCCCGAGAAGCGCGAGGTCGACGCGACGACGATCGAGCGGGCGACGTACGTCACAGACCTCCGGGATCGGGTCACGAACGACGCCGGTGCGTTCATCCACGCCGTCGAGGAGGGCGTCGTCGACGAGGACCACGTCCACGCCGAGCTGGGCGAGATCGTCGCGGGCACGGCGCGAGGTCGAACCAGCGACGACGAGATCACGCTGTTCGACAGCGGCGGGACGGCCATCGAGACGGTCGCGGCCGCACAAATGCTGTTGGAGCGAGCGCGCGAGCGCGGGCTCGGCGAAGAGATCGAGTTCGCGCCGGCCAGCGAAGCGCTGACGGGACGCTAGACGTACGGTGCCAGCCCGAGCGCGTCGATCAGCGTCAGGCCGCTGAGGAGTGCGCCGACGAGGTACCCGCCGATGGTCCCGCCGTTGAGCAGCGGGAGGCCGGCGTGGGCCCGCCCTTTCAGCACCATGCGCATGAGGACCGCGAGCCCGACGAACGAGCCGACCATTGCGGTCAGAGCCGGCAGCGGAATCGACAGCACTTCCGGCGTCCCCTCGCTCGCGAAGTGGGCGACACTCGCAACGAGCACGGTCGGGATCACCACGTCGCCCAGACCGATGAACAGGGCGTCGCGTTCGAGCGGGCTCTCCTCGGCGACCCCCTCCTCGGAGTCGTCGGAATCAGCGTCGACAGCGACGCCGCCGTCGCCGTCGGCGACGGGCGTGGCCGCCGTGTCGTCGCTGGCGTCGTCTTGGGCACCCGTCTGGGCCGTCGCGTCGGGCGTGTCGCTGTCGAGAAAGGAGTACGACAGCGTCAGCGGAATGACGAGCACGACCGGGACCTTCAGGTCCATGACGCCGTTTGCCAGCGTCAACATGTGCTCGGTGCCGTAGACGCTGATCGCGTCGTAGACCGCGAGCACGGTCAACAGGAGCAACGCCGGCAAGACGCCGAAGCTGATGCCGAACAGCCCGGCCCCCGCGGCCCCCATCAGGGCCCCGGCGGTGTCGATGACGTACCACTCCGGATAGACGTACAGGCCGACGCCGATGGCGACCGCGCCGACGAGCGCGATCGCGTTGATCCCCAACACCAGCGGTGCGGGCGGGACGAGGACGCTGAAGACGTACAGCGAGAGCCAGGCACCGGAGCCGACCACCAGCAGCCGGATCAGTTCGTCGACGCCGAGCTTGAACGCCGCGAGCATCACGCCGGTGGCGACGAGGATGGCGACGACGTAGTAGATCGTGTTCGTCGGGTCCTGGGGGTTCTCGACCGGTTCGTACACCTGGTCGAACGGTTCGACGAGGGCCAGGGCGGCCAGCTGGACGAACAGGAAGATCGCGACGACGATCCCGAGCCCCAGAACGACGCGCTTTCGCTCCTCCATGCTCGGGACTCCGTCGCCGCAGGTATGAGGATTTCGGAGCCTACCGGGCGTACAGCCGCTGGCCGACCAGCGTCGGGAGCCGCACCTCGTCGTCGGGCGTGACGGCGACGTACGGGTTCTCGACGGGGCCGAACACGTCGACCACCGAGCCGGCAGTCGTGAGGTCCTCGGTCACGACCTCCGTGCCGAACCCGGGGTAGTCGTCGTCGGCCGAGCGGACGATCGCCAGCCCCTGTGCGATCCGGACGACCTCGCCGACGCGTTTCATGCCCGCAGGGCCTGCAGGTACGCCGCGACGGCACCCAGCAAGTCGCTCTTGGTCGCGTCGTCGGCGTCTTTCACGAGGACGCGCCCCCGCGGATCGTACTCGCGGGGATACGTCTTCTCGCGTTCGATGACGGCGTCGTAACCGACCTGCTGGACTGCCTTCGCGATCTCGTCGACCGTCGGCTCGGTGACGGCCTGTTTGCGCGAGACGCGCCGGCCCTCGTTGCGGGACAGCGCCGCGTCGAGCGCGGCCGGCCAGATGACGTTCTCGACCATACGTGCAGTGGCCGCGTGGGCCTTATGAGCCTTTCCGACGGACGCCGAGTGCGAGCGTCGCGACGAGCGCCAGAGCCGTGCCGACGAGACCGAAGCCGGGGCCGCTCCCGTCGGTCGTCCCGGTGCCACGCTCCGTGACGACATCGGGCGTCGCGCTCTCGGTAACGGTGTCGGGAGTGACGCTCTCGGTGACGGTGTCGGGGGTGGCGCTCTCTGTCGGCTCGGTCGTCGTGGCCGTCTCTGGCGTCTCGCTTGCGGTCGCCGTCTCGAAGGCTGCCGGATGGAACGCCTCGGCCATCGCCTCCAGCGCGAGGACGACGCGGGGAGCCGGCTGGCTCACGTAGTTGGCGTCGACCGAGAGCACCTGTTCTCGCTGGACGGCGGTCGTCTCGTTGTACGGCGCACCGGTCGGCTGGGAAGCGTCAGACGGGTAGACGAGCCACTGGGGGTCGCTGTCCGCGACGACCTCGGCGTTGATCGGCTGGTAGCCCGAGAGACCTGCGTCCGCGGCGACGTTCTGGCCGCCCGCGGTCTCGATCAGGTCGTGGATGTGCGTCTCGTTGCCCGTGGTGTACTGGTAGAAGTAGTAGAGGACGCGCGGCCGGTCGCGATCCGAGACCGCCTCTCGGACGGCCTCGACGCGTTCGTCCATCTCCGCGACGGTGTCGGTCGCGCCCTCGCAGTTGCCGGTGAGCCGACCGACGGTCTCGGTGTTGTTCGCGATGCCGTCCAGATCGGTCGCCAGCGGGAAGTGATACACCGTCAGTCCCGTGTTCCGGAGCTGCTGGACGGTGTCGCTGCGTGTCGCGTTGGCCGCCAACACGAGGTCCGGGTTCGCCCCGACGACGGCCTCCACGTCGGTCGTCCCGTCGTCCTTGGTCACGTCCGTTCGGTTCCCGGTGTCGTTCAGGTACGCCGTGTTGGCGTTCTGGGGCAGACCGACGACCTGGTCGCGCGCGCCGATCTCCCACATCGTCTGGGCGTCACTGGGCTGGAGCGCGACGACGCGGTCGGGCACCTCGTCTACGCGCACCTCCGTGCCGGTCGCGTCGGTCGTCGAGTGAGGGAACTCACAGCCGTCGCTCTGTACGTCGCTCGTGGCCGCCGTCACCGGGACGGCGACGGCAGAGAACACGAGCACTGCCGCGAGCGCCATCGCACTGAGTCGTCTCATCGTGTTGTCGGTCCGGGCGAACACAATAAGTTCTTGTCTATCCCAACTGTGGTTGGTATCGTGTCGTCCCGTCACTGGCTCGTCCTCTCGCTGCTGTCCGCGATCTTGCTGGCGACGGTACTGACGAGTGCGACGATCGGGCCGGTCTCGATCGACCTGCCGACGGTCGCGAAGGCGGCGACCAACGCCGTCGGCGTCCCGGTCGGCCTCGCCCTGGAGAGCGAGCACACCGGACTGTTCGGCGTCGAGTTCTCGCTGCCCGTCCCGTCGGCCGAGTACCGTTACCCCTTCGCCTTCGACGTGCCAGAGACAAGCGAGACGATCGTGCGCCAGATCCGCCTGCCACGGATCGTCCTCGGTGCCGTCGTCGGCTTCGCGCTGGCGGCTGCCGGCACCGTCATGCAGGGGTTCTTCCGGAACCCGCTGGCGGACCCGTCGATCATCGGCGTCTCGTCCGGCGCGGCCGTCGGCGCGGTCGCCGCGATCGTCTTCACCGTCGCGCTCCCGCTTCCCGTGATGGCGTTTGCCGGCGCGTTGCTGGCCGCCTTCGGCGTCTACGCGATCGCGACCCAGAACGGCGAGACGCCGGTCGCGACGCTCCTGCTGGCCGGCGTCGCCGTCCAGACGTTCCTCGGTGCAGTCATCTCCTACATGCTCGTCCAGTCGGGCGAGAGCCTCCGCGAGGCGGTCTTCTGGCTGATGGGGCACCTCCACAACAGCACCTGGGCGGAGGTCGAGGCGACGCTGCCCGTGGCCGTCCTCGCCGTCGGCGTCCTCTACGCCTACGCCCACGACCTGAACGTCCTGCTGATGGGCGAGGCCGACGCCCACGCGCTGGGGATCGAAGTCGAGCGGACCAAGCGGATCTTGCTCGCGCTGGCGAGTGTCGTCACCGCGGCCGCCGTCGCGGTCACGGGCGTCATCGGCTTCGTCGGGCTCGTCGTGCCCCACGTGATGCGCCTGCTGGTCGGCCCCGACCACCGGATTCTCCTGCCGACCAGCGCGCTCGCTGGCGCGTCGTTTCTCGTCGCCGCCGACACGCTCGCACGCAGCGGCGCGGTTGAAGTGCCGGTCGGGATCGTCACCGCCGCCATCGGCGCGCCCTTCTTCCTGTACTTGCTCCGGCGACGGGAGGTCCACACCGTATGATCGAAGTCGAATCCGTCGACGTGTCGCTGGGAGACACGGAGATATTGCGTGACGTGTCGCTGCGAGTTCCGGCCGGCGAGTTCGTCGGACTCGTCGGTCCCAACGGCGCGGGCAAGACGACGCTGTTGCGCACGGTCAACGGCGCGATCGATCCCGACGCAGGGCGGGTCCTCGTCGACGGGGATCGGATGGACGACCTCTCCTCGCGGGCCGGGAGCCGCCGCGTCGCGACGGTCCCCCAGGACACCGGAACGCGGTTCGCGTTCAGCGTCGCGGACGTCGTCGCGATGGGGCGGACCCCACATCGCTCGCGTTTCGGTTCCGACGACGACGGCGACGACGCCGTCGAGCGGGCGCTCGAACGCACGTCGACCGCGTCGTTTCGCGACCGGCGGATCAGCACGCTCAGCGGGGGCGAGCGCCAGCGCGTCTTCGTCGCCCGCGCGATCGCTCAGGAGGCACCGGCGCTCGTCCTCGACGAGCCGACGGCCAGTCTGGACGTGAACCACGCGACACGGACGCTCTCGCTCGTGCGCGAGCTCGTAGAGAGCGGGCGCGCCGTGCTGGGAGCGATCCACGATCTGGAGGCCGCCGCACGCTTTTGCGATCGCCTGGTCATGCTCGCAGACGGCGAGGTCGTCGCGTCGGGCGAGCCGGCCGACGTGCTCACGGCAGACGCACTGGCGACGAGTTTCGACATGGAGAGTGTCGTCACGCGAAACCCGGTCACCGGCACGCCGACGGTGACACCGCTGTCGGACACCGGCGAGGAGGAGCGGTCCGTCCACGTGCTGGGTGGTGGGTGCGTCGGTGCGGCAGTCGTCGCGCGCCTCCACGCTGCCGGCTTCGCTGTCACCGCGGGCCCGGTACCGGCGGGAGACGAACTGCTCGGCGTGAGCGAGCGACTGGACGTGCCGACCGAGACCGTCCCGCCGATGTCGGCGCTGGACGGGTCGGCGCTCGCAGCGGCGGGCGAGCGGATCGACGACGCCGACGTGACGGTGCTCGCCGACCTCACGCTGACGCCTGACGGGGGACTGCTCGACCTCGCCGCGGAGGCGGGACGGACCGTCGTCGTCGAGGAGCGATCCCTCGACGAGCGCGACCGCGCTGGCAGGGACCAGCGGCGTCGCTACGAGCGGCTTCGCGAGCGAGCCACCACGAGCGGGCTCGACGACGTGGCGGCGACCGTGCGGTCCGTCGAGGCAGACGCCGGCCGACACGTTAGCCGTCGAGGGATATAGACTTACATGGGGCGACCTGCAAGCGTCGGACGCTATGGTCAACAAAGCCATCGTGGGGATTCTCGTCCTCATCGTCCTGACGTCGCTCGGCGTCGGGGTGTTGATCGGGACGCAACTCGGTGGCGGTGACGCGACAGCGGTCCCCGATACCGACGCCAGTGACGGCTCCGCCACGGGGGGTGGCGGTGACGCCACGACATCGACAGCGACACCCTCCAACGAGACGGTGACGGCCGTCGAATCGACGGAGACGGCGACCGCGACGGCGACCGCGACCGCGACGCCGGTACAGACGACGGTCCCCGCCCACGAGTTCGACAGCGAAGCGATCGAGCGAGAGGTACTCGCGACCATCAACGAGAAGCGCGCGGAACGGGAACTCGAAACGTTCAGGAACGATACCACCACCTGGCAGCGACTCCAGACGATGGTCCGATCGCACAGCCAGGCGATGGCCCAGGAGCGCAGTGTGACGTTCTCGGCCGGAGGCAACAGTAGCTCCGACCGCTACGAAAACGCGGGCCTGTACGGTCGGTGTCAGTATCAGGACCCCGAGACCGGAGACATCATCCAACCGAGCAACAGCTTCCAGGCCGTCGGAAGCACAGTTGCTGGGCAGTCCTATCAGGAAGACGGACAGCGTCGGTTCAACGGGAACGAATCACAGGTCGCGACGACGCTCGTCAAGAACTGGTTCGACTCGTCGACCTACCGACCGTCGCTGATCAACAGGGGCGTCGAGTTGCTGGCCGTCGGCGTCACTGTCACCGACGACGGCACGGTGTACGCGGCGACGGCGATCTGCGAGTAGTCGGCCGGTCTCGCCCGCGAGCCGCCGTCGATCCCTTTCTGTCCGCCCGTGACGTATCCAGGAGTCGCCGCCGAGTCGCGACCCGTGCCACCGACACCGTTATGTGGTACCAATACACATGAATACACGGTAACGACAGATGACTACCCCAGGAGTCGACTGGATGGAACCCAACGACGGCGACATCCTCGCGACGCTTTCACGGACGGGACCAGAGTACGGGCCGGTGATCGCGTACCAGCTCGACATGGACAACACACAGTTCGAGCGGTACTGCGAACGGCTCGCGGCCAACGACGTGCTCGAACGAGTCTCGGAGGAGCCGCTGTATCGATTGACGTCGCGCGGACAGCGGCTGGTCGATCGGAGTCCCGAGTCTGCCCGGGACCGACTCGCAGTCGAGTGAGCCGCCGCTCGTCGCTGTCGCACGGTCGATCTCCGTCCCGAGAGGGCGGACGCGGCGCTTCTCGCTGCTCGACGGTGACGGCGGGCGATGCCCGGTCGCCGCCAGATTACGCTTCCTTTCGCTCCCAGAGGACCAGCGCAGTCATCGTCTGGACGGGCGCGCCCTCGTCGTTCGTGGTTTCGATCGCGACGTGGACGAGGCCGCGGCTCTCGTCCCACGGTTCGGTCTCGACGATCTCCGTCTCGACGGTCAGAACGTCGCCCGGCTCGACCGGCTTTCGCCAGCGGAGCTCGTCGACGCCGGCCGCACCGAGCGCGCGGGACGACGCGATGTACTCGTCGACGAGCAGCCGCATCGTCATCGCGGCAGTGTGCCACCCGCTCGCGACGAGCCCCCCGAACATCGACTCTCGGGCCGCGTCGGCGTCGGTGTGAAACGGCTGTGGATCGTACTGCTCGGCGAACGAGACGATCTCGTCTTCGGTGACCTCGTAGCGACCGAACGACTCCGTGTGCCCGACCGTGAGCTCCTCGAAGTACTCCATACCCAGAGGAGAGACCGCCGGGAGAAAAAGCCACCTCGTCGGCGGTCCCCACTCAGATGAGAAACGTCGTCGGGAAGAGAGTTGACGGTGTCAGGAAGACTGCTGGTCCTCGACCCAGTTCTGGAACTCG
>Ga0207754_100291_pt1 | contig 21827 bp, 16 predicted proteins | sample A23E1SouthBayCA_FD_187728 | JGI IMG/M metagenome (GOLD analysis project Ga0207754, IMG submission 187728) | Aerobic enrichment media microbial communities from Eden Landing Ponds, California, USA - A23 E1 (SPAdes) | ecosystem: Environmental > Aquatic > Marine > Unclassified | place: Emeryville... | reverse complement strand
AGTCCGCCGCCGACAGCGACGGTACATCCCGAAAATCATGCTCACCAGCGGTTCGAAGATGCTCCACAGCTAGTTCGGTTTAGTTCACCGTAATCAAACGGGGTTACGCGGCTGTCGATGTGATCGACTGAGGGTGTCATAGAACGAGTAACACACCAAAGAGCAGGGTGAACGCTGAGGTGGATGAGTTCAGCGACCCTGCAAGATGATTTTTCGGCAGACTCGTTCTTCAATGTTGTGGAGACCGAGACGCTAGCGCTGTTTGAACACCTTTCCCTCGGGTTTCTCAAAGAGTTCGACGTGTTCGCCCCGGCGGTAGTGCCTAGTGGACAGCGTGTCATAGAATACGTCTCACGGCCTCTACTTGACGATTGTACAGCTCTAAATTCGCTCTTAATCCCGTGATTTCGCCATTCATTAGTTATATTCAGAACAGAAGATGTGAATTATATTTGTTGAGAACTATTGTATGACAGACTGCTTGGGGGACTACCAGTCTTCTCGACTGGTGAACGGCTAGCATTATATTCGTCATCCGATACTTCCTCATACGCGTTCGTATTAGAAGAAGCACGTCGGACAGTCCGAAGAGGCAGATGTTCTCACGGGCATCAGCGACATTTTGGTCGCGTCGCAAAGCGGTCTAGAGTTTGCCTCTGGTGCTCTCAATTGAGAGGTCACAGCTCATTGCTGTTTTGGTCGATCGCTGGAGCAGTTCGTCGAGGAACGATTGGTAGTGCTCTGGATCAGCGTACTTCACCAGCCGAAGCTGGAGTATCGCCTCTAATCCTTCCTTTGTCCAGCGCATCCAATATTTTGTGGTTTGTGTCACTGAGTGTCGGCTTCAACCCCGCCCACGGTGGGGCGGGGAATCCGCCTTGGTTTCCTTTTGAAACTTCGCCTGCCGTCCCCACGTCACACGATCCCTCCCAAAATCCGCCACCCCACAGAGACCCTTGGAAGAACGGTTCGTGCTATACCCACATCTCCCGCGCCGTGATGGTTTTGATGTTCGACACGGCAGTCACTCAATGAATGATAGGTCCGGCGACACTAGGCCCTCCGAGAATCGGAACGTCCGGCCGACCAGTTTCTTGTTATGATCGTCGGAGTCGTCGACCTCGAAGTAGGCCCGCAGTGCTCGTCCAAACCACGTTTCGTTTGGCTCCTTGAGATCCGTTTGCTCCGTATACCACGTCTTGAATCGCCGGCGCAGTTCTGGAATCGGGATCGTCTCCCCCTCAGACTCGATCGTGACCAACTCGACGAATGCTTTGGCGGCCTCTTCGTACCGGATCGAGGCGCTTTGTTGGGGGTTCTCCCACAGCGGCGGCTTTTCAAAGATGGTGAACCCATCGTTCGCCTGAAATTCGACGATTGTGTTCTCCAGATACTCGTATCGCGTTGGGACAAGCGGCTTCCGGATGAACGTGTAGCCACTTGCGGCTGCCTCTCTGGTCGCTCGCCGGCGAAGTTCTTCACCTGTGGCTGACTCGAGTACCCATTCGGCCCCATCTTTGCGGACCCGTGGCGTGTTGAACTCGAAGCTGTCAACTGACTGTTCCGCATCACCTTCGGCAAGGACGGTTCCATCCGGGGCGACCAACTGTAACCGATCGGCGGGCGTCAATCGCCACGTTGCTTCGGAGAGGTCGTGGGGTAACAGATACCAGACGTCGTCCGTATGAACATTCTTGCGTTGGTTGTAGGTAATCGTCCCTTCCTCGTCAGTATCTTTGAACGCCATACTGATGGGCCCCTCCTTGGCCTCCGAACCCGATGTCCACAGTGTACGCTTTGCGTCCGTTCGTGATTCAGTGACCACGTGTACTTGATGATCGTGATGGTCAGCCCGTGCGAGGTTCGTGAGCAGCGCTGCTGGCTTGGTTTTGTTTTCGACTTCGATTTCATGGAAATGGATAGTGCCATCGGCTTTACTCACGATATCCGAACGCGATTCACCATCGAGATACTGTGTCGTTGTCGGGTCGTGATCCGGAATATCCACGTCAATCACATCCTGATCGACGGCAACAATTTCGTGGCCATGCCGGAGCAAAAATCTGATTCGTTCGTTGACTAGTTCTTTGTGTGGAACCGATTCTTCATCGGAGTCGTCGGTCACAGCAGTCGTATCCCCGACTTTTTCGACGCCGTAGGATTGCCGAGTACCTGGGCTGTCACTACCTAATTCTTCGGTCGTGATTTCTGGTTCGGCTGCTGCCGTCAGTCGACCAAACGAACTCACCTCGAAATACGTGGGTCTTAACGTGAAGAAATGCAGCAAGTGGGCTTTATTAATTGGAATGCGACCGTAGGCGCCGAAGAGTTCTTGATAGCGATCATCATTGTGGACGCGCCCGGCAAGTAGTGCCCGATAGTCCGGAAGGCCTTTCGCGACCGCCTCAATCGACCCATCGCGAAGGCTCATCTCGTCGAATTGTTCAAGCCGCGATGGATGAGTGGTCTGTCGGGTGGCGTATCGCTTGTGCGATTCGATGGGCAATGCCCAGTTGTCTGTCGACGGGCCGGGCATATACGACGAGATCCGATACTCGTTATCTGCTTCGAGATGGCGTTTGAGGTCCGCTTCGGTGACGATTCCGTGTCCTGTACCGAACGGCGCGAGCCGCGACGTGACAAGGTAATCATAGGATCTCGAGGATCCTGCCGGCTCTACCAGCGTCTGATGGACGCCAGGGATACGATCTCTTTTCAGCTCGCGAACGAGTTCGACGATCATTGCTGTCACTGCCGTTTCGACAGGGTCGAAAGACAGATTCTCTGGCTGCAGCAGCCGGGTTGTCGGGATTGGAATCTTTCCTAACGGTCTGAGATCAAGCATACAGATTTGGGTCCCGATGATATCCCCGAAGCGATCATCGATGATTCCCTTGATTCGCTGGGCTCGCGTGTCTCCACGATCCGCATCACTGCTTGAGACTGGCTGCTCCGAACTGATCGCGGATGTCGCTTCGGCTTCGTCACCGTCGTCGGCTCCGCCGTCTGTATAGGCCGTGAGACTCGTGTTGGTTTCCTGTGCTGCCGAAGCAGTATCCGTAGTGTCCTTGTCTTGTTCATCTTGGTCTGTTGCGTCCGCGACCTGCTCAAGGCTCTCGTTATGTGTTTGTCGATTGCTATGACCAATGAGGAAATATTCTTGTTGAACTTTCCCTGGCCAGGTCAACAGTTCGAGCCTATCGATGCCGTTGACGTTGAGGATATCTTCGACGACATCATCGAACCGTAGCAATCGCTCAAGTCGACGATCCTCGTCGGCGTGGCCGGGGAACATTAGTCGAACGGCACCAAACCGGCAGTATCTCAAGTTACCCTCCTCGTCGATGTATCGTATCGGTGCGTTGGGTTTGGATGGTTGTTGCATATGTTCTGAAGGTGGTTAGGTGTTGGTCTGGGTACGATACTCCTGCAACGGCCACTGCAACCAGCCACAGTTGACTGGATGCTGTGGCGTCGTCTGAGAGCTGCTCTGAGCCGAACCACCGCACTGGTTGTCCACCAGCGCCGCAATGATCCAGAGCAGACTGGGTCGCCAAGTCGCGATCATATCGATTGGTTGTAGGTTGTACATACGTTGCTCAACTGCGATCTGAGACCTCTTCATGAGCCACTGTTGCCGACGAACAGCCATGGGCGGTCTCGAGCGAGAGATCGATGGTCGGGAGCCACCACGAGCGATCGTCGAGCACTGATGGTTCCAAGGTGTCTATACGCGGATGAAGACTAATTGACAGTGTACGAGCGACCCTTTTAACAGGGGGACGACGACACGTTGTCTGTTCGTCATACCAGGCGAGAAAGTACTCAATGAACCGTCCAGTCCCGATGTCGTCGGTCGTGTGGTTGGAAATTGTATACGTCTTGAGGAAGGACTCAACTGCTCGTTCACAGCGTTTCTTCCTCAATAACGTGGAGTTGTTGGCCCAACTTCGGGAGCGGATCGGTTCGACGAGCGAACTTCCGTCGCGATATGCGACGGTCACCTTCGCGCAAAACAGCGGGTGCGTTGGCATGATCGGACGGCGCACGGCCTGGTATTCATCTGCACAGTCCGCCAGCGAGGAAACCGTCTGACGGATCCTGCAATCGCGACCCACTATGGCCAGCGAGTCCCCATGAGTCGTGACCCGTGGTGTTTCGAACGAATACGACGTGAGCGGTGCTGTGATCGGCCCTGCTGCGAGACATTGATCTTCCGCGTACAACGCTCGACGTCCATCATCGGTGACCACCCAGTATGGCGACGGTGAGTCTCGTTTGATGACTACAATATCGCCAGCGTTCGTATACACGTACGCTGGAATGCTATACAACTGATGTCGGTCGGGGGCACGGCGATTCGCGTACGGAACCTCAAGGACATCGCGGGCCCACCACGCAGCCTTCTGTGATGGCGTCACGACCAGCAGGTGCGATCCTGTCTGTCTCGCACGGTTTGCGGCCATAATAAGCTCTCCTGCGGTCTCAACGACGGCCTCTGAGCCATCGGAGTCAGGGGCAACCGCCACCACTGGGCCGGTCTCATCGTGGGGATGCCCCCGAAGATGTGGCTCCCCATACGAGCGGTCATCGACCGTGTCGGCATGAATGCCGGTTTCGGCTAGCCAGCCACTGACAAAGTCGATAAACGACTCGCCGCCCTGAACACCGAGTTGTGTCATCACGCGATGGGGGCCGGACAGCAGCTCTTCATGATCCGTTCCTGCCGCCTGCGTTCGAACTCTGTCACGAATGAATCGTGGCGCATGACGAGTCGGCTTTACCGGCCAGCGACACGGCTCATAGTGTGGCGTTACGTCGAGCAACGCCTGGAGTTCAGTGGTCGACAGCGTCACCGTCGGTTCGACCGGGAGCGCGTTGTACGGATCGTCTGCCGGCCGGCCCTGCAGCAGTCCAGCGTACTCGTGGGTACTGTTGCGGAGCCCTAACGAAGTCAGGGCCGCCTGTGAGGCGGCATCCGTCTTCTCGCTGGTGACCAATCCAGCAACTCGATCGCTTTCGGCTCCTGTCGTATCCGTCTCCCAGTCGTCATCTGCTACACATCGGCTTGATGTGATTCTCTCCGGGGTAGCGCGATCGATCGGACAGACGGGAGAAGATTCGATTGAGGATGCGAGACCGTACCGACCCAAAGGTCGGCTTCCCAGCCCCACTTCAGCGGCGCGCGTCGTGACCCGAAACTGATCTCTCTGGACTGACTGTATCAAGACCTGCCCGACCGTCGGCACATTGCGGGCGTGATTGTGCGTCAGAACGTCTCTAAGCAGCGACTCAAGTGCCGGTACAGAGGGCGGTTCGTCGCTGTAGACGAGCCGACTCGTCGGGACGGCAGCGATACCGAGCGTGTCGAGAACGAGTGTTCCCTGTTCGATGCCGTACCAGTCCGGAAGTTGCTGTTGCAGCAGTGCTGCCAACTGATCGCCGCCGACACTTCGCTCCGGGCTCGAGTTCCCAGTAGCTAACCAGCCCGTGTTATGTTTGGTACGCCGACTCCCGTGGATGACGAGCGTCGGCACCTCCACGCCGGTCAAGAAGAGCACCTCTATCGAGGTGAGTTTCGGAACGGTCCCAGCAGCCTGTGTGATCGCTTTGCAGACTGGCTCTGCAAGCGGGGGTGAGATCCGCAGCGATTCATCTGTGAGACCACTTTGACAGCAATGAATCGCGTCGTGGCGCGCGACCGCCGGCGTCCGTTGATCTGGCGCACCATTGACCGCGGGCATTCGATGGAATGGATCCGTCATAACTGTGGAATAGCTGTGAAATTAGTTGCAATTCGTCTCACTGAGGCAGGCCGTGATTTGGCGTCAGTCCTCGGGGTTTACCTGGTGGTTGTCGCCGCCCACGTTTGCTCCTCGCGGGGGACTTTCGACCCCCTCGGCAGCCAGAAGAGTGCCGAATTCGGGGCGGCTCGGTTCGGTGCAGCCGGTGAGATTTCGATACCATCGACTGAATTGTTCGTAGAGTTCATCGCGTGTGTCCGACTCCATCTGTTCATCCGTTTCGTCGAGACATTCGCCGATGAACTGCTGAAGAGCAGCCGTGTAGACGCTGGTCGACGGTGCCGCTTCCTCGACGTCGATGTGGGTGTACCGCGTGTACGTTCCCTTCGTTTCGACGTAGAGTCTGACGGGCGTCTCGCGGAAGGCCTCGGTTCTGTAGGCCGCCTCGATGAGTCGTGTTGCTGTCTCTCGAGTACTGACGTAGACATCGATGGCAGTCACCTCATCGTCGAGATCCGCCGTGAGCGCCGACGTCAGATCGTTGACGGAGTGCGACGGGACATCTGTCCGCTGGATGCCTGCGTCCGTATGGTACAGGATCGTTCCTGAATTGACCGTTCCGGCCCACTGTTCGCTAGCAGATCCGTCAGTGTACCCCTGGGCCCTGAGGTACTCGGCTACCATCGTACACACCTGTTGGTGATTTGAACGGGTACTCTTCGCTCGTTCTGAGTCTGTCATTGTTGATTGGCTCGTTGATGTTGTGTTCGCTATCAGTTGCTAAGAGACGATGCGACTGTCTGGGTGCGGTTCCTCTCAGTGCACATCTGCTGGTTGGGGAGCGGGGGTAGTGAAGTGGGATAGCTAATCAACCATCGTCGATTGACCGCAACTAATATATATGAGAAGGCGACCTCCGGCGATGACCCCCGTGGTTAGAGAAACCCGGTTCGGTGAGTCGGTCATCCATCTTGATCAGCTGAGGAGTAACCAACTGACGAGCGAAGGTGACTGGCCGTGGATCGTGTCGTACCACCTCGGTCTTTCCATGCCCTACCGCTTCGTTTGTTCTTGAAATATAGTAGTACTCAAAGACGGAAATTCAAATTGATATATTACTTGTCGCTAAAAATTTTTAATATAGTTCGGTTCCGTCTAGCTCCTGTGACTGGCAACCAACTATCAGGTGATGGCTCCTCTGCGGACATCAATTTAGACCGCCCATATGATCTTGATACCGACTTCGTCCTGCCGGATTGGGTAGCGGAGACAATCGCGCAGTCGGATGACTACTCATTTGAGGATGTCTTCGTGAGTCAAACACAGAACGTAAGCGAGTTTTGTAAGCAAATAGGTAAACAGAAACTCTATCCACTAACCGTTTTTTGTCTTCTACAACTCCTTACTGCCAATAGAGGGGAGTCGTATCATCGACTTGGTGCGATAATCGACCAGCACAAGCAGTGGAAAATCGGCTATGAGCGCGACCCATCGAAGGGCACCTACTGGAAGCACGTCGACGAGTTAGTTGCTGCTGGTGTCATTACGCGGGTCAACGATGGCTCGACAACAAAATTTGGTCTTCCAGAAGGCCGCGATCTCGCGCCCGCGTTTGATCCAGGTAATCCTGATAATGCGCTTGATCGCACCACTATGGACGATCCAACCCCGCGCGACGCCTTCGAAAGTGTGCTGTGGCCCACCCTCCGCAACATCGACCGCCCGCCGATCCCGGCCGCCTCCTCGGTCGGGCCAGTCCCGAATCCGTGGGTCGGTGGACTGAATCTCCTGCTGACTGGCGTCGGACTTACTGCCCTGTATCTGAGTACGCCGATATTTGGTTCGCCGGATCTGACAACACCAGCCCCCGCGATACTCTGGCTGGTGATGTCGGTTGGGATCGCAGCGATGGTCGTCGATACACTCGACCAATTTCGAACTGGATATCAAGAAGTCGACACCTTCTAAAAGTGCCGTTGCTACTTCGCGTTCGTCTGGTTTCCCCTTGCAGTGTCCGATCCAGTTTGCGGACTGCAGAGCATGATCCTGGCCTACAAAACTACCATACCATAATTGATAGATTGCGCGAATATACTAATCACAACCCTGCTCAACCTACCCTGAATACAACCTGAACTAGGGTGTTCTCCGCTCATGGAGACCTACACTAAATCGCAAGACAGTAGTTGTACATACTACCTGAGACCGATTGGATATAATAACAACAATAGGAAAACGAAAGCAGTGAGGTAATTCGGTAGCCAGAATTATATGGGTTCAGATATATAGTACGGGCGGTTGAACCAATGGGGCCGTCCAGTGCCAGACGACATCCGAACTTGTCCCCAACAGACGAGGGCTTCCCATGATCGACGGCAGCCTCCCGACCGACTAATATCAGAGTACTGATAGTATACTCGGATCGTCAAACCTTCGATTGGAAGCCCCTCCTAAGCGATTCCAACTTGGTGTGGGTTTTTATCTCCGGAGACGTCGAAAGTCTCCAGAGAGTTCTCTCCGATATAATATCGAGTCTACTGTTCGGTTCGTCTCATTCTTGAATCCAACCGGCAGTGAATCGGTCGGTGTGGGTGCGTCTGGTTCCTTCATTAGTTGGGCCCAGTCAAGGTACGGTCGCTTGGCTCCCCCACCAGAACCCATGTCGAGTGGAAGCCGACAGGTTTCTTCCCCCTATGGGATATCTTTTCGCCCGTGGTCGGTCGGACGTCACTCCCTTTGATCGGCCTGTCCCATGGTAGTTCTGGAGAGTGACTTCCCCCCATGGGGTTCATCTGTTTTCTCTTTCTCACAGGATAGTTGCAGTTTGTTATTGTTATATCCAATCGGTACTGAATAGTATGTCCCAGCCGCGTAGGGGGATTTAGAGTGGATTAGTCTCTGCTCGACACACACTAGGTGTGGCCTCAGCACACACTACGTATGATAGTGTGTATCGTAAGAGAGTGTCTCTGTGTGATGAATCGACGCTTGAGATCCGTTTGTGCCCCTCGAGTGGAGTGAGAGGGACTCGGGAGGAGCAGCAGGCTCCCAGAGTTGCCTCTCATAGTGATGACTCCAAACACAACCCAAACCACGCACGGAGCCGTCGGAACGAGACCCACAGAACAGGTGTCTCGCCCGTCGACTGCGTGGGTGCCACGATCAGGCGAACAGTGGCCAGCAATAACCCGACCGATACAAACAGCACAGACCACGGTAGGCACTCGCCTGTCCAACAGACAGCAGCACAACCGACCATCACCATCGAGTGAGGTGAGCGTGAGATGACCAACGAGTTCCGACAGGCAGTGTACGATGAGTGGGGCGACAAATGCGTGGTCTGTGGCCGCTCGCCGGCGGGATGGCTCAACACGACCCGCGGGTCGCGCCGACAAGACAAGCTGTCATTGCACCACGTCAACGGCGACGATACTGACGACCGCGTGGAGAACGTGATCCCTGTCTGCCAGAGCTGTCACGTCCACATCCATCGCGTCGACGATCCACCCTACCGGAAGTGGCATCGGCAACTCCCCATCGAACACCGCCACGCTTGGAACGCTCACTACAAAGAGTACTACGAAGGCCCGCGGCTCACCCGTGACGAGGCGGAACGTCGGTTCGGCGATGAGGGCGGGACCCCAGAGAGCGTCAAATATCTCCAACACGAGCCCGATCCTCCAGCAGACTCGGTCAAAGCGGCTGGCAAAACGCCGGATACAAAGGCAGGCAATGATCCGGAACCCACCAGAGAAAGTGAACAAACTGAGACAGCACCCGAAAACACAGAGCAAGAACGCCGTGGGGAACCTCTCACGCGAGTGCAAATCGCGTATACACCCAACGGGGCTGCCCGTCGCCGGATTCGATTCGTCCGTCGGCAAAACGGATCAGGCTGGTGGCGGATCGTTGATGAATGGACCGGTTGTACCTGGCGGCAGGTTGGCCGCGAACCGGTTTCGGATATCGGTCTCTCGATCGATCGCGGTCCTGATAGCAATTCAAACTAAGTAGCGAGGTAAATCGCCTCGGGGTCAAGTGGTTCGAGACGCCGGAGGCGGCTCGCCATCACGAGAGAGCGCAGCTCTCTCGAACGACCCCGAGGCTTTCGCGTGGACTCCCGTTCTATGCCTCAACTGAGGCAGGGGGTACGTACTCCCCACTCACGTTCAACGTCCCGCGATTCAAGCGGACATCTACGGGTGCGCCTCCATCGTCTGCCTTTTGCCGACGGCGGAGATACTGCAAACCGATGTTCTTGGAAGCGTTATAGTCGGCGTGGTTCTCATACCCGCACTGCTGACACTCGAACGACTCCCCGTTCCGGTTATCGTCATGGGTAAACCCACACGTCGAACACCGCTTCGACGTGTTTCGCGGGTCAACCTGGACGGCCTCGATTCCGTGTTCTTTGGTTTTGCATTCGACATACTCGTAGAGACGTCGGAACGCCCAGACGTGTTGCCACGTCGCTTCAGGAATGTTCTCCCGAATGTGAGTCAAATCCTCGAACACGATGTGCGAACAGTCGTTCTCGACGGCCTCCTCGATAAGTTCGTTCGCCACTGTGTGCAGGTGTATCTCGAAGCGTCCGTACTCTTTCTGTCCGACTGACTCGATGTTTTCGTGGGCGTGACGAGGCCCACACTGTTGAAACGAGCCACGACGCTTCTCGTATTCTCGACGCCAGTGATTGAATTCGTCTGCCGACCAGAACACCCCCGTCGAAGCGACTGCGAGGTTTTTGACCCCCAAATCCACACCAAGGACTGTTCTGTGCTTGGACTCGGATTCGGGCGTTTCCTCGTCAACTTCGACGTTCCGCATCGAAGCGTGGAGATACCAGTCACCGTCACGATACTGCAAGTGCGCCATCCGAAACTCGAAGTCCTCATCGGAGACGTACTTCGTGGGTGGTGTCTCCGAGTCGTCGGGAAGGATGTAATCGCACTCGGCACGCCCGTCTACGGTCGAAAAGGAGACGTGGTCGCGGTGGAACGTCGCACTCCGCTTGTCGTACACCACACTCTCCGCTGAGAAGTGTGGTTGTGACGTGTCTTCGCCACGTTTGAGGCGTTCGACGCCACTTTTGACGGCTTCGACCGCCCTGCGAACCCCCTTCTGGACGAGGTTCGCGGTCAGGTCAGTTTCATCGCGGAGTCGGTCGTACAGAGCGCGTTCGGCTTTGGAGGTGATGTGGTAGCCGTCGTCGCCGTGCCAGCACCACTCGCTCGCGGTGTTGGCGCAGTGTTTGAACTACTCGACCGTCTCTCGAAGAGAGGCGTCCGCCTCGTACCTCCTGTGAATTCTCCGCCCCACCGTGGGCGAGGCTGAAGACCAGAGTGACTGCGCTTGAGGATGAGATTCTTCGATTGATATCCATCTCCGTCTGAAGACGGAAGGAACCCAAAGCCTGGGGGTGTTACGCGCTGCCGCTTGTTCTCTCGGTTAGAATACGGAAAATGAATCGGACAGACCAATGACTGTGTCGACTAGCCGGGGACAAGAACTCCTAGACAGAGAGTCGGACTCACTGGCGAGCGGACGCGATCGTACTCATGAAGAAGGCACTGAAGATAATCTGCAGCCCAAGGACGATCGCAGTGAATGCAACAATGTCAGCCATCAACAGCGGCAACTGCGTAAACCCGCTCGTAATCCAGCGACTTGCCAGATACACTGCGTAGCCGGCGCCACCACCAAACACGACCAGACCAACCATGGCACTCCGCTCCAATTGGAAGGCTGATGTAAGCCATTCCGTCAGCGGATCAGAGGGACGCCGGATTGGGTCACTGGCAACAGTCGCAAAGACGCCGAGGCTCGTCACCTGAAAACCAACGATCGTCAGAAGGCTGCCACCGAGCATGGAGTGCACACCAAGGCTGATCTCACCAACTGACAAACCACTACCGGCAAGTAGCATCAACACGCCACCGATAGCGGCGCCGGCCAACCCTGGCACTGAAAACAGATATCCAGGGGCATTGATCAACATGAAGCGAATATGCCGCCATCCATCTTGGAAACTGTTGAGTGTCTCTTCACCCTCTCGTTCGTGATACGTGATCGGGACTTCTTCGATCTCCAAACCTTTCGCACCAGCTTCCATGATCATTTCACTGGCAAACTCCATCCCATCGGTTTCTAGGTCAAGTTTCTCAAGCGCCTCCCGAGAGAACACGCGGAATCCGCTGTGAGCATCACTGACGCCAGCATCGTAGAACATATTTAAGAAGGCAGTCAGCGCTGGGTTCCCGATGTACTGATGCAGCGTCGGCATTGAGCCTGGACGAATATCGCCATTAAGTCGACTGCCCATGCAAATGTCTGTAGCGCCGTTTTGCACCGGCTCAAAGAGGCGTGGAATCGCTCCAAAGTCGTATGTTGTGTCTGCATCACCCATGACGATATACTCACCACGCACCCGTTCAAACGCATAGCGATAGGCATAGCCATAACCGGGTTCATCGGGTTCAACAACGATTGCTCCCATGTCGCGTGCAATCTCCGGCGTCCGGTCAGTTGAGCTATCGCTGATAACTATTTCACCTAGCGCCTCTAATTCGTTGAGTGCTCGCTTGATGCGGGTAATGCACTCTCTGATACCTTCTTCCTCGTTCAACGTTGGCATTACAACGCTAATAAGTGGGTCAACGTCACTCTCTGCAGACAGCAACCGATCAGTCGAACTATTGGTACCTTTGGCCGCGTTGCTTGTTTCGGTAGGGTTTATGACTTCGCTCATCAGTCGGAACAGGCGTTCATTTACGAGACCATGGTGCAGGCTGTCGGTTCCACGTTTACTATTGAGTACAGTCTAGTAGCAGCATGCTTACATACCATATTACAATTACTGGTAGTACTTACTTGTCTTCGTATACAGATGTTTAACAAGAGATATCTAATATAGCTTCTGATTAATACAATTGAGCAACGTGTTTGCCGAGTGGTGTCGCGATTGCTGTCATAGGAATCGGCTTATCTCAAATTACTTTTTCTGAGCTTACTGCAAATCAAACGTACCACTCACCCTCGAAGCACACTGAGCGGGCGCAGTCGTCGGAGATAGAGCGCTGCCGCCGCCGCACTGAGTAAACTCACAGCGAGGGCGACACCAATCCCACCCAGCAAAATCCGATTAGAGAGTGTCACCACTTGTTCGAACCCACTGAGTTCAGCGGCAATCCAGTTTACTGCTCGTGTCGCAGGGAACGCCAGCCCGATGCCCACTACTCCGCCCAACACGCCGATTAGCACCGTGTTCGTGAGCACAATCGCAGCCAGTGACGAGTTTGAGGTACCGAGTGCTTGTAATGCGGCAAATGTCTCACGACGCTGATACACGAATGACAGCTGCAGATTCATCGTCAACAAGATGCCAGCGACAACAGCAAGCACCACAAGGCTCACCCCGCTTGCAATCACCGTAATCTTGTCTTGGACTGTGGCCTCTAATTGCTCTTGATTTGTCCGGATTGTGTACTCAGGGTATGCCGCCGCAAGCTCACGCTCAACAGCACTCGCATCAGCACCATCCTGCAACCGAATAGAGATGAATGTGGCCCTGTCGCTGGCTGTGGTTCCGGTGAGTGCCTGCAGTTCGCTCAGATGGACGGTGACCGTTGGTGCACCGATAAATCGTGAATACGTCGGCGAAATACCGACAACTGTGTATTCATTTTGCCGTGCAGTTGCGAGTGTGCCGCCAATATACAGCGTCTCATTGACTGAGACATTCAGCAGTGCTGCTGTGCGCTGATCAATCACCACTTGGCGGGTCCGTTGCCCATCATATTCCCCGCCGGCATAGTGTGTATCTCGACTCTGCACGGCAGTTCCCTCTGTGATCTGCACGGAAGGGCCACGGGCCGGTGCTCCAGCTCCGATCAGCGTCTGATACTCAGACGTATTTTTGCCTACGTAGACAGCCTGAAAGGCCATTGGAACTGCGGTTGCTACATCCTCCCGGCTTGAGATGTTCGCTGCTACAGCATGGGAATTCACAAGTGAGTTCTCGAACCCACCAGCACTGCCAGGCCTAATCTCAACCGGCCCACCGGTCACCCATAAATCTCGGCCAGATTGGTCGAACTTTTGTTGCCCGGTCTCAATGACACCAAACCCGACGCTCACGAGCAGTACTGTCGCCAGCACAGCCATCGCAATGCCGACAATCGCAAGCACAGTCCGGAGTCGGTCATGACGGAGTTGCGAAAGCGCAATTCCAAACTGTGCTCGCAGCGCGGCAAACATCAGGCCAGCACCTCCAGAACATCAGTTCGCCGGCTCAACCAGACCGGATACAGTGCCCCAACGAGCCCGATTCCAATAGCTACAAGCAAGGCATAGCCGGCGAGCTGTGGTTCAAAGACAGCCACTGTCTCGACGCTGAAGAGCTGGGTTCCGAGTCGGTTGACGCCGACAATGCCACCCAGCCCGATTGCGATACCGACGATTCCACCTAGTATCGAGATAAGTATCGTTTCAACGGCGACGATGAGCGAGCGAGACCGCTGTGAGAACCCGACTGCAGCGAGTGCGCCCAGCTGCTCCCGATCTGCACTCACTTCCAGGCCCATCAGCGTCGTCACGAAGAGCACTCCAACGACGACAGCTGAAACGAGTGCAGCCACGGCCACTGCTAATGGGAGACTTGAGGCCGACACGGTCTGTGGGGAGAGACCACTCCCTGTTACAACCGTCGTCCCGGGATACCGGCCCTCAAGCGATGATTTGACTGCAGGGTCGTTCGTACTCACAAGCAACTGATCTGCTGTGTCACCGCCTGTACTGCCGGTGAGTTCCTGTAATTCACTCAGATGAACGAGCATGACTGGCACAGACCCGCCGGCTGTTGCCACGCCTCCAGTTGAGACATTGGTCACAGTCATCGACTGATTCTTGCCAAGTGGGGCCAGCACAGAATTGGTTGAGGAGTTGGTTAGTTCAGCAGCAGCGCTATTCAAAACTGCCTCACCAGTCCACCTGCCATCGTAACTCCCATTTTGATAGTAGGGGTCACCAGCCTCTAGCTGTCCAGCTGGCATATCCAAAACGGATTGTCCTGCCTCTGGAATTACACCAACGGCAAAGATGTACTTTCGTTCTCCGGTGGCTGTGTCTCTGACCGGGACAAGTTCAAGTAACACCGGTGTTACATACTCCACACGATCATCAGTTCCAATCTGCTGGCTTGTTGCGTGGACATCACCAAGCCGTGGTCCACCGCTTGAGACAGCAATCGATTGGACGTTGGCCTGCTCCGGCACGAGCCAATAATCGACCCCATCGCTCTGTACCACAGACTGCGAGGCCAGTCCCAGAGACACGCCTGTCACAGAGACCATCAGCCCGACTGCAACACCAACTCCAAGTACCGCCAGCAGTACGCGCTGTGGCGCGATTCGAAACCGACCAGCAACGCGAGCCAACGCCAGCCCAAGCAGCGACCGAAGACGACGCCCAATCATTTGACTCGCTTTACAATCTCGCCATCTTGCAAGTGGATGACACGATCACAGACATCTAGTGCCTGCTGGTCGTGTGATGCGAGCACGACAGCTTGTTCATCAGCCACATCTACCAGGAGGTCCAGCACCTGCTCACCCGTTACTGAATCCAACTCACCAGTCGGTTCATCAGCAACCACCAGTGCAGGCTCAGTGACCAGTGCTCGCGCAATTGCGACACGTTGTTGTTCGCCGCCCGATAGTTGTCCCGGCTTGTGGCCACTTCTGTCGCCAAGGCCAACCGCATCAAGGAGTACTGCTGCTTTCTCACGGCGCTGGCGTTTGGACTCACCCAATTCAACTAGCGGCAGGGCGACATTTGCACGGGCTGAGAGGGCATCTAGTAGGTGAAATCGCTGGAAGACGATACCGACGTTGTCAAGCCTGAGCCGTGCACGCTGACGTTTCGATACTGTCGCGATATCAGTGTCGGCTATCGTCACGGTTCCATTCGTGGGGATATCAAGCCCGGCAAGCAGGTGGAGAAGCGTTGATTTACCGCTACCACTGGGACCAGCGATTCCGACAACATCGCCACGCTGGATTGCTAAAGACACATCATCAAGCGCACGAACAGTGGGGGCGTCTGCACGGTCAAAGAAGCCAGTGCCACCGCGGGTGTACTCCCTGCCGATGCTATCAGCCGTCACTGCAGGAGGGATCGCAGCGGAGGATTCAGGAATAGTACTGGAATCAGCCATTGCCTATACCTCACTCACTCGGCATGACCAATAATTGCTTTGCCATGGGTGGCAGCTCCTTTGGCCCGGCATAGAGTCGGTGCGCAGGTGTTGTGACCTCCTCCACGGCCCACGGCGAGGAGGAGATCACAATGGTTGTACAGATGTTATTATAGAATGTACAGAATTTTGTGCAGCAGATGGGGCTCGAAGCTAATGGTGTCAAATTGTCACGACAGCATAAGTAGTCACGGTAGCGAACCACCTCAGGGGAGTCGCCTTACAATTCTGTAAACTGGCTACCCGGTGACATTGACCCATAAGTGAAGCTCTCGGTAGGCATCGGATCGGTTCAGTTGCTGTCCGGGATCACCGCGATACAGCAGATACTGGAGTCGTAATCGCTCGCCAGTCATCCGTGGTGCGACTGTGTGTTGACGCTGCCACGTCTCGTTATTTTGGACTGTCGTCTGGAACCGTCGGAGCTCAGTCGTCTCCTGGATACGTGTCTCGTTGTCCACGATATCAACACGCTGTATTTCAGCAACAACAGTGTAATCCACCGTCTCGTGCTCTTGATTCCCAACCCCGACAACCAGCTCCTGTGGTTCACCCCGCTGGAAGTCGGTTGGATACCCATCGGCGACCAGTTCACCACTGTCGTCCTCCATCAGTAAGTAGAACTCCGAGAATGACTCTCCCTCTTTGGGGACGGCAACTGCATAGCCTACGCTTCCAACGGCGAGAAGCACGCTGAGCACGAGTATCACATTCAGTACCGAATCTGTCCGTGACGTCGGTTCGAATAACTCTGTGCGAACAGAATTGACCCAAGCCCGGTACGGAACCGAAAATTGGTCTTCAGGGGGCAGTGCCCACCGACGAGAGGCCGCAAGCGCCGTCATGCCGACAGTGAATCCACTGACTGCAACCATGATCGGTACGAGGCGGATACCCCACGGCGTAAAATTCAGTACTAGACCGATGAGTGGCACGACAGCGATACTGAGGCCAAACGACAATGCAACGCGTTCGATACCATCGATACCACGGTCACTGATTGTGCCGCTCCCATCGGTTGCTGCAGTTGCTTGTTCGCTCTCGCTTTCTGTAGGTGACTCACCTGCTTCCGGGAACAGCGCCGCAATGAGCGCGTAGCCGGGAATGAACAAAACGAATGGCAGACCGAGAACGACACGGAGAGGTGTCTCTCTGACAACTGGGAGGAACACGGCGAGGTTGACGAAGATGACCCAGCCAAGGAGGGCTGTGAGGTCTGCGGGCAACCGACGGAGTTTGTCCGGCAATAGTGCCCAGAACACGCCTCGTTGTGACATCTATCGAGTGGATGCGACTCCGAGACAAAAGTGTCGCGGTCGATAGCGGTCTATTCGTCAGTTCGCGAGAGCAGGCTTACAGCCGCCTCAACGGCCTCAGTAGCCATCTCGGTAGTAATTGTCGAGGTGAAGGTCGCTTGCTCGTAGGCAATTGAAACAGCCGCCAGCATTGCCCGGTCAGTATCCGTGAGTTCGGCTTCAGACACACTGCGGAACTCTCGGTGTGTCAGCGTACTTGCGAGCCCCTTTTCATCTTCCATATGGCTCCGGACAGCACTATAGGCAACGACCGCTGCAGTTTGTGCATCGCCATCAGCGAGTGCTGAGCGGGCTCTGTCGAGCCACTGCTGTGGGACCTCAGTTGTCTCTGATTCTGCTGGCTGAGTCGTGCTTTCGGCAGTATGTGATGTCGGGTCATTGAATGAGTCCTCACGCCGTGCCCAGACAACGCCACCGATTAATAAGAGTACGGCAAGTAAGCTACCAACGAGCAACTGGCTTGATGAGAGGGGGATACCGCTGCTGTCTACACTTTCCCTGACTACTCTTGGCAAACTCACCGTCGTTGTAGCCCGACTGCTATTTAGATTCGTCCCAGCCTCGTCAAACCGAGCCGTCACGGGCACTGCAGAGGTGTCTGACACTTGGGACTCAGACACATTTAATATGGTCACTTGGTACCACCCAGTTCTGTTCGTTACAACGGACCGGGTTGTGTCCCCGGCACTGACTACGACTCGTTGTCCTGACACGCCTTGGCCATCGACAGTCGTCAACCGGCCCTGCAGCCGAACACGACTGTCACGCGCTGTCGACGCAATTGAGAGATTCGTTGTAGTCGCCGTCACAGTCACTGCTGGCGTGGTTGACGCAGGGCTAATCGCAATGTCGTCGCGAGTGTGCTCAATACGGAGTGAGCGCTGTCCAGGCGAAATAGCTACTGGGACCCGCTGTGTGAGAACTGCTTCGCCCTGGTCAGTCGTCAGTGTCGAAACACTACTGCTCCCAAGCGTTGCCTCAAGTGGCAGTGACGGTACGACATGGCCATCGACAGTTGCAACGACTTGTACCTCAAGCACATCGTTGTACCCACCAGTGGTCGGTGTCACCGTGGCTGATAGCGACGGCGAAACCTGTGTTACATTCACCTGAGCGGTCGAAGTGGCCCCGAGATACGGTGATTCGACCGGCGGGCGGTAACGAATTGTCGCGTTCGTCGCGTTCACCGGAAGCGAGACGGGGCGATAGACGACTGTGAACACCCCACTCTCATTTGTCCTCGTCTGGTACGTTCGATTTCCGATGGCGACGCGTGCAGTCTCGTTAGCGACTGTGGTCCCGTTAGCCGTGGTCACCTGCCCAGTGAGACGCATAGGGTTAGTAAATGACACGGCGGAGCCGTTCGTCCTAACGCGCAAGCGAGTCTCGACGAGTGTCTCAGTCCGGACGGTTTCTTGCTGGGCTAAGATAGTCTGCGTGGTGTTCGAAATCGCCTTTTGTGTTCCGTCGGTCTCGGTGCTAGTCTGGTTTTCGAGTTGCTCGTACCTGGTTCCCAATGATTGGTTAGTCGTACTAATGCGTTGAGACAGTGCCTCTAACTCACGAGCAGCCTGCCGAGCAGCCGTTTCATTACCTCGCTCACGGGCTGTTTGATACTCTTCGTATGTGTTCTGGTAGTCTTGTGTCGCGTTCGCAAATTCCTGTTGGTCCTGTCGTGTTTCTTGCAGCGTTTCGGCGGTTCGGTCATCAGCCTCGCTGTCCGTCTCGCCGGCGACCTCGACGTATTGCTCGAGCCGAGTGTCGTAATCATCGCCAAGGCGATCCTTTGCGCGTTCGTATTGCCCCTGTGAGATTTCGATCGCACTGCCGCCCAGTTGACTCGCTAATCGACCTTCGAGCCACTGACTAACCCGCTGTGAGTCCCCAGCTTGAGAGACGGCATCGGGCCGCTCGTGCTGGACAGTCGTATTGTTCGTTGATGACGGGGTTTCCTGCTGGGCCATGGGTGCCTGTCCTGGTGACTGCGTCGCCCCGAGCCCAACTGTTGCGAATCCAACTAACAGCGTCAACGTAGCTGCAGCAAGCAGCGTCACGGCAATAGCTCGTCTGCCCGTCCGTTGCACAGTCGGTTAGTCGCTGTCACCAATAAAAAAATCCACGTATTGCTAGGGATGGAGTTCGCCTCGAATGTGCTCTGAGATAGCTGCCGTAGCGTCGGTGTCTCATCCAGAAATACTTAATCGCTGCTCGCATGTTGTGAGATATACATGGAAGTGACCCGTCGGTACTGGCTGACAGCAGGGGTCGTCGGTCTCCTGTTGCTGTGGACACTCATTCTGGAACGGCCAGTACTGCTGGGTGGGGCTGTAGGCGTGGGTGGCTGGTTGCTGACCCGACAGTACCGATTTGTCCGTACGACAAGCGACACCGTCGAGTCACTCACAATCGATCATCAGCTGGACCGGACGCGTGTCACCGCCGAAGAAACGACACTTGGCACGCTCACGGTACAGGCTGGCCAGCCAGTCGACGGATCGCTCCAGATCAAAACCGAGCCGCCAGTTGCAAGCCGCGCAACCGCAGCGGTGTGTGCGTTGGAACACAGCACACAAACCGCACAGACTACGTTCGAAGCGACGTGGCCCATTGCCGGTTCGTTCACCTTTGGCCAGCCAGTGGTCACAATTACCGACCCGCTGGGGTTGTTTTGTCAGGTGACCACCGTCGGGCCGACGCCGTCAGTAACAGTTGAGCCACGCGCCCCGCGTGATATTCATGTCGGGGAGGGTGGCGACCGTATTGCGGCTGGTTTCGGACAACACGATGCGGGCCAAACTGGGAGTGGACTGACGCCAGCCGAGGTCCGGCAGTATACGCCCGGTGATGCGACCAAACGAATCGATTGGAAAGCAACTGCCCGGTTGAATGAGCCACATGTTCGTGAATTCGAGGCTGAAACAGATCTTGAGACGCTGTTGATTGTTGACCATCGTGCGTCGATGGGAGCTGGCCAGCCAGGTGAAACCAAATTAGACTTTGGACGGCAGGTGGCACTTGCATTAGTCGAGAGCGCACAGGAACTGGGTGATCCGCTGGGCTGGTATGGCGTCGGTGATGATGGACTCACAGAGACGTTCAGGCCGAGTACAGACACCAGCCAGTATCAGACAGTGACCAGCCGACTACAGGCGTTGGAACCGACTGGAAGTGAAGGTGAGTCAGATGCAACTGCGATACTAAATCCTGCACAGGCGAGACGGCGCGCCGAGCAACTCGATGGCGACAGCACTTTCGACACACAGCTTCGTCCGTTTTTCCAGGCGGGCGATACCTATGTACAGCGAATTGCTAACAAACCGCTATTCAGTGCAATCCAGGCAGCCACGGCACGCCATGATAGCATCAACAGGACAGTCATCATCACCGACGATACGCACAAAACCGAACTCCGTGAAGCGGTGGAGGTCGCACGGCAGGGCAACGGGCAGGTCACCGTCTTTCTCACACCAAGTGTCCTCTACGAATCACAGACCATTGGTAATCTCGACGACGCGTATCAGCGCTACACCGACTTTGAGACGTTCCGGCAGGAACTGTCGTCTGTACCACGGGTCAGCGCATTCGAAGTCGGTCCCGGGGACCAACTCGCAAGTGTGCTCTCTGCTGGGCGAGAACAGCAGGTGATGAGCCAATGACGACGACACCAGACCCGAAACAATCCGATAGCGGACCGACAGACAACCAAGACAGTACCGGGTCTGTATGGGACAGTACGTTTCGGTGGACCGAGCAGCGTGACTGGATTGAAGGCAGTGTCTTACTGCTTGTCCTCGCCACGTTCTGGTTCTTTGGCGGCAGCTGGGGCGCTATTGCATGGATTGCCGTTGCAAGCAGTTGGGTTGTCTTCCCACCGGTAGTTCCAGTCGGCATCGGCCAGTTCGCACTAATCGCGTTAACGCCGTCTGATGGTGGCCTCAGTACTGTGCTGCCTGGGTCGTTAGCCCTCCTTGCTCTCCTTGTGGGCGATGTTATGGTCAAGACTCGAGATCCCGCAGATGGGCTTCTGTTTCTCGGAGCGGCGGTAATCATCGGTGGCGGGGTACTGGGAGTGGTTTCGACATCTGGCATGGGTGCTGGAGTTCTTGGAGTCGTTATGATATTTGCGGCCGTATCATATCTGCTACACAGACTATTATTGTTCAAACTCGGTCATCTCACAACGGCTTCAGAGTGACACGGGTAAATCGCCTCGGGGTCAAGTAGTTCGAGACGCCGGGTGTCTCGTCATCACGAGAGAGCGTAGTGCCTAGTGGAAGTTATGAAGGTAGAGTTTGATGTGTGGATATGTCTGGAGATCGCCGCAAAGAGATCGTCCGTCACCTCAGTGAGGACGATCTCGACCGACTCCTCGCAGAGTCTACGGATAAAAAAACTCACTGAGCGGTTGATCTTCGTTAAGCGGCTCTACAAGGGTGCAACCTTGGAGGACGCTGCCGACGACGTCGGCAGATCCTCCGCGACAGGAACACGCTGGGCTCGCCGATGGAACAAGGG
>Ga0207754_100290_pt1 | contig 21872 bp, 24 predicted proteins | sample A23E1SouthBayCA_FD_187728 | JGI IMG/M metagenome (GOLD analysis project Ga0207754, IMG submission 187728) | Aerobic enrichment media microbial communities from Eden Landing Ponds, California, USA - A23 E1 (SPAdes) | ecosystem: Environmental > Aquatic > Marine > Unclassified | place: Emeryville... | reverse complement strand
ATAGGAGTACCGGCTGGTTGGCACAGCCCTCGACGTACTTGTTTGACAAGGAAACTGGTGCGTTCGCGCCTCAAGAACAGGTCACGTCGTAAACCACAATATCCCACCGGCGGACAGGGAATCCCATCCCTTTAGAGGTGGGAGGATGTCAAATGCGACTTCCATCTATTTAATGATTATACAGGCCTTGCTGAACCCATGCTCTGTATCTTGCAAGGTACTTTTGACAGCATTCAGGTAGGTTAAGAGCGGCCGTGCAAGATACACAGTGCGAATGCAGCAGAATACGTACGGCCTGAGAGAGGAGTCTTCGTCAGTCGCCAGTCGTCCATATCGATGCACATCGGCTGTTCGCCATCAGCATACTCGTGTTCGCAAAGAACCCCTTCTCGTTGGAACTTCGATGTCTGGAACGACTGAATCAAGGCCGTGTTGTCCGCATTCATCAGCAGCCCTACCTTATGGATCCCTCAGGTCATCAAAGACATGGTTGAGCCAGAAACGTCCCGCTTCGGTGGCGTATCCATTCTCTTGTTCCTTAGGAGCGATCGCGATTCAGCCAAGTTCTGCGGTGCAGAGCCGTGTGTCAAGTTCGATGAGTACGGCGTGATTTAGCCTTATGAACCTCACAACACGTGAAGAGATGGATTTCGGGTTTCAGTCTGTCTCTTCGCTTTTTATGACAATATAGCAGTCGTGGCCGCCGCATCTGGCGGAACTACCGAGCCAGATACTCTCCTGATTGTCCCGCTGATGATGGCCTCGGTGGTGACCCTGTGTGCACGGTCATCTAGCCATTTACTACCTGTTTAGGGGTTCATTTTAAGAACCCGGCGTGAAATATACTATCATGAATATTCATTATAGTCGGGCGGTCAGGTCCGAACACGCAAGCAAGAGCCCGCGCGACCTGCTCAAGGAAGGTATCGGCGTCCTCGTCGCCGTCGACGACGAGGCGAGTACAGCGCTGGAGGCTATCGATATCGAAAACGTCCACGACTTAGCGACCTCGCCGGTGTTCGATGTCGCCCGAAGCGTCTACGAGACCGCCGCGGCGGCCGACCCGTCCGGCGGGGTTGACCGCACCACTGCGGTGGCGGCAGCCGAGCGGCACGCGGAGGGTGACATCGCTGACCTAGCGAACAGGCCCATCGACACGCTGGAGGGCGTGGACGAATCGACCGGGTCGCGTCTCTCGACGGCCCTCGGGGTGAAGACTGTCCGGGACCTCGCCCAGTGGCCGCCCTACCGTGGAGCACGAGCGATCCTCGGTGCCCTGACCGGTGACGGGGCCGAGAACGACGACGGCGTCCCGGAGGAACTGGTCCCGATGGCCCGGAAGTACGCCACCGAGCAGAACTTCTACAGCCGTGTGTACATCGACCGACGGCTGTCGGACTCCAGCGAAGACGAGGAAGAGAGTGGATTCACCCCCATCGTCCCCTTCGACCCGGTCATACTCGACCCGACCATACTCGACGTGCTCGGGACCTCGAACCCGACGACCGTGGCCTCGGAGATGCCGCTGGCGACCGATTTCGCGGCTGAGGCCGGTGGCCAGTCGGGCGGCTCGTCCGACCCGTTCGCGGGGGCGTTCATGATGACCGGGATGGCCGCCGGCAGTGACGACCAGCAAGCGGCCAGCGAACACGACCGGTTCGTCGTCCTCGATGCCGGTGACCGTTCGGGAGAGACCTCCTACCGGATATCCGTGACCGAGGCTATCGAACCGGTCGAGGGACAGACGCTCCCCCCGGACGTCGAGGTGAGCGCGACGGACCCGGAAGTCACCGAGGACTCACAGGTTGCGGGGTTGATCGACGAGGGGGCCGCAGGCTTCCGGTTCACGGGCCGCATCGAGGACCTCTCGCTGACGAACCCCTCGGCCGCGGCGGTCTTCGTGGACGGGACACGCTGGAAGGACGGCGCACCACTGGACCGGACGCTCGTCCTCGACACCGGTGACACCGGCGGGGCGGTCGCCTACGAACTCGAGGTCGACGAGACGCTCGAACAGGTCGTCGGCGAGCAACTGCCCCCGGGGATCACCGTCGCTAGGAGCGACGGCGACGAGACCGGCACGGACACAGCCTCCGGGCGGGTCGAGAACGGTGCCGTCGGCTTCCGGTTCGCCGGTGACATCGAGCGCCTCGGGAGCCCTGACGACGACGATGGTACGGACAACCTCGACTACGATGCCGTGACCGTCTACCTCGACGGCGAGGAGATAGAATACCCGAGCACGCTGGGCCGGACAGAGATTGACCTCTCGGGCAGCGGCCGCATCGACATTGAGGACACGGAGGGCCGAAACGGGTTCTCGACTCCCGCCGTCGGCGGCATCATGCAGTTCTCACAGAAGTGGGTTCCACAGGGACTCTCGCTGGGGCAACTGCTCCACAGCACGACACTGGCACCGGGGGAGTCGACGAAGGTGGCTGTCATCGACTGGTCACGACGGACCAGCGGCCAGCGCCAGGAGTCGGCCTCCCAGCAGGAACAGACCCAAGCGAGCATGACCCAGAATCGCTCGATATCAGAGGTCCAGAACGCAACCACCACCGAACTCCAGAAGGGCCGCTCGCACGTCTCCTCGGAGTCGACGACCACCCAAGGTGGCTCGACCCGCCAAGGTGGCATGAACCTCGGCCTTTTTTCGTCGGGCGGAAGTTCCTCCAAGAGCTTCTCGCAGACGAAGTCCTCGTCGACGGCGGTCAAGTCCTCGATGGGTCGCCGGGACGTCCACGCCGAGACGACCCAGAAAATAAAGAACTCGACACAGCAACACGCCTCCTCCTCGCGGACCCGCCGGGCGACGGTTGTCCGGGAGACTGAACAGGAGGAGAGCGAGGAGGTCCGGACCCGAGTCATCACGAACCACAACCACATGCACGCCCTCAGCGTCCACTACTACGAGGTCGTGCAGATATTTCGGGCCGAAATCGCCCCGGAGGACGCCAAGCCGGTACTGTTCGTCCCCTTCGAGCCACTGGACTTCTCGAACCGGACGAGCATCCTCAAACACCGCAACGCCCTCAAGCGGGCGGCGCTCGACGGCACGACACGGCACCTCTTGGACGTCATCGCGGCCTCGGAGGAGGACGATAACACGCCTTACTCCCAAGACCAGCGCAACAGGCGCATTCTCATCGAGGGGACCACCGAGAACGACTCGACGAGCTACGACCTCGCCGTCTCTGGGACGCTCGAACCCATTGAGGGCGAGACAGTCGATGGCTTTGACGTCACCTTCGACGACGCCGACTCGGCCACACAGACCACCGCCTCGGGGACAGTCTGGGCCGGGACCGACGGCTACTGGTTCTCCGGGGAGATAGAGGACTTCTCACTCGCGGACGAGAGCAAAGCGCGGGTGATCGTCGACGGCGTTGAGCGCGAGGGGGAGATCGAACACGACCGGACGCTGGTCATCGACAGTACGGAGACGTCCGGGCAAACGAACTACGTGTTCGAAGCCGGCGGCGGTGTCGAACAGGCTTCCGATAGGAAACTCCCGCCGGGCGTGTCCGTATCGGTCGACGACCGGGATACGGTCTGGGAGAACACGGCCGCCGGCAGCGTCAGTTCCGGTGCCGACGGGTTCGTCTTCTCCGGGCCGGTCGAGAATCTCGAGATCGACGACCCGAGTGCCGTCACCGTCTACCTCGACGGCGATGAGTGGCGGGCGACCAGCGAGTTCACCGAACTGGTCCAGCGCCTCCAAGAGAACCGCATCTACTACAGCCAGTGGGTCTGGGAGGCGATGGACCCGCCGGAACTGGCTGTCATGCTCGACGACTACGACCTCAACGGGCGGCCGGCCGCCGAGTTCGTCGACCCGGTGCCCGAGGCGACCCACGGCAACCTCGTGGCCTTCCCGCTGTCACTGCCCGAGTCCGTCGAGGAAGCCACCGACCGCCGGTCGGCCAGACTGGCCGCTTGGTGGACCGAGTGGACCGACCGCAACTTCGAACCGGACGACATCGAGCGCGACCTAGTGCCGCTGCCGACCGGCGGCGTCCACGGCGAGTCCATCCTCGGCCGTGCCAACGGGGCCGAGAAGTTGGACATCACGCGCTTCTGGGACTGGCAGGAGTCACCCATCCCACAGCAGGCCCCGCAGGTCGCGCCCATCCAGACTGGGTCGCGGGCGAGTGACCAAGACCTCCAAGAGAGTGGGTTCGACTCGCCGATCGTCCAGATGCAACAGCCACAAGACCTCCCGGACCCGACGGGAACGGGCGCCATCCTCGACGCGGTCGGACAGAACATGTTCCGGGACATGTCCGGCATAGACGCGGCCGCCGGGCTCGCCCAGACGACGAGCCAGATCACCGGTCAGGGCGCCCGCCACGCCGCCGACACCGCCGCGCGGACCTTCGAAGCAGCCTCGAAAGCCCGCGTCGAACAGTCGAAGACCCTAGCAGACTTGGCGAAGTCGCTCGCCGGCGGCGGCGCGAACAGCGCCCAGAACGCTGGCAACTCGAGTTTCGGCGCGAGTCTCAACGAACTCAAGCGAATGAACGACAGCCAGGCCGCCACGCAGGCCATCACCGGCAATACCGGCGGCGCGGGCGGAAGATCCGGTGGCGGCGAGACAAGCGAGGGCGTCGACAGCAGGACCTCTTCGGGCGGATTCTCGAATACGTCAAGCGGCGGGTCGTCGACCTCAGGTGGTAACCGGCCACAAAGCGACAGTGGCACCAGCGGCGAAGCCGCTGCGAAGGAAGCGCTCGAGGAGCGGATGGCGATCGGCGAGGAATCGTCTGGTGGCGGTGGATCCGGAACTGCTTCCGGCTCCGGGGATGGTACTGGGTCGGCGAGGGGCCGTGGGAGTTCCCCGATCCGAGAAGGACAGGTCACCTTCCACGAGATGGTCGATGGTGACGTCCCAGTGCGAGCCCAGCCGAGTGGCATGACCTGCTGGGCCACCGTCACCACAATGTTGCTGTCTTGGAAAAACGACACAGCGTACTCGATCGACGAGGCGATGGGGAAGATCGGCGCGAACTGGCAGCAGAAATTCCGTAACGATCAGGGCATCGGCGCCAACGAGAAAGAACAGTTCATCCAAGACGCAGGACTGGAGGCCGAACCTGCTGCGACGAACTACGGAATCATGCGATATCGCAAGTTACTCTCGAAATACGGACCGCTCTGGGTGACCGCCGACGTGAACCCAAACCGCAGCAGCTGGGCGATCCACGCTCGCATCATGGTTGCCATCTGGGGAGACGGTACCCCGTCCGGAACGACCGTGAAGCTCATCGATCCGGGGGTCGGGAATACGACCACGATGCCCTTCGATCAGTACATATCACAGTTCGAAGAGGAGATCAGCGATCCGACCGGCGGCTCAGACAATCGGATCCAGATCATTCACTGGCCAGCTGAGTAACAGCGGGAAAAGGCGAAACCACGAACAAAACTAGGAACTGCGAACGCAAGCAAAGGGAAGTCCGTGTGGGACACCGGACCGCGGGGGACCTGATCGCGGCCTGTGTAACCTAGGACTGTTGACCGCGAACGGGGAAACACATCGTAGCGGTTAGCAAAGCGTTCGGCACGCAATTCCAGCCGAAGCGAGAGGTCAAACGAGATGAGACGAGCTGAGGCCACGGTCTTTGGATGCCAGCGGGACACGATAGCGTCTTCAACAGAGATCATTATTGTGGGTAGCTTCCTGTCGAGCCTGTCGTCGGCAGTACCCACACCGACATGGTTCGTGTTGTGGGATGCGAATCGTCCGACGGTTCCAGTACATCCACTCGGTCTGAAAATGTGCTATTTCACCAGCGCGAAGCCCGAGGCGACCCGCAATAAGACAGACAAATCGTGCTTCAAGATCGTGCGGGCTGGAAGTGTCGAACACGCTTCCAGAAGGAGTTCGAACTGGCGGTCGGTGGGGACATCTTCATGCGTGTGTCGGGTTGTGAGGGCCCGTCGGTGACGATCTACCCATTCAGTCGCAGATTGGTTGTGGTGGGACACCCGTAGCCGTTCGTATGCTGGCAGATTGAGAGTACCGTCAGGTTGTGGTAGATAGAAAGCGCGTATCTTGCACGGAGCTACAAACTCGCACTCACACGCAGAAAATACCTTATTCAGCACAGGCATTCCGCGCTCAGACAGAGAACATCTTTTCGCCCAGATCCTACTCGGTGATGAACGATGAGAAAAAGAACACCCCACCTCCAATTACTGAAAGGATACTACCAAGACCAAATCGAAGCACGGTCAATGTAACAGGATCATACGTGATCCTAAACGTATACACCTCCTCCTGATACTGAACGGCATTATTAGCGAATGTAGTTAATGTAAAGTCTTTGACGGGGGCTGCTCCACCATTTTTTATTCTATCAAACACTTTTTTCTCTGCGTCAGTGAGCCCTGAGTACGACACTACTGATTCATCTGTATCAGAGACAGTCTGATCGACCTGAATTAGATACGGTGTGGACTGTAGTTCGCCGTATGCAGCAGATCCTGTTACTGCGGTCCCGATGATGAACAACCCGATACCTACAGCTTGGAGGATTGAACGCAAGCTAGGGGACAAATTCATGTGATTTGATTCGATGTCAAAATAGTATCAAACTTTTCATCGGATGCCACTTCGAATCAGTTAGTTCTCGGCAACATTGGGTCGGTGATCCGGCCGGACTGATCTACAGCAACCATTCTTTCTGCGCTGAATGTATCCTCTGTATTCAGCACGCGATTCCTGTCAGCTGTGGAGTGTTTCAACATAACCGAGTGAGCCATAGAGCAACGGTATGACCGTAGAATCAAGTGATCAGCCACGCTATCCTGCTGAGAGGCTAACTAATGGAAATCTCTGAAGAACTCGAATGTTTGTTTTCAGCTCCGATTGCGGAACAGGATGGCTCGTATGTAATCGACGTTCCCGAGCGCGAACTGCAACTGGGTGATCTACAGCAAGGAGAAACGTATCGCGTCGCAATCGTGTCTTCCCCGACACAGAGCGAGCCAGAACAGAGCGAACAGGCTGAACCGGAGTCACGGCAGGAGCGCGAGCCACCGGAACCACCGGTTGAAGAAGGCGAAACGCGTGAAGTCGAGATCGAGGACATCGGCGAGCAAGGCGACGGAATCACTCGAGTCGAACGTGGCTTCGTCGTGATCGTTCCGGATACGAAAGAGAGTGAGCGAGTCAAGATTGAGATTACCGACGTGCGGCAGAATGTCGCCTTCGCTGACGTGGTTGAGCGGTTGAGTTACTACGAGTAGTTCATCGGTTTCTGCCCTGCACAGCTGTATAGGGACTCTACCGGGAACGGCGTTCCACATTCAGAAACTACTAGTAGATGCAGCAGTGGCGCTGAAGTCCCCGGTTCGATTGTTGAATGAATCGATGTTTGATGCATGAAAGATTTAAATTTGGCGCCCTGAATATGGACTATCCTAACATTCTGTAGTAGACGAGATCGAGGCTGTGACCGCGGAACTGTGATGTCATCGGCTGAGTGTGAAGTGTTTCCTCACCGGAACCAATATTAACAACCACATAGTCCAGATTAGTCAAGCTTATTATCTTATATTATTATCTTAATAACTGATGGCACACATCCACCTCGGAGAAGGCTCGTTCCCGCTGTGGGCGCTAGCCCTCTGGACCGTTCTCGGCATCGTACAGATCAGTGCAGTAGTGTACCGCGTGCGGAAGGGCGGTATCAAGACCCACCAGATCGCGCTCGCGGGAATCGGTGCAGCGGCGAGTTTCGCAATATTCCAGCTGAACATTCCCGTGTGGGGCGGTATTCACATGAATCTCACCGGCCTCGTCGGTATCCTAGCTGGTCCACTGCTCGGGGCGCTCATCGCGCTGGTCGTGAACATCTTCTCGGCGGCACTCGGCCACGGTGCCGTTGGACTCCTCGGCGCGAACACCCTGGTCAACGCTTCGGAAGCGATCGTCGCCTACTACGCCTTCCGGACGCTGGTCCGGATGGATTGGGACATCTTCCCGGCGGGTGCGAGTGCAGCGACGCTCGGGCTGTCCGCGGGTGCAATCCTGATGGGCGCGATCATCGTCGTCAGCGGCGTCAACGGGAGCGCGCTCCCCCGTGCGGACCTGACGGTCGCCGTCGCCGGACTCGTCGGCCTGAACCTCGGCGTCGCGGTCATTGAGGGAATCCTTACCGGCTTCGTCGTTCAATTCCTCGTGTCGGTTCGGCCGGACCTCGTCGGGCTGGTCGGCCGGGCCGGGAGCGAGGAGTCTTCAGGGGTGACGGCCTGATGGACCGCTGGAAGCAGTACGGCGGTCTGCTCGGACTGCTTGTCGCTTGTTTCGGCGCAGGGTTGTGGGGATTCACTTCGACCGGCGGAGCGCTCCCGTGGGCCAAGCGATCCGCACAAACGCTACAACGTGGTGTCCAAGAGGGTGGCGGCGCACTCGTAGATGTTGGTCGGGGAATCGTCGTCGCCGGTCCCATTCGAAAGGGCGGGATGATGCTCGAATTCACCGGACTCGCGGTCCTCCTCGCCCTCGTCGGAATCGGACTGTACGTCTACGCGGACCGCTACCACGGTCTTGATGAGCAGGAACGCGCGGGAAAATAACCGTGACGACGCTCTCGAACCACGTCCCCGACCCGCGACTCATCACGGCCTACGCCGAGCAGCGAACCAGTCCACTGCACCGCGTGAACCCGTGGACGAAGCTCAGCGTCGTCGGTGCGCTCGTCCTCGCAGTCACGGTGTTCGACCGGCTCGCACTGCTGGCCGGGCTGTACGGTGTCGTCCTGATAGTCTACGGAATCGCTGACCTTCCGTTCAGACGATTGGTTGGCTGGTACACGATGCCACTGCTGTTCGTCGTCTCCGTCGCGGGACCGCTGGCGTTCCTAGAACCCGGAGTGCCGATTGGCGGGGCTCTCACAACGCCCGTCGACGAGGTCTCGGTCTCGTGGGCGGGCCTCGTACTATTCGGGAAGCTCAGTTTCAGGTCACTGACCGTCGTCACGTTCACCCTGACGGCCACGATGACGACGAAGTACACGGACGTCGCGTACATCCTCGGACGTGTACTCCCACGTCCGGTCGATCAGGTCGCGCTGCTCACGTACCGGTTCACCTTTGTGATGATCGAGGTACTGGAAGCCCTGGTGAAATCCGCACTCGCTCGCGGGGCGACCCTCTCAGATTTCTGGTCGAACAAGCGCCTGTACGCCCGGATTCTCGGAATGACGATGCTGTCGGCGATCGAGCAGTCCGAGCGCCTCGTCAAGTCGATGGAGGCACGCGGCTACGCTGGCGACATCACTCTCTATGGTGAGGTCCCACGGCCGCCGATCCACGAGGTTCTCGTCGTCGTTGGATCGTACGCAGTAGTCATCGGGTATGCAGCGGTCATGATGGACGGGATAGCGATATGAGCCGAGACGAATCACCGCTCATCTCCCTTCGGTGTGGGGCACACACCTATCCCGATGGAACTGTGGGGATGCACGATGTCGAGTTCGAGGTCTATCCCGACGAGGTAGTCGCGCTCGTCGGTGGCAACGGCGCGGGGAAATCGACGCTGCTCGAACACCTGAACGCGACGCTCGTCCCCGACGATGGCGACCTCGTGGTTGACGGGATTTCGATCACCGAAGATAACGGATCACACGCCAGAAAAGAGGTCGGATTCGTCTTCCAGGATGCCGACACGCAACTCGTCGCACCGACGGTTCTGGACGATGTGATGTTCGGACTGCAGAACTATGGCATCTCGGGGGAAGAGGCCAAAGAACGCGCCCGTGAAGCGCTCGCCACCGTTGATGCCGGCCACCTCGAAGACCGGATCCCGCACTATCTGAGCGGTGGTGAGAAACGACTCGTCGGGTTGGCCGGAGTGCTGGTACTGGAACCGAGCGTGATCGTCCTCGACGAACCGTTGGCCGGGTTGGATCCCGAGCGTTCACGACTGGTCACAGACCGCATCGAACAGGTCCACGAAGGGGGACTAAGTGTCGTCCTATCGACGCACGACCTCGAATTCGCGGCCGAAGTGGCCGACCGCGTCTGCGTGATGGCCGAGGGAAACATCGTCGGCAGTGGCACCCCGCACGAGGTGTTCTACGACGATGCGCTGTTGAGCGAAGCGAATCTACATCCACCGAGTCCAGTTCGTGTGGTTCGGGGTGCAGGGTTGGATTCGAGTGCTCAGCCGGTCACCGAGAGGGACCTCGAAACGCTCCTTGCAAGCCAGACCAGTGTTGAGGGTGTCTCGCCCACGGGGAAGAGCTCGGACTGATCGTAGCCAGCACAGCAATTAAGAGAGACCACGTCGATTTTGGTTGGGATCTTTCCATCCAAGACATACTATATTCCGGATGTGGGCTCTAACACTCTTTCAGCAGATATGAGTCAAAGCCACCAGAAACTACTAGCAGTTCACTGGTATCGCTGTCGCACACCTGCAGAGGGACGTCTTGGAGAACGGCGTTCCATGTCGGGAAACTACTAGTAGACACACGTCTGTAGAGCGCTAGCAACCGTGGTTGATGCTCTGAATTGAATCCCTCAACCTCTGATATGATTTTGGAGGACTGCTGAATGCAGGGCGCGTATCTTGCACGGCAGATAAATCTGAAAACGTGTTCGCTAGTGATTCGTCAACGGTAGACTTGTGGGTTCGCGCTCCACGAATACACCTGTTTCATATCGGACGGTTCTCGTGGCGCGTGCAAGGTACGACGCGCGTATCTCCTGATCCCCGACCCGAACAACAGTTGATACCCTCCCGACGCTGAGGTCAGTCCTGCATGGCCACCTCTCCGATTGAGGGGTCGAATCGAGTACTGTAGACGAGCAGTCCAGACGCGACGAGGCTACCAGCGGCGAGCAGCCACCATGCCCCCCGATAGCCGACGGTATCCGCGAGGTAACCGAACACGGGTGGAGCGACAATCGATCCCACGACGAGCGCAAGTTGACCCCCGGCAGTCGCACCACCCATCTCATTGGGCCCGACAAGCGTCGCCATGTACGAATAGTAGACTCCAGTATTGCCGAGGACAAAGAACCCGAGCACCGCGAACGCGACGGTAGAGTGCCACACGCCGTCCGTCGCAGCGACAACGACGAAGAACACAGCACTTGCGACGGTTTGTCCGATCAGTATTGCGCCGATTCTGACCTGTGGGTCACCGGGGAGGGTGTCGCTCAACCACCCACCAACGAGACGTCCGGCGCTGCCGAACAGTTGTACGAGTGCGAGCACGACGCCCCCGAAGGCGACCGAGGCACCGATCGCCTCGTGCATGTAGAGAGCGGTGTATCCGGTCGTCGTGAAGAGGGCCGCGCCGAGAAAGAAGCCCGAAGCAAGGAGTGTACGGTACGGACGGTTGTATGAGAGGGCTCGGAAGTCCGGATATCCGGCCGTTTTCGCGGTATCTCCCCCACGATAGACGACCGCGAAAGTGACAGCGACGACAAGCCCCGCACCGGTGGCAATAAAGAAACCGACCTGCCAGAACAGGACGCCCGCAAGCCCGGTCACGAGCAGCGCACTAATCCCGCTCCCGGCGGTGACGCCGACCTGTTTGATCCCCATCGCGAGATTCTGGCGACCCGTAGCGACGTTGTCGTACACGGCCTTGTTCGTTCCCGGGATGGCCGCCGAGTACATCGACCCGAGGAAGAAACTCGCCGCGAGCAGGAGGGCGTACGTGCGAGCACTCGCGACCATCGCGGCTCCAGCCGAGAGACCGACGAGGCCAATCACGAGTGTACGTCGCTCGCCGAACCGGTCGACCAACGCACCCACTGGCAACAGCCAGAGCGCATACCCGAGCGTGAGCGCAGTCACGACGAATCCGACTCTCAGCCGCGAAAGTCCGAACGCGTCACGAAAGAAGGGGGTCGCCGCAAACACTGTGTAGTAGCAGATGCTTGCCGACACTTGCCACAGTAAGATGAGCGAGACCGTTCGCCAGTACACCCGGTCCATCAACTATCGCGACGCTCCGTGACTGGACTCTTATTATACCGAACTGGAGGCCGTGCCGGACGTAACCGCTCTGTCATTCGATTTGACTCACTCGCCGTCCCATTCGCCGCCGACGCGGTCGACGCCCATCATCGCCTCGCCGGGGTGTTCGGTGAACACGACTTTCAGGTTCTCGTTGGGCACGCCGAAGGTTTCGCCCACGTGTGCGAACGTCTCGAGGGCGAACGCGCGCTTGTAGTCGAACGGCCGTCCCTGTCGAATGTGTGCGTCGAGAAAAAGCATCGGGCCACTGACTGCACGTCCAAGATGAAGATCCGCCGGTTCACGCTCCCTGATCGTGACCGCAACGTGGCCCGCAGTCGTCTCCATCTCCTTCGTGTACAGTTCCGTCACCGTCTCCGCGAACGATGACTTCTCTTCGGCCGACAACGACAGCGTGGTATCGAACTGTAGTAGCGGCATGGAAAAAGATGCCTCGTGTCGGTCTTATTGATTCCGCCCGCTACTCGTGCCAGTTCGTGGGTGTCGACTGCAGAGAGTGGCCATCACACCGCCGACGACTCCCCGATCCTGCTCCGGCGGTGAGGCCGGTCAGTCCGGATGTAGGTGTTCGATGTGTTCGTCGCGCTCTCCTTCGCTGTCGAACGTCTCGCCACAGACGGGGCACTCGAACTCGTCGTCGTGGTTGTCATTCGCCATGCTCGGAGGATACATCCTGAGAGTAAAAAGCGTCCTCCGGAAGAGGGGTGGAGTCGCTACTCATTCGTCAGTCGTATCGGATGCATCCGGCGGTGTATTATTACGCTGAAACTCGTCGGCTCGTTCGAGGTCATCCGGGAGGTCGAACTCGATGCGACGGGTTTCGCGGTTGTCCGGGAGACGGCCAGGGTCGTCGGCGACTGACTCCCAGTCCGGCTTGACTCTGACACTCTCGGCCGGCATCCCGACGGCGACGTGGTGAGCTGGGATGTCACCGCGGACGAGCGCTTTGGCTCCCACCATGGCGTCGTGACCGACACGAACGCCGGCAGCGAGCATCGCTTCTGCTCCGAGGCGGGCGTCGTCTTCGACGACCGTGTGATACAGAGAGACGTTGGACTGGTCGGTGACGTCGTGACTGTGGCTGTGTATCGTTACGTCGTCGGCGATGGAGACACGATCCCCGATAGTGAGTTCGCCCCGGTCGTCGAGGAGTACGTCCTCGTGGACGACCGTTCGATCGCCCATCTCGATGTTGTGGCCGTATGGAAAGGTGATGCCACGGAATAGTTGGAGACCGTCACCCGCCTCCGCGAACAGGTGGTTCGCTATCATCTGTCTGAACGGCAAGGCGAGACCGACGTTGTGAGAGATAGGTGACGCGTCGAAGCCCCTCCAGAGCCATCGGAGGGGTTTGGACTCCCGGAATCGCTCTTCGTCTTTTTCCGCCCACGCGTCTGACTTGCCCGTTACGTTCCGTGGATCGTACGCATCGAGTCGGACGCGCTCGGCCCGGGATATCGACTCCCCCGCCCGCCATCGATCGTACAGCGAACCGTCTCCGTGGAGTCTGGCGAGGACTTCCCGTACCACGTCGGCCGTTTCCTCTTCCGAGGACAAGCGCTTGTCGACGGAGTCGACGAACTGGTCGATTCGCGCTCGGACTTCGGGTGGTAGCGAAACCTCCCTGTTAGTCATAAAACGACAATTTTTTATGACGAACTTAGAGCTTCGGAAGTGACAATTTTAACATATTTGTGTACGCCAGTGTGGGCCAAACTTCCTCTCCCACGGCCTTGGTAACATATATCATAATATTTAATAATAAGAGTTAGAATAGTTGGCTTTATGAAGATACAATCTATCATACAGAAACTTCGACGGTACTGTTGGCGGCTCGATCGACAGACGCGAAACGCACTCCGGATGCGTCCGACCGCGCTTCTGGATCGTTCGAAGCTAACACCCGCGGAGCGTAAACTGGCCGATCGACTCGCGACCGACGGGGGACGCGACAGGGGCGGTAACGGAGCGAATAACGGTAGTGGTGGAGGAGGTGACGACGACGGGGACGGCTCGGCGTTCGATGTCGGCGATACGTACAGTCGCCGACAAAAGATCGGTCTCGTGATCGGGCCGGTGCTGTTCGCGGCAATCATGCTTGCTCCCACTCCGGAGGGGCTGTCGCCGGGTGGACAGGCAGTCGGTGCGACCACGGCATGGGTGGCCGTGTGGTGGATCGGAGAGTCGATCCCGATCCCGGCGACGTCGCTGCTTCCGATCGTGCTATTCCCGTTGACCGGGGCGCTCGACGTCGACGCGGCCACTGCACCCTACGCCAACGACCTGATCTTCCTGTTCATGGGTGGGTTCTTTATTGCGATGGCGATGCAGCGTTGGGACCTCCACCGGCGTATCGCCCTCCGAACGATCCGGGCGGTTGGCATCGGCCCGAGGCGTCTCATTCTCGGGTTCATGATCGCGACGGCGTTCCTCTCGATGTGGGTGTCGAACACCGCAACAGCAATGATGATGACGCCGATCGGCCTCGCGGTCGTCCTCCAGACGACCGACCTCATCGATCGCACTGACGCGGATATCCCCACCGCACAGGGTGAGTTCAACTTTGGGACAGCGTTGATGCTTTGTATCGGCTACTCGGCCTCAGTGGGCGGCGTCGGCACGATCATCGGCACCCCGCCGAACCTCGTGCTGGTCGGCGCCATCAACGAGACATTCGGTCAATCGATCTCGTTCGCTCAGTGGATGCTCTACGGCGTCCCGATCGCTACACTAGGGGTCGTGATAGTCTGGGTGTACGTGACCAGATTCATCCTTCCACCGGAGATGGATACTCTGCCGGGCGGCATGGAGGTTATTGACGACGAGATCGAGGCGCTCGGCCCGATGACACGTGAGGAGAAACTCGTACTCGTCGTCTTTGCCGTGACGGCACTCGCCTGGCTCTCGCGGTCGTTCGTTCTTCAACCCGTCATTCCCGGAATCACCGACAGTATAATCGCCATCGCCGGCGCGCTGGTCCTCTTTCTGGTGCCCGCTCGCGAGTCGAACGGCTCATTTACATTCCTGCTTGACTGGGAGACCGCCGTCGGCATTCCGTGGGGAATCATTCTGCTGTTCGGTGGCGGACTGTCGATCGCCGCTGGCTTCCAAGAAACCGGCCTCGCCGAGTGGATCGGCGGCCTGCTCGGCGGTCTAGAAGGCGTCTCGATACTGCTCGTTATGTCCGTCGTCGTGTTATTGACGATATTCATGACGGAAGTCACCTCGAACACAGCTACCACCGCGATGCTGATGCCGATCATGGCGTCGCTCGCGGTTGGACTCACGATCCATCCGTACGGAGTCATGATCGGTGCGGCAACGGCCGCCTCGTTCGCGTTCATGCTTCCCGTTGCCACGCCGCCCAACGCCGTCGTCTTCGGGTCGGGATACATCACGATGCCACAGATGGCAAAGACCGGATTCGGACTCAACATCATTGGGATCCTGCTCGTAATTGCACTCGCGCTGACGTGGATCCCGCTGATTTGGGGGATCAACCTCACTGAGCTTCCTCCCTGGGCAGGAATGATCGCGCTGTTTTGACCCGCAGTCCGTCGCCAGTTGCTCGCTAGGCGGAGCATCGCGGGGCTACTTTCCTCCGTAACGCGGCTGCGCCGGTACGCGGCGCTCGTATCGCAGGTGACGGTCCGGCCGAGAAAGACGTGGCTGCTGGACTATGTTCGAATCGGCGCCGACCTATTACGACTCCGATACGTGCTCAGGGACGACCGTCACCGGCCGATCACTGCTCAGAATTACTGCCTGCGCGACGCTCCCGAACAGCACCTTTCCGACAGCCGATTGTCCACCGACACCGAGGATGACTGCGTCGCTGTCGAGCTCGTTTGCGATTTTGAGAATCTCTTCGGCCGGACTGCCGGACCGTTCGTGGACTGTACACTTGATGTCAGTCGAGTCGAGGATATCAACGGCAGCGTCGACTGATGAAGGGATGCGATCGGTCTCTGGAATCTGTTCGGCCATCTCCTCGGTGTAAGTCCCGCTGAACATACCACCAGCGGCCCACTCAGCGTCAGTCGTCGCCTCATCGTGAACGTGGATGATGTCGATTGCGATGTCGTCGGCCGCCATGGGGCAGTCAAGTACTGTTTCAACCTGGGCGCGTGCTCTCGACTCTGTCTCTTTGATCGGTAGCAGAATGCGGTACATATATTATTCTTTACCGGTGAGCCGTAAGTATTATATGGTTGACGGTGAATCCGCGCCCACCTTTACCATCCGCAATTGCGGAACCCACGCTCTACATCGTGTCCGCTGCTTCCGACACGGAGTGGATCGGCCAATCGTGCTTCTGAAAGATAGAGAGCACAGGCTCGACAGCGACGGCTTGTGGAAGAAATCAAAGTATTCATCGAATATGGAGCGGATAGGTTCTTTTGATGAACCACGTTTCGACGGCCGACTTAGTCGACCAACTTGAACAGGAAGACACGAACTACTTGGAAGTACTGAGCAAGGACGCGCTGAGCGTCGAACTTGCGCGGTACCCCAATCCTGAGCCAAAAGCGGCTCACAAAACTGACGAACTCTACTTCATCATCTCCGGGTCGGGGATGGTCCACGTCGAAGATGAGCGGTATGCTGTCGATGAGGGTGACGTAGTCTACGTGGAACAAGGAGCCGAACACCACTTTTTCGACATCGAGGGCGAAATCACGGCCCTCGTCGTCTTTGCGAGTGCCGAAGACTCCGTCCTCGGCCAAGGTCTCTGAATATCTAATCCGGTCCCGCGAACGACTGCCGAACTCAGTCTCTGTATTAAACAAGCCGGTTCTGACAGGTTATTATCATTTCACACTGCTGGTGTTGAATACAGGGCGCATATCGGTCACGCACCTTTGTCATCTGACACAGCGATACACGTGACGATTTGAGTGTATCTAATCAGTTGTCGGTAGTTGTTCGAGGTCCGGACCGAAGCATGTCGATGGTCTTTCGCGCGAGCGACCCTACGGTGAATCCTATTACCGCCACTCCGACGCCGACGATGGCGAGAACCACCAATCCGTCCGGCTGGATGATATAGGCTACGCGTTCGATGAATGGCCGAGGCGAAATATCCGTCGCCCACTCTGTCCGCCACCCGAGGAACGAGAGGTACGTGAGTACCCATCCAGAAAGTAATCCGATTCGACTGTACCCCGTCCAGAACGCAGCAATCACTCCGACGAGGGTGGCGTGAAACGGAATGAAGACGACGCCACCAGAGTGGTAGAATATATCAAGTTCATAAGCTACGAACGTTAGAACGAAGATACCGAGTCCCAGACCAATCAGTAGAGTCTGTCGGGGTTTCCCTCGTTTCGAGCCGAGAAGCATGGTACGGAGGGTGGCCAGTATGTCATCTCGACTTGTGGCTGAGGTCGGTCGTCGTTCGTCAGAGGGCATCGTTACGTTGTGTTCGAACAGAGTGTAAGAAGCACCGGAGAGACAAAATCCGGGTGTAGTAACGATAACAAAATCCGAACAGTTCTACGTAGAGGCGCTTCTTTCCCACATTTGTGCTGCATCCACCCTCTATACTCAGCACGCGGTTTCTGACGGCATCCGGACAGATCTCGGGATTTTCATCCTGAACTACTAGCAGTTCTCTGGTGTCGTGCCCCCCAGCTGTATAGGGACTCTCCCGGGAACGGCGTTCAATACCGTAATCCTCCTTGAGCCGTTGACGTACCTCAATCCCCCAGAGAGCTTCTCCGTCAGCATCTGCCAGCACTTTCAGTACCGCTTGTTGATTTTCCGTCAGGCTGGTCAAGTCCACAGTAGAGTTGCTGTCCATCCTTGTCCACTTTTGTCTAATTAAATAATCAATCTTTCTACATCATAGGTCCGCAGGAGATGAGCGGAGGGATGTCTGCTGAATAGACCCCCGTATTCAGCACCGCATCTGTGTCATATATTGAGACTTTCGGCATATCGAAATTCCGCTACTCTTAGCTTCGAACAGCAATCATGAATGATTAGTCTCAATCGCTAGTATCTATCCAGAATCAGCCGATCTGAGCACGACTGATTTTGGGGACCAATCCTTTAGGCATCTGGCAGACGAACACATATCTACGCTTCACGATGGATACCAGCAAGTCATCGCAGGGCCAGCCGCCTGATTATCGGGACAGCCTACTGTTTCCCTGCGAGAGCTGTGAGGCTGCGCTCCGATCGCCCGAACGGCGTCAGTTCTCGTTTTTGATGCTTGATCAACTCACAGTACCAGTCGTCGGGTGTGACGCCCATCTCGAACAGTTTGCCACTATCTGTGGATACACCACAAGTGGAACTGCTGAACTCATCGAACACCAGCCCGCCGGCGGGGTTCACTGTCCGAGTTGTCAACTAGCGATTCACAATCTGCGACAGCCTGTTATCCCAGTCGCGGACGGCGCTATTGCCATGGTTGCCTGTCCCAACCATCAGTCCGAACTTCTCGCCCGATTTAACACCGGACTCGAAACACAGCAACAACTCACAACGGCGCTCGATACTTCCGACCCGCCTGATGTGCCGTAGCATCATCCTGTGGAGCCACCATGTCGATATATGTGACTGTCTCGCCGCGAACACTCTCAACACCCCGTTTTGGCTGCTCATTTGATGCTCCAGAGCGCCGCCCCCAACTCGTGGCTTGTGATTGAGAGGGACCGTCGGACATCGCGGTCGGAATCGAGAACCGCACTCAACGAGCGTGTTGCGCACTTCGCCGCCCGAGTCGTCACTGACCGCGAAGCCCGGAACCGGCTGGTTCGAACACAGCTCCAGTCCGCCGGCCACGTCACGCTCAACCGGCAGGCTGTCAGCATCGCCACCGGATGCGTGGGCCCGCGATACTGGTGACGACGGGATGGGCGAACTCGTTCGGGCGTGGCGTGAGGTCGAAGCTGATACGCCGACGCTGGTCGTGAATGACGAGCACACTTCGTTACCCCACAAATCGAATCGATTATTCCAAGCGTGGGGTAACGACGACTCCAAAGACAATTCGTTGTGCTTCGACAGCCGGTCTGCTGCCGTCGAACGGTGTGGCACGACCTGACCGCCTTCCAGCGGGATTGCCTCGTGGCAGTCATGACGCTCGCGACCGACGGAGTCACCGCACGGCCGCGCGATTAGGAGTGCCTCTCCAGTTGGTACGGCGAGTTCGTTCACCACAGCCGACTCTACCAGAACCTCGACGAGTTGGTGGGCTGCGATCTGGTTGCGAAGACCGAGATCGACGGCCGCACGACGGCTACGCGCCGACCGGCGCTGGTCACGGGGTGATCCGGGTCGGGGCGCACTGTCTCACCAGTGCTACTGAAGCGAGTGATCGCTGGTGATGTCTGGGATCGGTCGTCCGGGATGGCGTGCCGACCGAAAGCGTGTGTCCAGGGAAAGACTAACTGGTGGGTCATGACGAGGGGAGCGATTTGGGGTTACACACACTTCGCTCGGGACGGCACGCGTCCGGACAGGTCCTACCAGCGCCACCAGTCAAACCAGCGTTTTGGTGCGAATATCGAACGTTCCGGTGGCACTCTGGGGAAGTGATCGTTGATGAGTACTACCGATCGCTCCGACGACGCCCGGATGCGCCGAGAAACGGTGCGGATGTCCGGTGATCTCCGCGCCGAGGTTCAGCGTCTCGTCGACGAGGACGCTCACCTCCTACCTCGCGCGGCGGTGGAAGGATACGCCCGCGCTATTCCCCTCGCGGTCGAGTGATCGGATTACGACCGAGGGCGTTCGACAGATGTTCCAACGTGTCGCCGAGGCGGCCGGTGTCGAACCGTTCCGCCGCGACGGCTCCAGGGGCGACCCCAGCGACGTGACGCCCCACGCGCTCCGCCACTCGGTCGCCTATCGGATGATGAACGTTGAGGAAGGGAATACGCTGTACGACATCCGGTCGCGGCTCCGCCACCGCTCGATTCAAACCACCGAACGCGTGTACGACCACCTTATCGAGGTGTGACCGCTTGGGCGAGAGGGAGGCGGCTCTAAGTAGCGCCCCCGCGTCCGCCTCGGGTATGGTCGAGAATCCGTTTTCGTGTGAATCCTGTTCCGATAACGGCGCCGTCTTTTGGGTGTACGAGCGATACGAGGCGGCCGACGGCGTCGGCGCTGTCGAGGAGGAGGTCCCGCTTTGCCGGGAGTGTATCGAAGGCGTCGGGCCAGACCACCTCGAAAAGGCATACGCCAATTACGAATTCCGAATCGAACCCGTCGCCGAGGCGTTCGGTATGTCGACGGTGCGGCGGAGTGATGAAGATGGTCGCGAAGGGTGAGATGCTGGGCAACCGAGGCGGCGACGGGGCGGTCTTTCTATATCTCCAATAAGTATATCCGTCTTGTTAACTAAATTGTTAACATGAGCGACGAGGACCATCACATCCGAGTATCGGAATCAAATTACCGAGCGCTGGAGGCACGGAAGCGAGGCGGGGAGAGTTTCGATGATGTTGTGGGGCGATTGATCGACGAGGACCGAGACCTGCTTGCCGGGTTCGGAAACCTTGCCGGAACCGATGCCGGCGAGGAACTGGAGCGGGTCGCGGAGTCGGTCGACGAGGATGTTGAGCGGGCTGTTGAGGCGTTCGGCGGGGACGACGCTGAATGACCAATCGGTTTGTCCTCGATTCATCGTTTTTGATTGATTACGAACGGGGGGAGGACGCCGCCCGGCGATTTCTGGAGAGCCATCCCGACGCGACGTATTTTATACCGTCAGTCGTGTACGGCGAGGTCCTCCTCGGCGCGGCGCTCGGAGGAGCGCGGATTACCGAGGTTCAACAGGGTCTTGAGTGGGCTGAAATCCTCCCGGTAATTGACACGACCATGCTTCGGGCGGCAGAGGTCGCGAGCGCAGCCCAAGAGAGAGGCGTCCGTCTTGATGGTGTCGACGCGTTCGTTGCCGGGTGCACCGTCGAACACGGGGCCACACTCGTTTCTCGGGATTCAGACCATGTTGACGCCGCCGACGCGGGGGTTCTGGAAATCGCCACATACGGCGGCGAGGTGTGAGCGGAGAAACCCTCCACTCCGCGGCGCACATCTACTTCGGATCGACCCACGTGGTCTGTCCGATGCATCGACGCAACAATTCAGTCTCCACACCCGGTGTACAACCGCCCTTACCTCGGGGTTAGAGTATTCAGATGCGTGAGTGTCAAGTCCGGCGATCAGCGACCCCGGCTGAACCCGGGCCGTCCAGCCCGGGCACCGCCACGCCGACGTCGTGGGGGCGCCACAGGAGGGTGGTCAGGACGTGAGTCGCGGCGTAGACTGACAGTTCCACCGCCGTTGGCCACCCCGAGGTCCGGGACCGTCTGTTCACACTCGCTGGTTGTCTGCTCTGGCAAAATAGATGAGTTGCTAACACGTAATGGTCGGAATACCTCGAGAATCAGTCGCCTGATTCAGTCGCTGTCCGGATTACCGTGTTGAAAAGGGTAGGAAATCGGGGTGAATCTTGGTCAGACGAGGTCCCTCGCGGTGGGTGAAAGAAGGTATTTGATTGCTTTGGTGGTAAAATCAGCACTTACAATAGCCAGCCGTTAATTACCTATCCTGATACGTTCGAGGTGTATGTCCCCGCGAAGCCCTCCACCTCGCAGCTCAGCTCCCGAGGTGAGTGACACGCCCGCCCTCTCTCGTCGCGCGTTCCTCGGTACGATTGGCGCAGGAACCGTCTCGGCCCTGTCTGGCTGTCTGGGGAGCGGCGACTCGGCCTCCCCGTCATCGCTCTCCTCGTGGCCGCCGCAGACGGACGCCGACGGGGTCGTTCTCCGTTCGGTCTACAGTCGGTGGCTCGACTGGGCGGAAGGCCGATTCGAGGACGCGTACGGCATCTCCTTTCGGAACTGGGAGG
>Ga0207754_100289_pt1 | contig 21888 bp, 19 predicted proteins | sample A23E1SouthBayCA_FD_187728 | JGI IMG/M metagenome (GOLD analysis project Ga0207754, IMG submission 187728) | Aerobic enrichment media microbial communities from Eden Landing Ponds, California, USA - A23 E1 (SPAdes) | ecosystem: Environmental > Aquatic > Marine > Unclassified | place: Emeryville... | reverse complement strand
GCGAACATGCCGGCCTCGGTGGCCAGCGACGCCAGTTCGGCACCCGAGAGGCCGTCGGTCTTGCCGGCGATCGACGACAGCTCGACCGTGTCGGCCAGCTCCATCTCCTCGGTGTGGATCTCCAGAATGCGCGTCCGCCCGTCGAAGTCCGGGTTGGGGACCTCGATGAGGCGGTCGAAGCGGCCGGGCCGGAGTATCGCGCGGTCGAGCATGTCGAAGCGGTTGGTCGCGGCGATGATCCGGATCTCGCCGCGTTCGTCGAAGCCGTCCATCTCGCTGAGCAGCTGCATCATCGTCCGCTGGACCTCGGCGTCGCCGGAGGTCTTCGATTCGGTTCGCTTGGCCGCGATGGCGTCGATCTCGTCGATGAAGATGACGGCGGGTTCGCGGTCGGCCGCCAGCTCGAACAGGTCACGGACGAGTCGCGCGCCCTCGCCGATGAACTTCCGGACCAGCTCGGAGCCGGCCATCTTGATGAACGTGGCGTCGGTCTCGTTGGCGACGGCTTTGGCCAGCATCGTCTTCCCCGTGCCGGGCGGACCGTGCAGGAGGACGCCCGACGGCGGTTCGATGCCGACCTCGCGGAACTGCTCGGCGTTGACCAGCGGCTCCTCGACGGCCTCCCGAACTTCGCGGACCTGCGCTTCGAGCCCGCCGATGTCGCCGTAGGTCACGTCGGGGGAGCCGTCGACCTCCATCGCCTGTGCGCGGGCGTCTTTCTCGCCTTCGAGGATCTCCTTGACGCTGAACGAGTCGTTGATCGCGACCCGATCGCCGGCTTCGAGCCGTTCCCGCATCGACGGCGAGACCTCGGTCAGCACCTCCTGGTTGTTGCCGTGTTGCTTGACGATCACGCCGTCGTCGGTGACCTCCTCTGCCGTCGCGATGTACAGCGACGAGGTCTTCAGCATCTCGTTTTCCCGTTCGATGCGGTCGACGTCCTCCGTCAGCGAGCGCCGACGGTCTTTGGCCGCGTCGAGTTGCGATTCCAGTTCGTCGTTGACTTCCACGATCTGTTCGAAGTGATCCCGCAGCGCTTCGAGGCGCTCCTCGGGGGTCATGTCGGGATCGAGATCCAACCGGGGCCGATCGGGAAGCGAGGGACTGCGCGACATCTGGTTATCGAACGTAGGGAACTGAACTATTAAGGGCCTTTGGGTCAGGTACGCATAGCCGAGCCGACACGCGTCGCCGGACGGCAGCCCGCCCGCATTCAGCTCAGCTGGTCGAACTCGTCCAGGTACTCGCCGTAGGTGTCGATGGCTGCCTCGACCGGGCCAGATGTCGACATGTCGACGCCGGCACCCTGGAGGAGTTCGAGGGGATACTCCCGGGAACCCTTCCGGAGGAACTCGATGTACCGCTGGGCAGCGGGTTCGCCCTCCGAGAGGATCCCGTCGACGAGGGCGACGGCCGCCGAGATGCCCGTCGCGTACTGGTAGACGTAGAACGAGCGGTAGAAGTGCGGGATGCGCATCCACTCGCGAGCGATCCGCTCGTCGACGTTGGCGGGTGCGTAGTAGTCGCTCTTGAGGTCGTGATAGAGCTCGTCCAGTCGGTCGGGCGTCAGCGGTTCGCCGGCCTCGCTCATCTCGTGAGCGCGGTGCTCGAACTCCGCGAACATCGTCTGGCGGAACAGCGTCGATCGGAACCGTTCGAGGTACTCGTTGAGGACGTGCCGGCGGAGTCGCTCGTCGTCGACCACGTCCAGCAGGTGGTGGGTCAGCAGCGTCTCGTTGACCGTCGAGGCAACCTCGGCGACGAAGATCTCGTAGCCCGAGTAGACGTAGGGCTGGGACTCGCTGGTGTACTCCGAATGCAGCGAGTGGCCCAGTTCGTGGGCCAGCGTGTACATCGACTCCACGTCGTCCTGGTAGTTCATCAGGATGAACGGCTGGGAGTCGTAGGTCCCGCCGGAGTACGCGCCCGACTGCTTGTTGGCGGTCTCGTAGACGTCGACCCACCGCGAGTCCAGCCCCTCCGAGACGCGAGACTGGTAGTCGTCGCCCAGCGGCGAGACGGCGTCGACGACGTACTCACAGGCCTGTTCGTACTCGATCTCCGGAGACTCCTCCTGGACGAGCGGGACGTAGAGGTCCCACATCTCCAGTTCGTCCGCACCGATCGCATCCCGTTTGAGGTCGGCGTGGCGGTGGAGCGCGTCGAGGTTGTCTCGGACGGTGTCGACCAGCGTGTCGTAGACCGAGACGGGGACGTTCGGGCCGTCCAGTGCGGCCTCGCGAGCGGTGTCGTAGTTGCGGGCCTTGGCCATCTTCACGTCGGTCTTGACGCTGTTCTTGTAGGCCGATCCGACGGCGTTGCGCACGGTCTCCCACTCGTCGTAGAAGCTCTCGTACACCCGCTGGCGGAAGTCGCGGTCCGGTCGCTTCTGGAGGGTCGTGAAGTTGTTGAGCGTCACCGGCTGGTCGTCGCCCTCGCTGTCCTCGACGCTGGGGAACGTCATGTCGGCGTTGGCCAGCATGTTGTACACCTCGCCCGACGCGCCCGTGACCTCGCTCAGTTCCGCCAGCAGGTTTTCGACCTCCGGAGAGCGCGTGTGCGCTTTCATCCGGAGCACGTCGTCGAAGTAGTGTTCGTACTCCGCGAGAGCCGGCTCCGCGTCGATCATCGCTTCGATGTCGTCCCACTCCAGCTCCTGGAGGGCGGGTTCGAGGAAACTCGCCGCGCTGGAGGCTTCCGAGGACAGCGACTGTGCCCGCGCGGTCAGCGCCTGGTACTGGTCCCGGGTGGTGTCCTCGTCTTTTCGCATCCGCGCGTACGAGGAGACGTTGGCGACGGTGCGCATCAGGTCCTCGTAGGTCTCTAGGGTCGCGCGGAGCGTCTCGGCGTCGTCGGTCGCGCGCCCCTCGTAGGCCGCGAGATCCGCGACGAGTGTTTCGGCCCGCTCGTAGGCGGCCTCCCAGTCCTCGTCGGTCGCGTACAGCGACTCGAGGTCCCACTTGTACTGCGTCTCGATCTCCGATCTGTCGGGCACCGAACTCATGTGACCGGGTTAGCGTCTCGATGCCGTAAGTCTTGCCGGGCAAGATCGTGGAGGGTCACGGGTGACAGCAATCCGTCACACGCCGTCGCGGATCTCCTCGGCGACGCGGGCACCGGCGCGGCGTTCGGCGACGCGGTCGGCAAAGATCGACCGGGCACTCTCGCGGGCAGCGTCGTCGACGGAAAACGCGAGGTCGTAGTCGACTCCGGTGAGGACCAGCGGCGTCGGCGGCGCGGGTCCGACACCCGCAGCCCCGTCGATCGGCTCCGAGCCGAGCACGCGGTCGACCTTCGACACCGGAGCCTCGCCCCGGCGGATCTCGTCGACGAGACCGACGACCCGACGGACGAGCTGGCGGCAGAACCCACCGGCACGGAGCCGACAGACGAGAAACGCCGCCTCCCGGGCGAGATCGATCGACAGTGCTCTGACCGTCCCACGGTCGTCCGGCGTGAGATTGTGGAAGTCGTGCTCACCGGCGAGGGCGTCCGCGGCCCGCCGAGCCCGGTCGTCGTGGCGCTCGGGCGCGTACAGGTGATAGACGTACTCGCGCTCTCGGGCGTCGTGGGTCGCGTGAAAGTCCTCGGGCACGTCGGCGCTCGCCCACGCACGAACCGCGGCCGGGAGTTCGCTGTTGAACGCCGCCGGGGAGAGCCACGCCGGGGCCTCGAAGGCGACCGTCTGGGCCAGCGCCGAGACGCCAGCGTCCGTCCGTCCGGCCGCGGCGTAGCCCGCCGGAACGCCCCCGTCAGTGACCCCGAGTCGGTCGAGTGCGGCCAGTAGCTCCCCCTCGACCGTCTCGACGTCGGGCTGGCGCTGGAACCCGTGGTAGGGCTGGCCGTCGTAGGCGATCCGATAGGCGCGCATACGCCGTCTGGACGCCGTGGCTACTTATCCACCGCCGTTCCCACGCGACGACAAGCCGACGCGGATTTAGGTAGTCGGCACCACAATACCGGACAATGACAGACGAGGCGACGGCCGCCCACCGGTTCTCACGTCCGCCCCGTTCGTTCACAGACGGTCGCGATCGCGCGATCGAGATCGGCGTCGCCGACGACGCCGACAGCGAGGCCGTCGTCGAGATGTACGCGGCCTACACCGACGCCGACCGCGCGCAGGGGATCCCGCCGCGCGAGCGACGCGACGTGGCGGAGTGGGTCGACACCATGCTCGACGACGGCATCAACCTCGTCGCCTGGCACGGCGAGGACGCGGTCGGTCACGCCGCGCTCTTTCCCTACGACGAGACCGCGGAACTCGTGATCTTCGTCCACCCGGACTACCACTACGCCGGGATCGGTTCCCGCCTGATCAGGGCGCTGCTGGGCGCGGGCCAGCGCGCGGGACTGGACCACGTCTGGCTCTCCGTCCAGCGGGACAACCACGTCGCGATGAACCTCTACCGGTCGGTCGGGTTCGAGACGACACGTCGGGAGCGCAACGAGCACGAGATGGAACTGGACCTGTAAGTCGCGAGGTCACTCGACTTCGGGCACGCGCGTGCGCTCGTCTGCCCACCGGCCACCTGGGGGATTCCCGTGATCTCACCGCCGAGAATTCCGAACCCGAACGTCGAGACCAGCAGGTAAGCGATCACGCGCCCGAGTCGCACTGGGAAGTGATCGAGCACGCGCCAGTCGCTCAGCGCTCCTCGTCGAGCAGGAGTTCCCGATCCGGGTCGACAGACTGCTCCGCCGAGAGCGATTCCGTCTCCAGCAAGTGATCGAGACGCGACTCGAACTCCTCTTTCGAGAGTTCGCCGCGCGCGTACCGCTCGCGAAGCAGTTCGACGGGATCGTCCTCGACGGCGGGCCCCGACACCGTGTCAGTCTCGCCGTCGGACTCGGCGACGAGCGGGAAATCCGATCCGAGGAGAGCGATCAGCGGGAGCAGGAGGAAGAACCCGAGAATAGACAGCGCGGCGATCATCGATCCGGGGGCTCCGAGGACGGCGACCAGCGAGGTCAGGCCAAACGTCAGGATGGCGACGACACCGGCGAATCGCCACTTCTCCATGGGGAACAGGGCGCTCATGGATCGGCGTACGAACACCGAACACAAAAGTATCCGCGATTACGCGAAGTCGTCGTGGGTCGGGCGCTCGTGGTCGCCGGGGAACCCGTCGACCGGCGCGGTCGTCTGCTCGCCGCTGGCCATGTCCTTGACCGTCACCTCGTCGTTTTCGAGGTCGTTCTCGCCGACGATGACGACCGTCTCGGCGTTGATCGAGTCCGCATAGCCCATCTGGGCCCCGAAGCTGCGGTCCGACACGTCGGACTCGACGACGTGACCGGCCGCCCGGAGTTCCCGCGCGATACGGGCTGCGACGGGGCGCGTGTCACCGACCTGCAGGACGTAGTAGTCCGTCGACACCGCCTCCTCGGGCCAGACGCCCGCCCGCTGGAGCAAGAGCGGGAGCGTCGAGTTCAGCACGCCCGGCGCGAAGCCCACTGCTGGCGTCGGTTCGCCGCCGAACCCCTCGATCAGGTCGTCGTACCGACCGCCGCCGAAGACCGCCCGAGAGACCTCGCCCGTCGAGTCGAAACACTCGAAGACGACGCCGGTGTAGTAGTCGAACCCGCGGGCGGTGGTCAGCGAGATCGTACAGTACTCTCGGACGCCGAAGTCCTCCGCGGCCGCGAGGACGGCTTCGAGGTTCTCGACGGCGTCTGCGACCTGCTCGGAGCCGCTCATCTCCGCGAGCGCAGCCAGGTCGTCGTCGCCGGCCAGGAGCCACTCGTCGAACTGCTCGGCCTGGGCGGGGGAGAGCCCCGCGTCGGTGAGCCCCTGGACGTACTCGTCGCGGTCGATCTTCGCCCGCTTGTCGACGACGCGAATCGCGTCCTGGGTGTCCACGTCGGCCTCGAACGATTCGAGCAGTCCCGTGAGGATGTCGCGGTGCGAGACCCGGAAGTCAAAGTCGTCGCTGCTGAGGCCCAGTCGAGTCAGCATGTCGGCCGCGACCGCCAGGATCTCGGCGTCGGCCGTCGGCTCGCTCGACCCGAAGATGTCGATGTTCGTCTGGTGGAACTCGCGGAATCGGCCCTGCTGGACCTGCTCGTAGCGCCAGAACGGTCGCGTCGACACCCACTTGATCGGCTTGGACAGCTCCTGTTGCTTGGCGACGACCATCCGGGCCACCGTCGGCGTCAGCTCCGGCGTCAGCGCAACGTCGCGCCCGCCCTTGTCCTCGAAGTGGTACAGCTCCTCGACGATCTCCTCGCCGCTCTTGTCGACGTACATCTCGGTGGCCTCCAGGGCCGGCGTCGTGATCTCACGGAAGCCGTACTGGCGGGCCGTCGTCTCGATCTCGTCGATGACCTGGCGGTAGGCGGCCATCTCGGCGGGGTAGACGTCTCGAAACCCCTTCAGCGAGTCATACATGTCACCGGCTACAGCCAGCGCCCGCTTGAAACTGTCCTTCCCCGGCTACCGCCGGCCGACGACGCGAGACTGCGTGTGCTCGGGGAACACGTCGGCGACCGTCTCCGGCCCGTACTCGTCGCGAAGCAGCGCCCGCAATTCGGTCTCGTAGTCGGCCTTGGCGATCGTCTCGCTCGGCCCGGTCTCGACCCGCAGTCGCCGGTCGGCGAGGTCGTCGATCGCCGCGCGGCCGAACCCGGCAAGCGGCGCGAGGTAGTCCACGTCGAAGCGGTCCTCGACGCTCTGGGCCAGCGAGCGGTCGACCGTCGGCACGCGGTCGTCCCGGCGCGTCCCGTCTGCGATGACCGAAAAGTCGCCGTCTGCGATCGTCTCGACGGCGTGTTCGTGGACCTGCTGGATCCCGTTTCGAGGGTAGCCGTCCTCGACCATCCGCTCGGCCGCCCGCGCCGCGACGACCGGGTCGAGTTCGATCGTCTCGAAGGGGAGGTCGACGCCAGCGGCCGCACGCCGGCCGGGGGCGACCACGTCGGCGATCCCGAACGTCGCCGTGACGAGCGTGGGCTCGTAGAACGGTTCCAGAACGAGTGCTGCGAGCGTCGAGTCCTTCCCGCCGCTGTACAGGACCCCACAGCGCATCTACCTGCGCTCGATGTCGAAGCTCTTGGAGTCGGGGGTCAGCTCTTTGAGCAGCTGCTTCATCTTCTCGTCGTCGATCTTGCCCTGAATGCGGCCGCTCTGGGCCAGCGAGACGACCTGTTGCTCGATCTGCTCGCCGCGCTGTGGCTTGGACATCTTCAGCGTGTTGAGCCGCTTGCGAGCCTCGTCGGTGAGGTTCTGTCGCAGGACCGCCTTCTTCTGGGCCTCTCGCTGCTGTTTGGCCTCCTCACGGGCCTCGGCGTCGGCCTCGCCGCCCTGCTGTTCTTTCAGCTGTTCCATCTTCTTTTCGCGCAGTTCTTCGAGTCGTTCCTCGTCTGGTTCACCGCTCATGCTGTCTCTACCACCACTACTGGCTTCGCGCCAAAATTTCTTTCCACCTAATACTGCCGGCTGTAACTTCGTGAAGATCTTCGCCACCCCGGGGTGGCGAAATCGGTCACAGATTTACAGCCGGTAGTATAAGCCCTCGTGGCGTCACCCGACCTGCTCCGCAGGTCGGGCTCGCTCGCGGAGCGAGCGCACTGGCGTGCGCCGCTCACGGGTCGCTCCGCTCCCCGCTCGCTCATCCCGAGGCCCTTAGTTATCCATCGGGAGAGCAAGCTCTCCCGAGCCTTCCTTCGCGACTTCGTCGCTCAGGAAGACGCCAGGACCGCTGCGGGAGCGCCAGCGACGCTGGCGTACCCTTCGAGTCGCCTGTCGGCGCTCCGTAGCGGCGCGCACTTGGGCGCGCCGCCGCCTGCAACCGCACCGCTGCCGCAGTCCCCATGGCTCACGGCTCGCTTCGCTCACCGCTCGCCTTGCCGAGATTCCACAGGAATCTCGCCGTCCTCCCCGTGCGCTCGCGACGAGACGCGAGCGTCGGCATCCTGGCGGCTGGTCGGCAGGCAACGATCCGTCGGCTGACTGGACAAAGATATCGAAGAGCATCCGGGCGACCGAGCGGTCCGAAGGACCCAGCAGGTCGCCCGGTTGACCGGAATCGCCGTCGGCGATTCCGGCCTTTTTCATGAACGTTTTTGCGCAAGCGGTGAGCGCTGCGCGCTCACCCGCAGCGCAAAAAGGTTCAGGCGTAGCGTTCGAGCTCGGGACGGTCGAGGTCTTCGAGGACCTCACCGGCGAGTTCGTCGAGGAACGCGCGGCCGTCGGCCGAGACGCGGCGGCCCTCGCCACCGGCGGCTTCGACGTAGCCGACTTCTTCGAGCTGCTGGAGGATCGTCCGGATGATGTTACCAGAGGCGTCGGTCTTCTGGTGGGGACGGACCTCGTAGCGGTTGGTTCCCTTCTTCGAGGTACCGTAGGCGGTTCGGAGCGTCCCGACGCCGACGGGACCGTCCGTGGCGACCTTCCGGAGGACGCTCGCGGCGCGGCGCTGCCAGAAGTCGTCCTGTTCCGGTGGGAGTTCGCGATCGATACCGGTCTTGGTGAACTCGGCCCAGTCGGGCGCGTCGATGGCGTCCTCCTCGGCGAGCTCGACCGCGGCGGCCTCGATGAGCTCGTCCGCGGGCACGTCGTAGAGCGTCGTCATTGCACTCTGGTTCCCGTCGGCGTCATTTAAGGCCATCGTTTACTACCGGGCCTGGCCCGTGCGAGAGGTCGTCACACGGCGTGTGGCGACGGTCTCCGGGGGTGGTGTGGGTGGCCATCGCCCAGGGCGACGCTGGCGTTCGTTACTCGCCGCCTCTGGCCCGGTCGGCACCGAGGAAACTGGCGACGCCGCCGCCGATCAGGATCGGGAGCCAGTAAGTCGCGCCCCGGTAGAGGAGCGCGCCGGACAGCGCGACCGCAGAGGGAACGCCGGTCGTCGCGACCAGCAGCGTCGCAAGCACCGACTCGATGGCACCGGACCCGCCCGGCAGCGGGGCGATGCCGGCGACCATCGCGACCGGAATCGCCAGCATCACCGAAGAGAACTCGACCGGTTCGCCGAGCGCGTACAGCGAGAGCCACAGTGCGACGCCGAGCGCGAGCCACCCCATCGCCGAAAAGCTCGTTGCGACGACGAGCGCCCGTCGGTCCCCGGCGATGTGGTCGATCGAGCTGAAGAAGCCCTCGATCCGGTGTTCGAGTCCGGCCGGCGAAGGAGGCGTCCAGCGGGGGACGACGCGGCCGACTGTGCGGGCGATAGGAGTGAGAAATCGGACGACGGCCGCTTCGAGTTCGTGCCGGTAGCGCCACCCCAGATAGGCAGCGGTCGGCAGCCCGACGGCGAGCGCCGCGATCGCGCCAGCGGCGAACAGCAGATTGCGTCCGAGTTGCACCGCACCGGCGGCGACGAAGGTGAACGCGCCGACGGCGAAGCCGATCGAGGGCACGAAGTGGAGCGTGTCGACGCTGGCGATGGCGGCGAGCCCGGTCTCGTACTCGGTGTCGGCGGCCTCGGAGATGAGAAGCGCACTGACCGGCTCGCCGCCGGCCTGCCCGAAGGGCGTGATGTTGTTCGAGAACACCGCCGCCGAGAAGACGAGAATCGCGGTGTGAGACGCCACCGGCGCGCCCAGCGAGTCGAGGACGGTCTTGAGCGCCATCCCCCAGAGGCAGAGCCAGAGGACGGCGACGGCGACCATAGCGGCCAGCACCGACCGGTCGGCCCGCGAGAGCGCGGCGAGGATGTCGCCAGCGCCGACGAACCAGACGAGCGCGCCGAGGACGACGAGCGTGCCGGCGAACCCGACGATCGTCGGGAGGCGATCGGCCATACCGAGGCGAGAGGCGGCTCGCGTTTCAAATCACCGATACCGGTGGCCGCAAGCGGGACTGCGACGGTTTTTGTGGCTGGCCGGCCAGACACAGCCATGGACGAACGCGCGGCACTCGCGATGATCGGGACACAGCTGCCGGGGGCGGGCGACGACTGTGCCGTCGTCGACGGCCAGGTGCTGACGACCGACATGCTCCACGAGACGACGGACTTTCCCGACGGGACGACCCGCTACACCGCCGGCTGGCGCGCCGTCGGTGCCTCGCTGTCGGACGTGGCGGCGATGGGTGCCGACGCGACCGCGGCCGTGGCGGTGTACGGCGCGCCGACGTTCGAGGCCGACGCGCTGACGGCGTTCGTCGAGGGTGCCAGCGAGGTGTGTGAGGCGGTCGGAGCCGAGTACGTCGGCGGCGACCTCGACGGCCACGACGAGTTCACAGTCGCGACGACCGGGCTCGGCCGGACGGACGGTCCGGTGTTGCGCTCCGGGGCGAGCGTCGGCGACGTGGTCTGTGTCACCGGCACGCTCGGTCGGAGCGGCGCGGGGCTCCGGCTGTTCGAGCGCGGCGACGACGAGCGGGCCAACGAGCTGTTTCGCTTCCAGCCACGTGTCGCGGCCGGGACGGCGCTGTCCGATATCGCGACGGCCATGATGGACTCCAGCGACGGGCTGGCCCGCTCGCTCCACCAGCTCGCCGCTGCGTCGGACTGCGGGATGGCCGTCGAGACCCCGTTGCCGATCGACGACAGCGTCGACGACGTGGCCGACGGACGCGACGAACGCCTCGAACTGGGGGCGTTCTTCGGCGAGGACTTCGAACTCGTTTGCACGGTGCCCGAAGACGAGGTCGAACGGGCTCGGACCGCGACGCCCTGTCCGCTCACGCCGATCGGCACCGTCACCGAGGCCGGAGTGACGCTCGACGGCGAGCCACTCCCCGACCGGGGTTACAGCCACTGATACGGTTTGTCGTCGTTCCGAGGGCAGTGTTTCGTGAACAGATTTTGGGTAGCACTGCACCGAAAGCCCTCGACACGTTCGGCGGCGTCTGTGACGGATATCCTCGCTCCCGCTCGGATAGAGCCGCCGCAGACGCCGCGAAGCGCGTCTCGCCCTTTCATCCACCAGGCTCGTGGACGGTGCCACCAGCTACGTCCTGGCGGATGAAAGGGCGAGCGTCGTTCCGGGAACCCGGACCCCGCAAGCACCCACCGGAGCGCAGCAGTGGTCCCGGGACCGGAACGGCGCGAGGGCTTTCGGTGCAGCAACGACTACATTCGCTTCACTAAATACGACCGTTCCGAGCGGTCACGTCACCAGCTCGAACGGCACCGGGGTGAAACAGAGGATCCCCAGGACGAACGTAAAGACGCCCAGCAGCGTCCGCTTGGAGTCGAGCGGCGAGTCCCGGATGGGAGTCGCCGGGCCGGCGTAGGCCAGTCCCGTCGCCAGCAGCCCCCACATGACCCAGATGCCGACGGCGTTGGTCACGTCCTGCAGGAAGTAGAGGTAGCCGGCCAGCCCGAACAGCGCCGCGGGAACGGCAGCGGCGATCGTCTCCTGGCGCTCGCCGTACAGCGCCCGGACGATGTGGCCGCCGTCGAGCTGGCCCACTGGGAGGAGGTTCAGGAACGTGATGAACATCCCGACCCACCCGCCGAAGACGACCGGGTGGATCGTCCCGGAGCGAAGCGTCTCCAGTGTGCCGGTGGCGGCGGCGATCAGCTCCAGCAGGAGCGGGTTGTGAAAGCGGACCACCGGCGCGTCGGAGCCGGCGGCGATCGCCTCCTGCGTGACGACGGGGTCGAGCTGGAGCCCGATCGCCGAGACGACGACCGTCGCGACGAGGCCGGCCAGCGGTCCGGACGCTCCGATGTCGAACAGCGCTTTGCGGTCGGGGATCCGCCCTTTCATACGGATGACCGCGCCCATCGTCCCGATCAGCGTCGGGAACGGGATGAAGTAGGGGAGGCTCGCGTCGACGCCGTGGTACCGGCTCGCGACGTAGTGTCCCAGCTCGTGGACCGCGAGGACGCCGAGGACGGCCGCCACGAACGGCCAGGCCCGGAAGATCCCGAGCGGGTTCGCGCCGAGATCGACGTGGTACCATTGGACGGCACCGACCAGCAGCGTCGACCCGATGGTCAGCAGCGCCAGGAGGATGTTCGTCCAGGGGATCCCGTCGATCCCGACGGAGTGGGGACGAGCCACGAGGACCCAGCCGTGGGTCGGCATCGGGGTGTCGGTGTCGTACTCCCGCTCCAGCGAGATCTCGTAGCCAGACTCGCGAAACCGGTCCCAGAGCCGTCGCTCGACGGCGTCTGGCTGGACGCGGGGCCGTCCGACGTAGAGGAGCCGATCCCCGTCGCGGCGGACCTGGTAGACCTGAAAGACGGATGCGAGGTCCTCGACCGACGGTGCGGTCGTCGGCGAGTCGGTCCGATCCATCACGCGCTACTAGCCGTCGCGCGAGCATAAAACCCCGGACGGGGACCACGCCGTCGGGAACGAGTCGAAGAACACAGTCGGCACGTCCTGCGAGCTGCGGGAACCGAGAGACCGACTAGGCGGGCTCGACGCGCCACGTCGTCGCGCTCGTGTACGACCACTTCTCGACCTCGATCTCGGACGCCGACTCCTTCAGCTTGACCATGAGCGCGCCGATCTCTTTGGGCGAGAGACCGACTTCGTCTGCGATGAACTTGCTCTTGAAGTACAGTTCACCGTTGTTGGCCTTCTCTTTGAGGAAGGCAGCCAGACGCTCTTCCTTGCTCAGCTCGTCCGTGGAGGGCTGCACAGTTGTGCTCATCTTTGGAACCTCACTCGTCTGTACCCCCCGTAGGAGTATATAAAGGCGGGAAGCTTCGGGACGATTCGACCACTTTCAGCGTGAAGTGCCGAAAAACAGACCTTTTACGAGCACCTCAGATCCTTCGAGACATTTTACAAACGGTTTTGAGCGCGTTTTACCCGAAGTTGTATTCGGATTTGAAGAAACGAAACAATGTGCGTTCAGCCAGTCGTTCCCGCTCAAAAATAAGAGTTTCTTGCCGCATCTTCTGGCGACCGTGTGACGGGCGTCAGACTGCTGGCTGTCACTTCGTGCAGCGATTCGCCGCACTAGGGCAGCGACATCGTTCACAGATGGACAGCCGACGGTGTCAGGCGTCTTGACAACCCTTAAGCCCGCATCGGGGTTACGCAGGCACAATGAAAGTAGTCGTCTCCGTCGGCGGGAGCGTCCTCGCCCCCAATCTGGAACCGGACCGGATCGGCGAGTACGCTGGCGTCATCGAGACACTCGACGAAGCGGGACACGAGATCGGGATCGTCGTCGGTGGCGGCCCCACGGCGCGGGAGTACATCACGACGGCGCGGGAACTCGGGGCCAACGAGATCGAGCTCGACCAGCTCGGGATCGCGGTCACGCGGCTCAACAGCCGGCTCCTGATCGCCGCGCTGGGCGATGGAGCCGCGCCGGCACCGGTCGAGAGCTACGACGAGGGGCGGGCAGCCCTCAAACGAGGCGACGTTCCCGTCATGGGCGGGACCGTCGCCGGCCAGACCACCGACGCCGTCAGCGCCGCACTCGCGGAACACGTCGGCGCGGACCTGCTCGTGTACGCGACCAGCGTTCCGGGCGTGTTCAGCGCCGACCCCAACGAGGACGACGACGCCGAGCGCTACGAGGAGATCGCTGCCGGCGAACTCGTCGATCTGATCGCCGGCATCGAGATGAACGCCGGGAGCAACGCGCCGGTCGACCTGCTGGCGGCGAAGATCATCGAGCGGGCCGGGCTCCGGTCGATCGTCCTCGACGGCACCGACCCGACGGCGGTTCGACGCGCCGTCGAAACGGGCGAACACGACGGCACCGACGTGGTCCCCGAGAACCTCGGTGCCGCTCCGGCGGCGTGGGATCGAGCATGAGCGAGAGCGATCCAGGGGACGACAGCACACGGCAGACGGCAGCCCGAGACCCGTACGCGCTGGGCGATCACGACGGCGAACAGGGTCCCGAGGACCGGGCGGTGTTCTGGGCGGACGCGGTCGCCGACGAGATCGAGGCCAGAGAGCCCACCGAGCCAGTCGTCATCAAGGGCGCGATCTCGCCCTCGGGCGTCCCCCACCTTGGCAACGTCAACGAGATCATGCGGGGCTACTTCGTCGCCGAATCCCTTCGAGAGCGCGGGTACGAGGTCCAGCAGGTGTTTACCACCGACGACCGGGACCCGCTCCGGAAGCTCCCCCGCAAGCTCGCCGATCTCGACGGCAACATCGTCGATCTGGGAGAAGTCAACGCCGGTGCGCTCGGCCAGAACCTCGGGCGTCCCTACACGGACGTACCGGACCCCTTCGGCTGCTGTGACTCCTACGGCGAACACTTCTCGAACCTGATCGCCGACTGTGCGGAGCTGCTCGGCGTCGACATCGAGATCGTCTCGACGACGGACCTCTACGAAGACGGTTCCTTCGAGGAACTGACGCGCTACGTCCTCGACAATCAAGAGCGGGCACGGGACGTACTGGGCGAGTACCAGGACAAGGTCGACGCGGACTACGTCCCGTTCAACCCGATCTGCGGAGAGTGTGGCAAGGTCACCGAGACCGTCACGGCCGTGGATACGGACGCTGGCACCGTCGAGTACCGCTGTACGGACATGGAGGCCGGCGACCGCGTCATCGAGGGGTGTGGCCACGAAGGAAGCGCGACGCTGCGGGACGGCAAACTGCCCTGGCGCTTCGAGTGGCCGGCGGGCTGGGACGTGCTCGGCGTCGACTTCGAGCCGTTCGGGAAGGACCACGCCGAGGGGTCCTGGCCTTCCGGCGTCGACATCGCGGAGAACGTCTTCGAGATCGCGCCGCCGGTGCCGATGGTCTACGAGTGGTTCACGCTCGACGGCGAGCCGTTCTCCTCTTCCGAGGGCCACGTCGTGATGGTCCACGACGTACTGGAGCTGCTGGAGCCGGCGGTCGTCCGGTACTTCTTCTCGAAAGATCCCAGCAAGGCACGGGACTTCAGCATCGAGCGCCTCGACCAGCTGGTCGACGACTTCGACCGGACCGAGCGCCTCTACTTCGACGACGAGAGCGGCACCGACCGAGAGGAGGCACTCGGAAAGCGGGCCTACCCGCCCTCGATCAGGCCGACCGTCGCCGACCGCTTCGACGAGGAGTTCGGCGAGGGTGCGTGGCGGTCGGTCGCCAACGACCGGACGGCCCGCGAGACCGTCGCGGACCTGCTCGCCGAGGAGTACGCCGACCGGGTCCGCATCCCCTACACCTTCGCCGCGGTGCTCGGGATGTTCGACGATCCCGAGTTGCGGACGGACGTGGCTCGCAAGGAGGGACATCTCGCCGACGACACCCCCGAGTGGGCCGTCGAGACCGCGATGGAGCGGGTCGATCTGGCCAGCGAGTGGGCCCGTCGGACGGACAACGAGTTCAACTACGAGCTCAAGCGCGCCGAGCTACCAGAGGCCGACTTCGACGCGGCCACCGAGGCCGCACTGGACGAGCTGGCCGACTTCGTCGCCGAGGGCCACGACGGCGAGACGATCCAGGGCGAGATCTACGAGACCGCAAAGCGCCACGACGTGCCCATTGGCGACTTCTTCGGGGCCGGCTACCGGCTCCTGTTCGACGAATCGGAGGGGCCACAGCTCGGTCCCTTCGTCGCGAAGCTCGACCGGGAGTTCGTCGTCGAACGGTTCCGCCGGAATCGGTAGACCAAACCCTCTTTGCCGGGTGGTTCCTGTATCCGATCGAATGGTCAGTACGTTCACGTGGGTCCTCGTCGGAGTGGTCGCTTACTCCATTCTCGGGATGCTCCTGCGAACCTGGGGTGTGCTCCCGGAGTACGTCCATCTGTCGGGCCCGGTCACGACCCTCCACACGAAGCGTGGTCGGCGGTTCGTCGACTGGCTCGCGACGCCCAAACGGGCGTGGCGAGCGTGGGGCAACGTCGGCGTCGGCGTCGGACTGGTCGTCATGGTCGGTTCGTTCTTCTACGTCGTGTTGGCGGCCGTCCTCGCAGTGCGGGATCCGGCTCCGAGTGCCGTCACCGAGCCGCGAAACGTCCTCGTGATTCCCGGCGTCAACGACTTCCTCCCGCTGTCGGTGGCCGGCGAGATCGTCGCCGGTCTCGTGGTGGCGCTGGTCGTCCACGAGGGCGGGCACGCGCTGCTGTGTCGGGTCGGCGACATCGAGATCGAGTCGATGGGGCTGGCCCTCCTCACGATCGTGCCGCTGGGCGCGTTCGTCGAACCGAACGAAGAGGGCGTCAGCCTCTCGGACCGGGGCAAGCAGATCCGGATGTACGTCGCGGGCGTGACGAACAACTTCGCGGTGAGCCTGCTCTGTCTGGCGCTGCTGTTCGGGCCGGTGATCGCCGGCTTCGGCGTCGTTCAGGGCGTCCACGTCGGCGGCACGCTCCCCGGAACTCCCGCCGATCAAGCCGGCATCGAGAGCGGGTCGGTCATCACCGGTATCGACGGCCAGTCGGTCGCAAACGCCACGGAGATGCAACAGCGCCTCGACGAAGCCGGTGGCACGGTCGAGGTCTCACTCCAGAACGGGACGGTCACGACTGTCGACCGCGCGGTGGTCGTCGTCGGAGCGGTGTCCGGCGCACCGGTCCAGACCAACCGGACGATCGTCGCGGTCAACGGGACCGCGGTGAACACGACGACCGCGTTCAACGAGGCCGTCCAGGACAGAAGCGTCGCACGGCTCACGCTTGACAGCGGCGAGACCGTCGAGACGGCGATCGGCGGCTACACCGTCGTCGCCGAAGACGGACCGCTCGAAGCGGAGGGCGCACCCGCAGGCGCGGCGTTCGTCGTGACGGCCGTCGACGGCCAGCGGACCGCGACGGCGGCCGACCTCGTGAGCGCGATCGGCGAGCGCGAACCCGGCGAGACGATCCGGCTCGCGGGCTACGTCGACGGCCAGCGCGAGACCTACGAGATCACGCTCGCGGAAGCGAGTCGGAGCGATCCGGGGATCGGCGTCGACTACGTCGCACGCGGGACCAGCGGGCTCTCGGTGGGTGACTTCGGCATCGAGACGTACCCGGCCGAGCGGTTCCTCGCGATGCTCGGCGGCGACGTGCCCGGCCAGCAGCCCTTCGAGTCGACCCCATTCCTCCAGCGGATCGGACTGGCGCTGGCGCTGCCCTTCGCGTCGATCGTCGAGGGGCTCAGCTACAACTTCCCCGGCTTCACCGGGATCGCCGCGAACTTCTACACGGTCTCGGGGCCGCTGAGCGCACTGGGGACCGACGGAGCCTTCCTCCTCGCGAATCTCCTGTTCTGGACCGGCTGGCTCAACCTCGTCGTCGGCCAGTTCAACCTCGTGCCGACCTACCCCCTCGACGGCGGCCACATCCTGCGCGTGTGTTCGGAGTCGATCGCCGCTCGCCTCCCGATCGAGCGTCGGGAAGCGCTCGTGAAAGCGATCACCTACGGCGTCTCGCTGACGATGATCGGGAGTTTCGTCTTCATCATCGCGGTCCCGCAGCTGCTCGGGTAGGCCGCCCGTCGGCACGTCGGGTTCGATCGACCCGGCGATCGGGACACTTCGTCAATGCTAAACGGACTGCTGGGAAAGGCCCGGTATGTTCCGCCAGACCCGCTCGGAGGTCGAGACGGCGCTCGAAGCCGCGCTGGAGGCGCTCGATCTCCCCAGTGAGGACCTCGGTATCGAGGAACCGCCCGAAGACGTGGCGGCCGTGCTCGCGTCCAGCGCGGCGTTTCGGCTCGCGGGCGAGGTCGGTGCGCCACCGCCGGCAGTCGCCGCCGACATCGCCGACGCGATCGACCCCGGCGACCTGACCTACGTCGACAGCGTCGAACAGCGAGGCCCGTACGTCAACTTCCTGCCCAGCGACGCCTACTTCAGCGAGACGCTGGCGGCCGCACAGGCCGACGACTACGGGCGGCTCCCGGATCGCGAGACGAGCGTCGTCGTCGAACACACGTCGGCGAACCCGACAGGACCGGTCCACGTGGGCCGGGCTCGCAATCCGATCATCGGGGACGCGCTGTCTCGCGTGCTCGACTACGCCGGCTACGACGTGGATCGCCACTACTACGTCAACGACGCCGGCCGCCAGATGGCGGTGTTCACCTGGGCCTACGAGACCTTCGACGAGGACGACCTCCCGGAGCCCGAACGGGAGTCGCCGGAGTACGAGATGGTCCGGTACTACCGCAAGGGCAACAGCTTCCTCGAAGAGGCCGACGCCGACCGCGTCGAGGACGCCGAAAGCGAGATCCAGTCGATCTTGCAGGGCCTGGAGGCGGGCGACGAAGACGCCTACGAACGGGTCGGCGAGGTCGTCGACACCGTGCTGGGCGGGATGAGCGAGACGCTCGGCCGGCTCCCGGCCGAGTTCGACGAGTTCGTCAAAGAGACGCGGTTCATGCGCAACGACGCGACCGAGGACCTCGTCGACCGGCTCAAAGCCCTCGATCAGGCGGTGTACGAGGAGGACGCCTGGCAGCTCGACCTGCCCGGCTTCGAGAAGAACCTCGTCTTCCTGCGCTCGGACGGCACCTCGCTGTACACCACGCGGGACCTGGCCCACCACGAGTGGAAGTTCGACACCTACGACCGGGCCGTGACGGTGCTCGGGGAAGACCACAAGCTCCAGGCCGACCAGCTCGACACCACGCTGGACCTGCTCGGCCACGACACCGACCAGCTCAGCCAGGTGTTCTACTCGTGGGTGAACCTCCCCGAGGGCGGCATGAGCACCCGCGAGGGAACCGGGATCGACCTCGACGACCTGCTGGACGAAGCGATCGACCGTGCGCGCGAGGAAGTCGAGAGCCGAATCGACACCCGCAACCGCGACGACGACCTCGACGAGACGGACATCGAACGGATCGCCCACCAGGTCGGCATCGGCGCGGTCCGGTACGACATCGTCTCCAAGCAGCCGACGAAGGGGATCACCTTCGAGTGGGACCGCGCGCTCGACTTCGAGGCGCAGTCGGCACCGTACGTCCAGTACGTCCACGCGCGGTGCTGTGGCATCCTCAGCGAGGCGGGACACGCCGTGGCGGAGGGCAAAGAGCGAGCGCCCGAATCGACGGCGGCGGATCTCGACGCGGCCCCGCTGGCGAGCGAGGCCGAACGGGACCTCTTGCGAGAGATCGCGCGGTTCCCCGCCGTGATCGAGCAGGCCGCCGACGAACACCGCCCCCACGTCGTCGCGACCTACACTCGCACGCTCGCCGAGCAGTTCAACACCTTCTACCGAGAGTGTCCGGTGCTGGACGCCGAGTCAGACACCAGGCAGGCGCGCCTCGCGCTCGTCGATGCGGCCAGACACGCGATCGCGAACGCGTTAGACGCCATCGGTATCGCGGCACCCCGTTCGATGTGAGCGCGGCCGGCCGAAAAATCAGCTGAACAGACCGAAGACGCCGCCGGACTCTTCCTCTTCCTCGTCCTCGTCCTCGTCGCTCTCGTCGACGAACCACGTCTCTTCGAGAACGGTTTCGAGGTCGGCCGCCCGCTCGCCCCGGAAGAACATCGCAGCCATCGACTCGGACAGCTGATCGAACGCGCTCGCCGCGCGACTGTCGGGCGCGTTGAGCACGAGGGGCTCGACGGCGGTGGCCTCCTGATCGTCGGGGATGACCGCCAGCAACTCGAAGCCGAGCCGTTCGGAGATCTCGGCGATGTCCGTGTGTCTGGTGACGCGATTGACGACCACGCCGACGACATCGCCGTCGATGCGGTCGGCGAGCTGGGCCGTCTTGACCGTGTCACCGACGGCCACGTCGTCCGGTGTCGTCACGAGCAGGATGCCGTCGGCCAGGCCCAGCGGAACGGCGACCTCGTGGCTGAGGCCCGCACCGGTGTCGATCAGGACCACGTCGTAGGCGTTGCGCAGCGTCTTGATCACCTTGCGCAGCTTCGCCGGATCGGCGTCCGCGAACGCCTCCAGGGACTGCTCGCCGGGGATGATCGTCAGTCCGCCCGGTGCGTCGGTCAGGGCGTCACTGACCGCCGCGTCCCCGGCGAGGATTTCGTGGAGAGAAGCGCGATGCTCGATGCCGAGCATCGATCCGAGATTCGCCATCCCGAGGTCCGCGTCGACCACGACGACGTCGTGGCTTGCCTCCTGGAGGGCGGCTCCGACGTTGACCGCCGTCGTGGTCTTGCCGACCCCGCCTTTGCCACCCGCGATGGTACACACGTAGCCCGCCATAGTTAGATACCTTAGCTCAAGGTTGGCTATCATATAAAGCCGCCCGTCACACGCGATCCGACGGCTCTCGCTGTCAACAGTTACTTACCCGCGCTCAGCCAACGTTGACCCAATGAGCGAGTCCGAGCAGGAGCAATCCGACAAACAAAAATACGAGTTCAAGAAGGTCATCGAGAAGCTCAAGGGGTACGACGGATCCGGGACGCAACTGGTGACGATCTACGTGCCAGAGGACAAGCAGATCAGCGACGTCGTCGCCCACGTCACACAGGAACACTCCGAAGCGTCCAACATCAAGTCGAAGCAGACCCGGACCAACGTCCAGGACGCCCTGACCAGCATCAAAGACCGGCTCCGCTACTACGGGAACACGCCGCCCGAGAACGGGATGGTCCTGTTCTCCGGAGCGGTCGACTCCAGTGGCGGACGCACCGAGATGGTCACGGAGGTCTTAGAGAGCCCGCCCGACCCAATCGAGTCGTTTCGCTACCACTGTGACTCCAACTTCCTCACCGGCCCACTGGAGGAGATGCTGGCGGACAAGGGACTGTTCGGCCTGATCGTCCTCGACCGCCGCGAGGCAAACGTCGGCTGGCTCAAGGGCAAGCGCGTCGAGCCGGTCAAGTCCGCGTCCTCGCTGGTCCCGGGCAAGCAGCGAAAAGGTGGCCAGTCCGCACAGCGGTTCGCCCGACTGCGGCTGGAAGCCATCGACAACTTCTACCAGGAAGTCGCAGGGATGGCAAACGACCTGTTCGTCTCGCGTCGCCACGAGATGAACGGCATCCTCGTGGGCGGTCCCTCCCCGACCAAAGACGAGTTCCTCGACGGCGACTACCTCCACCACGAACTCGGTGACAACGTCCTCGGGAAGTTCGACGTGGCCTACACCGACGAGTCCGGACTGTACGATCTCGTCGACGCCGCAAGCGAGGTCCTCGCCGAGCACGAGATCCTCCAGGACAAGGAGGCCATGGAGGAGTTCTTCAAGGAACTTCACGACGGCGATCTGGCGACCTACGGCTTCGGCCCGACCCGCGAGAACCTCATCATGGGGTCGGTCGACCGCCTGCTCATCTCCGAAGATCTCCGGAAGGACGTGCTCACCTACACCTGTGAGAACGGCCACGACGAGTACGAGATGGTCGATCGGTCGGCGTCGATCGACGACCACGACTGCTCGCGGTGTGGCGAGACCGTCCCCGCCGAGGAGGCCGAACGCGAGGATGCGATCGACCACCTCATGGAGATCGCTCAGCAACGCGGCAGCGAGACGCTGTTCATCTCGACGGACTTCGAGAAGGGCGAACAGCTCCTGTCGGCCTTCGGCGGCGTCGCCGGACTCCTGCGCTACTCGACTGGCGTCTAACGGACACGTTTTTCGGCACGAAGACGGACGGGAAGCGATGGCTGGCGCTTCGTGTGAACCGTCCGAAAGTCAGAGGCACGGTCGCCCGGGACAGGGCGACCGGGTGCGGCACGTCCAAGGTGGCATGGGAAGGATGATGTTGTGGTGGGGTGGGGATGGTGAGTGGGCACAACACCGCTGTGGCGTCGTGGACTGGAACGTCCACATCCTGATGCCGCACATGGTTGTATAGTCCACACATATAAAGAACCGGTACCTTACTAGTTTGGTTCTGCCAGCGACCCCCGCGAGATCGTCACAGCAGTTGTTCGAGCTGGTGGCGACGACGGCCGAGGTCGACCTCGCTCTCGATCCCGGGATCGGCGTCGAGTCTATCGATCACCAGCAGTGGATCGGTACCGGCACGCTCGACACGCTCCAGCAGCGCGGCGATCTCGTCGCGATACAGTGCCAGCGAGGAGAGCAGGCCGAGCAACAGCGCCATCGGGACGGCGGCCCCGCCGTCGGGGAACGCGTCGCCGAGGGGCGAAAAGTCCGGTTCGCTGGCGGG
>Ga0207754_100287_pt1 | contig 21956 bp, 32 predicted proteins | sample A23E1SouthBayCA_FD_187728 | JGI IMG/M metagenome (GOLD analysis project Ga0207754, IMG submission 187728) | Aerobic enrichment media microbial communities from Eden Landing Ponds, California, USA - A23 E1 (SPAdes) | ecosystem: Environmental > Aquatic > Marine > Unclassified | place: Emeryville... | reverse complement strand
GGGTTGTCGTTGCCGAGACGGACGTTGATCCGCGTGTTCAGGCTCGTGTTCCCGCCGCCACCGATCGCCTTGTCGTTGACCGTGACGTCCGGGTACGCCTCGTTGAACCCCTCCAGCATGCTCTGGAAGGCAGCCTGCCCGTCACCGCCCGTCCATCCGTGCAGGATCTCCAACTCGTTCGAATCGCCGCTTTCACCATCACCGCTCCCGCTCCCGCTCCCGTTCCCGCCGTTCGCACAGCCCGCCAGCGCCGCCACACCCGTCGCACCCGCCGCCGTCAGGTAGTGTCGCCGCGAAAGTCCCTTGTCCGAATTGTTTTCTGTCATGTACACATTATCGTCACTGACCCACCGATAAAGGTATTGTTATGAACATTCGTTAAGAGACGCTACGTGAATGAGTGATTCGATAGCGGGTACGACGTGGCAGGCGTCCGCTACCGAACCAAAGCCGACACAGATCGGGACGTTGAATCCGTAGAGCGGTCGCAGAATCGCGCACCCCGGACGATGTATTTCCGAGTCACTAGTGGCGATCAGGGCGTGTCCCCGATTTCCGTGATCGGTGGGTTTTGAACCAGTATCGAACAACTGCGACGTGGCGTGCGGGCGCTCGACGCGCTAGACGGAAACGATCCACTCAGGGTAGAGCACGCAGAAATTCTACAGACGTACGGATGAGCTGCGTCGAAAAGTTAGTGGGACCGTTGAGATTTGAACTCAAGTCCGACGGACCCCATCCGCCGAGGATACCAAGCTACCCCACGGCCCCATATTCCGAACGACGCGGGTGCCGGCATTAAGGCCTTCGTTTCGACGACGAGTGAGAGCGTCGAGGTCCGACGTCGAGTCCGGCGGACCACCGTGGGTCAGATGAGAACACGCTCAAGTGAGACGACTTCCCCCGTATCGGCGTCGGGATCACCGACGAAGCGGCCGAGGCAGACGACCGACCCGTTCGGCGTGTAGCAAGCGACGAGCGCGCCACGGTCCACATCAGCGGCGTCGATCACACCGGGTGCAAACACGGGCGCACCGTCGGCGACGGAGTCAGCAGCTGAGGGCGCAATCGTCACCGACGGGAGATGGGTCAGTGCCTTCTCGGCGGGTGCGAGGACGTCGCGGAGCCACGCCTCGTCGCCATGCTCACGCCACTCGGCGAGGGCGTCCGCGAGGTCGTGAAGAGTGGCGAGGTCGGCGTCGTCGAACGGCCCGGTCGCGCTCCGGCGGAGGTCACCCATGTGTGCGCCGGTACCGAGCGCGAGACCGAGGTCGTGACAGAGTTTGCGGACGTACGTCCCGCTCTCACAGCGGATACGGAGGAGGACCTGGCGGCGGTCGTCGGAGAGCTCGAGGAGGTCGAGGGCGTGCACCTCGCGGACGCGAAGGCGGCGCGCGACGGCGCTCTTGCGCGGGGGTTTCTGGTAGAGCGGCCCCTCGAACTCCTCAAGGACGGTCTCGAGATCCGTGGGCGCGCGAGCGTGGAGTTCGAGCACCGCAACGTACTCCTTTGGACCTTCGAGGAGCGCGGGCGCGAGACGCGTGGCCGTTCCCGTCAGGACGGGGAGACAGCCGGTGACCTTCGGGTCGAGCGTCCCGGCGTGAGCCGCCTTCTCGACGCCGACCATGTCGCGGATCCACGCCGAGACCTGGTGTGCAGAGGGGCCGGGGGGCTTGTCTAGATTCACTACGCCGAACTCGCAGAGGGCATCAATATCGCGCTCCGCGGGGGCCACGCGGTGCATCTAGAACTCGTAGCGGACGTCGTCGATCGGCGTCGGCCCCTCGTCCTGCGAGGGGACGTACGCGTCGACGGCGTAGAGGACTATGTCCGTCACTTCCTCGGGCCCCCACCGCGCGGTGTTCACGGAGAGGTCGTAGATCGTGAGGTCGTCGAAGTCGATGTCGTAATACTCCGCGTACCGTGCGTTCTCCGAGGCTTCGCGCTTCTCCGTCTCCTTACGGGCAGCGGCAGGCGTCTTACCTTCGCGTTCGGCGATCCGGCGACACCGCGTCCCGAGCGGCGCATCAAGCCAGATCTTGATGTCCGCGTACTCGCCAGCCATCCAGCCCGCGAGGCGGGACTCGAGAACGACGTCGTCGCGTTCGCGCGCCGTCTCGCGTAGCTGTTTATCGAGTTCCTTGTCGATCTGTGGGTCCTCCTCCGCGAGTTCGTTGAACTCCTCGAGAGTAAGCCCGCGCTCGTCGGCGAGCCCGCGGAAGATGTCGCCACCGGACGTATGCTCGTAGCCGAGATGGTCCGCGAGCGTGGACGCCACCGTGGACTTCCCACTGCCCGGCGGCCCGGAAATAGTGACCAACATAGTCGCCATCGGCACGCGCGGAGTAAGGAGTTTACGAAGCACCGCGTGTGCGCGAACCGACCGCGCTCACGTGGGCGTCGTCTGGATGCCCAAGCCCTTGCGGACGATCTGGCTGAACCCCATCGAACAGAGGAAGTACCAGATGATCCACGCGGGGACGAACCCGCCAACGGTGTCCTTGAGATGGGTGTGCCCGATCAGTGGCAGAATGAGTTCGACGCCCTGGTCGATCTGCCCGAGCTTCCAGTACATCCAGAGGAAGACCGGAATGGTGAGGAGCATGATCCAAACCATCGGGCGGAACTGCATCTTGAACATCCCGAGCTGGTCGCCCATCGCCTCCATCTGCTCGGACTGGATTCGATCGAGCGCCTCTTCGTCACCGCGCTCACGCGCCGCCTTCTGGCGCTCTTGGATGTCCTGCATCCGCTCTTGGTAGACTGACATCTTATCGAAGTCCATCAGATTCGCTTGGATGATCGACGTCCAGAACCCAGTACAGACGGCGAGCACCATCACGACGACGAAGAACGGCAGCAGTCCATTCAGCGGGCCGAGGAGGAGGTCAATGGCCGGCCCGACCGTGCTGCGGATCGGGTGGTAGTAGTAGCCGGTCATCATGACGAGCGAGAGGATCCCGGCGGCCTTGTCGTACGTCGTCCACCCGGTGTCGTCGTCGTCCGGTAGTTCGACGTCGCTGCCCTCGTACGCCGGGTCCCCGTCGTCCGTGAGTCCCTCGCGGACGGCATCGGGGTCAACGAGCCGAAACCCGTCGCCGGCCTCCTCGAGGACACCCTTTTCGATGAGCCGTCCCCACTGGCCGCTGGTCAGCGACTCGTTGACGTCGCGCCACTCGATCGTCTCCCCCTCGTGATCGAGGAGGGTCGTGACGGCGTCGCGCATCTCGGGGTCCCCAGCAACGAGGTCCCGCACCTTTTCCGCGGTCCGTGCCATGCTACGTACCTCCGGTGGGGGCGTTCATGAACTTTTTACTCCGCACGCGCATCAACCACGGCCTTCACGTCCGCCCAGACCTCGTCGGGCGTCTGCTCGCCGTCGATTTCGACGAACTCGTCGGTGCCCCGATAGTGTTCGATGACGTCCTCGGTGTTCGCCCGGTAGGTCTCGAGACGGTCACGCACCGTCTCTTCGGTGTCGTCGTCGCGCTGGACGAGGTCCGCGCCGCACTCGTCACAGACCCCTGCCTCCGCGGGCGGATTAAACTCGACGTGGTAGCTCGCACCGCACTCCGGGCAGACGCGACGACCGGTGAGCCGATCGACGAGTTCCTCCTCGGAGACGTCGAGATAGAGGACGACGTCGAGATCGGTCGCGTCCGCGAGGAACTCGACCTGACTCTCGTTTCGCGGATAGCCATCGAGGACGAAGCCGTCTGCCTCCTCGAGCGCCGCCGCAACGATCTCGTTGACCAAGGGGTCCGGAACGAGATCGCCCGCGTCCATGTACTCGGCGGGCGTTCCGTACTCGGTCTCCATGTGTTTGTTCGCGCGCAGCGCGTCGCCCGTCGTGACGTGTTCGATGTCGTACGCCTCACAGAGGCGTTTCGACTGCGTGCCCTTGCCGGCACCGGGCGCGCCCAAGATCAGGATGCGCGGGTCGCTCATGACACGCCGTTCATCCTCCCGGGATAAATGTCTGCGGAAACGCGCTCGGTGGCGACGGGAAACGAAACGCGAAGCTATCAGCTAGTCGACGGTGAAGACGCAGAGGAAAGAGAGAGTCGGGTTATTAGTCGCCGAACATCTGGCGCATCATCGGATGCATCTCCATGAGCTGCTCCTCGGCGATCTCCTCGTACAGTTTGTACGTGATGGAGATCGTCAGCAACAGCCCCGTCCCGGAGACACCACCGATGGTACCCATCATGTTGGCAACGACGGCGAGGAGGCCGACGAGCGCGCCGCCGATCACCGTGACCTGCGGGATGTAGCGCTCCATGACCTTCTCGATGACTCCGACGTTCTGCCGGAACCCCGGGATCTGCATCCCGGAGTTCTGGATCTGCTTGGCGGTCGACTCCGGTCCCATGTCCGCGGTCTCAACCCAGAAGACCGCGAAGATACCGCCACCGATGACCATGAAGGTCAGGTCGATGGCGACCCGGAGGAGGACCTGCCACGGTTCGGCGCCACCCACCCCGGCAACCCACCACATCCAATCGGATGGGCTGTGGATGGGCGCGAGGTAGTAGAACAGGCCACCGGCGACCTGTAGGCCGGCCTGCTCCGATACCGTGTAGACGCCGAGCCAACTGGGCATCCCGGCTTCACCGAGCCATCCGCGGAGGATCCGGCCGAGGAACTGGATGTTCGCCTGCAGGGCGCGCACCAGGATCATCGGCAGGACGCTCGCGTAGATGAGCTTCACGGGGAAGCGACCACGAGCGCCCTTTACGCGGGCGTGGCTGAGCGGGATCTCGATGCGGACCGACTCCGCGTACACGACGACCACGTAGATGAGCAGCGTCGTGATGATCGGGAGGAGCCCGACCGTCGAGTTGAACAGCAGCGAGCTCGCGGTGACGTTCTGGATGTTCCCGAGCAGGACGTTGATCCAGTAGGGAATCACGCCCATGCTGCCCGTGCCGGCGCCGCTCCAGTAGAGCAGGCCGACGATGAGCTGCTGGGAGACCCCGGCCACGATGAAGAGGCCGATCCCGGATCCGACGCCCCACTTCGAGATGACCTCGTCCATGTAGAGGATGAGGATCCCACCGATGGCGATCTGCGCGAAGATTATCCACTTCACGCCGAAGACGCCGATTCCGAGTGCGGACGCGAGCGCGGTGTCCGCCGGGAGGAAGCCACCGAGGAACACCATCGGGAGGCCCGTCAGACAGATCATCACGAGCACCAGCAGCTTCTGGAGGCCCTGGTAGATCGCCTGATCACGCGGGTCGTCGGTGTCCAGCCCGAGCAGGTTCGCCCCACCGAGCAACTGGAGGACGATACTCGCCGTGACGATGGGTCCGATCCCCAACTGGAGGACGGACCCCTGACCGCCGGCAAGCAGACTGCGGAACTGCCCGAACAGGTCGGTCGCGTTCTGCCCGAGCCCCCAGAGGGCGACGTTCGTCAGGAAGAAGTACACCACCAAGATGAACGCCGTCCACGCCATCTTTCGCTTGAAGGGTACGTGGCCCTCCGGGCGCGAGACGGTCGGCATCCGGGTGAGGTACGGCTCGGCAGCTTCCTTCCAGCCCATCTATCAGTCCTCGCTCTCTTCGGTCTCGTCGTCGCTGTCGAGTTCCTCACCGCGCTCGGTGAGGACCGCCTCACCGCCCTCGGCCTCAATGAGGTCGACGGCAGCGTCGCTGAACGCGTCGGCGACGACTTCGAGCTGGTTGTAGACCTGCCCGGACCCGAGGACCTTCACCGCGTCGACCTCGTGACCGTCCTCGACAACGTCACGGACGTCGATGCGATAGCCGTTCTCGGTCTCCTCGGCGAGGCCGTCGGCAACGTGGAGCGCGATGTCCTCGTCGAGTTCACGAACCGTGATTTCGGCGACGTCGATTTTCGCCTTCTCGGGCCGCTTGAAACCGCTTTTCCCGATCGGTTCGTAGTTGTGGAACTCGTGCTTGTCACGGCCGGCACGGCCGCGTCCGCCACGGTGACCGGCACCGCGTCGGTTCTTATGCGAGCCGCCACCGTGCGTACGCGTGCCGCGCTGGCGTCGTTTCTTGCTCGTCATTGTTATCGCATCCTCTCGAGGAGTTCGTCGACATCCTCGGTCGACTGCTTACCGAGTTGTCCGCCCTCGGACTGGGGGTGCTTGATGCCCTGATGGCCGCCGCGCGGCGGGTGGAGCCGAACGGCCGGGGAGAGCCCTGCCTCGCGCAGCGTCGTGTTCTCGTTGTAGAGCGCGCGCGCGAGGTCATCGACATCATCGTAGTCGGTGTTCTCCGCGACCCACTCGTCGTCGACGTCCGCGTCACCCTCAAGGGGCTCGGCGCGCTTCGCGACGAGGGCCTTCACCGTCTCCAAGGACGGTTCGCCGTATGCGACGTAGTCGTTGACCTTCGCGATCATCCCGGAGTACGCGTCTGTCTCCGGAACGAGGGTCGCGTGGTTGACGCGATGGAGATTCAGCATCGAGAGGGTGTCCTCGACCGTCTCGCGCATGTCGACCTCACCGCGGAGTTGGATGACTGCCTGCATCACTCGATCACCTCGCGCTTCTCGCGGGTGCGCTCGGGAATGCGGGCCTCCGCCGTGTTCTGGAGGGCGTTGAACGTCGCCTTCGCGAAGTTCACCGTCGTCCGCGTCTTCCCGGCGGACTTCGTCCAGACGTCCTCGATACCGGCGAGTTCGAGGACGTGTCGGACCGTCTCACCGCCCGCGAGACCGAGGCCGCGCGGAGCGGGGATCAGATCGACTTCGACGCTTCCGGCCTTGCCGGTCGTCTTGAGCGCGACCGTGTGTGGACGGCCACAGCCACACTCCCACGACCCACAGCCGCGGGAGACGTCGATGATGTTCAGTTTCGCAACTTCGATGGCCTTCTGGATGGCGCCGCCGACCTGGTCGTCTCGACCTTCGGCGTAGCCGACGAAGCCGTCGCGGTTACCGACCGCGACGACACACCGGAACTTTACCCGGCGGCCGGAGTCCGTCATCCGCTGGACCATGTTGATGTCCAGTACCTCGTCGTCGAGCCCCGGGAGGAGGTTGTCGACGACTTCGGGCTCCTTCAGCGGGAGCCCGGTGTTCAGCGCCGCCGACATCGACTCGATCTCGCCCTCCTGCACGCGGCGGCCGAGTCGGGTCTGGGGCTGCCAGCTGTCGTTGTAGCTCATTGGTTAGTCCTCCTGAATGGATTCGAGCACGTCATCGAAGTGCTCGGGGAGTTCTGTGGCGTCGAACTCGCCGCTGTAGAGCGGCTCGTCGAGCTGTGCTGCGTAGTCCGCGATGTGCTCACCGCACGTGCGCTGCCAGTCGGCGAAGACGTCCTCGTTGTGCGGGATGTCGAGGCCTGCATCGATCGCGCCCTCCTGGATGGCGAACACCTTCGACCCGTTGGTCGCGGTGTTCAGACCGATGTCCAGGACGGCCTCGTCGAGACCCGCCTCGCGGGCGCGAACGCCCGCCAGGTAGCCGGTCAGGTAGGCCGCCGGGAGATTCCCGGTCGGCGCTTCCCAGCCGTACGCTTCGAGGTCGGTCGCCTGTGCACTCGCGAGCGTCTCGTCGCCGTTGGGACCGGTCGCGATCAGCTGCGCCGTGACGTTGTTGTTGCTCTTTCGAGCGACAAGCCGGGGCTTGCCCGACTTGAGGAGGCGCAACCTCTGGTGGTAATCCGTCCGGACCTCGCGGCGCCGGCGCATCGGGACATTGTATCGTGGGCCGCTAGCCATTATTGCTCACCGTAGTGTTCCGCGATGTAGTTGTGCAGCCGGCTCACGCTATCGAACTCGCCACCCTTCGCCATGTTGTAGAGCTCTCGGTATTGGGCGGGCGTGAGTTCACCGCTGTCGCGGAGCTCACGGAGCTCGCGGCGCTGTGCGCGGATGCTGCTCTTCCATTCGTCCTTCTCGTTCTGGCGGGCGCCCGCCTTACCGCGACGCGTGCCCGGTCCCTTCCGGTGACCGTACGCACGCTTCGCGTCTCGTTCGCGTGCACGACCACGGGAGTTGCCCTGCTTGGTCTCGGCCCGGATCGTCCCTTCGTCGACGAGTTCACGGATATCCTCGCGCGTGATGGCGTCCGCGATCTCGCCCTGGGCGTCCGGATCGAACCAGATGCGGTTCTTCCCGACGTCGAGGACGTCGGCAGCCAGTCGTTTCTGTGCGCTCAGATCACTCATTGTCGACCTCCACTTCGATGTAGGTCGGGTTGAGGACGCGGATGCCCGCTTCCTCGGCCTGTTCCTCGATGGTCTCGCGCTTTCGCGCACCGACTTTCGAGGCGATGCGGACGGCCTCCGTGTCCGGGTCGACGCCGTCGAGGTCGTCCGCGTTGTGGACGCGGACTTCCTCAAAGCCGCTCGGGTGCTTGCCGCGCACCGCCGTCGGCGTGCGGAAGCCAGCCTCGACCTTCGGGCCCTTCCCCTTGATGCCGCGACGCTGCTTCGAGAGCGTGCCGCGGGGCTTGCGCCACGAGGTCGGGGTCCGCTTTTTCTTGTGGTAGTCCTGCCGATTGAACTGCGGCTTGCCGACGCGCTGGCGCTGCTTGAGGAGGCGTTCCTCCTCGTCGTCGAGCTCCGGCGTCTTGTCGGCGTGACCGCGCGGGCGGAGCTCCGTCTCCGCTTCCGTCTCCTCCTCGGCCGCCTCGGCCTCGGGCGCTTCCTCTTCGACTTCGGTCTCGGTCTCCTCGGAGACTTCGAGACCGCCGACGTCGGCCTTGATACGGGCCGCGAGCGCGTTACCGACGCCGTCTACTTCTGCGAGGTCGTCCTGGCTCGCCGCCTTCACGTCCTCGACCGTCTCGTAGCCGGCCTCACGCAGCGCTTCGGCCTTGCTCGCGCCGACGCCGCTGATGTCTTCCAGTTCCTGGGGTTCGTCTGCCATCTATCAGGCACCTCCTTTCGTCGGTTTCTCGACGATGTAGACGCCGTCCTGGAACACGCGCGTGTCCTTGTCGGTGACACGGGTAAGCTGCTCGATGTCGGCGGCGGTCTGCCCGACGGACTCCTTATCGGAGCCCGAGAGGGTCAGCTCTTCGCCGTCGACCTGCACGTCCGTGTCGCCGCGGATCTGCGCGCGCCGGGGCGCCTTCTCGCCGAGGAAGTTCTCGATGACCACTTCGTCATCCTCCACGGTGACCTGCATCGGGAAGTGAGAGTAGTGGACTTGCATCCGGTACTCCCAGCCCTCGGTCACACCGTGGAACATGTTCGTGATGTGGCTCTCGAACGTCCCGACCGTGGCGTTCGTCTTCGCGTCCTCCGACTCCGTCTCGATGACGACGGCACCGTCGTCGACGGTGACGCGCACGTCTGGGTACCAGAGCCGCCGCGTGACGGAGCCGTTTGGCCCCTCGACGGTCAGCTCCAAGTGGTCGACTTCGGCGTCGACGTCGTCGGGGATCTCGAGTTCTGTTCGCGTCATTGTTAGTAGACGTAAGCGATGACCTGGCCACCGATACCCTCGTCGCGGGCCTCGTAGTGGCTCATGATGCCGTGGCTGGTCGTTACGATGAGCGTCCCGTAGTCACGAGCCGGGAGATAGCGCTTCTCCCACTGCTCGAACTCGTCGGCACCCACGGAGTATCGCGGGTTGACGGGGCCGCACTCGTTGATGGCACCCTTCAGTTCGACCTCGAACTGGCCACCCTTGCCGTCGTCGACGAACTCGAAGCCGTCGATGTACCCGCGGTCGTAGAAGACCTCGAGGACGGACCCGATGGTGTTGGAGGCGGTCGATATCGTGTGATTGAGGTGTCCGACGCTCTCGGCGTTGTCGAGACCGGAGAGGGCGTCGGAGAGTGGGTCTTTCCCTGTCATTGTTAGCTGTACTTCTTGAAGCCCATCGAACGGGCGATCTCTCGGAAGCACTGTCGACACAGCCAGACGTCATACTTGCCGACGAGGCCCTGATTGCGGCCACAACGGCGACACTCGTGGGTCTGGCCCGTCTCCTCGTGCTCGTGTGCTGCTTCGCTCATTGCGTGACCTCCACGTCGAAGTTCGCCTCAAGGAAGGAGATCGCGTCCTCGGTGTCGAGGCGATGGTTCTCGGGGATCGGCTGGCTTCGCTTGTCCCGCTTGGAGACGCGGTAGCCCGGGCGGACGAGGTTGACCGTCACGTCCAGCCCGAAGATGCCGATGTTCGGATCGTATTCCTGACTCGGGAAATCAGTGTGCTCCTCAATACCGAAGGAGACGTTCCCCGTGTCGTCGAACTGGCTCCGTCTGAGCGAAACGGCGCCGAACGCGCGCGTCAGGAACTCCGCGGCATCGTCGCCGCGGAGCGTGACCTTCGCGCCGATCGGATCGCCCTCGCGGATCCCGAACTCGGGCTCCGTGCGCTTGGCTGTCGTGCGCACGGACTCCTGTCCGGTGATCTCCTCGAGGATTTCCTCGGCGTTCTGGAGTTCGCGGCCACCCTGCCCGACGCCCATGTGGACGACGGCCTTCTCGATGGTGGGCTCGCGCATCTCGTGGAATTCAGCTTCACTCATTCGTCGTCACCTTCCGGTTCGGCCTCCGCCGCGGCCTCGTCGTCGACGAACTGCTCGTCGATGACGAAGACGTACTCCTCGACGGTTTCGAAGGAGCCCGCGTCGGTCTCGACTTCGACCGTGTTGCTCGAACTACCGGGCGAGACGGTGATCTCGGTGATCTCGCCGACTTCGCCGGCGTGTTGGCCGGAGACGGCCGTGACGAGCGCACCCTCCTCGTACGGGAAGTGCGCGAGCACGTCGTCGTTGTCGAGGTCGACGACGATGCTGTCGTTACCGCTGTACTCGTCCTCCTCAACGACCAAGTTGTGGCCGTTGTGGAGGTTGAGCTGGACGTCACCGCCCGGGACCAGCGTCTTGTTCGTGACCTTCGCGAGCTTGCCGTCCGCGTCGGCGGCCGGGATCTCGGTCAGGGAGAGGCGTCCACCCTCGTCGGGGAAGACGCGGTAGTACTCGTCGCGCTCCGGGAAGCCCAGGATGTCGAACATCCCGACGGGCTGCGTCACGTCGCCGACGGTGTCGCCGTTGACGAGAACGCCATCGTGGTGCGCGGCGTACTTCGCTTCCTTCGTCGTGTCGACGTAGCCGAGGACGTCCCGAAGGACGACGACGAGTGGGACGCCGGCCTCGCCGTGCGGGCCCGCGCCTGCCTTCGCCGTGAACGTGGCCGTCTTCCGCTCGACGGGCCACGACTTCGGTACGGAGAGTCGTTTCTGGTGGTTGCTCATTCGTTATTACCCTCCAGTCGGGTTTGGCGCACGTCGTCAGAGAGATCGAGGTCCGTGACGCGGAGGTTCGAGGCGTCAAGCGCCCGCGGGACCTCCTCGCCGTCCGCAGCCTCAATGGTCACGCCGTCCACGTAGACGGCGGCGTCCTTGAGGTCGACCTCGGTGACTTCACCTTCTTCGCCGGCGAAATCGCCGCGCATGACCTCGGCCGTGTCGCCCGCGTTGACGCGGACATAGCGCTGGTCGTACTCCTCGCGGAGGTCCTCCGAGAGGTGCGCGCGGACCTGCTTCTGGCGCTCGTGGAGCGCCGCGTTCTCCGTGCGAGTGCGCTGTTTGCGTGGTTGTTCAGACATGTTATACGATCATCGTCGCGGTGCTTGCGATGCTGCCGTACCGCTCCGCGACCTCCCGCGTGATGGGACCCTTGATCTCGGTCCCGCGAGGTTCGCCGAGGTCATCGATGATGACCGCGGCGTTGTCCTCGAACTTCACGCGCGTGCCGTCGGGGCGCCGGATCGGCTTGCGCTGGCGGACCACGACGGCCTCCAGCACCTGCCGGCGCATCTCGGGCGTCCCTTTCGTCACCGAGACGGTGATCTTGTCACCGATCCCCGCCTTGGGGTGTCGGTTGACCGTCCCCTGATAGCCGGAGACGGACGTGATCTTGAGCTCGCGCGCGCCGGTGTTGTCGGCGCACGTGATGAGGGAACCCTTCTCCAATCCGGGCGTGACGTCTGCCTTGATTGCTTCCATCAGTTCTCACCCTCCGTGAGCTCGACGACCACGTGGGATTTGGTCTTCGAGAGCGGTCGTGTCTCTGCGATGCGTACCGTGTCGCCTTCTGTGATATCGAAGCACTCCGGCGCGTGTGCCGGAACCCGAGAACGACGCTTCATGTAGCGGTCGTACTTCGGGACGAATACGTCGTATTCACGTTCGACGACGACGGTCTTGTCCATTGCCGTAGAAGCGACTTCGCCTTCGATGACCTGTCCGCGAACGGACAGACTGCCGTGGAACGGGCAGTCATCGTCGGCACAGTCGCCTTCGGGCGCGTCTACGTTCAGTCCTATCGCCATTGTGATTCGACTCCGTTTTCGGAGCGTAATGCGGGCCGTGAGAGCAGTATATCGCCATCCACCGTAACGTAGGCCACGTCCTCGCCCGGTGCGCCGCCGCGCGAGTCGGGTTCGGACGCGGTCCCGGCCCCCTTGCGGTTGCGTCGGCGCGATGCCGGCGCAGCGTCGGATGCGCTCCGAGCGCGGGCCGCGGCTTCATCTATGAGTCGGAACTCGAACCTTCTTCCACCTTTCGGAACGCGCTTGGTGCCCGAGACAACCTCTATCACGAGGGTGTTGGTCGTCTCCGAGACGACCCGTCCGGCGATACCGACCTGCGAACGGTCGGGCGAGTCGACGACCCGTACCGGGAGGCCGACGAGTTCGTGTCGCGGGAGCGTCTCGGGCGTCAGCGTCATTATTCCTCGAGGTCGCCTTCTTCGCGCTGGATTGTCTTGATCCGCGCGACCGTCCGGCGAAGCTCGCCGATACGGCCCGGATTCTCCGGGGCCCCACCGGCGGCCTTCACGGCCTTCTCGTTGAGCAGTTCGGTCTCGATCTCTTCGAGTTCGGCCTCGCGCTCGGCGGACGTCATGTCGCGGATCTCTTGGGTGTGGAGGATCGCCATTATTCCTCACCCTCCTCTTCCTCGGACTCCTCTTCGTCCATCTCCTCGAGGAGCGCGTCGGCCTCCTCCTCGACGTCGGCCTCGACCTCGTCGAAGTCGTCGGGCTCGACTTCCTCCTCGAGTTCGTCGAGGGCCTCCTCGACGGCCTCCTCGGAGTCCGGCGGCGAGGTCGTGCTCGCGCCCTCCTCCGACTCGACGGCTTCCTCGAGGATCTCCTCTTCGGCGGCGTCGTCGTCGGCCTCGGTAAGGGCGTCCTCACCGGGAGCCTCGCCTTCGGGACCGCCGGCCTCGACGTCCTCGGGCTCCTCGCCTTCGAGGAGTTCCTCGACGCCTTCGCCCTCGAGGTCCTCCTCGTCGACGATGAGGTCCTCGATGTCGGCGTCCTCGTCGATCTCGAAGTCGTCGGGCAGCTCGGCGCCCGGCGGGATGATCTTGACGTCCACGCCGATGGTACCGAGCTTCATCACGGCGACGCCCTGGCCGTGGTCCACGATGGACTCGGCGGGCTCGCCGTTGTGCTTGATGTAGCCGCGGTTGAACTTCTCGACGCGACCGCGGTTGCCGGTGACCTTTCCACTCAGGACGATCTCGGCACCGAGGGCGCCCGCGTCCATGATGCGGTCGATGGTCGTGTGACCGGCCTTGCGGAAGTACCACCCTCGCTCAAGGGCGTTCGCGAGGCGGTCCGCGACGATCTGTGCGTTCAGGTCGGGCTCGTCGACTTCCTGGACGTCGATCTGCGGGTCGTCCAGGTCGAAGCGCTCCTCGAGTTGCGTCGTGATCTTTCGGATGTTCTTCCCGCCCTTCCCGATGACCATCCCCGGCTTCTCCGCCATGAGAACGATCTGTGTTCCCATCGGCGTGTGGGCGACGTCCATGCCGCCGTAGCCGGCGCGGGCGAGTTCCTCTTTGAAGAACTCGTCGATCTGGGAGCGCTGGAGCCCCTCCTCGATGAATTCGAGTTCGTCTGCCATGTTATTCTGCCTCCTCGATGATGAGTTCGACGTCCACCTGCGGGCTGTTCCACGCCGTTGCGCGGCCCATCGCACGGGGCTTGCGGCCCTGCGTCTCGCCGACCTTGTGGGCGGCGACGTGCGTGATGACCATCGCAGCGGGCTCGAAGCCCTGCTGTTCGGCGTTGTTCGAGACGTTCGTCAGGAGCTTCTGGAAGTCCTTCGTCGCCTTCTGCGGGTAGCGGCCGGCGTCCCAGCCCTCGATGTCGGAGCGGTGTCCGACGCCGGTGTTGTGCTGTTTGAACGGCACCGACTTCTCCTCGTTCAGCACCGCGGTGAGGTACTCTTCGGCGTCCGCGACCGTCTCGCCCTTGATTTCGCGGGCGATGGCCTTGCTGTGCTTCAGGCTGATCGGCCGCTCGCGGAGCATCCCCTTCGCGGTGGTCTCCGGGTCGGCGTCCACGCTGTAGCTGATTCCCATGGGTTATTTGAGCGGCACGAACTTCGAGGAGCGGGTCGCGCCGATACCCGCCTGCCCGTGTTCGACCGAGCTACGCGTCAGCTCGAACTCGCCGAGGTAATGACCGATCATCTCCGGCTGCACCTCGACGCGCCCGAACTCCTGTCCGTCGTAGACCGCAAAGGTCAGTCCGACGAACTCGGGGAGGACCGGCATGTCGCGAAGGTGCGTACGGATCGGGTTGTTCGCCGTCTCCTCGGCGTCGCGCGCTCGTGCCTTCTCGAGGACCTTCTCGTGCTCCTCAGAGAGGCCACGGGTGATGGTTCGCCGCGCTCGCGCGGGGAGCAGTGCCGCGACGTCCTCCAGGTCCATGTCCTGGAGTTCGTCAAGCTCGTAGCCACGATAGGTGAACTCACCCTCGCGGCCGGTGCGGTATTCCGTACTCATGCGTTAGTTCCCTCCACGGCCGGTGCGTCGGGAGCCGATGTCCCCGACCTTCCGTCCGGGCGGTGCGTTCTTCGAGACGCTCTTCGGGCGACCGGGGTGCTGACGGCCACCGCCACCGAACGGGTGGTCGACGGCGTTCATCGCCACACCACGGACGCGCGGCCACTTCGTCCCGCGGGCCTTCATCTTGTGGTGTTTGTTGCCGGCCTTTACGAACGGTTTCTCCGTCCGACCGCCACCGGCGACGACGCCGATGGTGGCACGACAATCCGGCGAGAGACGCTTGACCTCGCCGCTCGGCAGCTGCACGACTGCGGCCTCGCGCTCGTGCGTGACGAGGTCCGCGTTGACGCCGGAGGCGCGCGCGAACTTCCCGCCGTCACCAGGCTGGTGCTCGACGTTGCTCACGGGGACCCCTTCCGGGATCTCGGCGAGCGGGAGCGTGTTGCCGGGCTCGACGGACGCCGAGATACCGACCTCAAGCGTGTCGCCGACGCCGACGCCCTCGGCGGCGAGGACGAGGCGCTGATCGCCGTCGTCGAACTCGACGCGAGCGACGGGCGCACTCCGTGCGGGGTCGTGCTCGATGTCGACGACTTCGCCGGAGAGCACGTCACCCTCGGGGTTCTTGTGTGACAGTTCCGCCTTGTATCGGTGCGACGGCGCGCGGAACGTGCTCGTCCCGCGGCCACGTCGCTGACCCTGAATCCTGCGTCCCATTGTTAGAACACCCCGATCCGGGAGGCGACGTCCTGCGCGTCGTCCTCCTCGGACAGTTTGACGATTGCCTTCTTTTGGCCCTTCATCGTCACCTGCGTGTTGACGGACTCGACCGTGACGTCGTACTGCGAGGAGACTTCCTCGCTGACGTCGGTCTTCGTCGCGTCGACGTCGACGATGAACTGGAGCTTGTTACCGAAGTCCATGTCGTCCATCGCCTTCTCCGTGACGAGCGGGTATTCGATGATACCGCTCATCGCTCGGACACCTCCGCGACCGCGCTCTCGGTCCAGACGGTGAGCCGACCGGCGTGCGCGCCGGGCGCGAGGTCCTCGGCGTTCACTTCGGCGGCAGTGGCGACGTCGACCCCCGCGAGGTTGCGGGCGGCCTTCGACGGACCGGTCTCGCTCGACGTGACGAAGAGGACGGAGCTGGGCTCGCGGTACTTGCGACCGCGGAGCTTGCCCTGCCCGGCGCGGACGGTCTTCCCGTCGTCCGCGCGCTCGACGTCGTCGTGTGCGCCGACGGCTTCGAGGAAGGAGGCGACCTCCTTCGTCTTCACGAGGTCCTCGAAGTCGTCCGAGACGACGAGCGGGAGTTCGAGGTCGTCGTCGAACTCGTGGCCGCGCTCTGCGACGAGCTCGGCGTCGGTCGTCGCCGCGATGGCGGATCGGACGGCGAGCTTTCGCTCTTTCTTGTTGACCGTCTTGCCCTGGTCTTTCTCTGCTTTCGGCGGGTGCGCCTTCCGGCCGCCCACGGTCTGCGGGACACGTGCGCCACGCCCGTTCGTCTGCGGGACGTGGGCCATACCGCGTCCGCTGCCCATGGATTCGGCGGGGGTTCGCAGACCCGCGTACTCGTCAGCGCCGTACTGCTGTTTTCGATTGGCCTGTGCGGCGAGGACCGCCCGACGAATGAGGTCGGGGCGGTACGCCGTCTCGAAGACCTCCGGGAGGTCGACGGAGCCGGCGTCGTCGCCATCGAGGCCACGGACTGTTGCCTGCATAATTTAGCCCTGGTTCGACGCGGTGCTCACGTAGCGCACCTCTGGGTCGAGGCGCGGCGATTCGTTGGGTCGGATGGCCGGACGGAAGCGCAGGAGGCGCTTCTCGGGGCCGGGCAGCGAACCCTTGATGAGGGCGTACGAGCCGGAGACGTCCCCGTAGTTCGGGAATCCGCCCGCGGCGTCGACGGCCTCGTCGTCGCCGTCACCGAAGTCGACGAGACGCTTGTTGAGTTCGGTGCGCTGGTGGTAGCCGGTCTGGCCCTGCTGGGGAACCGTCGAGCGAACGCGCGACGGGTTCCACGGGCCGAGGTTACCGATGCGTCGGACCCAGCCCTGGCGCTTGTGCTTGCCCTTGCGTTTCTGGACGCCCCAGCGCTTGACGGGGCCCTGGGTGCCCTTGCCCTTCGTGACGCCGGAGGCGTCGAGGAACTCGCCGGCGCGGAAGACCTCGCCGAACTCGTGCTCGCCGCCCTCGGCGAGGAGTTCGAGCGCGAAGTCGGCCCGCTCGTCGATCGAGCCGCCGCCGACGCGCGTCTCCATGACGTCGGGTTTCTTCTTCGGGACGCCGCTGAGGCCCGCAGGAACGGTGTGGGTGACGACCCGAAGGTCATCGACCGCACCGTTCTCCACGAGTTCCTCGATGGCGCCGTAATCGCCGCGCGCTGCCTCGGAGGGGACGTCGAGGGTCCGGTCGAGGTCCGCGTCGAGGTCCTCGGACCAGACTTCCGTGATCGGCTTCTTGCCGTACGGTGTGTCCTCGTACGCCCGCACCGCGGCGGCGCGCATCGCGGGTGTTTCGACGACGGTGACGGGGACGGTCGTCTCCATTCCCTCGGTGGGGGAGTTGGACTTGTCGTCCACCATCACGACGTGACTCATGCCTGCCTTGTACCCGGCGAATCCCTGAAGTCCGGGCTGGCCGTCGTCGTCGGGCCAGCTGTTGAAGCGCGGGACTTCGCTCGCCGCGCGCTTACGGGGACCGAACCCCAGAGAGCCTTTGCGTGGTCGATTTGGTTGTGGCATCGTATCACTCCGTGAGCGTCAGGCATGCGAGTGAGGCGAACATCGCTTCTTCCGTTCGCACGACCTCGCTACCTTGGTCGGGGATGGTGTTGAGCCAGGTGTCGAACCCCCCGGGTGCGCGGGTGGACTGGGTGGGGGCGAACTCGCTGACCGTCTCGGCGTCGACGCCGAGTATGGGCGGGAGCCCGCGTTCGGGCGAGCCGAACGCCACGGTCAGTCCGTCTTCGTGGACGCGGCGAACCAGATCACCCACGTTCGCGGCGCCGACTGGCACCCCGAAGCGTGACGTGGCGATCCGGATGCCCGCGTCCGGACGGTCGAGTTCGTCCCCGATGGCCCGAGTGAAGACCTGGAAGCCCGGTGGGGCCTCCGAGGTGATCTTCGCTCGGACCGGTCGTCGCGAAGATACCCTGATGGTCACGCGCTCCCCCTCCGAGACCTCCATATCGTCGGGGAGGTGGAGGGAGATCGGGTGTTGCATACCGCAATTGACCCGAACGCGCCCTTCAGATCCGACCTGGGTCACGATCCCTTCTCGATGCGACCCCGAACCGCTCGATTCGGAGCCGGTCCATGACGAGAGGCGGAGCGGCGGCAGGACGCCGGCGTACTCCAGTTCGTCGCGGGTGTCGAAGGCCTCCTTTCGGAGGTAGGGTGGCGTTGCGGCGTACCGCAACACCGTTTCGACGAACCCGACGCCCCAACGGCGTTCCCCCTCGGGGTCCGGAAAGACCACGAGGCGATCCGCCCGGAAGACCGCGGCCGCGCGGGCCACGTAGCCGAGCTTGCGAGTCGCCTCGCGTTTGTCCTCGGCTTCCCGGCAGATGGACGACGGCACGAGTACGCTGCGTGTCATGCCTGTTCGCGTCCACGTCTCGTCACGAGACTGTAACTCCACTACCGACGGGGCGCTAAAAAGGGTGTCGTTACGAGTACAGCCTCGTGAAGCCGTCTCACTGCCGCACACGTGTGCTAGGCGGAGGCACGACCAGCCCGAACACGGCGACAGCGCGACGCCGCTTCGAAAGTCTTTTTTATACCCGGCACTTCGATTGAATTGCAGACGCGCACTGGTAGTGTAGTGGTATCACGTGACCTTGCCATGGTCACAACCTGGGTTCAAATCCCAGCCAGTGCATAACTCCCATCTTTTCTTCGTTAGGTTTCCTCGTTCACTTCGCTCACTAGGGAGAGCCCTCCCCGCAAAAACACGAGAAAAAGAATTCCACGAGCCATCGGCTCACGGAGGCTTCACGAGTGAGCACCGGGAACGAGCGTGATCGGAGCAGCAGAGCCGCTCCAGAAACGCACACCGAGGGCGCGCGTACAGACGGCACCGTCACAGTCACCGCTCTGCATCTGCTCGCGCACGCGTGAAACTAAAGATGTAGGCGGTCGTTCTCCCGGCCATGACAGTCGTCGCGCTGTTGAGCGTCGCACCGGTTCGAAAGGGGAGCATGGCGAAGGACGTCGCCGAAGCCGTCGAGGCATTGGACGACGTCGACGTCTCGTACGAAACGAACCCGATGGGGACGGTCATCGAGGCGGCGGACATCCACACGCTGTTGGACGCGGTCGGTGCAGCCCACGAGGCCGTACCGGGTGACCGGGTGAGCACGTTCCTGAAGATCGACGACAAGCGCACGTCCTCGACGTCGGCGCACGAGAAAGTGGAGAGCGTGGAGCGAGAACTCGGTCGTCCCGCCGAGCGACGGCGAGACTGAAAACCCATGTTTTTGCGGGGGAGGGTTTCCTCGCTCGCTTCGCTCTCCACGGGACCCATCCCCCGCAAAACATGGGTGAAAAAGGCCGACCTCACCGTGCTCGACCGATGAATCGCGCTCACTACCGGGCTCTTCGAGTCGCTCGTTCGCGCGAATATCCCCGTTCATTCCCTCCTCTATATCACACGTCTTCGGAGGGGATTGCAGTGCGGTCCAGCGTACTCGTGCGAAGCGCAAGTTTCACCGCGACGCTTCGCCTCGCGGGATCTTTTTCTCCCGTGTTTTTGCGAGGAGCGGGTCGCGTAGCGACCCCGACGAGGAAAAAGACGGTTGCGAACGTTTTACCACGGGACGGCCGAACGCGAGGGCATGGAGAGCATCAACCGGATGGCGGTCGAGTTGGCCGACGAGGCAGTGGAGTTCGCGGGCGAACTCGACGTCGGGGCGTTCGACCTAGAGAACGGTGCGACGGTACTAGACTTCGGCGTGGAGCACGCGGGCGGAATCGAGGCCGGCCTCCTCCTCGCGGAGATACAGACGGCGGGGTTGGCGACGGTACAGACGGGGATGGCGGAGGTGGCGGGCGTCCCGTTCACGCACGTCGAGTTAGCGTGCGATCGGCCGGATCTCGCGTTGCTCTGCTCGCAGAAGGCGGGATGGGAGGTCTCGGTAGACGGCTACGAGGCGCTGGGGTCGGGGCCGGCGCGCGCGCTCGTCGCCGAGGAGGCGGAGTTTCGCGAACTCGGCTACACGGACGCCTTCGACCTCTCCGTGCTGACCTTGGAGTCGGACGTACTCCCGGACGAGGACGTCGCGCGCGTGATCGCGGATCGCGCGGAGGTGAACACGGACGGGCTCTACCTCCCGACGTACGCGGCGGGGTCGATCTCGGGAAGCGTCTCCGCGGCGGCACGAGCAGCCGAGATGGCGACCTTCCGGCTGTTCGAGGCGGGCTACGACCCCCAGTCGATCCGGTCGGTGAACGGCCGCGCGCCGGTCGCGCCGATCGCGGGCGAGGAGTCGACGGCCATTGCTCGGGGAATGGATGCGCTCGCGTACGGCGGCCAGGTGTACATGACGGTGGAGACGGACGACCGCGAGGCGTTCGAAGCGATGCCATCGACGGCGAGCGAGGAATACGGCCGGCCGCTCGGCGAGGTCTTCGGCGACGTCGAGTGGGACTTCGCGGAGGTCGCGGCGGGCGTCTTCGGGCCCGCGCAGGTGACGGTGAACGTCGTCGGCGGGCCGACGTACGCGCTTGGGGGGACGGATGAGGAGGCGCTCGCCGAGAGCTTCGGGATCTCGGAGTAGCGCGCGGACGGCTTTTTTGTGACCGGCGCGCGGACGTGTCCGTGATGGAGCGACGGCGCGTCGCGGAGGGAGTCGCCGTGATCGCGCTGTTGTTCGGAGCGCTCGCGCTCTTCGGCGACCCGCGGCGGACGTTCGCAATGCTCGAATCCGTCGACCCTGTCCCATACGCGGGCGCACTCGCGACGACGCTCGCGGGGCTGGTAATCTGGAGCGGTGCGCTCGCCGCGCTCCTGCGCGGGCAGGGCGTCGACGTGCGCCCCTACCGCTTCGTGACGCCGTTCGTCGCGGGGATGGGCGTCCGGAGCGTCGTCCCAGGCGGGTCGGTGAGCGGTCCGGCGGTGCTCGGGTACGTCGTCGGGCGGACGACTGACGCCTCAACCGAGACGGCAGTCGCGATGGCGTACGTGAACGACGTCGCCCTCTGGATCGGCTCGGCGGCAGTCGGTGCGGTGGGCGTCCTCGGGCTCCTCCTCTTCCGTCGGCCCTCCGGGCGGCTGCTGGCGCTCGCAGGCGGCCTCGTCGCGTTCGCCGCAGTCGGGTTCGGGATCGTCGGCTACGGCATCCGTCACCCCGATCCGGTTGAGGACGTCGTCGGCGGGGTCGTCGCGTGGCTCCGGGGCGTCGTTCGACGACTCGTGTCGGGGCCGGTCGAGCGCTTCGACCCGGATACGATCGGCGAGCGTCTCGATCGGTTCTTCGACGCGTTCGGTCGCCTCGCGCGCGACCCGACGCACCTCGGGCCGGCACTCGTGAGCGCGGTCGGCGGTTGGTTCGTCCACGCCTCGGGACTCTATCTCGTCTTCCTCGCGCTGGGGATCCACGTGTCGTACGCTGCGGCGATCCTCGTCGTCCCGGTGGGGGGGCTGACGGAGGGGCTCTCGGTACTTCCGGGCGGCATCGGGAGCGTCGAGCCGGCGTTTGCGGTGCTGATCGTCCTCCTGACACCGGTCAGCGTCTCGACGGCGGCGACCGTCGTCGTCCTCTACCGGCTGAGCAACTACTGGTTCCGCGTGGCGCTCGGGCTCGGCGCGCTCTCGTTGCTAGGTGTCGGTGGCGTCCGTGGGGTGGCGAGCGCGACTGACGAAAGGGTTTGACATCCTCCCCGCCCTGAAAGACGAGAATTCCCACGGTACCACACCGCTGGGTTGGGATGGTTACGGTTCGTAGTCGCCCAAAGGACGGCTACTGGCTGTGCCACCCAGCCGTTACTCCTATCCCGGCATGGGATTTGGAGGTACTTGTGCCGACTGCACCCCGAGTTCCAGGACAGAAAGGGGGTACTTTCTGCGTGGAATCGGGAATCCCGATACTGTCCGATTAGGTGGGCGGGCAGGCCGCCTCGGTTGACTGTTAATACGGTGACTTTCCACATAAAACATCCGTTCAGCGTGTCGAACGTGGTTTCGTGGGGATTGTCGGATTCATCCCCGCTAAAGCA
>Ga0207754_100286_pt1 | contig 22075 bp, 21 predicted proteins | sample A23E1SouthBayCA_FD_187728 | JGI IMG/M metagenome (GOLD analysis project Ga0207754, IMG submission 187728) | Aerobic enrichment media microbial communities from Eden Landing Ponds, California, USA - A23 E1 (SPAdes) | ecosystem: Environmental > Aquatic > Marine > Unclassified | place: Emeryville... | reverse complement strand
CTCCCCCGGTCTTATACTGTCGGTTCGTGGCAGGCGCGGCTTCTTTCCACACGTGGTGTCCAGGAGCCGAAAGGGCCACAAGGGTGACTCACGATAGCTCGGCCATGGGACTCGGAAGCACGGCCAAGAAGGTCCAGAAGCTCGCGGATCTGGCCGAGAAGATGTACAAGCGGATCAACCACATGGTCGAGCAGCTTCAGGACCTTCGGGGGACGGTCGACGAGACGGGGGCACGCGTCGAGGAGATCGAACGGGAGCTCGAACAGCACCGCACGCTGCTGGAGGCGATCGCCGAGGAGCACGACATCGACGTCGACAGCGTCGTCACCGACGCCGTCATTCAGGACGCCGAAGGCGCGGACCAAAGCAGCGACGCGGCATCGCCGGACGACCCGGACACTGCCGGAGCGCCGTCGGAGACCACCGAAGACGCCGACGGACCGAGCCCCTAGCTGGGCCGTCGTGTCACGGACTCACCGCAGCCGCTCGTGCTCGACTTTGAGACACCGATCCTGGACGACCTGTAGCCCCGCGTTCTCGGCTCGCTTCGCGGCGTCGTCGTCACGGATTCCCAGCTGGGTCCACAGCACGCGCACGTCCTCGCGGTCGAGCGTCTCGTCGACGATGTCGGCCACCTCCTCGCTCGGCCGGAACACGTCGACGATGTCGATCGTCGCTTCCACGTCGGACAGCGAATCGGACGCACGTTCTCCGAGGATCTCGTCGGCGAAGGGGTTGACCGGAACGATACGGTAGCCCTGCGATTGCAGGTAGGCCGGCACGTCGTGGGCCGCTTTCCCGCTCGTCGTCGAACAGCCGACGACGGCGATCGTGTCGTAGTCGAGGATCTCCCGGAGCGTGTCGTCAGAGTCGACGGGCATACGGACACCTACCGGCGGCGTCGGCAAAAGCGTGCTGTCGGTCCCGTCGTGGGCGATCCTCCGCTGCCAGCGGTGGACAGCCTACGGGTTCGCCGACTCGGCCTCGGTCGGGAGATCGACCGCGACGATGCCGCTCTCGTCGAGTTCGACCGTGCCGTCGAACAGCTGCTCGATCGTGTGCAGCGTCTGTTCGTCGTGAGCAGTGGACTCGATGACGTGGACGCCGACCGCGTCGACGTCGTCGACACGGCTCGTGATCGCGTGCATGAACTCGAAGACCGTCTGTAGCGTCGCGTACATCAGCAGCGTCGACAGCGAATCGACCATCACGCGGTTGCGCTCTCGGCCGAGGTCGCCGTAGAAGTACTCGATGAAGTTCGAGAACCCCAGCCCGATCCCCGTCATGTCGACCGGCGACGTCGCGTACTTGACCGTCAGCGTGTCGGTCGTCGACCGCCCGACGTGCTCGGTGACACAGTCGACGATCCCGATCGCTCGCGCTTCGTCCTCGTCGTCGAACCCGAACTGCCTGGCGACCCGTCGGGCGCTGTCACGCGTCGTGATCACGATCGCTCCCTGGTCGGCGTCGAGCCCGTGGGCGAGAATCTGACGAGCCAGGCGGCGCTTTCCCGTCAACGGCGGCCCCTTCACGAGGATGTTCGTCCCCGGTGCAACCATCCGTCCGTCCAGTTGTTCCCCCAGATCGTACATCGGTAGTCGTCCGTGTGCGACGCTAGCCAGGCGTGCACAGATACGGTACACCATGCTTTCCGTTCAACAGTTATTGCTTTTCGGGATTCGGCAGCAATCGTGGGACGCGAACACGTAACCCGGTGCCCGCGAACCGGGGGGTTTAAACCGGGACGCCCTCATAGCAATCAGTACAGGGCGCTTAGCTCAGCCTGGACAGAGTACGTGGCTTCGGACCACGTTGCCGGGGGTTCAAATCCCTCAGCGCTCGTGATTTTGTGACGAGCAGATACGAGGAACAAACCACGTACAGCTGAAGGTTTGAGCAGGCGAGACGAGCGAAGCGAGTCTCGACGTGGTTCAAATCCCTCAGTGCTCGTCGCTTTTCGCGACCGGACGTGAGCGAAGAGCGGAGAGACGTACGAGAGTCCTGTCGGGAAATGACACGTAGCGCCACACCGTCCCGTTCTCGGCAGTCCGACGCCGACCCGCCGTGTTCGCCACCTTTTCCTTCCGACCCGTTCCCCGACCGGATCGAACGCAAGCGCTTTCAGTCGGTCCCGTGATGTCGCTCTCACGACCATTCAGATGGTGGACCGTACCGAACCACCGGACCCGGCACGGCTCGTCGAGATCGTCGAAACGGAACCGGTCGAACGGGTGCGGGACGCACTGACGGCACTCGCCGCCGCGCCCCCGTCCGTTCGGAAGGACGCGGTACAGGCGCTCGGCGATCTCGCAGACGACGCTCCGTCGCGCTTCGACGGGCTGGCTCCCGTCGTCGCCTCGTTTCTCACAGACGAGGAACGCGCGATACGGCTCACGACCGCGAAGCTGTTCGTCGCCGTCGCCGAGGCCGACCCCGACGCCGTTCTCGGTTCCGTCGACGCTCTCGGTGCTCGCCTCGGCGACGAGGACGAGTTCTACTACGTCCGTGCTCGTTCGGCCGAAGCGCTGGGGTACGTCGCTCTCGAACACCCCGACGCCGTCGCAGCGCCCGAGGTGCTCGCCGATCTGCGCGTCGGCCTCGCGTTCGACGAGCCCGAGGTCACGGCGAAACTCGCCAAGGCGCTGGCGTTCGTCGCGCTCGGTGACCCCGATCGACTCCGACACCTCGTCGAACACCTCGGCGACCACCTCGACGCCGAGAGCGAACTCGTCAGGTACCACGTCTGTACGGCGCTGGTCGCGACCGGCTGTGAGCACCCGGAGCGCCTGGCCGACGTTCGGGGGGCGCTCGCTGCGCGCCTGGACGACCCGAACCCGTACGTCCGGGGTCGCGCGGCGGAAGCGTTCGGCACCGCCGGGGCCGACGTGCTCGAAGACTACCCGACCGCCCGACTGCGGGCGCTTGCCGACGACGAGGAGTCGTTCGTCACAGAGCGTGGAGCGTTCGCGCTCACGGCGGAGCGTGGCCGATCGGCGCAGCGGCGCTCGGAGGACAGCGATCTCGGAACGCTCGCGTCGCTTCGCCGGACGACCGGTTCGGTGATCGAAGAGTTGACGACCGCCGACGCCGTCGACGACTGTCCCCACTGTGGGGCTGCACTGCCCGAGTCGGGGCCGCCGATGTGTCCCCAGTGTGGCGCGCCGCGGTAGTTTCGGCCCGCCTAAAATCCGCAACGCATATATATCGTTTAGGCGAGCCAAAATCTATGGCGCGCAACTCGAACGACGCGAACGGAGCGACCCGACGAGAGTACGTGTTGTCCGGTGGTTCTCTGGTGCTCGCCGGCCTGGTCGCAGGCTGTAGCGGTACCAGCAGCGACCCGTCGACCGAGACAGCCACCCAGACGGACGCACAAACCGAGCCGAGCGACGGGGACGCGTACTCCGTCTCGATGGCCCCCGCTGGCGAAGTGACCTTCGACGCCGTCCCGGAGACGTGGGTTCCCTACGGCGGCGACTTCGCCGACATGGGCGTCGCGCTGGGCCAGGCCGACGGGATGGTCGGGATCGGGCAGTCCGGCGAGTATCACACTGGCGTCTACGACGAGCTCCCGGGCGTCAGTGTCGACTTCGAGCGGATCGCCGCCAACGATCTCGTCGAGGCCGACATGTCCAGGGAACTGTTCTACGAACTCGACAGCGACGTCCACGTCATCGACACGGGCATGCTGCGAAACTGGTTCGACTGGAGCGACGACGACATCGCCGAAATCCGGGAGAACGTCGGCCCGTTCTTCGGAAACATGATCTTCCGCCGGTCCGACGAGTGGCACGACTACCGGTACTACACGCTCTATCAGGCCTTCGAGAAGATGGCCGCGATGTTCCGGGAGCGGGCCCGTTTCGAGGCCTTCGAGACGCTCCACGAGGAGTTCCTGGCCGAGCTCCAGTCCCAGCTGCCGCCGGCAGACGAGCGTCCGAGCGTCTTTCTCACCTACGAGGGAACGGACGAGCCGGAGACGTTCTCGCCGTACCGACTCAACGACGACGGCACGAGCAAGAAGCAGTGGAACGACCTCGGTGTCAGCGACGCACTCGCCGGAACGGGTGTCGAGAACCTGAGTACCGAGAACCGGGGCGAACTCGACTACGAGAACCTGCTCACGATCGACCCGGACGTGTTGCTGATTCGCGGCCACGAGGAGAAGTCGGCGACCGAGTTCCGCGAGACCGTCCTGGGCTACCTCCGTGAACATCCCGTCGGCGGGAAACTGACGGCGGTCGAGAACGGTCGCGTCTACCGCGGTGGGCCGCTCCGACAGGGCCCGATTCAGAATCTGTTCCTCACCGAGCGGGCCGCCAAGCAACTGTACCCGGAGACGTTCGGGCGCGTCACCGACGATGCGGAGCTCTTCGACCGGCAACGGGTCGCGGATATCGTCACCGGAGCGATCTGACGATGGGCGAGACGACGCCTGCGAACGGAGCGACCGACCACGAGGTCGCGATCGTCGGCGGCGGCCCCGCGGGCTGTTCGGCCGGCGTGTTTACCGCCCGGTACGGCCTCGATACGGTCGTGTTCGACCGTGGACGGTCGTCGCTCCGGCGGTGCGCTCACCTCGAAAACTACCTCGGCTTCCCCGCCGGCATCGACATCGAGACGCTCTACGAGCTGTGCCACGACCACGTCCGAGCGGCCGGCTGTGAGCTCCGTGCGGACCTCGTCGAGTCGGTCCAGCGCCGTGACGACGGCGGCTTCATCGTGGCACTCCAGTCCGGCGACCCGGTCACGACCGACCGAGTCGTCGCTGCGACGCGGTACGGCGGGGAGTATCTCCTGTCGCTGGACGAGGCGGCGATGGTGACGACCCGCGAGCACGACGGCGAGGTCCACGAGACCTTCGACGACTCCTATCCCGCGGCGGACGGGACGACGCCGATCGACGGGCTGTACGTCGCCTCGCCCTCCGAGGCGTCCCGGCAGGCAATCGTCGCTGCCGGGCGGGGCGCGCGGACGGCGCTGAGCGTCGTCGAGGACGTTCGACGCGACCGCGGCGTTCCCGAGCCGGTGGTCGACCACTACGACTGGGTCCGTCGGCGCGCGGAACTCGACGAGGAGTGGGACGATCGGGACCGGTGGCGCGAGTGGTTCGCCCAGCAGCTTCCGGACGACCTCGACCCCGAATCGCCGGCACTGGCGTCCGTTCGCGAGTCCGAGATCGATCGGGTGTTCGAGAGCTACGTCGACGAAGACGAGATCGAGCGACGGCGCGAACGCGGCCAGGAACGCCTCCTCGATCACGTCGACGACGATCTGATCGTCGAACGGGCCCGCGCCATCGAGGACCGAACCACGGCAGCGCACGTCGACGACAACCCACGGTGAGAGACAGATGATCGGGACGACACTCGCAGAGCTTCGAGAACGCGTGGAACGGCTCGCCACGGACGACGGCTCGTACCGCGTCGTCTGTGGTCGGACTGGCGAGCGACCGGTCCCCGTCGCGACACTGCGCTTCGATAGTCGCTCGACGGCCCGCCTCGCGGTCCGTGCGACCGAACAGTACCGGAGCACGCTTCGCACGTACGATCCCCGGACGCCGCGATACGACCTGATCGTCTGCGAGGAGTCGGACCCGTTCGGCGACCGGGCGCTGCCTGGGGCTCCGCGTCCGGACACCGACGCCGCGGTGTCGCCGGTGTCCGACGACCGCGATTCGAACGAGGGCAAGCAACGGCGCATCGAGTTCTGTCACCGGGTCGCCGCCGCCGTCTTCGAGGCGCTGTCCGACGGCCCGTACGACGACCTGGAGACCGCCGTCGTGGACGCGTACTTCGACCTCGCAGAGACCGTCAACGACCCGGACGACCTCTGTCTGTGCTTGCTGGAGTCGCTCGCCGCCGAGTTCGACGCGCGACTGAACCCCGACCAGCAGGCGGCACTGTTGACCGACGCGGCGTCGCAACTGACCCCCGTCGATCGGACCGGGCAGCCGGTCGCCACGGCACTGGCGGCGCTCCAGCGTCGCGGCCTCGTCGGGGAGTTCAGTTGTCGCTCGACGTCGATCGACCGGGCGAACCGACGACGGACCGTCCAGGTGACGCTCTCTGCGTACGCACTGTCGGTCCGGGACGGTCGACTGCCGGTGCTCCCGGTGGCGGTCGAGCTGTCGCGCCACCAGCCCGAGTGGTCACTGTCGGGGTTCCGCGTCGTCGACGCGGAGCGTGGCTGGCGTCTCGTCGTCGAACTCGGCGGCAGCGAGCCGATGTCGCTCTCGACCGTGCCAGTCCAGTCGCCGTAGCGTCCCGGACGGTCACCCGCTCCGCACCGACTGCGATCGGGCGTCGTTCTCAGTCGGCAGGAACGCCACTCCCGCTTGAAGGGGTCTCACACGGTAGTTACACATAGATAGGTCGGCGTCCCCGTTGTGCCCCACAGGACGCAGAAACGCACCAGCCAAACCCACACCAATGTTACCGAACGCCACCACCACGGTCATGGTCATCGTCCTCGTGATCAGCACGGTCATCTTCGGCGGGCTCATCGCGTATCTCGCGCACCGCGCCGCCCGTCGATCACACTCCCGACCGATGCAGTTGTTCAGCGTCGGGTTCGCCATTCTGACGGCCGGCCTGGCGACCAGCGGCGTGCTCGCGGTGCTCTTTCGCCTCGACGCGAAGGAGGGACTGCTGATTCAGGGCGTGTTCGTCCTCGTCGGTCTCGGTGTCCTCCTCCGGTCGATCTACATGCGCCGCCCGAACGTCGGCGTCTGATGCCGTCGCCCGTCGCTGGCGACGCCCGATCTCGGGCGAACGAACGTCATCGGGTGAAGCTATAGCCCCGTTCACACCCTACAGTCACCTATGGCCCACGAGTACCAGACGGACGCCGACAGACGCCTCGACGCCCGCGAGATCGACGGCGAACCGTTCGCCGACATCATGAGTGCGCTCGGATCGCTCCCAGCGGACGAGACGCTGGTGCTCGTGAACAGCTTCGAACCCTCGCCGCTGTACGATGTCCTCGAAGAACGCGGGTTCGAGTACATGACCCACAATCCGTCGACGGATCTGTGGGAGATAGAGATAACACATGCATAAACGTCCTGTCTAGCTCGCGAGCTGCGGACTAAATTCTTCTTTATAGACAGCTGTCGAATTTCGGGTTTACTTCGCCCTCGTTTGACAGCTCATTCTCCTCGCTGTCGTCGACCTGGCTCGGAGACGAAGCCGTTCGGGACAACCACTTCCTCGAAGGGCACAAATTGTCCGACCGATGACCGAAGACTACGACGACCTGCCGCTGGTGTACTCGTGTTCCGGGTGTTCGAGTGCGGCCCAGATGGCCAACGACCTCGCCGTGCGACTCGACCGCGAGCGCGTGGCGGAGATGTCCTGTATCGCGGGCGTGGGTGCAGACGTCGCCCCGCTCGTGGCGACGGCGACCGCCGGGCGACCGATGGTCGTGATCGACGGCTGTCCGCTGGAGTGTGCGCGCAACAGCCTCGAACGCCACGACGTGACCCCGGACCGTCACGTCAACCTCGCCAAACGCGGCGTGGCAAAGGAGCATCACACGGACTACGACGACGATCAGGCCGAGCGGCTGTTCGAAGACCTCCGCGCGACGGTCGAAGAACTCACCACGACGGCCTGAGCTACTGGCCGGCAGTGTCGAGTGCGCTTCGAGCCCGGCCGGTGCTCTGCCTCGATCCCGGTGCGTTGAAGCCGTCGCAGTCCCGGGTCCCGATATGCAGAGTCCCGAAGAGTGGACGGCGGCGGACGTACGCGAGTTGCACGACGACCTCGTCTCGCTGTACGAACCGGTCGCACAGACAGAGGCACACGGTGCCGACGCCGACGCGGAGCCGGGCGAGGGCGTTCGACAGCTGGTGACGACGATCCTCTCGCAGAACGTCGCCGACGAGAACACGCGCCGGGCCTCGGAGTCGCTGTTCGAAACCTACGACGACTTCGCGGCCATCGAAGCGGCCGACCACGACGAGCTGGCCGAGACGATCCGCGTCGCCGGCCTCCCGGACCAGAAGGCGGCCCGCATCCAGCGTGCGCTGGCGGCGATCCGCGAGGAGACCGGCGGGGCCTACTCGCTGGCCTTCCTCGACGCGCTGCCGACAGCGGAGGCGAAGGCGTGGCTCACGGACATCAAAGGGGTGGGTCCCAAGACCGCCAGCGTCGTGCTGAACTTCCACTTCGGGAAGCCGACGATAGCCGTCGACACGCACGTCGAGCGCGTGTCCAAGCGATTCGGGCTCGTCCCCGAGGACGCGAGCAACGAGCGCGCCCACGACGTGCTCGACGCGGTCGTGCCGGACGAACTCACGTATCCGCTCCACGTCCTGCTCATCCGCCACGGGCGCACGCACTGCTCGGCGCGGAACCCGGACTGTGACAACCAGGTCTGTGAGCGGTACTGCGACTGTGAGGGCTGTGGGAGCGACTGACGGCTGGGAGCTCCCGACCGACGGGAACAGTGGTCGCCGTTTATGGTCCGGGGACGAGTCTGTCCGAGTGAGAACAATGTACGACACCGTTCTGGTTCCGACCGACGGCAGCGACCACGCGGAACGGGCAGGAGCCCACGCCGCGTTCCTCGCGCGGGCGTTCGACGCGTCGATCCACCTCCTGAACGTCGTCGACCTCCAGGCGGCGGCCGGCCCGATGAACGCCGGTGGCGTCGACGAGGCCTACGTCGAGCGCCTCGAATCGGAAGGCGAAGCGACGATCGGGGCGCTCGAACCGATCTTCGAGGATGTCCCGGTCGAGACGGCCGTCGTCCGCGGCCGTCCCAGCGAGGCGATCCTCGACTACGCCGCGGAACACGACGTGGATCTGCTGGCGATGGGGACCCACGGCCGGACCGGTCTCAAACGGTACATCGCCGGGAGCGTCGTCGAACACGTCGTTCGTCACGCGACCGTCCCGGTCCTGACGACCCGGGCGGTCGAGACCAGCACCGTCGACGACGGCTACGACGAGATCGTGATCCCGACCGACGGGAGCGAGCCGGCGACGGCGGCGGTCGAGCACGGCCTGGCCATCGCCGAGCGGGCCGACGCCCGAGTCCACGCGATCAACGTCGTCAACGTCGCGACGCTGTCTTCGGGGCCGGACCAGACCGCGCCGACGGAACTGTTAGCGGAGTTCACTGCCCGCGGCGAGCGTGCTACCGAGGAGATCGCGACGGCCGCGGCCGAGCGCGGCCTCGACGCCACGACGACGGTCCGCGAGGGATTCCCGGCTCGGGACATCCTCGACTACGTCGAAGCGAACGACGCCGATCTGGTCGCCATGGGGACGGCGGGGCGAAGCGGCCTGAACCGCTTTCTCCTGGGCAGCACCACCGAGCGCGTCGTCCGCCACTCCCCGGTGCCGGTCTGTGCGGTCAACGCTCGGGACACGGAGTAAGCGCCGACCCGCCCGACGCTCGATCACAGGGCGTAGGCGAGGCGTTCGCCCACGTCCAGACCGTTGCGAAGCGCCGCGTGGAGCCGCGCCTCTCCGGCGACCCAGTCGCCGACCGGATAGAGCCCGTGCTCGTTGGCCGAGGCGACCGGGCCGGACTGGACGCCCGCGTCCGGGAGCGCGTAGCGCCACCCCTGGTGGTCGGTCCAGTCCGGCTCTGTGAGTCGGTCGTCGCCGACGACGGCCGCGGTCAGTTCGGCCAGCTCGGCGACGTTGTCGGCCGGATCGGCGTCGTAGTTGTCGACCGACCACTCGGGGCTTGCCTGGACGACGAGCAGACTCTCCCCGTCGGGGACGTGGCCGCGCTTGCACTCCTCGCGAGCGATCCAGCCCACGTCGTGGTCGTCGTCGGTGTTGATGAGCGCGTAGTAGGGCCGGTCGAGTTCGAACTCGTAGTGCAGCACGGCCGTCCAGATCGTCCGGTAGGGCACGTCCTTCGCGGCCGCGGCCAGCCGTTCACGCACGGGGTGGTCCCACTGTGCGTCGTCGAGCAGCGCCGCGGTCTGGGGTGCCGGCGGGTTCAGCGCCAGCGCGTCGAAAGGTCCCCACTGCCGGCCGTCGGCGTCCGTCAGCTCCCACTGGTCGGTCTCCGGGAGCCGGCGAACCGCCGCGACCCGCGTCCGGCGGTGGACGGTCGCGTCGGTCTCGGCGAACAGCCGCTTCGCGATCTGGGTGAGGCCGGACTCGTAGCTCCACCGGTGTTCGTCGGTGTCTCGTCCCTCGGAGACCGTTCCGTCCCCGTCGAAGGTGTCGATCGGCTCGGTCACGTCGACCCGTCCCGCCTCGCCCAGCGTCTCGCGGACGAGGTCCGCGACGCGCTCGTCGTCGGACTTCAGGTAGTTCGCGCCGTAGTCGTAGGTCAGTGAGCCGTGCCGCCGGGTCGCGGCCCGCCCGCAGACGCCGCCGGACTTTTCGAGGACCGTCAGATCCGCCGACGGGTGGGCTCCGTCGACCACGTAACTGAGTGCCGCTGCGCCAGCGCCCGCGCCGACCACGCCAACATCGACCATACGGGTAGCAGGGCCACCAGGCAGATAAAACGGCGACCAACACAGTTGGATCGGTCGCGTTCGCGGCGGCATCGCGACGCCCGATCCGGCCGAAACCGGTGGTAGGATCGGCTTATACTGCCGGCTGTCACTTCGTGACGATCTTCGCCACCTCGGGGTGGCGAAATCGTTCACAGATTTACAGCCGGTAGTATTACTCGCGTACGAACAGCCGCTGTACGGCGGTGACGAGCCGGGAGGCGGAGTTAGACTCGCTGTGGCCGTCCGCGCTCGTGTCCCCAGTCACCTGCTCGACTGTGTTGCGAACGTCGCGGACGAACGGGCCGGGATCGTCGGTCGAGAGGTAGTCGAAGCGGGGCTGCCCGAGTAGCGACGCCGCGATCTCGCCGGCACGGACCGGGAACGAGGGGCGTTCGACCAGCGGGTACTCCTCGGTCAGGACGCTGTGGAGGTGCAGCGCTTCGCCCCGGAGGAGGTGCCCCCCGATCCCGACCTCGTAGTCGGGTGGGCCGTCGATGGGGCGATCCGTCGCCTGCGCCCAGGCGAGCAGGGGGAAGTCGACGCCGGCCTGAACCGTGAAGGGCAGCGACGACCAGAACCGGGGGTTGATCTCCATCAGCTTGAACGCCCCCGTACGCGGGTCTCGCAGGAACTCCACCATGGCGACGCCGTGCCAGTCGAGTTCGTCCAGCAGCGCCCGACCGGCCCGCTCCAGGGCCGGGATGTCGACGGACTCGCGGAACGCGCTCGGGCCGCCACAGTACTTCCAGCCGCGACGCTGGCGGTGCTGAAACGTCGCGACGGGGCTGCCGTGGTCGTACTGAGCGAAGAAGCCGTACTCCTCGATCGTCGGGACGTACTCCTGGACCAGGGGCACGTGGCCCATCTCGTCGACGATCGCCTCACTGTCGGGTCCCTCGCCCGGTTCGAGGTACGTGGTCGAACTCCACTGGGTCTCGGGGTCCGCGAAGCGGTCGGCGTACTCGGGCGCGCGGAAGGTGTAGCGTGGCTTGACGATACACTCTGCCTCCCAGTCGGTCCACTCCGAGAGCGTCCGGGTCCGGGGCGTGGCGACGCCGGCCCGGTCGGCGGCCTCGAACAGCGCCACCCGATCTTGCACCTGACGCAGGGTCCCAAGCGTCGGCCACGGCGTCCCGACGTGCTCGCGAAACTGGTCGCGGTTGCGCGCCAGAGCGTACACGTCCGGTTCGCGAAACGGGAGGATCGTCGCCACGTCGTCGCGTCGGGCCAGTTCCAGCAGCGCCGTCTCGTAGCCCGGAAAGTCCACCGCCGGATCGGGGACGGTGACCGATTCCTCGCAGTACGCCGACGCGGCGGCCGGTGGGGTGTCGTGCTCGGAGGCGACGATCGCCGGGATCGATCGACGACCGAGCGACCGGACCGCCGCGGTGCTGCTTGCCGTATCGATTCCGGGGACGACCACGCCCTCCCGACGACCGTCTCGCGTACCTGCCATACGCCACCCGTCGGTGGCCTGTGGTTTTGTTACGGAGTTCCTGTCGGCGCGGGCAGATCTGCGCAGCGAGTGCCGACGATCCCGCCGGAGTAAGAGTGCCGTCTGCGGCGAGTAACCGCCGCCTACGACCACTGTAAGCTCCCCGTACCCGAGCGGTGACCGACTCCGCGTCCGAACGCCGCTCCGACTTCGAAACGGCCGTTCTTACCGGTAGCCGCAACCAACCTGCCGGTAACAGCCGTCTATCGCGATCGTATCCGGCGGCTATCGGTGGGCAAAACAGTCAGAACGCTTAGGTTTGTAATCACTCGCTACTCGTACATGGCTGATGAACAGTCTGACCGTACCGACAGTAAGACGACGCTACTGGACCGCCGCGACGCGCTGAAAGTGCTCGGGGGCACCGCGCTCGTCGGGATGGGCGTCGGGTCCGCGACCGGACAGAGCGAGACCGAGTCGTTCGTCATCGACGCCAGCGAGGCGACGTGGAGCTACGTGATCGAGACGACCGGCGACGTGACACGCGTCCCGACCGACGGCGAGGTCGACGACAGCATCTCCGACGGGACGATCCAAGGCACCGTCTCCTCGGGTCTCGCCGCCTACGAGCTGACGGGCGAGGTGACGGCGCTGACGATGGACGGCCCGTCGACGTTCTCCTTCGGGCCCGACGCGGGGGGCCAGCTCAAGGAGCGCCACGAGATTGCGATCTCCTCGCCGACGGAAGTCGCCTACGAGCTGACGACCACCGGCGAGATCACGAAGCTCACGGACGTGGGCACACTGTCCGCCGAGACCGAGAACGACGTGATCGCCGAGAACGACGACGGCACGTACACCGTCACCGGCTACACGGGCAACGGCTACGGCGACTCCTACGAGTTCCTGGGCAGCGTCGTCGCCTTCTCGCCGAAAGACGCCGACGCGAACGTCACGCTCGACGGGGACTCGATCTCCCCGTACGATCTCGTCGGCGAGGACGAGCCCAGCCAGACGCTGGCGGTCGTCTCACAGACGGAAATTTCCTACGAGTTCACCGTCGACGGCTCCGTCGAGAAGGTCCTCGACGCCGGTCGGAACTCGGCCGAGACGGAGAACGACGTGATCGCCGAGAACGACGACGGCACGTACGGCGTCGCCGGCTACACGGGCAACGGCTACGGCGACTCCTACGAGATCACGGGCGAGGTGAGGGACTTCGCCCCGGTCGATGGCGACTACACGCTGTACCTGGACGGTGACCAGATCGCGCTCTCGGAGCTGACCGGCCAGGAGTCGACGGACGAGTCCACGGAGTCGACCGAGGACGGCTCCGACGACTCGACGGAATCGCCGAGTCCGGTGATCGGCGGCGGCGACGGCTACGCGGACGCCGTCGCGCCGACGCAGGCGACCGTCACCGTCGACTCGGTGTCCGAGCTGGTCGACGCGCTGGGCAGTGCCTCCAGCGGCGACGTGGTCTACGTCGACGGGAGCGCCGAACTCGACCTCGGTTCGCGGGACATCACCGTCCCGGCCGGCGTCACGCTGGCGAGTGATCGGGGCGTCGACGGGGCTGCCGGTGGCCACCTCTACACCACGTCGGTCGTGTGGCCCCTGGTCTACGTCTCCGGGGACGCTCGCGTCACCGGACTGCGCGTCAGCGGCCCGAGCTACTCCTACCGCGAGTACGACGCCGACGCGGTCGACATGGGACTGCGGGTCACTGGCAGCGGCGTCGAGATCGACAACAACGAGATCTGGGGGTTCACCCACGCGGCGGTCCGACCGGCCGGCGACACGCACGTCCACCACAACCACGTCCACCACAATCCGATGGACGGCCTGGGCTACGGGGTCAGCACCACGTCGGGCCAGCCGCTCATCGAGTACAACGAGTTCAACTACAACCGCCACAGCATCGCCAGCGGCGGCGGCAACGGCTACGTCGCCCGCTACAACCACTTCGGGTCCGCGGCCGTCGACCACGTGATGGACATGCACCGGCCCGGCGGCACGACCATCGAGATCCACCACAACACCGTCGAGGCCGTCACGCACGTTCAGGACAGCGGTCGCACGGAGGCCGTCGCGATCCGGGGGACGCCGAGCGACGTGGCCGACATCCACGGCAACTGGTTCTACAACCCCAACGAGCCCAAGTCGACGCCGGAGGGGTGGGACGGCAGCGCGATCACGCAGGTCCACACCAGCAGCTGGCAGAACGTCGAGTTCCGGAACAACCACTACGGCAGCGACGAGCCGGCACCGGACATCGGCTGTCCACGATAGCGAGTCGCTCGCTTCGCGCTGGCGGCTCTCTTTTCGGGGAACGCGGGGGACACCCAGTCGAACCGGTACTCGCCGCTTACCGGCCCGTAAGAACTACCATTACAATGACGCCGGCCGGTCACGCTCCGCCCGTGTCACGAGATTCCCAGCCCCGCCGCTCTCGCCGTGCCTTCCTCGCGCTCACAGCGGCAGCCGTCGGCTCGCTCGCCGGCTGTCCGGGTGGTGGTCCAACGACGGAGACGCCGGTGCCGCCCGACGACGGGACCCGGACGCCGGGGGAGACGACGGAGACGCCGGTCCAGACGACCGAGAGACAGTCCCGGTTCGACGAGGTGATCGACATCACCGAGGTCGGCGGTGCGGCCGACGGCTCGGAACCGATCACCGATCTGCTGGCCGAACACGCGGCCGACGATACGCTGATCGAGTTCCCGGCCGGGACCTACGCGGTCGATCACGTCTCGCTGACCGGGCTCCGCAACGTCGGGCTCCGTGCCGTCGACGGAGCCGACGTGTCGCTCGTTCCGACCGCTCCCGCCAGCGAGCTGGGCACGACGCTCCTGCGACTGGTCGATCTCAAGCGGTTCCTCTTCGAGGGGATCGACCTCGACTTCCGAGCCGAGGGGTACGGCGGCATGATGTACGTACTGGGAACCGACGACTTCGCCGTCCGCGATGTCACGGTCAGGGGCCAGTACCCGCCCGACGTGTCCGGGTTCCGGTTCGAGGCGGTCACGCCAGACAGCACCGCGCTCGTCGAGAACGTCCACCTCTCCGGTGGCTCGACCGACGACTCAGACTCCGTCGGGATCTACGTCGGCCACAACCACGCCGGGACCCTGACCGTCCGGGACTGCGTGGTGGAGAACTTCCCGAACAACGGCATCTACGCGTCGTCGCCGGGCCGCCAGGACGGCCTCTCGGGCTCGAACGGACCCGTCCACGTCCGGGGCGGGCGCTACCGGAACAACAACATCGCCAACGTCAGGCTCGGCTCGACCGGCTCGTCGGTCAAGCGCGCGACCGTCGTCGTCGACGAGGTGCCGCCGCGGCACACCAACGGACTCGATCCCCGCGGGATCAGGATGCGAGCCCGTGAAGGACAGGTCGTCGAGGACTGCGAGGTCCGAATCGAGGGGCAGGTCCCGACGAGCTCCGGCGGGATCGTGCTCCACTCGGAGGCGGGCCAGGCGACGATCAGAGACTCGACGGTGACCGTCGACACCGACGGCGTCCCGGCGATCAACGCCCTCCGTCCCGCCGACAGCCAGCGAGGGCCGGTCGTCGAGAACGTCACCATCAGCGGCCGCGCGGCGACCGAACACGCGATCGACATCACCAGGCGAAACGGCACCCGCATCCGGGGCTCGCGGATCGAACAGACGGGGCCACGCCGCTCCGGGATCCGGTTCGAACAGTCGCGTGACTGTCTCATCGCCGACACGAACTTCGACGTGACGGGCGATCCGATCACCGCGATCGACTCCGAAGTCGTGCGACAGAACGTCTCGCTCGAACCGCCGGAAAAGCGATTCGAGTAGCGCGGCCCGGCGGCACTTCTCCGAGGCCGACACGACCGAGAGCGGTGGCTGTCGTCGCGATCTTCGATCGCCGAAAAGAGAGTAGCCGCGTTACCCGATCCGGACGCGCAGCCAGCGAACTGCGTTCTCTCGGGACGGTTCTGCCGGTGGCTCCCCCTCGTAGAGGAGGTAGGTCAGTTCGAGCGGGCGGTCGCCGCGTTCGAGATCGAGTTCGTACGTCGCCGTCCCGGTCCCGCCGTCGCCGAGCGTGAGCGACGTGCGACCGAGGGTCCGCTCCTCGACGAGGCCGCGGTCGGTGGCGATGCCGGTCCGGGCGACGACGGTGTAGTTCGCGCCGGGACGTGCCGGGCTCTCGACGACCAGCTCGTGGACCGACTCGTTGCCGATCGTCTCGCCGGTCGCCATCACCTGCTCGCCGTCGGGCCCCTCGGTAGTGAGGTAGAACTCCGTGACCCCCTGACCGCTGTCGTCCGTCGCGACGACGCCCCCGGCACCGACGGCGGCGACGCTCAACAGGACGGCGACGATCAGGAACACCTGCGTCTTCGGCCGTTCGGTCGTCCCCGCCAGCGCTCGGCGCAGCGGGGTCGTCACCTCGAACCGCTCTCCGGCCGGCAACCGCTCGCGTCGAACGAGCGCGATCACGCCCGCGGCGATCGTCACCGCGGCGACGGTGTCCAGGACGGGGACGAGCGTCAGCGACCAGACGGCGTCGACGGCGACCCCGACCAGCGGGACGACGAACAGGCTCAGTCCGACCGCGAGCGCGCCGCGCTCGATCGCCGTCGGGCTGTCCACGGCCGTCCCGTTCTCTCGACGGGCCGCGGGATAGAGGGCCGCGACGACGGCGTACCCCGGCACGAACAGCAAGAGCGGGACCGCGATGACGGCCCTCGCGGCGACTGGGAGCCCGAGCGAGAGCGAGAACAGGATCGCCCCCACGAGGGCCAGCAAGACGACCGCTGCGACGTCGATCGACGACGCCAGTCGCGGCAGCGCGACCGGCGACGACTGGACAGTTCTGTCTGACATTGGGCTGGATTCCGAATCTCCGCGCATAGTTATGCTCCGTCTATCCCGTCGATCCCGGTACAGACGGTGACGTTGCCGTTCGCGTAGAGGCGGTGCATGTCCTCGCGACACACCTCAGAGGGGGCGAGCCGCCGTGTCTGTGACCCGTTGCCGACGAGGACCACCGGTGCGCCGGTCGACTGGTACTGTCGGTAGACGACGGTGTCGTGGACGATTTCGCCGTCCTCGACGGCCAGCATGTTGGCCGGCGTCGCGCCGCTGCGCTCGAACACCGTCCGATAGGGGTGGTCGGTGTAGATCGGATCGGCCACTTCGGGCCGCGTCGCGCCGACCGTCTCGACGGCCGACAGTTCCGTCTCGTCGTAGGCGTAGGTCGGGAACTCCTGGTCGAAGACCGGGCTGTCCGGGGTCCCCTTGTGGTTGATCGCCATCGCACCGGGGACCACCAGCGCGAACACGAGCAGGCCGGTCATCGCCATCCGTGGCGAGAGCCGACGCACCGCGAACCGGCAGCCAAGCGCCGCGAGCAGCGCCATCGGGACGTACATGAACGCGTACCAGCGGCCGGGCAGGAAGGTCGTGAAGCCAAACAGCGGGAGCCCGAACGTAAACGTCGCCAGTACCACCGCGGCCGCGGCGTAGGTCACCGTCGCCGGGGTGGCGTTGCGTCGGCGGAAGACGGCGACGGTCCCGACCACGACCGCGAAAAACAGCGCGAAGAAGCCGAGCGCGTCCGCGAAGGCGACGTCGATCGGGACGCCCGCAGCGCTGCTGGCACCGCCCGCGCCGCTGGGGTCCGGACCGGCGAGGTTGAGGAAGCCGACGGAGGTCGCGATCGCCCGGTCGACGGTGTCGAGCAGCTCCAGGGCGAACACGCTGTCTCGGTACGGCGTGATCGACCAGAGCGCGGCCACGAAGGCGGTGACGAGCGCGAAGACGGGCCACAGCGATCCCGCGCGGTCGAAGTCGCCGGGTAGCACCGATCCGAGCGACCCCACCACGGCACCGACGCCCAGCACCACCAGCAGGATGAACGCCGAGATCTGGTGGGTCAGCGCGGTCGCGATCCCGAAAGCCACGACGATCGCGTACGTGGCGCGTCTGGTGTCGCCAGCGAGGAGCCGCGTCGTCCCGGCCAGCGCTCCGAGGAAGAAGACCAGCCCCATGCTGGTCGGGATGATGTGGACGCCCCACCGGATCACGTGATCGGCCATCACGAACAGGCCCGCCGCCAGCAGCGCCCAGCGGCGGTCGAACAGCAGCGTCCCGATCGCGTACAACAGCAGCGTCGACAGCGGGAGCGCGAGCCCCATCGAGACGTACGTGGCCGCCCGCAGGCCGACACCGATGGCGTCGGCAGCGATCACCACCAGGACGTGAAAGAGCGGCGCGGTCCGGTACTTCACGTCGGCGATCGCCGACAGCGAGTCCGTCGTCTGGATGGCCGCCGCGTAGTCCGTGAGGTGCGTCCAGCTGTCGACGCCGATCAGTCCGGGCGTCGAGAGCAACGCCGTGAACCTGACGACGAGCGCCAGCGCGAGCAACTGGCCCAACACGAGCCCGGGACCGAGCGCGTCGTCGTCGAGGAACAGGATCTGTGCGAGGATCGCGGTCCCGACGAGCCCGCTTGCGAGGAGGAACGTCGTCGTCCGACCGCCGGCAGTCGCGCCAAACAGCGCGAGTCCGCCGATTCCAAGCGCCGTGAGGCCCGCGACGACACGCCCGTCGACGCCGACGCGTCGACGCTCGATCGCGCGCTCGTACTCGCCAGCACGGACGCGTCCGACGAGATACACCAGGCTTCCGAGGCCGAGCACCGGCGGGAGGACCTGAATGAACAGCTGTCCGGAGAGGAATCGAAGCGGGAAGAGGATGACCGCGATCGCGAGGCCGGCCAGCCCCACGAGGAGATCCGGCTCCGCCGGGAGTCGATCGCGGGGCGTCGCGCTAGCCATCGACGGTCACCCCCTGTGCGCCGGCTCGTCGATACACCGACGCGATGTTGCGGGCCATCTCCGGCAATCCCAGTGCTGTGACCTGCTCGCGGCCCTCCGAGACCGGTGCGGCCCGGAGCGTCGCGACGAGTCGCTCGACGAGTTCGTCGTCGTCGGCACAGACCCCCGAGTAGTCGAGGGCCTCGACGTAGTTGGCCACGTCACCCACGTCGGTCGAGACGACGGGGCAGTCACAGGCCAGTGCTTCTTTCACCGTGTTCGGTGATCCCTCGCGTCGAGAGGTCAGGAGCAGCACGTCTGTCGCGTTCATGTATCGTGGTATCTCTCCGTGGTCGACGCCGCTCACCGTTCGGAGCGCGACGTGTCCATCGAGGCGAGACGCCGCCTCGTCGACGACTGCGCGGGCCCGTGGGAAGTCCTTGATCGGGCGCTCGGGGTCGTAGGGAAACAGGACGATCCGGGCGTTCTGATCCCAGCCGAGTTCGTCGCGGGCGCTCGCCTGTGCGGTGGGGCTGAACCGTTCCATGTCGACGCCGTGGGGAATGACGTGGGCGTCTCGGTCGAGTTCGGTCGCCATCCCGTCGGACATGACGATCACTTCGTCACACCGGTTGGCACACCACGTCGACAGCCGTCCGTAGGCCCCCAGCAGGTCCGACCCCCACAGCGAGAGGACGACCGGGCGACGCTGCTGGGCGAGAGCGGCCGGCGCTGTCAGCCCGTAGTTAGCGTGGACGACGTCGTACTCCGACAGCGACTTGCGCAGCGTCGCCCCGTAGAAGCGCGCGTAGTGGCGCAACTGCCGGGTTCCGTCCTCGCTGTTGGGGACTGCCACCGTATCACAGTTCAGCCCGAGATCTTCGAGGGCGTCGACCTGTTGTCTGTAGAACGACGCGTCTTCGTTGGTCACCAGCATGAGCACGTCACCCATCTGCGATCACCTCGACGACCCGCTCGGCCGCGTCGCCGTCGCCGTAGGGGTGGCCCCTGTCGGTGGCGTCGACCGGCGTCGCCAGCGCGTCGTGGATCGCCGTCGTCCGTGCGCCGACGAGCCTGTTCCAGCCCTCGGCGACCGTCTCGTCCCACTCGGTCTCCTCGCGCAACGTCACGCAGGGCGTTTCGAGGAAGAACGCCTCCTTCTGGACGCCCCCGGAGTCGGTGACCACTCGGTCGGCGGCGTCGAGCAGGCGGACGAAATCGAGGTAGCCGACCGGGTCGATACAGTGGAGTTCGGACTGGACCGCCTCGAACAACTCCTGGTCTCGGAGCGCGGCCGCCGTGCGGGGGTGGACCGGAAAGACGACCGGCGCGGGGTGGGTCACCAGCGCCTCCACGATGGCGGCGAGGCGGTCGGGATCGTCCGTGTTGCGGGGTCGGTGTACCGTTGCGAGGACGAACGACTCGTCGAGCCCGAGCCGATCGAGGACGGTCGACTCGTCGCGTGCGATCCGCTCGGCCCAGCGGAGCGCGTCGTACATCACGTCGCCGGTCTCGTGGACCCGATCACCCAGCCCCTCCTGTTCGAGCGTCTCGGTCGCGGCCCGGCAGGGCGTACAGAGCACGTCGGCGACGTGATCCGTGACGATGCGGTTTGTCTCTTCGGGCATCGATCGCGTCCCGCTTCGCAGTCCGGCCTCGACGTGGGCGACCGTCACGTCGCGGTTGGCCCCGACGAGCGCTCCGGCGACCGTCGAGTTCGTGTCGCCGTACAGCAAGAGCGCATCGGGCGATTCCTGGGCGACGATCGGATCCAGCCGTTCCATGATCTGTGCGGTCTGAATCGCGTGGGTGTGTGAGCCGACCCCGAGGTTGTAGTCGGGTTCGTCCAGATCCAGGTCGTCGAAAAACACCGCCGACAGCTCCTCGTCGTAGTGCTGGCCGGTGTGGACGAGCACCTCCTCGTGGTCGGGCGCGAGCGCCCGCGAGACGGGAAACGACTTGACGAACTGCGGGCGCGCGCCGACGACGGTGAGGACCTTCATGTTCCCACCGCCACGAGCACGTCCCGGACGAACGAGGCCACGTCGATGGTCTCTGCGACGAACTCGCCGCGGCGGCGGCCCCAGTCGCCGTCGTCGTCCGCGAGCAGCGTCTCGATTCGGTCGTGGGCTTCCGACTCGTCGTCGGTCGAGAACACGAGTCCGTAGTCTGCGAGCCGTCGGAAGTTCGCCATGTCGTCGCCGCCCGCAAAGGAGTTACAGCGCACGGCCGGCGTCCCGAGCAACGCGGCCTCCGTCGCCATCGTCTGGGAGTCGCCGACGTACAGCCGGGCGAACGCCAGCAGGTGGTGGAGGTCGGCCGGCGCGACCGGGAGTCGGTACTGGTCGAACGGCGCGTCGAGTGGCTCCTCGGACGTGATGTACACCTCGCCGGCCTCGGCGAGTGTCTCGACGATCGCCTCCTTGCCGGCCCGCGAGAGGCCCCCCTCGCCCACGTCGTGCTGTGCGCCCCAGGAGACGAACCGGACCAGCGAGTAGTCGGCCGACGGGTCCACCCCGGCCGCCCTGACTACCTCCCGGTCGGGCTCGAACCGGTCGGGATGGAGGTAGGCCAGTTCGTGGAGTCCCTCGTAGCGCACGTGGCGCGCGTCGATCTCCCCGTCGTACCACGCGGGCGTACACACCACGTCGGCGAAGGGGAAGGCGAGACGATTGGTCAGCGCCGCCGGCTCGCTGTCGGTCAGGACGACGCTCTTGGCTCCCAGGGCGGTCGCGACGTGGGCCGCCGCGACCCCGCCGATCGCGGTGACCACGTCGGGCTGGAAACGGCGCGCCGCCGCCAGCAAGCGCAGTTCGTACAGCGCCTGCACGCCGATCCGCTCCAGCGTCGACTGGCCCGAAGCGGCGAGCACGCTGTGCTCGATGTCGAAGGCGGTCAGCAGTTCCGTGGCCACGTCTTTCTCGCGCGTACAGACGCGCACCTCGTGCCCGTCGGCGGTCAGCTCTTCGATGACGGGGCGATAGAAGTGGACGTGAGCGGGATGCTGAATCGTAATCAGGATCCGAAGCTGCTCGGTCTGTTCTGCTGGTGGCGTCCCCACCCCGTTCTGGTCGGGCGGGACGGTAGCGTTCTGTGGCGTGTCTGTGGCTGTCGCGGCCGAGGCGTGTCTCCGACGCATCACTCGGTGGTGACCGGGTGAGTGTTTTGTTATGGCCGACCTACGCCCTCGGCACACAGCACCCGAATCCCACAGCGTTCGCGGGGGCCTCGCCAGCTCTCCGGCGTCGCCCTGGTCGCCGCTCCGACTCGATACGGGAGCGGGCGCGATGTGGAACTGGAGACTGCCGTCGTCGGTCCGTCGTGACTCGCCGTCGACGAGCGCGGAAAATGGAAGCGGGGAAAGGGG
>Ga0207754_100282_pt1 | contig 22432 bp, 23 predicted proteins | sample A23E1SouthBayCA_FD_187728 | JGI IMG/M metagenome (GOLD analysis project Ga0207754, IMG submission 187728) | Aerobic enrichment media microbial communities from Eden Landing Ponds, California, USA - A23 E1 (SPAdes) | ecosystem: Environmental > Aquatic > Marine > Unclassified | place: Emeryville... | reverse complement strand
GGGCTCGTCTTTATGTTGTGAGCGAGAATTCCGGGCGTCGAAACCTTCGAATGCCCAACGACGACGAGCTGTTCGCCGTAGTGACAGAGCACAACGGCGGCAATCACGTACGCGTGCAGTGCGAAGACGGCAAGGAGCGCATGGGGCGGATCCCCGGCCGCATGAAGTTCCGAACGTGGATCGAGACGGACGACGTGGTCCTCGTGGAACCGTGGGACTGGCAGGACGAGAAGGCCAACATCGAGTGGCGCTACACCAGCCAGGACGCCGACCAGCTGCGCGACGAAGGCCACATTCAGTAACGCTTCTCTCGCAGATTCGCCGGACGCGCCCACACCGAGGAGCGTGCGGACTGTCGAGTGAGTGTGTGATGCAAACTCACTGATCGGACGAACTCGGTTCGTCCTCACTCTCCGACAGCGGCCAGTATAACCTGAAGAATAAGAAACCCCCGACTAGAAGGTAGCCAGCGGCACCGAACTCAACTGCCGACAACTGCCAGTGGACCAGCCACAGGGTTGCCCCAGACCCACCACCAACGATGATGCTGTCGGCGACGGGCCGGGCAGAGAAGGGGAGCCGTTTCACGGGAGAGATGTCCGGAATGCCGTCCCGCAGAACGTCGTATCCAGCCAGTTTCACTGCCCAGAGTCCGCCGATCAAGAACGCACTCACAGCTTCGATCACAGGGGCGGCTCACAGCGGTCGGACGTATATCTGTATGTCCTCATTGAGGAACAAAGGCCGACGCCGGCACCGAGACTACCCCGAGCCGGTCTGTGCGCCCCACAGCTCCGCGTAGCGCCCGCCCTGCTTGCGGAGCGTGTCGTGGTCGCCGCGTTCGACGACCGCGCCGTCTTCCAGCACCAGGATCGTGTCGGCACCGATCACCGTCGAGAGGCGGTGGGCGACGACGAAGGTGGTTCGGTCTTCGGTCAGCGCGTCGAGGCTCTCCTGGATGCGCTGTTCGGTGTCGGTGTCCACGTCGCTGGTGGCCTCGTCGAGGATGAGGATCTCGGGGTCTTGTAGGACGACGCGGGCGATGGCGATACGCTGGCGCTGGCCGCCCGAGAGCTTCACGCCGCGTTCGCCCACGCGAGTGTCGTAGCCGTCGGGGAGGCGCTGGACGAACTCGTGGGCCTCGGCGGCTTTGGCGGCCTCGCGGACCGCCTCGTCGGGCTCGTCGAAGCGGCCGTAGCGGATGTTCTCGCCGATGGTGCCGTCGAAGAGGAACGCGTCCTGCGAGACGTAGCCGACGTGCTGGCGCAGGCTCGCGAGTTCGAGGTCCCTGATGTCCGTGCCGTCGACCGCGACGCGACCCTCGTCGACGTCGTACAGCCGCAAGAGCAGCCGACAGAGCGTCGACTTGCCAGCGCCGGTCGAGCCGACGAAGGCGACGGTCTCGCCGGGGTCGGCCTCGAAGGAGACGTTTCGGATGACGTAGTCGTCCCCCTCGTCACCGTCGAGGGCGGCGAACCCGCCGTCGGCCTCGGTCTCGTCCTCGGGGACGGCGGGGCCGTGGTCGTCGGTCAGCAACTCCGGATAGGAGAAGCACACGTCCTCGTAGGTGACCCGACCCTCGGGGTCGCCGAGACGCGTTGCGTCCTCGCGGTCGGTGATCCGCACCGGGATGTCGGCCAGGCCGAACACGCGGGCCGCAGAGACCTTCGCGTTCTGGATCTGGTCGACGATGTTCGAGACCTCCGCCAGCGGCGCGACGAACCGCTGGGTCATGAACACGAAGGTGACGAAGACCCCGACGCTCAACTCGCCGGTGAGCGGCCCCGGCGCGTCGAAGATGATCCAGTAGCCGCCGACGAGGAAGGTCGCGGCGAAGGAGAAGCCGGCGAGCAGTTCCATCCCCGGCCGGTAGAAGTACGAGAGCTTCAGCACCGACATGGTCGTCTCGAAGACGCCGTGTGAGGCGTCACGCACGCGGTCGACCTCGTAGTCCTCGCTGCCGGTCACCTTCGCGAGGATGACGCCAGTGATCCCGTTCTCGATGCGGGTGTTGAAGTCGGCCATTGCGGACTGGCGTGCCTCGTAGCGGGGTTCGATCACCCGCATGAACCAGACCGTGAAGCCGCCGATCAGCGGGATCGCCACGAGGGTCACCAGCGCGAGTTGCCAGTTGAGCGCGAAGAGGATCGCGGCGATGCCCAGCACCATCACGATCAGGCGCACCCCGTTCATCAGGGCGTTGTCGAGGAACAGTTCGAGGTTCTGGGAGTCGTTGCTCAGAATCGACATCACCTCGCCGGTCTGCTTGTCGTCGAAGAAGGCGGCGTCCAGCCGGAGCATCTTCTCGAAGCTGTCCGATCGCACGGCGTGCATCACGCCGTGGGCGAAGAAGTTCGCCGAGACGCCGTAGATCCAGGTGAAAAGGGCCGTCGCGAGGAAGGAGCCGGCGATCAGCGCCACCGAGAGCCAGAACTGTGCGACCTCTCCGGGGGGAATCCAGGCCTGGGGCAGGAACAACAGCGAGTACTCGCTGGTCTCCTCGCGGAACAGCGCGTCGATGGCGGTCCCGAGGACGACCGGCGGCAACAGCGAGGCCATCTGAGCCAGCAGGTTCGCGACCAGCCCGAGCACGAGCCAGCGCGTCCGCGACGTGCCGTAGTCTGCGAACAACCGCATCAGCGGCCGGTCGATCCGCGTCCGGTAGCGATCGAACGGCGTCTGCTCGTCGGTAGACATGTTCGACTGACTATCCAGTCAGGGAGTAAAATGGCGTCGGAACGGTGCCGTTGCCCCGGAGAGACTGTCCGTCACGAGACCCACTGCTGGCGAGTCGCGTCACGAAGTGAGGCGTCACTCCCGCGCGTCGTCGACGGTCTCGGCCAGCCGTCGGGTCGCCGCCGCGGGGTCGTCCGCGGCGGTGATCGCCGTGATGACCGCGACCCCGTCGGCACCCGCATCGACCACCGGAGCGGCGTTGTCGGGCGTGATGCCGCCGATGCCGACAACCGGGATCGAGACGGCGTCCGCGATGACCGCGATCCGCTCGGGGCCGATGGCGTGCTCGTCGTCGTCGATGTCGTCCTTGCTCCCCGTCGCGTACACCGCGCCGACGCCCAGGTAGTCCGCACCGGCGGCCTCGGCGGCGACGGCGTCCTCGACGAACGAGACCGAGCGCCCGAGCACGGCGTCCTCGCCCAGCAGCTCCCGAGCCACCGAGAGCGGGAGGTCGTCGTCGCCGAGGTGGACGCCGTCGGCGTCGATCGCCCGGGCCAGATCGATCCGGTCGTTGACGATCAGCGGGACGCCGGCCGCGCGGGTCTGTTCGCGAACTCGACGGCCGACCGCGAGGCGCTCGCGCGCGGCGAGGTCTTTCTCTCGGAGCTGGACGACGTCGACGCCGCCGTCGATCGCCGCCGAGACGATCTCGGGGGTCGACCGCCCGGCGGAGTGGCTGGCCTGCGTGACGAGGTAGACGCCGTAGTCCATGTGGGTGGCGTCGACCTCGGGGGAGTCACCACTTTCGTTTGTCCCCGGCGAGAGGCGACGCGGCGGCCGAAGATAAAGAGTCAAACGTGGCAATCGGCTGGGGCTCGATATGGACACGCTGTGGGCACTCGGGGCCAGCGTCGACCTCGGTCTGCTGGGGCGGTTCGCCTACATGCTCGCGCTGGTGGCCGCCGGCTTCGGCGCTCGCCGCCTCGGCGTGCTCACGGACGTTCGCAACGAGCGGCTCGGACAAGTCGCCTTCTACGTCCTGTTGCCCGCGCTCGTCTTCACCTCGACGTACGACAAGCGACTGGGCGAGCTGCTCTCGGTCGCGCTCGTGGTGGGACTGGTCGTCGTCATCGGGACGCTGGTCGCCCTCTCGCTGGTGAGCAACCGCGGTGGCGACGACGACGTTCGCAGCGTGGCCGTGATCCAGTCGTACCACGGCAACTTCGGGTACTTCGGCGTGCCCGTCGTGGCGGCGACGCTGGGCTCGACCGCCGCGGCGACCGCGAGCATCATCCTCGGACTGGGGGCACTGATCCAGATCCCGCTGACGATCCTCGTTCTCGTCCGAATCAACGAGACCGAGGCCGACTTCCTGGGCGAACTCCGGAATCTCGTGACGAACCCGATCTTGCTGACACTCGGCGTCGGCCTCGCCTTCGCGACGCTGCAACTGGACCTGCCGACGGCCGCGGGGACCGGGCTCGACTGGCTGTCGACGCTCGCGCTCCCGGTCGCGCTGCTCGCGGTCGGGGGCTCGCTCGACCCGCGAGGCCACGAGATTCCGCTGACCCGGACCGCCACGGTGGTCGGGCTGAAGGTGCTGGTGATGCCACTGGTCGCGTGGCTCGTGTTCTCCGGGTTCGGAGCCGACGCGCTGACGCGCAACGCCGCGCTCGTCATGTTCGGCTCACCCACCGCCGTCTCCACGTACGTCTACGCCACCGAGCTCGGCGGTGACGCCGCGTTTGCCTCCGTCAACGTCTTCGCGACGACGGTCGCCTCGATCGTCTCGCTGTTCTTCCTGTTGCTGGTGATCGCGTAGCTGCCGGCGGGAGCCAGACGGAAGCACCGCTGACGGATCAGACACCGCGCACCCACCGGCCCGAAGGTATGTATGTCGTGGGCGAGGACCTTCGAACATGGTACTTTCCGGCCTCGTCGGATCGGTGGTAACGTTCCTCGTCAGCCTGCTGATCGGCGGGCTGGGCATCTACGTCGGTGCGAGAGTGATGACCGGCGACGGCGACTTCGAGCAGGCGGTGTGGACGGCGGTGTTTGCCGCACTCGGCGTGGGCGTCGTCTCGCTGCTGGTCGGCTGGATCCCGCTGCTGGGCGGGCTCCTGGCGACGGTGCTCGGCTTCTTCGTCTACCTGGGCATCATCAACTGGCGCTACCCCGGCGGGTGGATCGACGCGGCCGGCATCGCGCTGATCGCGTGGCTCGCGTCGGTCCTCGTGTTGACCCTCGTCAGCCCGTTGCTGCCGGGCGGCGTCGGCGCGCTCGGCGTCGCGGGCGTCTGATCGCGCGACGAGCGGAGCGGCCCGACCCGTTGTCGCGACCCCGACACGTATCACTGCTGGGAAACAGCTAGTGGTATGCGCTCGTTCAAAGTCGCGCAGGTGTGGGGGATTCCGATCAAGATCCACATCTCGTTGCTCGTCGTGTTGCCGCTGTTCGCGTGGCTGCTGGGCAGCGGCCAGCAGATCGAACTGTACGCCGGCCTCATCGAGGGGCTGACGGGTGCGCCACTCGACACCGACGCGCTCACCGTCGACGGCGCGATCCCCTGGATCATCGGCTCGGCCGCCGCCGTCGGCCTGTTCGTCAGCGTCGCCTTGCACGAGCTGGGCCACGCCTGGGCCGCGCTGCGCTACGATCTGGAAGTCGAATCGATCACGCTGTGGATCCTGGGCGGTCTCGCCAGCCTCAGTGCGATCCCCCGCGAGTGGAACAAGGAGTTCTGGATCGCCGTCGCGGGACCGGCCACCAGCATCCTCACGGGAGTTGCCTGTTACGGCGCGCTGTTCGTGATCCCGGCCTCCCAGCCCGTGCTCGTCTTCGTGGTCGGCTGGCTCGCGGTGACCAACGTCGTGCTCGCGGTGTTCAACATGGTCCCGGCGTTCCCGATGGACGGCGGTCGGGTCCTGCGGGCACTGCTGGCCAGGAACCGCAGCTACGCCGGGGCCACCAGGACGGCCGCGACCGTCGGGAAGCTGTTCGCGATCCTCTTCGGAGCGGCGGGCCTGCTCGGCGGGTTCAATCCGATGCTCGTGTTGCTGGCGCTGTTCATCTACGGGGCCGCGAGCAGCGAGTCTCGAACCGTCGCGCTGGGTGATCTACTGGAGGGGCTGACTGTCACCGACATGGCGGCCGCGCCCGACGCCACCATCGAGGCCGACGCCACGGTCTCGGAGCTGGTGACCCGCATGTTCGCCGACCGCCGCACCGAGTTCGCGGTCGTCGAAGACGGGAACGTGGTCGGAGTCATCAGCGGCGACGACTTCCGGGCGGTCGCGCCCGAGGAACGAGAGACGACGACCGTCGCCGACCTGATGGCGACGGACCTGCCGACCTTCGACGGCTCGATGCCGGCCTTCGACGCGCTCGTGGCACTCGATCAGGCTCGGGCCAGCGAGGCGTTCGTCTCGACGCCGGACGGGACCCGCGTCGTCTCGCGGACGGACTTCGCGGCCGCGATGGAGATGCGGAAGGTGCTCGGCCGGGGCGAACCGCTGTAAGGCGTCGGACACTCGACGGCGTCACGGCGCGCGCCAGCGGTCGATCCCGCCACCGACGACCAGTACGAGCCCGACCAGCGAGAACCCGAGGTGGGCCTCGCCGAACCAGAAGGGCGTCGACGGGACGGCCGCGCGCAACACCGTCATTCCCAGCGAGAGGCCGGGCACGTCGCCGCCCGGCGTTTCCGGCGTCGCCGTCGGGGTCTCGCCGCCCGTCTCTCCCGTGGTCTCTTCGCCGGAGTACCGTTGCCCGCCGACGCGCTCGCCCTCGGGCAGCCGTTCGGCCTCGTAGGGGATGCGGGGCGTCTTCGTGCTCCAGACGACGGTGCCGTTCCGGTCGATCTCGAAGATGCGGGTGTTGAGCGTGTCCGTCACCAGCGTGTTCCCGTTGGCCAGACGGTCGGCGTCTCGGGGCCAGTCAAGCTGGATGTCACCCGCTCGCTCCAGGGTCCAGGCGGGCTCCCACTCGCCGCTCTCGGTCCGGTGGAGTTCGACGACGCGGTCGTTGTCGCTGTCGGCGACCAGCACCGCCCCGTCGCCGAGCCACTGGGGGTTGTGCTGGTGGTTCAACACGTCCGGATCGCCACACCGCACGTCGCCCTCGGCGTCGGGAACGAGCTGTTCGCCCCGGACGAGACAGCTGTCGTCGCTGCCGCCGCGGTCGGCGTTGATCACCTCGACGGCACCCGCGCCGCGCTCGACGACGACGAGCTGGTTGGCGTTGCGCACCGAGACGAGATAGTGGCTCTCGTTGATCACGTCCACGTCGTTGATGTGGAGCCAGTCGCGACGGGTCGGGTCCTCGGGTGCGGTGTACAGCTCGCTGGCTCGCCACTCCCAGGTCACCTCGCCGCCACGGACGGCGACGAGGCGCTCGGCGTCCATGTCGGTCATGAGATACTCGCCCGAGGGGAGCCGTTCCACGTCGTGGACCTCGCTGTTGCCCTCGCTACGGACCGGGAAGGCGTGCTCCGAGACGACGCGCGGGCCGCCGTCGGCGTCGGGATCGACGATCCGAAAGCCGGTCTTCGTACAGGGCGTCTCGTAGGGGCCACAGCCGTCCTCGTAGCCAGAGTGCATGAACCCGGCCATCACCGACCCGTTCGGGAGCATGGTCACGTCGAAGTAGCTGTCGGCGCTGTCCTCGCGCCAGGCGGTCGTGTCGCTGTCGACCAGGTAGACGCTCCCGTAGTCGTGCCAGCCGGTGCCACCGCCCTGTGAGCCGACGAGGGTCTGTCGCCCGTCGCCGTCGGTCACGCTCCGGTCGGGCGCGGTCACGGCACCGACGGCGAGTGTGCCGACGATCACCAGCACGCCGAGGCCGACGAGCGCGAGTCCGCGAGCCCTGCGATCCATTGGGTCGGCGTGCGCGGAGCGCGAGCAAAAGCGTTCCGCCACGGATCCGACAACAGTTAGATCCTCCCGGGAGTGGGTGCGGTATGCTACAGACGATACCGGAGCTGTTCGTCCGAGTGGTGGGAACCGATCCGGTGGTCCAGGGACTGGTCGGTGGAATCGTCATCGCCACGATGAACCTCTTCGGAGCGTCGCTGGTGCTGGTGTGGCGCGATCCGTCGGAGCGAGCCTTGGACGGCGCGCTTGGCTTTGCCGCGGGCGTCATGCTGGCGGCGGCGTTCACGAGCCTCATCATCCCCGGCATCGAGCAGTACTCCGGCGGGGACCCGCTCCCCACGCTGGCCGGCGTCGTCCTCGGTGCCCTCTTTCTCGATCAGGCAGACCGGTTCGTGCCCCACGCTCACTACCTCCTGACCGGCAGCCGGCGGAGCGACGCCGCGGACCCCGGTGATCGACTGCCGGGCGTCGACGAGCGACTCGGCGCGGTCGTCCTGTTCGTGCTGGCGATCACGCTGCACAACATGCCAGAGGGGCTGGCCGTCGGCGTGGGCTTTGGCTCGGGCAACGTCGAAGAGGCGATCCCGCTGATGATCGCGATCGGGATCCAGAACGTGCCGGAGGGGCTGGCCGTCTCCGTGGCCGCGATCAACGCCGGGCTGGATCGTCGCGCCTACGCCGTCTTCGCCGGGATCCGGTCGGGCGTGGTCGAGATCCCGCTGGCGGTGCTCGGAGCGGTCGCGGTCAGCGTCGTCGCACCGCTGCTGCCCTACGCGATGGGCTTTGCCGCGGGGGCGATGCTGTTCGTCATCAGCGACGAGATCGTCCCCGAGACGCACACCAGGGGGTACGAACGCGTCGCGACGCTGGGGACGATGGCCGGCGTCGTCGTGATGCTGTACCTCGACATCGCCCTGGGGTAGTCGGACAGACTCGCACCGAGCGCCGACGGCGAGGGCCGCGAGCGTGACGCTCTGCCGTACCGCGGGCGAGCCACGGTGCTTTTGTAGCTGACTGGTGTGGGTCTAGACATGGGATTTGGTAGCTACGACGAGTCCGAACAGAAGGATCAGGACAACGACATCGACGAGGACGAGGCCGTCAACGTCCACAACAACGACCACGACGGCGACGTCAGCTTCGAGTCCGACGCCGACCAGGACGAGCTGATCGGCCGCCTCGACGAGATGCGCGACGAGGAGTAAACACGCCGTTCTCACGCTGTCGACCGTCAGTCTGGAGCGACCGTCGCTATTCCGGGTGGCGACGAGCGTGACACGGCGACAGCCACCAGCCGCTGTCATCCGTCTGAGTGCGAGTTCGACGGAGCCGAAAACCACAATCCATACCACACAGCCCCCGAGAGCTACCGGTATGGAACTCGGCGTTATCGGACTCGGGCGGATGGGACGGATCGTCGTCGACAGGACACTCGCGGCCGGCCACGACGTGGTCGCGTTCGACATCTCCGAGGAGGCCGTCGCCGACGCCGCCGAGGCGGGTGCGACGCCGGCCGACTCGATCCCGGACGTGGTCGACCAGCTCGGCGCGGAGAAACGCATCTGGCTGATGGTCCCGGCGGGCGACCCGATCGACGCCGCGCTGGACGAACTCGACGGACTGGTCGACCCCGACGACGTGATCGTCGACGGCGGCAACTCGAACTTCCACGACACGCTCCGGCGCGCCGAGCGCACCGACGCCGCCTACGTCGACTGTGGCACCTCCGGCGGCCCCGCGAGCGCCGAAGAGGGCTTCTCGCTGATGGTCGGCGGCCCGGAGTGGGCCTACGAGGCACTGGTGCCCGTCTTCGACGCGGTCGCGACCGGACCGGCGGGCCACGACCGCATGGGTCCGACCGGCAGCGGCCACTACGTGAAGATGGTCCACAACGGCGTCGAGTACGCCCTCATGCAGGCCTACGGCGAAGGGTTCGAGCTGCTCGCGGAGGGGCGCTTCGACCTCGATCTCGAATCGGTCGCGCGCACGTGGAACAACGGCGCAGTGATCCGCTCGTGGCTGCTGGAGCTGTGTGAGGAGGCGTTCCGCGAGGAAGGCACCGACCTCGGAGACGTGGCCGACCGCGTCGAGGGCGGCTCGACGGGCACCTGGACCGTCCAGGAGGCCCTCGAACAGGAGGTGCCGACGCCGCTGATCTACCAGGCGCTGGCCGAACGGTTCTCGTCGCGATCGACTGACGGCGACGACCCCGGTCGGTTCGCCCGACGGCTGGCCAACCGGCTCCGCTACGGGTTCGGTCGTCACGACGTGCCCCGCCGCGAGGAGTGACTGTCTCGAAAGTGCGAGTTCTCGGACCGCCGCTCACTCGGGAATCGTCTCGGCACCGAGCGTACTGGACACGCCCTCGTCCCTGTAGACGACCTGAACGTCGTCGCCCGGCTGGGTGTCGACGGTGATCGAGTCCCCGGCGATCACCTCGCCGTCGTCACCGCTGGTGGCACCACCGCCGTCCGCCCAGAAGACACGTTGTCCGTCGACGATGATCGTGATCTCACTCGCCGGAATCGATTCCCCAGCGGCGTGCTGGATCTGCACCTGCCCGGCAGACTGGTCGTAGTCGAACGAGGCCGACGGCGTGGCCTCGGCCGTCTCGGATCCCATCCCGAGGACGAACGAGGCCAGCACCGCCGCGAGGACGACCAGCACCACGAGTGCGACGATCAGGAGGACGACGCCCACGGCAAGGCCGACCGCTATTTTCCCACCGGTTCCGAGTTCGTTCCACGACTCTCGTAATCCCATACGGTTGCTCCCGAGAGTTCCTATTTTAATTTTTCTACACCGCAGGCGAGCGGTGTCACAGACGGGAGCCCCGCCCTCAGCCAAAACAACAGCTAAATAAGCCAGTGCTCCAAAGCTTCGCGCATGGTAGAACCAGTGAGTGTCGCCGCTGGGGCCGTGCTCACCATCGTCGTCGTCGCGGTCCACTACAGCTCGGGCACGGGCTGGGAACCGAACGAGGATATCTCCCAGAACGTGATCGAGAAACGAGCGGCGACGGTGCCGGAGACGGAGTTCCCCGAGCCGTACAACCGCTCGATCGGCGGTGGCGGCAGCGCGGCGGCGATCCCGGCGGGCGAAGAGGGCGCAGAGCTCGAAGAGGGCCAAGAGGAGGCAGACGACGGATTCGACCCCGACGAGATCGCCGACGACGAGGTCGAGTACTACGAGATCGAGTTCGCCAAGGAAGGCGAGACGATCGAGGTCGCGAACAACGAGACCATCCTCGATGCCGGCGAAGACGAAGGCTGGGACATGCCCTACGCCTGCCGACAGGGCCAGTGTGTCTCCTGTGCCGGCCAGATCACCGACGGTGCCGCCAGCGACTACATCCGCCACAGCCAAAACGAGTCGCTGTTCGACGACGACATGGAAGAGGGCTACTGCCTGACCTGCGTCGCCTACCCGACCGACGAGTTCACCATCGAGACCGGCGAGCAGCCCTGACCGAGCCGGAGCTGTTCTCCGCGACCGATCGATTCAAACCGATTCGAGAGCAACGGTTTTGCGAGGGCGGCTAGTTCAGTGGACAGAACGCCTGGTTCCGGACCAGATGGTCGGGGGTTCGAATCCCCCGCCGCCCGCTATTCTGTGAGGAGTGGACACGACGAACGAATAGCAGATCGAAGGGGGTTCGGACCCTACCAGTCGCGCGCAACGAAGTGAGCACGTCTGGCTCCGGTTCGAATCCCCCGCCGCCCGTACAGCGAACGCAGTGAGCGAACCGGCAGCGCGGGAGTCGAAGCACGGAACGAACGAGCGAACGCGAGTGAGTTCAGGCGGTTCGAATCCCCCGCCGCCCGCTATTCTGTGAGGAGTGGACACGACGAACGAATAGCTGACAGAAGGGAGTTCGTCCCCCGCGGCACAGCACCAGAGAGGGTTCCAGCGTGTCACTCGCCGCTGGCCAAGCCGGCCAGCGCCGAGCCGATCGTCTCCAGCGTCCCGGCCCGGTCGTAGATCCCGTGGCGCTGTGCGAGCCAGGCGGGATCGTTGTAGGTGACGGTGACGCTTCCCTCGACCGCCGTGACCAGGAGCTTCTGTGGGAGATCGATCGCCACGCTCCGGGCAGACTGCATCAGCGGTGTCCCGAGCTGCGGGTTCCCGAACACCAGCAGCGTCGTCGGCGGGAGCTCCAGGCCGGCCGAGGCAGCGTTTGCGGCGTGATCGACGGTGGCGACGAGCGTCAGGTTCTCGTTGTCCTCGATCGCCGACGAGATGCGATCGACGGTCGCATCGAAGTCGTCGTCGCTGGTCACGGTGACGAGCCCGTCGGCGGCTCGGCGACCGTTCGGCCGCTCGTCTCTGTGGGTCGCGCGGCCCTGCTGTCCCGTCACAGTGCCCGCGAGCGTGAGCCCCGTCCCGGCGAGCGCGAGACGGAGGAACTGTCGTCGGTCGTGGTCGGACATCACGCTTCCGAGTTCGAAGCCGACGAGTAAGTTATACGCCCAGTACGAGGCGAAACGGACGCTTTCCGGCACCGCGAGGTGAGAAAGCCGGTCTTTCTGCGCGACGGAGCGGACCCCGTAATTCAAACCGATGCCGAACGCAGAGACGGACATGACCGAGTGGATCGGCGAGACGTTCACGAGCGACGCGGGCTGGACACACCTCACCGAACTGGTCGATACGGGCACCCGGATGGCCGGCAGCGAGGGGGAACGGGCGGCCGCCGAGGCGACGCGGGACGCCCTCGCGGCGTACGCCCGCGACGCCGGGCTGTCCGCGTTCGACATCCAGGGCTGGGAGCGCGAGACGAGTGCGATCACGGCCGGCGACGAGACCGTCGCCAGCGACGACCGAGCGGTGATCGCGCTCCCGCGCTCGCCGGCCGGTGCGGTGACCGGTCGCCTGGTCGACGCCGGCCACGGCCTGCCCGAGGCGTTCGACGAGGTAGACTGCGAGGACGCGGTGGTGATCGCGCGCTCGGACGTGCCCGACTGGTACGACCGCTACATCCACCGCCGAGAGAAGTACTACCACGCCGTCGAGGCGGGTGCGGCGGCGTTCGTCTACGTCAACCACGTCGAGGGGATGCTGCCGCCGACTGGCAGCGTCGGCACGCCCGAGGAACCGCTCGGCGAGATCCCCGCCGTCGGCGTCGCCAGCGAGACCGGCGCACGGCTGGCCCGCCGCCACGAGGGCGACGAGGTGACCGTGACCGTCGACTGTGAGACACGGCCCGCGACGAGCCAGAACGTCCACGCCGAACTCGGGCCCGACACCGACGAGGCGGTGCTCGTGACCAGCCACGTCGACGCCCACGACATCGCGGAGGGAGCGATGGACAACGGCGCGGGGACGGCGACGCTCGTCGAGGTCGCGAAGGCACTCGCCGCTCGCGAGGACGAGCTGGACACGCGCGTGGAGTTCGTCGCCTTCGGTGCCGAAGAGGTCGGGCTCGTGGGATCGAGCCACCTGGCCGACCGGCGGGAGTTCGAGACCGTCGCGGCGGTCCTGAACCTCGACGGCGTCGTCCGCGGCCGGACGCTCCAGTGTTTCACGCACGGCTTCGACGGCCTGAGCGAAGCCACCGACGCCGTCGCCGACCGGCTGGAACACCCGATAACGACCACCCCGACGATGAGCCCCCACAGCGACCACTGGCCGTTCGTCCAGTGGGGCGTCCCCGGCATCCACGTCATGAGCGAGACCGACGGCGAGGGCCGTGGCTGGGGCCACACGCACGCGGACACGCTGGACAAACTCGAACCACGGACGCTACGCGAGCAGGCAGTCCTCCTGACTGAACTGGCGGTCGAGCTGGCCGACGACGAACGGGCGGTCGACCCCAGACCGCCCGCAGCCATCGCCGAAGCGCTCGAAGAGCAGGACCTCGCGGAGGGGATGCGGATCGTCGGCGACTGGCCCTACGACGACTGACAGCGCCGGCTCCGCACCGATCGACTGCGGCGGGGCGGCGATCGGGGAGAACACGTCACAGAGCGCCGTCGTCAATACTGAAGCCGGAGGACCCCTCACCACACGTTTATATCCGATATAGAAAATAATCGTAATATAATGAACGAGCACACGCAAAAGACGGTGGCATTCCTCATACTCGGTGGATCGGTGTCGTTCTTCCGGATCGTTCCCGCGGTCGAATCCGCTCCGAACGTCCCGGAGATCGCATGGGTCCCGGAGATGACTCTCGGTCTACTGTGGGCAGCGACAGGTGTTGTCGGTGCATTTGGTGAGCTGACCCGCTCGGGCGTTGAGCATCGTGATGGCACTAAGCTCCCGAGGTACGTCTGGGGCTGGGTCAGCCTGCTCGTCGCGATATTTACCGTCGCTCTCGCCTTTAGCTATCTCACGGACGATTTCCTGCGGTTCGGAGTTGAATTAGTGGCACCGATCGGTGTCGCGATGACGTACTTCACCCACCAATATCGTTGACGGCCGAGGGCTAGCGAACTCCCGCCTACCCCTCTGCTTCGGTCGGTGCAGCGTGCTCGCACAGAATGTCTCAGCAATCTCTTTCAGTCGTCGTCCCCGACCTCGGCGTCGACCTGCGAGCGGCGTTCGGTCGCGTGCCGGACGAACTCTTCAGGCAGTTCGTCGATCGACACCGGAAGATACAGTAGCTACATTATACATCTAAATCTAACCACTATTTGTACATCCAATATATTCTATCTCTAAAATATAATAGACGAATAATTTATGTGACTCGATGATAGAATTTGACCATGCAGACACCGGACGGCAACTCTTTACGATCACGTCTCTGGCCAGGAACACCTGTAATACGATGAACGACCGCACCAGCAAGGCGGTGGCGTTCCTCGCCGTTGGCGGCACCATGTCGTTTATGCAGGTCCTTCCCGTGCTCGGATCTGTTGCGGACGCACCGGCGGTCACGTGGCTGCCGGAGTTGACCATCGGTCTGGTGTGGGGAGTGTGCGGTGTCGTCGCCGCCCTGACTGCACTGACCGGTGCAGGGATCGACCGTCGTGACGACGGTTCGTTACCGTGGTACGCCTGGGGTTTCGCCGGCCTGCTGGTCGCGACGCTCGTCCTCGGCCTCGCGTTCGGCTATCTGACGAGGGATTGGGCGCGATTTAGGACCGAGGTGGTTGGGCCGATCGTTGGCCTCGTCGTGATTGCGTACTTCGCTCTCCGATCTCGTTGATCGATAGAAGCGGCGAATTGCCGGCCACTCTCTCTATCTCGGTCGGGACAGGTCGACCGCCGCGACGGCGAAGCCACCTCGGCAAGTGTTTTCTAGCAGGGTATCTCTCTCGACCGAACTGTTACGAACATCTCGCCCGGTGAGTGATGTCAGCCCTCGCCGGCTCTGGTTTCGACGCCCGACAAGCGGCGTCAGGTGCGCCGGCGAGATCCGTCAATCGTCGTCCTCCTCGGCTTTGGCTTCGACGCTCGATAAACGAGCGTCGGGTGCGCCGAAGAGATCAGTCGTCGTCCCCGACCTCGGCGTCGACCTGCGAGCGGCGTTCGGTCGCGCGCCGGACGAACTCCTCGGGGAGTTCGTCGATCTCGCCGGCCTGGACGGCCCAGAGGTTGGCGTACAGGCCGTCCTCGCCCAGTAGGTCGTCGTGGGTGCCTCGTTCGACGACCTGGCCGTCTTCGAGCACGACGATCTGGTCGGCGTCTTTGACCGTCGAGAGGCGGTGGGCGATGGTGAAGGTGGTTCGGTCGGCGGTGAGTCGGTCCAGCGAGCGCTGGATCAGCATCTCCGTCTCCGTGTCCACGTCGCTGGTGGCCTCGTCGAGGACGAGAATCTCGGGGTCTTTGAGGATCGCGCGGGCGATGGCGACGCGCTGGCGCTGGCCGCCCGAGAGCTTCACGCCGCGCTCGCCGACCATCGTCTCGTAGCCGTCGGGGAGGTTCTGGATGTAGCCGTGGGCCTCGGCGGCCTTGGCCGCCTCGCGGATCTCCTCGTCGGTGGCGTCGAAGCTCCCGTAGGCGATGTTGTCGCGGACGGTGCCGTGAAAGAGGAACGTCTCCTGGCTGACGTAGCCGATCGCGTCCCGCAGGCTCGGGATGGTCACGTCGCGCACGTCCTGGCCGTCGATCCTGACCGCGCCGTCGTCCACGTCGTACATCCGCATCAGGAGTTTCATCACGGTCGACTTGCCCGCGCCAGTCGGCCCGACGAGTGCGAGCGTGTCGCCGCCGTCGACGGTGAAAGACACGTCGTCGAGGATCATCTCCTCGTCACTGGGATCGCTCCCCTCCCCGTACCCGAACGTGACGCCGTCGTACTCGACTTCCCCGTCGGTGACCGCCAGTTCCTCGGCGTCGTCGGTCTCTTCGATGAGGCTGGGCGTATCCATCAGGCCGAAGATGCGCTCGGCGGAGGCGTAGGCCCGCTGGTACATGTTGATGATCTGCCCGAACTGCGCCATCGGCCAGATGAACCGCTGTGAGAGGAGGATGAAGACGACGAACTCACCTTCGGACAGCGTCCCGGTGAAGATCCACGGTCCTTCACCGCCGTACACCCAGAGCCCGCCGACGAGGAAGGTGACGACGAAGCCCACACCCGCGAGCACGCGCAGGCCCGGGAAGAACTTGATCCGGGTCTTGATCGCGCCCCAGTTGGCGTCGAAGTAGTCACGGGAGGTGTCCTCGACACGGTCGGACTCGTAGCTCTCGGTGCTGTAGGTCTTGATGACCTGGACACCGCCGAGGTTGTTCTCCAGCCGGGAGTTGAGCTGGCCGACCGAAGAGCGCACGTCGGCGTACTTGGGCTGGATCGCTTTGATGAACCGGTAGGTGAAGAAGCCGATCGCCGGGACGATCACCAGCGTCAGGAGTGCGAGTTGCCAGTTGTAGTAAAAGAGGATCGCCGAGATCCCCAGGACCATCACCGACAGCCGGAACGCCGAGTTCATCCCGTCGTTGAGGAACCGTTCCAGGCGGTTCACGTCGTTGCTGAGGACCGACATCATCTCGCCGGTCTGCTTGTCGGCGAAGAAGTCCATGTTCAGGCGCTGCATCCGGTCGTAGGTGTCGGTCCGGACGGCGTGTTGGATGCGCTGAGCGAAGGCGTTCCACCCCCAGTTTCGGGTCCAGTGGAACCCGGCACCGAGGATGAACGCCCCGGCGATGATACTCGACGCGAGTATCACCTGGGATTCGGGATCGGCGGCGTACGCGGAGAGGTCGACCGGCCCCAGTGCGAACGGTCGATTGTCCCGGAAGATCGCGTCGACGGCGATCCCGAGCAACACCGGGGGCAGCAGATCCAGCAGCCGCGCGACGATACTACTCAGTAGACCGACCGTGAACGCGCCGGCGTTGTCCCGGCCGTACTCGGCGAACAGCCGGCGCATCGGGTGGTCGACGTTTTCTCGAACGTCCTCGAAGGCGTCGTCGTCCCCGGCGTCGACATCCATGCACGCTTGTGAATGGGTCGGTCACCTAAAGCCCGTCGTCTCCGTGAGAACAGCACACACGGAGGAGCTACGACGCGGTGACGTTCGGGAGTCGCAGTCGGTCGCCGACGGAGACGCCGGTCTCGTTGGTCCAGCCGCGGTTGACCTCCAGCACGTACTTCCCGGTACCGGGATACCGGCGCTCGTACTCGCCGTCGGGGACCGGCGCGTGGTGGATCCGGGTGACTGTGCCGTTGGGCGCGACGTAGACGATGTCCAGCGGGAACGACATCTCTCGCATCACGAAGGCGTGCTCGCCGGTTTCGGGAAAGACGAACAGCATGCCCTCGTCCCACGCCAGCGAGTCGGTGTCGCTCAGCCCGGTGATGCGTTCGCTGTCGTTGTCCGCGATCGCCACGGAGACGGTCCCCAGCGGCGTACACGTCTCGTCCAGTGCCGTCACGGTCGCGTTCGTCGGCGACGGCGTCCCCGTCGGTCCGGCGTCACAGGACGGGGTGGATGCGGTCTGTCGGTCCGAAACGCTCTCGTCGCCGGTCCCCGCAGGATCGGTCGTCTCGCCGGGAATCTGTACCCGATCGCCGACGCGGACGCCGGTCTCGTTGGTCCAGCCGCGATTGACCTCCAGGACGTACTTGCCCTCGCCGCTGTACTCCCGGAGGTCGCTCTCGCTGGCTCCGTCGGCCGGCGTGGGCGCGTGGTGAATCCGCGTGATCGTCCCGTTCTCGGCGACGAAGACGATGTCCAGCGGGAACGACATCGCGCGCATCACGTAGCCGTGGCGCTCCTGTCGGTCGTGGACGAACACCATCCCCTCGTCGGCAGCCAGCGACTCGGTCCGGCTGAGCCCGACGAGTCGCTGCTGCCACGTGTCGGCGATGCGGGCGTCGACCGCGCCGAGTTCCCTCCCGTCCTCGTCGACGACCGTCACCGTCGTCCGCTCGTAGCTCCCCGGATCGACGAACTGGAGCCAGACGCCCGACCAGAGCACGAGCGCTCCGACGACGAGGAGGGCGATAATCCCCCCGACGATCGCTGTCGACCGCTCCATGCTCGACCCCTGGGGTGTGATCCGGGTAACGCTGTCGCCTCCAGAGAGAAAGGGTTATTTCCCCGCATCGTTTCTCTGCCGGTGTCGGGCCCGTGGTCTAGTGGTTATGACGCTTCCCTTACAAGGAAGAGGCCGGTGGTTCAAATCCGCCCGGGCCCATTCTGCTGCGAACGACAGTGAGCAGCGAATGGCACACGCGGATTTGCACCCTGGAAGACGAACAGCGTGAGTCTTCCTCCGGTTCAAATCCGCCGGGAGCGCACGGCGCAAAGCGCCGCGAACGCCCGGTCACGATCCGTCGCTCACATCGCACCGGCGACGCCGCTGCCGATCGCGGCCCCACACTCGCCGCAGGCGACGAGGTAGAACCGCTTGGAGGCGGTGAAAAAGCCCGTCGTCGAGTCCATGTCGACGAACTCCACGTCGTCTTGCTGGTCGAGCGTCGCCTCGCACTCGGGACAGTGGGCCATCAGACCGCACCTCCGTTCGACTTCGCACCGGCGACGCCGTTGCCGATCGTCAGGCCGCAGGCGGCGCAGTTGGCCGTGTAGAACCGCTTTGAGGCTTTGATGAATCCGGTCGTCGCGTCGGTCTCGGCGAACTCGATGTCGTCGGCCGTTTCGAGGGTCGTCTGGCATTCAGGGCAGTGTACCATGCGGCCGGGCCTGCGCCGGCCTGCGGTAAATGCTTCGTGGTGATACTACCGGCTGTAAATCTGTGAACGATTTCGCCACCCCGGGGTGGCGAAGATCTTCACGAAGTTACAGCCGTCAGTATGAGTGTCACCCTGAGAGGTTTGTCCCGCGAAGTCGTAGGGAGCCACATGCCCACCTGCTACGCCGCGCTGGACGACCGTCTGCTGGTGATCGAGGACGACGACTGGATGGCCCGGGAGCGACCCGTGGCGGACTCGCTGGAGTGTGTCGCCGCCGCGCCGGAGCGTCCCGGGCGGGTCTTCGTCGGGACCGTCGACGCGGGCCTCCGGTACAGCACCGACGGCGGTGACAGTTGGACCACGGGGCTGGACACCGACGACCGTGTGACCGCCGTGACGGTCAGTCCGCACGATCCCGACGTGATCTGGGCCGGGACCGAGCCCTCGCGGGTGTATCGATCGACCGACGGCGGCGACTCCTGGAGCGAGCGGCCCGGGTTGCAGGACCTCCCCTCGGCGTCGCGGTGGTCGTTCCCGCCGCGGCCGGACACCCACCACGTGCGCTGGATCGCCGTCGATCCGACCGATCCCGACCGTCTGTCCGTCGCAATCGAGGCGGGCGCGCTCGTCCGGACGGACGACGCGGGCGAGCACTGGGAGGATCACCCGGACGGAGCGCGGCGAGACAACCACACGCTGGGCACCCACCCCGACGCGCCCGAACGCGTCTACACGGCGGCCGGCGACGGCTACGCCGAGTCGCGAGACCGCGGCGACACGTGGTCGTTCCCCCAGTCGGGACTCGATCACCGCTACGTCTGGGGACTGGCAGTCGGCGCGGACCCAGACGATGTCGTCGTGTCGGCGGCCACCGGTGCCCGTGATGCACACAGCACGGAAGGCGAGTCCTACGTCTATCGGCGAACCGACGACGGCTGGGAGCGGGCGATGTCGGGACTCCCGGACCCCGACGGGCTCGCGCGGGCGGTGCTGGCCGCCCACGACGGGCGGTTCTACGCGCTGACGAACCACGGGCTGTTCGCGAGCGAGGACGGGACGGCGTGGTCGGCGCTGGATCTGGCCTGGCCCGACGAGTATCGCCAGCTTCCCCGCGGACTGGCGGTCGTCTGACCGCGAGCGCGGTCGACGGTGAGACGAGGGTCACCACTATGTGTTTGCCACTTGACGATCAGGTTGTATGCCAGAAGAGACCATCCACGAGTCCAGCGAGACGCGCAGTCGAAACGGTATCGCGTCGTACTTCCGGCGGCTCGCCCGCAGGTTCGCCAGGGGCGAGCCCGCACCGGCCGACGAGGAACAGACGGTGACGGTGTCGGCACCGCCGGAGGCCGACCTGGAGACCGAAGTCGAGCGGGAAGGCGAGCGACTGAGCCTCGAAATCGAGGTCGGCTGGACCGAAGAAGCGGGGGCCGTCGACACCGACGCGGCCGCGAGCAAGGCGACGTTCGAGCTGTACGAGGACAGCGCCGAAGAGTGGCGCTGGCGGCTCGTCCACGACAACGGCAACGTCATCGCAGACGGGGGCGAGGGATACTCGTCGGCCCAGAAGGCAGAGCAGGGGTTAGAGAGCGTCCGCTCGAACGCGCCGGGCGCGAACGTGATCGACCAGTCGAAAGACGAGGAGAGCCAGGACAGCGGGAGCGACGCGACCTTCGAGCTGTTCGAGGACAGCGCCGAAGAGTGGCGCTGGCGGCTGGTCCACGACAACGGGAACATCATCGCCGACGGCGGTCAGGGATACGCCTCGAAGCAGAAGGCAAAGCAGGGACTCCACAGCGTCAAGCAGAACGTCCGGGGTGCAGAGATCGAGCGCGAAGAGTAGGGCGGTGTCAGAACGGGAGTCGCCGCCGGAGCCAGCCGACGAGTCGCTTGCGCCGCAGGATGGCTTCACCGCCGGCCCAGCTCACTGCGAGTAGGCCCGCACCGACGAGGAACGCGGCGTCCCACGAGGAGAGCCAGACCGGGCGGAACCACGGCATGTAGTGGCCCCACAGCTGTGCGAGGGCGTTCGCGGGACCGGACAGCAGCGTCCCCGAGAACGTCGCCTGGAGTCGAGCCGGGAAGTCGAGGTTGTCGCCGGTCCCGGGGCGCAGGCCCGCACTACCGGAGAGTTCGTAGCTGCCGGTGGCGTTTTGCTGGCGGATCGTCGGGCCGTTGGACTCGTCGCCGGTCCCCAGTCGCTCGGCGTCGTACGGTCCCCAGGTGGCGTAGTACTCCCAGACGATCTCACCGGTCGGCGTGACCTCGATCACGCGGTGATTGAGGCTGTCGACGATCAGCGTGTTGCCGTTCGGGAGTCGGTCGGCGTCTCGTGGCCACTTGAGCGAGTCCGTCCCGACCTCCCAGGTCCGTTCCCACGAGCCGTTCAGGTGGGCGTACTCGACGACCCGGTCGTTGCCGCTGTCGGCGACCAGCATCGTCGGCGTCCCGTTCTCGCCGACGAGGTAGTCGGGGTTGTGCTGTTCGTTGAGTACCGAGTAGTCGTCGTCACGACCCAGTCGCTGGACGATCTCGCCGGACCGTCGGTCGACGATGATCGCCTGATCGAAGTTGCGCGGCGACAGGAGCAAGCGATGCTCGCCGACCTGGTCCACGTCGTTGAGGTGGCTCCAGTCGGCGTTCATACCGCCGTCGGTGTCGTTGTCGAAGTGCTCGCGCAGCCGCCAGCGCCAGGTGATCTCGTCGGTCGTCAGGTTGTAGACCACCACTTCGTCGTTGCTGACCTCGCTGGTCTCGTTCCAGGCCCGCATGTGGCCGATCACGAGTTCGTCCTCGCTGAGCATGTCGGCGTCGTGGGTGTCTTCGAAGGGGAAGCGCCGTTCCCAGACGCGCTCTCTGGTCTCGGGATTTAGCTCGTAGATCAGCGTCTCGCCGCTGCGAGGCGAGACGACAAGCAGGTTCCCATTGTCGAGGGGATCGACGTCGAAGAACCAGGCACCGGACCCCTGTCGGCTCTGGTAGGTCCAGTCCGTGTTCGCGCGCTCGTCGGCCGCGATCAGTCGAGCGGGCTTCTTGTCGTTGACCGAGCCCTCGAAGGTGTACCCCTGGACGCTGACGATCGTCGTGTTGTCGGCCGGCTGGGTCACCGTCCCACGCTGGAGGGAGGTGTCCTCGGCCGACGTGGAGGTCGCTACGTTGACCGCGACGACCGCGAGCAACACACAGATCGTCGCGAGCAGGGCGAACCGGAGCCAGTCGGTGGCGGTAGCGTTCGCACGCGCCCGTGCGACGCGATCGGTCAGTCCTGTCCCGATCCGTCGACAGGAGGCGAGCAGGCCGTCGGAGAACACGGGTGCGACTACTCCGACGGCACGTCTATACTTTTCGACTCCTCCGGCCCTCGCGGTCGTTGCGGGCGGCGATCAGGACAGGAAGCGCTCGGCCGCGTGGTTGAGTTCGCCGACGGGGTCGTCCTGTGATCCGTTCTCGTAGATGCGCCACTCGATGCCGGCGCGTTCGGCGGCGTCGAAGACGGCGTCGTAGTCCACATCACCCGTGCCGAAGGCGGCGTGAGCCGGTTCCGCGGCGTCGACGTGCGTGTCCGTGCAGTGCAGCAGGTCGATCCGGTCGGCGTGGCTGTCGATCACCGCGGCCGCGTCGACGCCGGCGTAGGTCGCCAGCCCGACGTCGAGTTCGAAGGCGACGCTGTCGGTCGCCTCGACGAGCACGTCGAAGGCCGTCCGACCGTCGAGATCGGCGAACTCGGCGTCGTGGTTGTGATACAGGAGCGGGTAGTCGTGGTCCGCGAGCCGGTCGGCGAGCCCGTCGAGGCGGCGGG
>Ga0207754_100278_pt1 | contig 22663 bp, 20 predicted proteins | sample A23E1SouthBayCA_FD_187728 | JGI IMG/M metagenome (GOLD analysis project Ga0207754, IMG submission 187728) | Aerobic enrichment media microbial communities from Eden Landing Ponds, California, USA - A23 E1 (SPAdes) | ecosystem: Environmental > Aquatic > Marine > Unclassified | place: Emeryville... | reverse complement strand
CGAGCCCGCTCGAACCGACGGCGCGTCGCGGTTTCGGCTGGTGACGGCTGGCGAACTCGCCGCCCTCGCCGACCGCCGGCTCGTCATTCCTCGGCCAGATAGTCGTCCTGGACGGCGACGACCTCGCTCGAATCCGCACACGCGGCGTACCGCTCCAGTGGCTCCTCGTTGAGTTCGAGGAAGGTGTGGCCCCAGCTGAAGTGTTCGAGCAACCGCTCGGCGTGGTCGCGCTCGCCGAGGATACAGAGCGCCCCGGCGAAGGCCTCGACCGTGTTGAGCTGGAAGGCGGTGCCGTAGTTGACGGGGTTGCCGGCAACGAGGAAGGGCAGCGACCGGTGGAGCCCTTCGAGGTCGAACGCCTCCCGCTCGGCGGTCTCCCACGAGCAGTCCAGTGCCACCACTCGATCGGTGCGAGACCCGGAGCCCGCGCGGTCCGCCGGTGAGAGGGCCTGATCGGCGAAGGGGTTCAGCACGATCCCCGGCGGCGTCGACCGGGTCGCGCGGTGCAACTCGGCCTCGTCGAACTGCGCGAGCCGCCGGGCGCTGCACTTGTCGGGATCGTCGTCGCCCTCGTACCGGACGTGTAGTTCCACGGCCGCTCGTAGGTCGTCAGCCGGTATAAGCGCCACGAGCTTCGATTTTGGACATACAGTTAAGTGGCCGAACGAGAAACTCTCCCGCAGTGATTTCCGAGGGCGACGAAGCGCCGCGGTTCGAGCTGCCGGCCGTCGTCGACGGCGAGCACCGGCGGGTGGCGCTCGACGAGTTCCTCGGCGAGGACGTGGTCATCCTCGCGTTCTATCCCGGCGACTTCAACCCGGCCTGTGACGAGGAGTCGGACCTGGACGAACTCGACCTGTTCACGATGCAGAAAGACGTGAGCGTGCTGGGGATCAGCGCGGACACGCTGTACAGCCACGCCGCCTTCGCCGAGGCGTACGACCTGCACGTCCCGCTGCTCTCGGACACGCGCCGCGAGGTCGCCCGAGAGTACGGCGTCACCTTCGAGGACGCCGTCGGGCAGGCCCTGATCGAACGGGCGGTGTTCGTCGTCGACCACGACGGGATCGTCCAGTACGCCTGGTCGACACAGAGCCCGCTGGCTCTGCCCGACGTGGACGCCATCAAGGACACGATCGGCGACACCGGCGGTGACGACACCGCGTTCGCCCGCTATCGGGTCGGCCACGCCCACTACACCGAAGGGCGGCGGGCGTTCACGAGCGCCATGGGGTCCTACCAGGACTCGGAGTGGATGCTCGCTCAGTCTGACTTCGGGCGGGCACAGGCGGCCTTCGAGGAGGCCGCCGACCACTTCGACAGCGCCGTCCGGTTCGTCGACGACGCCGAGCTGGCGACGTACTACGAGCGCGCCGAGGAGAAGGCGACCGCGCTCTGGCAGGCCGCCGAGTGGCTCTCGGAGTCGGCCAGCGAGTATTCGAGCGGTGCCGGCGCGGCGGGCCAGCAGCTCCGGGACGACGCCGAGCGACCGCTGGAGACCGCCCGCGACATCGGCGAACCGATCGATCCCGACGCGTGGCCGCCGGACTTAGACGCCGACGACGCCCAGAGCATCCTCCCGCAGGACGACGACGCCGAGGTCGAGCTGGCGATCGACATCGACGAGGCCGCGACCGGCGGTGCGGAGGCCGACGCGCCGTCGCTCGACGAGACGCCGGCAGGCGAGGGGTCGGGAGACGAGACCGGCGGCGAGGAGGAGATCGACGACGCGGAACTCCAGGAGATCGAGGCGGAACTGACCGCCAACCAGCCCGACGACCCGACCGGTGGGGAACTGGCGGAGACGCCGACGAGCATGGTCGACGCACCGCCGGACGCCGACGACGGTGACGCCGAGGGCGACGACGGCGACGACGATCTGGCCGAACTCGAAGCGGACCTGGAAGCGAGCCAGTCGACGTCGGAGGGCTCACCGGCGGACGAGGAGCGAGTGGACTCCACGCCCGACACGCCCTCGCTCGAACCGGACGACGCGGACGTTCCGCCGCCGGGATCTGGCTCGCTGGAACCCGGCGGGGAATCGAGTGACGGCGGGGCCGCGTTCGACGATGGCGACGGGGGAGCGTCGCTCGACGACGCTCCGGACGAACGGGACCACCTCGACGAGACGGACGAGCTCGACGAACCGGACGGTGCCAGCGACGAGGACATGGCCGCGATCCCGACCGAGGCGGAACTCGCCGCGGACGACGAGGACGACGACGGCGAGCGGTACTGACACGGCCGATCGTCGTTTGCTCTCGGCTCGACCGACACCGTCGTGCGATCGACCGAGCCGTCGCCTCCAACCGTCCGTCTGGCTACCGGACCACCACTTTCTCGTCGCTGCCGGGCGAGGGACCAGTCATGGATCGGGTGGCGACGGCACGCGCGTACTACCGGGCACTGGACGAGCACGACTACGACCTGCTTTCGGACGTACTCGCCCCTGACTTCGTCCACGAGCGACCGGATCGGACCTTCGAGGGGCGCGACCGCTTCGTCCAGTTCATGCGCGAGGAGCGCCCGCAGACGGGGACGAGCCACCCGATAGCGACGGTCTACACCGGGGCGTCGACCGTCGCGGTCGAAGGACGACTGCTGAACAGTGACGGGGCGGAGATCACGCGGTTCGTCGACGTGTTCGCGTTCGAAGACGGCGTGATTGCCCGGCTCAGGACCCACACGCCGGAGTCCTGAGGGTCAGAACACGATGCGCTCGAACAGTCGCCGGAGCAGCCCCGGCTGTTCGGACTCGTGTGCGTGGACGGTGATCTCGGTGCTGTCGGCTGGGCCGTCGGGCCGCCGGTCGAGCAGCGAGCCCCGGAGTCGGTGATCGGCTCCCCGGCGGATCCGAATGTCCGGTCTGCTCTGGGCGGTCTCCGTGTCGGTGTCCGAGACCGGGACCGAGAGCAGGTCCGCCAGCTCTTCTCGGTACGTCACTCCGGGGCCGTTCTCCTCTCCGTCCCCAGCGGTGAGGACGACATGGCCGTCGTTCTCGGCGGCCAGCGCGTCCGTGATCGCGACGGTGTTGGGGTGGAACGGGCCGCCGTCGTCCTCGACCGCGATGCGCTTCGGTCGGTCGTACCCCCTGTTGTCCACCAGCAACACGTCACACGGAGCGTGGTCGACGATCCAGTCGACCGGATCGCCGAGCACGCGCGAGCGGAGCCGTCGGTGTTCGTGTTCCGCGACGACGGCGTCGACGCCGCGGTGGCGCGCGAAGTTGACGATCGCGTGTTTCGTGTCGTGGCTGACGATCTCGCCCGCGTCGACGGCGACGTTCAGGTCGTCTGCGAGGTCGTCGGTCTGTTCTTCGAACTGAACGTCTGCCGGCGACTGCGTCTCGGAGGCCGTTTCGAGGTCCATCTGGTCTGGCACCTCCTCGAACCAGACGGCGACGACCCGGCCGTCGTGTGGCCGCACGAGGTCGGCGGCGATCCGCAGCAGTGCGGCCTCGCGCTCGCGGTCCATCTCTCGGGTGATCGCGACCAGCACCTCGTAGGGCTTGTTCTCCATCGCCGAGGCGGTCTCGTCGATGAGCGCGTCGCCAATTCCCTGTCCGACCGCGTCGGCCGCGGCACCCTGTCGCTCGACGTTGGGCCGGGCGTAGAGGACGTACCAGAGCACGCTCCCCACGGTGATGACGACGGCCCCGGCGATCGCGACCGGTCCCATCTGGGTCAGCAACACGACGCCGCTGAGCACCCCGCCGACCTGCATCCAGGGGTACAGCGGGGCCTCGAAGCTGGGCTCGTAGTCACCCTCGCCCTCGCGGAAGGCCACGATCGCGACGTTGATGAGGACGAACACGAGGATCTGGAACGCACTGGCGAGTTTCGCGATGTCGAGGATCGGGACGAACGCGATCAGGGCCAGCAGGACGATCCCGGTCAGCGAGATCGACAGCGACGGCGTGCCAAAGCGTTCGCTGACCTCTGCCAGCGACGTGGGCACGAGGCCGTCACGGGCCATCGCGAAGGGGTACCGAGACGACGAGAGGATGCCGGCGTTGGCCGTCGAGATCAGCGCGAGGATCGCCGCCAGCACCACGGCCCAGACCCCCCACTCGCCCAGCGTCGCTCGCGCGGCCTCGGCGACCGGGGTGGCGGAGCCGGCGACCACGCCCGCGTCGGTGACGCCGACGATGATCGCCACGATCAGGACGTACAGCAGCGTCGTGAACGTCAGCGAGCCCAGGATGCCGAGCGGGATGTTCCGGTCCGGGTTCTCGACTTCCTCGGCGACGCTGGCGACCTTCGTGACGCCAGCGTAGGAGACGAACACCAGTCCCGTCGCGGCCAGCAGGCCGGACAGTCCGTCGGCGTAGAACGGCTGGAAGTTGGCCTGCTGGACGCTCGCCCCGCTGCCGACGACGAACCACGACAGCGCCGCCAGCATCACCACGACGATGGCGACCTGCAGGCGGCCTGTCTGTTTCGCTCCGGCGAGATTCACCAGGATCAGGACGGCCGCCAGCCCCAGCGCGACGGGCTTGACCGGGAGGTCGAACAGGATCAGGAGGTAAGGAACGCCGCCGACCAGCGCGAGCCCGCCCTTGAACGCCAGCGAGAACCACGTGCCGACGCCCGCGACCGTCCCGAACAGCGGCCCCATCCCGCGCTCGATGTAGAGGTAGGTCCCGCCGGCCTCGGGCATCGCCGTCGCCATCTCCGACTTCGACAGCGCCGCCGGCACGACGAGGATTCCCGCGAGCAGGTAGGCGAGCACGACCGAGGGACCGGCCGTCTTGAGCGCCAGTGCCGGGAGAATGAAGATCCCGCTGCCGATCATCGCGCCGACGCTGATCGCCAGGACGGTCGGGAGGCCGAGGTCTCGCTCTAGCTGTTTCATCTGTTCCGTCGCGTCCCGCTACTGCGCACTCGTTTGCACTCCGCGACGCCGGCCCTCGGGACGCCCGGCGGGGGATCGGTCGCCTCCGCCCGTGCGACCAGCGACCGCCCATCGACGAGGGCCGTCCGTTCCTCTGGGAGTGCCGTGCGAGTGTGACCGGGTAGTGACTGTCGGATCATGTGTTGCTGTGTCGACACCGCTTCGGTTCGGTGTCTATGTTACCCGGCTGTTACAGACGGACGGCAATAAGCTAGCCGATGTAATTGACGATTCGGTAGATTATAGGGTTCGATATTTTCTATTCGTCCGCACACTCGACGTCGAACCCGTCGAACGCGTCCACGTGCTCGCTTCGGATGAGGTCCTCGTCGGCGACTTCCAGCCCGAGTTCGTCGAGGTCCCGGCCGATGCGGCTGAGATCGTCGCCGTCCGCCCCGACGACGCTGACGTGGACGTTCTCCTCGCCGGTCATGACCTCCGTCACGCGAACGACGCCCGGAACTTCCAGCGCCGCTTCTGCCAGCTCTTCTCGTCGGGGGACCGGCGCGGTACAGATAATCAGCGTGTACAGCTGGTAGCCGGCGCTCTCGTACTCCACGTCGGCGTGGTACCCGCTGATGAGCCCCTGTTCTTCCAGTCGCTGGATCCTGTTTCGGACCGTGCTGGCCGAGACGTCGGCCGCGTCGGCGATCGTCCCAGAAGACGTGTGGCGCGCGTCGGTCTGCAGTTCGTGGATGATCTTCTTGTCCAGTTCGTCGAGTCCTTCGAGCGTCATGCGTTTCGGTCACGCACCGGATACAAATAGGCATTCCCCGTCACAGCGGCGTCAGCTTTCGATCCCGAGTGCCACTCGACGCCGCCCAGTGGGATCGCTCGTCGCTGGCGGTCCCCTCTCGGACGCTCGGACGACCGACCACCTCAGGTGTCGCCCTCGCCGACGGCGCTCTCGCCGACCGGGTCGTGGCCCTCGATGCGTTCCTGGCCGCCCATGTAGGGGCGCAGCGGTTCGGGGACGGTGATCGTGCCGTCGTCGTTCTGGTAGTACTCCATGATCGCGACCATCACGCGCGGGACGGCGACGCCGCTGCCGTTGAGCGTGTGGAGGTACTCCGCCGACTCGTGGCGTTCGGGCCGGTAGTGGATGCCCGCCCGACGGGCCTGGAAGTCCTCGAAGTTCGAGACCGAGGACACCTCCAGCCAGCGCCCGCCCTCCTCGGGGCCGTCGTCCATGTCGTCGCCGGGTGCCCACACCTCGATGTCGTACTTCTTGGCCTGGGTGAACCCCATGTCGCCGGTACACATGTCCAGCACGCGGTAGGGCAAGTCCAGGCGGTCGAGCACTTCCTCGGCCTCGGCGAGCAGCCCTTCGAGGCGCTCGTAGCTGTTCTCCGGCCGGACGAAGTTGACCAGTTCGACCTTGTTGAACTGGTGGACGCGGACGTACCCGCGGGTCTCGGTCCCGTGCTCGCCGGCCTCGCGGCGGAAGTTCGGCGAGAACGCCTGGTGTTTGATCGGGAGGTCGTCGTCCAGCAGGATCTCGTCGCGGTACATGTTGGTCACCGGCACCTCCGCGGTCGGGAGCAGCCAGAGGTCGTCGTCGTCGTGGTCGTCGTCCTGCCGGGCTCCGATGCGGTAGGCGTCCTCGGCGAACTTCGGCAGCTGGCCGGTCCCACGCATCGACTCGCTGTTGACCGGCAGCGGCGGGAACACGTCGACGTAGTCCTGCTCGCGGTGTACGTCGAGCATGAACTGGATCAGCGCGTACTCCAGCCGTGCGCCCTCGCCCTTGACGAACTGGAACCCGCCGCCGGAGACCTTCGCGCCGCGCTCGAAGTCCAGAATGTCGAGTTCCTCGCCCAGCTCGTAGTGAGGGATCACGTCCTCGGGCAGGGTCCGCAGGTCGTCGAACCCCTCGCGGTAGCGCTCGACGTTGTCGCTCTCGTCCTCGCCGACCGGCACCGACTCGTGGGGGACGTTGGGGATCTCCAGCAGGCGAGCCTCAAGCTTCGCTTCGAGTTCGTCGGCCCGGTCCTCGACGCGCTGGAGCTCCGCTTTCATCTCGCTGGAGCGCTCGATGGCTGCCTGGGCCTTCTCCTCCTCGCCCTCGCGCTTGTACTCGCCGATCTCGCTGGAGACCTCGTTGCGCTGGTGGCGCAGATTGTCGCCCTCCGCCTTCAGCTCGCGCCACTCCGCGTCGATCCGCAGGATCTCGTCGAGGTCGACGCCCGTGACGCCCTTCTGCTCGATGGCCTCCCGGACCATCTCGGCGTTCTCACGGACGAACTGTCTGCTCAACATGGACGGCGGTTGTCCACGCCCCGACCTAACCGTGTCGGTCGCGTCTGCCGACGTTCCAACGGTGTCGATGTCGATATCTCCAGCATCGTTTGCAGCGTGTCACCAGCTATTTGTTCTGACCATCGGAACGAACTATCTAACAGCTCATATGCAACTGGAACAGTGGGCAGTCGAAAATTATCGGAGTGTCAAAAACGAGTCGTTCCAGCTCTCCGGCTTGGACATCCTCGTCGGCCGAAACAACTCCGGCAAATCGAACGTCCTCGACTCGCTGCAGGACTACCAGTCGATTCTGCATGGAACTTCGATCACTGACAATTGGCTCGATCGACGCCTCATGGCGCGCCCGGCCTGTACGACAGTTACGTTCGGAGCGACGTATTCTACGACAGAGAATGAACGGTCGGATATCCTCGATGTGATCGAAGACGATGCGCTCTCAGAATTCGTCACGAACCGGACGGAATACACCCTTACCTTTACGCATCGAATCGCCGTCGACGAGTTCAAGACGCGATCCGAAATCGAGATTCACACGACTACCGGCGACGATCTGCACTTCTACGAATGCGTGTACAAACGGGACATCGATACGATCGAACTCACGACACCGACTGTCTCGGGGGGCGAGTTCGAACTGGCAGTCGAAACGATCAACGCGACCGCTGATTTCGACTCGTTCGATATCGATATGGACTCTAGCATCGAAAAGAACGCCGAGGAACTGTTTCTCCCGTCGAGCATCAAATCAGTCCTCTACAGTCACATCTCCAAGTGGAAGTTCGTGGACTCCTTCCGCAAAGCACAGGATACGATGTCGCTGCGGATCAACGAAACCCTCGCAGAGGATGGCCAAAACCTAGCCCAGGTACTCAACACACTGGCACAGAACCGACCGGAAGCCTTCGCGGAGATCGATCGGTTGTACGCCGATATTATGGAAGGCGTCTCGGAACTCCGTGCGCCGCTGGTCGGTGAGGATCACAGTCCTGATACGACTGTCAAAATCAAAGAGCAGGAGTATAACCGACTCTTCCCTCTGGAACTGATCTCTTCTGGGTCGAAAGAAATCCTTATTCTGATAACCAAAATCGTTCTCGCCGACGACGGCTGTACGCTCCTCGTCGTTGAGGAACCCGAGTTACACCTGCATCCGGACGCACAACGAGAACTTTTCGAGAAACTTCAGGAGGTAGCCGACGAAGAGACACAGACAATTGTCTCGACTCACTCCGATATTTTCGTTGAACAGTCCGAGGCCGGCGCGGTTCTCGCAGTCACTCGGGATATGAACGAGGCCAGTGTCACGGATATCGAACGAATTGACGACGATTCTGTCGACGAACACCTGTCTCAGATGGGGTTCAGCCGCGGGGATATTCTCCAGTCTAGCGCGGTCGTCTTCGTCGATGGGGTGTCTGACCAGTCTGTGCTCAAGACGTTTTCCAAGAAGCTCGGGACGCCGGTCTCAGAGACGGGTGTGACGCTCGTTCCCAGCAGGGGCGACGAGTTGTTCGATCATGGTCCCGACGTAATGGACGTGTTGGATCGGATGCGCGTTCCGTACATGGTGGTTGCAGATTCCGATGGTGACGCAGTGGAGGCGGTGGAGCAGACGTATCGCGATCAGTTGTCGATCGGTCCCCACAAACTTCATGTGTTAGAACGTGAGGAAATCGAGTCGTACCTGCTGACACCACCTCGCCCAATCGCGTCTTTCCTCGATACCGAAGAGGTGAATATCCGCCAGTACACGGAGGGAACAACGTTGAACAAGGGGACCGTCGATGAACTCTTTCGGGAGTACTGCACCCAGGGACGGTACAACGAGCGCCACCACGCAGGGCTCATTGCGGAACACTTCGACGCCGACGAGATTGACGACGAGATCAGTGGGCTCGTCGAACGGATCAACGGACTTGGCGAGTAAATTCCTTCAGTTCTTTCGAAAACCCGGTCAGTTGACGATCGTACAGATCGCAGATCATGCGGTTCTGTCGCGTGGCTAACGAAAGACACTGGACCGCCAGCTTATAAGACCGACCGACAAGAACAGCCGCCAATGACCGAGCCGGAGACGGTCGTCGTCGGCGACGGGCGGCGACTGGCCTACGAGGAGTACGGCCGCACCGACGGGCGGCCGGTGGTGTGTCTCCACGGCAACCCCGGTTCCCGGCTGCTGTGGTCGCTGTTCGACCAGACGGCCCAGCACCACGACGCCCGCCTGATCGCGCCGGATCGACCGGGGTTCGGCGCGTCCGACTTCCGGCCCGACCGGGACCTGCTGGACTGGGCCGACGACGTGCGGACGCTGGCCAAGATGCTCGATCTCGACACCTTCTCCGTCGTCGGTTTCTCGGCTGGTGGACCCCACGCGGCGGCCTGCGCCCACGAACTCGACCGCGTCGAGCGGGCCGTCCTCGTCAGCAGTCCCGGTCCGCCCGACACGCAGGAGTACGCCACGGCGTCGAACCGTCGGCTGACGGCCGCCACTCGGTCGGTGCCGGGGCTCTCGCGGGGGCTGTTCGGCCTGACGGGCTGGCTGGCCCGCCACTGGCTCGGGCGGTTTCGCGAGACCATCGAGAGTGGCGCGTCCGACGCCGACCGCGAGCTGTTTGCCGCCCCCGACGGCACCGTCGTCGTCGCCGACGCCGCCGAGGCGTTCGCTCAGGGCGGACGCGGGCCGGCCCACGAGTTCCCGATGCTGGGCGAGCCCTGGGGGTTCGACCCCGCCGACTGCGCCCGCAAGCTGTCGCTGTGGCACGGCCGCCAGGACGAGCGAGTTCCGCTCCGGGTCGCCCAGGCCGTCGCCAGCCGACTGCCCGACACCGACGTGACCGTCGTCGACGCGGGCCACTACTCGACGCTGGTCGAGCGGTTCGAGTCGATCTTACTGGATGCGAGAAGATAGTGTTCTCGAACTGGCCGATTTCGGCCTACTCGTGTTCGAGCGCGTCGTAGATGTCCCGGTGTTCGTCCCGGTCTGCCGTGGCAACGCGCCGAACCAACTCGCGACGGATGTCCGCCATCACGTCGTCGAGCGGCGAATCCGCCTCGGACGATTCGTCTGTCGCCATAGTTGAATCTGTCTCCCGAGAGCCGTTAATCGTTCGGATTCGATCGGTCGGTCGTCAACTCGCCGACCCCGTACCGAACGAGTTCCTCGCGCCACTGACTGATTTCACCTGCCAGATCGATCGGTGCGGTGTTCGTTCGAAGATACTCGGTGACCGCGTCCTCGTCGACTGTCTCAGCGTCGGTCCCAAAATCTCGCAAGATCGTTCTGATCTCGTCGTCGTACGCGAACCGGTAACCGTTCAGGAAGTAGAACACGACGGTCGTGTTGAGGGCAGTCCGTTTGTTGCCGTCCACGAACGGGTGGTTGGCGACCAGGAGTCGAGTGAGATGATACGCTTTCGCGTGGAGTGTCTCCGGAACCGTCCCGAAGTTGCCGTGTTCGACGTAGTCGAGCGCGAACTCGATGTCTCCCTCGTTCTTGACGCCCGGGCTGGTGTCGTCGTACTCGTCGACGATGTCCTCGTGGATCGCGAGCACGTCTTCGACAGAGGGGTACCAGTACGAACCGGCCATTCACTGGCAGTCCACGCGCGAACGATTTGATCTTTGGCATCGGCAGGCACCGTTCGTTCCGCAACTCCGCGCAGTGTGACCGTCGTCGACGCGGGCCACTACTCGACGCTGGTCGAGCAGTTCGAGTCGATCTTACTGGACGCGGTCGAGTGAGACCGCCGGCTGTCGTCTGTGACCGGTCTCGCCGCTCCGGGATCGACGGGACGGCCGCAGTACGGCGGTCGATTCGACGGCAAAACGGGACGCTCGGCCCTAGACGCGTTTCGACTGGGCGTCGACCGTCCAGCCGGGATCTTCGCCGGTCTCCGCGATGTGCTCGGACCGACACGCCGGACAGTAGTCCGGCACCGTGGACTCGCTTCTCGGAACGTAGACCGCGCCGCCACACTCCACGCACGCGTCCTCGACCACTGTCGTACAGTCGACACAGAGGTTGAAGTCGTCGACCGTCAGCTCGCGCAGGGGTTCGAGGTGTTTGTCCAAGAGGTACTCGTCGATAGCCGCCTGGCAGTTGTGGCACGGTTGCATAGCGATCCACTGCACTCCATGTGATACCGACACATAGTCCTACCGCCTGCAGTGATACTGCCGGTAGTATGAGTTCTGCCAGCGACCTGTCGTGAAACGAACTCCGTGTGTCGCTCCAGCGTTCCCGGCGACTGCAAAAAGCGGGCGTCGTCTGCCCGGTCGTGCTTCGGCCTGCGCCTTTCGGCAGGCAGGCACAGACTGGGTGTTATTCGAGGTCGAAGCGGTCGGCCTGCATGACCTTCGTCCAGGCCTCGACGAAGTCCTCGACGAGCTGTTCCTCGCCGTCGTCGGCAGCGTACACTTCCGCGATCGCCCGGAGCCGGGACTGGGACCCGAAGATCAGATCTGCGCGGGTGCCCGTCCACTTGTGCTCGCCCGTGTCGCGGTCGTACCCCTCGTAGATCTGGGTGCCCTCGCTGGCTGCTTCCCACTCGGTGTCCATGCTGAGCAGGTTCGCGAAGAAGTCGTTGTCCAGCGTCCCCGGTTCGTCGGTGAAGACGCCCAGATCGGAGCCGTCGTAGGTCGCGCCGAGCGTGCGCATGCCGCCGACCAGCGCGGTCATCTCGTCGGGACCCAGGTTCAGGAGATCCGCCTTGTCGACCAGCAGCGTCTCGGCCGGCTGTTCGAGGCCGTCCTGAATGTAGTTGCGGAAGCCGTCGACCTTCGGCTTCAGCGCCTCGAAGGAGTCGGCGTCAGTCTGTTCGGCGGTGGCGTCGGTCCGGCCGGGCTCGAACGGCACGTCGACCTCGTAGCCGGCCGCGGCCGCGGCTTCCTCGACGGCCGCGTTGCCACCGAGGACGATCAGGTCGGCCAGCGAGACGCGCACGTCGTCGGATCGGCCCTCGTTGAACTCGGTCTGGATCTCTTCGTAGGTTTCGAGGATCGTTTCGAGTTCCTCGGGCTGGTTGACCGCCCAGCTACGCTGGGGTTCGAGACGGAGTCGGGCACCGTTCGCGCCGCCGCGCTTGTCGCTGTCGCGGTAGGTCGAGGCCGACGCCCAGGCGGTCTTGACCAGCTGGGCGGTCGAGAGGTCCGAGTCGAGGATCTCTCCCTTGAGGTCGGCGATCTCGGCGTCCCCGATCAGCTCGTGATCGACCTCCGGGATCGGGTCCTGCCAGATCATCGTCTCGTCGGGCACTTCCGGACCGAGGAGCCGCTCGGGCGGGCCCATGTCACGGTGGGTCAGCTTGTACCAGGCCTTCGCGAAGGCCATCCCGAACGCCATGGGGCTCTCCTGGAACTCCTCCATGATCTCCCGGTAGTCGGGGTCGCGCTTGAGCGCGATGTCGGTCGTGAGCATCATCGGCGTGACGCGCTCGTCTTCGTCCGTCGCGTCCTGCGCGGCGTTTTTCAGCTCCTCGTCTTTGGGCGTCCACTGCCAGGCTCCGCCGGGACCGCGCTCCGGTTCCCACTCGTAGTCCAGCAGGTTGTCGACGTAGCCCATGTCCCACCAGGTCGGGTCCTGCGTCCAGGGGCCCTCGATCCCGCTGGTGATCATCGCGCCCTTCGTTGCCCCCTCGTGCTGCCAGCCGAGCCCCATCTGCTCGATCGGGGCGGCCTCGGGCTCGGGACCGAGGTTCTCGTCCGGATCGCCCTCGCCGTGGACCTTCCCGAACGTGTGGCCACCGGCGATGAGTGCCGCGGTCTGCTTGTCGGTCATCGCCATCCGCGAGAACGTCTGGCGGATGTTCTTGGCCGACGCCTCGGGGTCGGGGTTGCCGTCGGGACCTTCCGGATTCACGTAGATGAGCCCCATGACGGAGGCACCGAGTCCCTCCTGAATCTCGCCTGGCTCCTCGAAGCGTTCGTTGGTCTCCATCTCCTCCTCGGGACCCCAGTTGACCGCCTTGTCAGTGTCGAAGGCGTCCTCGCGGCCGCCGCCGAAGCCGAAGGTCTTGAAGCCCATCGACTCGATGGCGACGTTGCCCGCCAGGACGATCAGGTCGGACCACGAGAGGCGCTTGCCGTACTTCTGCTTGACGGGCCACAGCAGGCGTCGGGCCTTGTCGAGGTTTGCGTTGTCGGGCCAGCTGTTGATCGGGGCGAACCGCTGGCGGCCACCGGCAGCGCCGCCGCGGCCGTCGTAGGCGCGATAGGTCCCGGCGCTGTGCCAGGCCATCCGAATCATGAACGGTCCGTAGTGGCCGTAGTCGGCCGGCCACCAGTCTTTCGAGTCCGTGAGTACGTCCTCGATGTCCGCTTTCACTGCTTCGAGATCGAGCTTCTGGAACTCCTCGGCGTAGTCGAAGTCCTCGCCCAGTGGGTCCGCGTCGCGGACGTTCTGGTCGAGAATCTCCAGGCTCAGCCGCTCGGGCCACCACTCGTCGTTCGACGTTCGCTCGGGCCAGGCGGTCGAGCCGCTCGTACTCAGTTCTGTTCCGGATGTCGGACTGTTGTCTGCCATCTACTAGTCCCGTGCAGACCCTCCTCAAAAACAGTTGTTTTGGCATATGCCAAAGTGGCGGTGGCTTTAACGCGTCGCCGCTCCCCACTCGTAGTATGGCAATCGGCGACGTGGTTCGAGCACGAGCGGTCCACGACGACTGCTGGTACGTCGACACCGGCATGTACGATGTCGAGGAGTACGGCTCCGTCTACCTCGTCGACGGCGACCGGCCGGCGCTGGTGGACACGGGTCTGGGCACCAACGTCGAGCGGGTCCTCGATCTCCTCGACGCGGCCGACCTCGCACCCGAGGCGCTCGACGTGATCGCGCTCACGCACGTCCACCTCGATCACGCTGGCGGCGCGGGTCCCCTCGTGGAGGCATGTCCGAACGCGACCGTGTTCGTCCACGAGTCGGGAGCGCGCCACCTCGTCGATCCCGCTCGCCTCTGGGCCGGCACGAAACAGGCCGTCGGCGACCAGATCGAGTACTACACCGAGCCGACGCCGGTCCCCGAATCCCGTATCGAGACACTGACCGACGGCGACGCGATCGACCTCGGCGACTACCGCCTCCGCGCGCGTCACGCGCCCGGCCACGCACCCCATCAGGTCGTCTTCGACGCGCCCGAACTGGACGCCGTCTTCACCGCCGACGCGGCCGGGATCTACACGCCCTCGACCGACGACGTCCACGTGACGAGTCCGCCGCCGAACTTCGATCTCGACGGTGCCCTCGACGACGTGGCGATGCTCGCCGACCTCGATCGGACGTGGCTCTGCTACGCACACTACGGCCCGGCCCGGACCGCCGACCGCCTCGACGAGTACGCCGCGACCCTCGAAACGTGGGTCGAGGCCGTCGAGACCGCACGCGCTGACGCCGACGACGAGGCGGTCGTCGACCACTTCGTCGAGACCGTCGAGACGCCCGCCGTCTGGAGCGACCACAAGGCACGGGCCGAAGTCGCGATGAACGTCCGTGGCGTCCTGACGTATCTGGACCGCCGCGGTGAGGACGCGTAATCGCCAGAGCCGTCCGTGGTGCGATCCCGGCGACGAGTGAGTGCGTTTATGCGGCCCGACTCCGTGCGTTCCTGTAGATGGCGGCTACTGAACTGATACTCCTCGTCGCGGGGATCACTGCGATCGGCGTCCTCGCTCAGTTGCTCGCCGACCGACTCCAGATCCCGACTATCATCTTCTACATCGGTGCCGGGCTCTTGCTCGGACCGATCTCGGGGTATCTCTCCGGCCACCTCCCGTTCCTCGGTGGTCGGATCATCGACCCGGCGTCGTTCGGCGACGCGCTGCCGGCGATCGTCGGCCTCTCGGTCGCGATCATCGTCTTCGAGGGGGCGTTTCACCTCAGGGTCGGCCGCATCCGCGAAGCCCCGGCGGCGGCGCTGCGCGTCGTCACGGTCGGTGCGCTCATCGCGCTGCTGGGAACCGCTGCCGCGGTCCACTTCGCACTGGGAGCCTCCTGGGCGCTGTCGCTGACTATCGGCGCACTGTTGACCGCCACCGGACCGACCGTCGTCACGCCGATCCTCGACATCGTGCCGGTGCGCGACCGGGTCGCGGCCACGCTGGAGACCGAGGGGATCGTCAACGACGTGAGCGCCGCCATTCTGGCCGTCGTCTTCTTCGAGATCGTCAACCCCGCAGACAGCTTCGAGGGACTCCTGCAAGGGTTCGCGGGACGACTCGGGATCGGCCTCTTTTTCGGGGTCGTCGTCGCCGGTGTGCTGTACTACCTCGTCCGGTACGTGGATCTCGCGCCCGGCGACGCACCGCGCAACGCCCGACTGCTCGTCCTCGCGGGGGCGCTGGTCGCCTACGCCTCGGCGAACTCACTCGCCAGCGAGGCCGGCGTCGCCGCCGTCGCGACGGCCGGCTTCCTGCTTGGCAACGCCGACATCCCCTACGAGGAAGACATCGAGGACTTCAAGGGCGACATCACGCTCATCGTCCTCTCGTTCGTCTTCATCACGCTCGCGGCCCTGCTCGAATTTTCCACGCTCCAGACGGTCGGTCTCGCGGGCGTCGCCGTCGTCGTGATCATCGCGCTCGTCTTGCGCCCGCTCCTGATCTTCATCTCGACCGTCGGCGACCGCTTCACGCTACAGGAGCGGACGTTCATGAGTCTCGTCGGTCCCCGCGGGATCATTCCCGCGTCGGTCGCGACGCTGTTTGCCGTGCAACTCCGATCCGAAGGGCTCCCAGAGGAGGCCAGTCTCCTGCTGGGGGTCGTCTTCCTCGCGATCCTGCTGACGGCCATCTTCGAAGGTGGCCTCGCGCGCTACATCGCAGAATACCTGGACGTGATACCAATGCGAGTCATCATCGTCGGAGGCGGTAAGGTGGGCCGGTCGCTCGCCGAACGCCTCGAAGACCGCGGCGAGAACATCGTCATCATCGAGAAGAATCAAGCAGTCGTCGAATCGGCGCGAAACGCCGGCTACACCGTCGAGTACGGCGACGGAGCCGACACCGACACGTTACGCGGTGCCGGGGCCGACAACGCCAAGATCGTCGCCGCCGCCACCGGTGACGACGACGTGAACCTGCTCGTGTCACAGCTGGCGTCCTCGAAGTTCGACGTGGAGAACGTCATCGCACGGGCCAACAACCCCGACAACGTCGAGGCGTTCGAGGATCTGGGCGTTCGGACCATCTCCTCGTCGATGGCGACGGCCTGGGCGATGGACAACCAGATCGAACGCCCGGCGATCGCCAACTGGATGACCGACATCGGTCACGAGGGCGACGTCCAGGAAGTCGAGGTCTGTGGCGGGAAGTTCGTCGGGAAACCGATCAACGAGGTCGGCTCCCTGCTGCCCGAGGCCTGCCTGATCGCGCTGGTCACTCGCGACGGCGAGACGAAGGTACCGACGGCCGACTTCGTCATCGAGAAAGGCGACATGATCACGCTGCTGGGCCGTCGCGAATCCGTTCGTGAGGGGATGCAGATGGTCGATTCGAAGACCGCTTGACGACGCTTTCTGCCGTCGTCCTGTGTTCAATCGCCGTTGAACACAGAGATATCAGTGAACTACCCTCCCCTACTCGCTCACCGCTTGCGGGGTTCGCTCCTTGAGGGTCGGGCTTCCTGCTTCCACGACGCGCTTTGCAGACACCGAATCGGTGTCCGTAGGGAGCGCAGTCTCCACAGGCGTTGATTCGGAGTATCCGACTCCTACGTCTTCGAGACCCCGAGAAAGAATGTTCCACGCCGTCGCAAAATCGCGCAGCGATTTTGCTGCCCGTCAGACGCAGTCTGACGACCGCATTCGCGTCCCTGTCCGCCTCAAACGCAGGCAGGACAGGACTGTTCACGTACCCACAGCGGCTTCTCCGTCGAAACGCCGCACGAAGCGCACTCCTTGGTCGTCCCGCTCGGGTTGACCGCCACGAAGTGCGTCCCTTCCCGCTCGCACTTGTATTGGAACTGACGCCGCTGGCTGTCTCCCTCGCAAACTTTTCTCTCCCGTCCCGGAGGGCGACATGCGTCACTCCTCGGATCGCTGTCCTCCGTCGCCGTTGGCGGGTTCGACGTCGGTGCCGTCGGTCCAGGGGGTCTCATCGCCCTGTCCGCCGGTCTTGTAGACGCCGCGAGCGCTGGCCACGTGGTGGTCGTCGGCGTCGTACACCTCGATGTCGACGGTCGCCACGCTCGCTCCCGACCGGACCACGTCGGCGACAGCCCGCAAGTCTGCGGTCGCTGGCGCGAGGTAGTCGATTCGCATGTCGATCGTCGGCGAGACGGACTCGGACTTCGAGACGACGGCCGCGCCGCCGACGGTGTCGGCCAGCGAGAACGTGACGCCGCCGTGGGCGATCTGTCCGCCGGGGTTCGAGGAGTGTTCTTCGCGCAGCGGCAGGCGGCCCTCGGCGTGACCGTCCGCCACCTCGTCGAATTCGATACCCAGCTCCGCGGCGAACGGGATCTGTTCGAACATCGCTCCGATTTCCATACCGCTCCCAGCGTCGCCGAACGGATAAACCTGCGAGAACGCCCCGAAACTGGCGCTCTGTGGTCTGTCGCCGACCGGCGACACGCTCGCGCACCCCTCCTCGAAAAACCTGGGCGAAAAAACCGACCCTCGCTGCGCTCGGTTCGGCGAACCGGCTCGCTTCGCTCGCCGGACGCTGGTGTTACTGGGGGAGGCAGAACTCGATGGCCTGGCCCTGCCCGAAGCCGACACACTCGGTCGCCAGTCCGAGTTCGGCGTCGCGTTTGTTCATCTCGTGGATCAGCGTCACGGGCAGGCGCGCGCCGCTGGCACCCAGCGGGTGGCCGATCGCGATGGCCCCGCCGTTGACGTTGAAGATGTCGTCGTCGAAGCCCAGTTCGCGCTGGCAGTACAGCGTCTGGCTGGCGAAGGCCTCGTTGAGTTCGACCAGATCGTACTCCTCGGGGTCGCGACCGGTCCGCTCACACAGCGACTCGACGGCCGGAACGGGACCGATGCCCATGACCGTCGGGTCGACGCCGGCCACCGAGTGGTCGCCGACTTCCGCCAGCACGTCGAGCCCGTGTTCCTCGGCGAAGGCCTCCGAAGTGATCATGAGGCCGGCAGCGCCGTCCGAGACCTGCGAGGCGTTGCCGGGCGTGATGGAGCCGTCGGACTTGAAGACCGTCGGGAGTTCGCCCAGCTTCTCCAGCGTGGTGTCGGGGCGAATGCCCTCGTCGGCGTCGACGGGGCCGTCGTCGGTCTCGATCGGGACGATCTCGTCGTCGAACCGCCCGGACTCGGTTGCCTCGGCGGCGCGTTGCTGGCTCCGCAGGGCGTACTCGTCCTGTTCCTGGCGGGCGACGTCGTACTCGTCGGCGACCTTCTCGGCGGTCATTCCCATCTGTAGCTCGCCGATGTTGTACAGCTCGGCGAGCTTCGGGTGGACGTTGTGGGTGTTCTCGCCCATCTTCACCCGGGACATCGACTCGACGCCCCCGGCGATCACACACTCGCGCTGTCCGGCGGCGATGGCGTCTGCGGCGGTCGTGATCGCCTGTGCCGAGGAGGCACACCAGCGGTTGACCGTCGTCCCCGGCACCGACTCGCCGAGGTCCGAGAGCAGCGCGATCACGCGTGCGAGGTTGTTGCCCTGTTCGTCGCGCTGCTGGGCACAGCCCCACACGAGATCGTCGACCTGCGCGGACTCGACGCCCGTGCTCGCGAGCATCTGGTTGATCAGCGGGACCGAGAGGTCCTCGCTTCGCGTGTCGGCGTACACGCCGTCTTCTTTGCCCTGGGGCGTCCGTACCGCGTCGACGACGACTGGTGTCCGTGTCATACACCCACCGTAGAGCGCAGCCGTGTTAAAATCTCACAAACTCGGAGGCCGGTGTCGTCCGTTTACCCCGCGACCCCCTCCCACGGACGCCCCGGTTCGATTCACTTATCCCCGTGCCCGGCGTACGTGGCTGGGAATGAGTGATCCGGAGCTAGATATCGTCGAGTTCTTGCTGACGACGAAGATCTACACCGAACAGCGTGATCTGGAACCCGACGATCTCCCGCCGGGGTACCGGGCCGCGTTCTGGACCGACGGGGAGATCGAGCGGCCGCTGACGCCGACGAGCAGCGCGGCCACGACCGCCACCGGCATCGAACGGCCCTGGGAGGCCGTCTCGGGACTGATGTTTACCGACCGCGACGAGTTCTCCGGCGCGATCTCCTTTACCGACCGGGAGATGGCCGAGGAGTGGTACGAGAAGCGCACCGACGCCCAGCGCCTCCAGCGCAACCCCGTCATGGCCGCGGCCTTCGAGGACCGCGTCGACGGCGTCGACTACGAGAGCGCGCGCCAGCAGAACCGCCCCGCCCGCGCCGACCGGGCGCTGATCGACGCCTTGCTGGACGAGGCCTTCGACGAGGAGGAAGAAGAGGAGGGGATGCTCGACCTCGTCGAGGTCCGGGCACCCGAGGAAGTCGACATGACGATGGACCAGCTCGTCCTCACGCCCGACCAGGAGGCCGAGATCCACAAGATCGTCAAGGCCATCGAGCACCGCGACTACCTGGCCCAGATCGGACTGCGCGAGATCGGGAAGCTCCTCTTTGTCGGGCCGCCGGGCACGGGCAAGACCAGCGTCGCCCGCGCGCTCGCACAGGATCTGGACCTCCCCTTCGTCGAGGTGAAGCTGTCGATGATCACCTCCCAGTATCTCGGCGAGACGGCCAAGAACGTCGAGAAGACCTTCGAGGTGGCAAAGCGACTCTCGCCGTGTATCCTCTTTATGGACGAGTTCGACTTCGTCGCCAAGACCCGCTCCTCGGACGAGCACGCGGCGATCAAGCGCGCGGTCAACACGCTGTTGAAGTCCATCGACGAGGTCAGCCTCATCCAGGACGACGTGCTCCTGATCGGCGCGACCAACCACCCCGACCAGCTCGACGCCGCGGCCTGGCGGCGCTTCGACGAGATCGTCAACTTCCCCAAGCCCGACCGCGACATGCGTTCGGACATCCTCCGGGTGGTCACCCAGGAGATGGAGATCGTCGACTTCGAGCCCGACGAGCTGGCCGAGATCACCGAGGGCCTGACCGGCAGTGACCTCCGGCTCGTCCTCCGCGAGGCGGTACTGGAAGCACTGACCGAGGAACGGACGACGCTCACCCAGCAGGACCTCCGGGACGCCGTCACCGACTTCGAGGAACGGGACAACCTCAAGAACATGGACATGATCGAGGGCGACCACGACGCGCTGGTCGCTGGCGGCGACATCTCGGGGACCGACGAGGACTCCGAAGCGGCGTCTGACGGCGGCCACGATCACGACCACTGACCGCCACGCCTTTGTCCGCGAGGGACCCATCCGGAGACGATGCAGGTCACGCTGCTGGGAACGGGGGACACGACGGGGACGCCGACGGTCGGGTGTGACTGTGCCACCTGCGAGCGCGCTCGCGACCGCGGCGTCGAACGGACTCGCTTCTCGGTCCACGTCGAACGCGCGAGCGGCGAATCGATCCTGATCGACTTCAGTCCCGACTTCCGCCAGCAGTTCCTCCGCGAGTCGGTCCCGCTGCCGGACGCGGCGGTGGTCACGCACGTCCACTTCGATCACCTCGACGGGCTGGGCAACGTCTACCGGCTGGTCGACTCGCTGCCGGTGTACGCCGCCGACGAGCCGGACCCCCAGACCGGCACGAGCGTCGCCGGGACGATCCGGGACCGCTATCACTACCTCGACCGGATCTCCGTCCACGGACAGACGCCGTTCCAGCGCTTCGAGGCGGCGGGCTTCGAGGTGACGCTGGTGCCGGTCGTCCACCCGCCGCTCGTCTCGTACGGCCTCCGCGTCGACGATCCCGACAGTGGCGCGAGCCTCGCAGTCTCGGGGGACACGAGTTACGCAATCGACGAGGACGCCCGCGACGTGTTGCGTGGCGCGGACCTCGCGCTCGTCGAGGGGATCGTCCACGACGACCTCTGCTCGCACCACCCGGCCGGCGGCGATCACTACGACGACGCCGGCCGACCACGGTCGTTCGGGACCAAACACATGACCCTGACCGGTGCCCGCGCGCTGGCCGACGACCTCGCCGCCGACCGGTATCGGATCGTCCACACCGCCCACTTCGTTCCGCCCGAACAGGCCTTTCGCGACGACGTCGCGGTCGACGGCCAGCGGTTCGACCTCGCGGGGGCGAAGCGATGAGCGACGCCGCCACGCCCACGCCGCCATCGGACCGGATCGTGAGCCTCGATGCCATCCGCGGGCTGGCGGTGCTGGGCATCCTCCTCATCAACGTCTGGGTGTTCGCGATGCCCGAGTCGGTGCTGCTCAACCCCCAGACGTACGGCGACCTCACCGGCGCGAACTACTGGGCGTGGCTGGCCGCCCACGTCTTCGCGAAGTCGAAGTTCATCACGCTGTTCTCGGCGCTGTTCGGCGCGGGCATCCTGCTGTTTACCGACAGCAAGCGCCGGGACGGCGAGGCGGCGATGGGGCTGTACTACCGGCGGATCGGCTGGCTCCTCCTCGCCGGGCTCGGCCACGCCTACCTCCTGTGGTACGGCGACGTGCTCGTCGCTTACGCCCTCTGTGGGCTCTTGCTCGTCTCGTTTCGCAACCGCGAGCCGGCGGTGCTCGCCCGCCTCGGCGTGCTCTTCTTGCTGGCACCGTTCGCCACCGAGCTGTTCGCCGCTATCGCTCAGGGGCCGTCGGTGATCGCCCAGCAGTGGCAGCCCCCGGCGGCGACTCTCCAGCAGGAGGTCGCGACCTACCGCTCGGGGTGGCTCGCCCAGATGGACCACCGCGTCCCGACGGCGTTTCGGCGACAGACCTCCGGCTTCGTCGGGGCGACGCTGTGGCGTGCCGGCGGCTCGATGTTCCTGGGGATGGCCCTCTATCGCTGGGGCGTGCTGACCGGCGAGCGCTCGACGCAGTTTTACCGCCGGCTCGTCGCCGTCGGCGTCGTCGGCCTCCTGGTCGTGCTGGCCGGCGTCTGGTACATCGAGGCCAACGACTGGTCGGTCGACGCCGCGATGTACTGGCGGCAGTTCAACCACTGGGGGAGCCTGCTCGTGGCCGGTGGCTACGTCGGTGCGGTGACGCTGTACACGCGTTGGCGACCGACGGGGATCGTCACCCGGACGCTGGCGGCCGTCGGGCGCACCGCCTTCACGAACTACCTGTTCCAGACGGTCCTCGCCACGTCGATCTTCTACGGCCACGGGCTGGGGCTGTTCGGGCGGCTCGACCGCGTCGAACTGCTGGGTGTGGTCGTCGTGATCTGGGCCGTCCAGATCGCGCTGTCGGTCGTGTGGCTCCGATTCTTCCGATTCGGTCCGGTCGAGTGGTGCTGGCGGACCCTGACCTACGGCGAGCGCCAGCCCGTGTGGCGCGGCGAGTGAGCGACCATACTCCGTCTCACAGGAACCGGTCGAGTCCCGACTGTCGGCGCGCTCTCCCCTCCGGCTCGGGGTCCCAGGGCGTCCGCTCGGCCCGCAGCCGGTCGGCGTCGACCTCGGGGGGCTCGGCGGGCTCGAACCC
>Ga0207754_100277_pt1 | contig 22682 bp, 19 predicted proteins | sample A23E1SouthBayCA_FD_187728 | JGI IMG/M metagenome (GOLD analysis project Ga0207754, IMG submission 187728) | Aerobic enrichment media microbial communities from Eden Landing Ponds, California, USA - A23 E1 (SPAdes) | ecosystem: Environmental > Aquatic > Marine > Unclassified | place: Emeryville... | reverse complement strand
CCGCCCCGCCCGGAGCGAGCGGCCAGCGCATTCCCCGTTCGCCGCGACGCAACCACGTCCGTCGCGGTCGGCTTCGCCGAGGTCCGTAGGACCCGAACGGGTGAAGCGCTGGCGTCGAGACCATATTCATTTTAGCCCGGCAGTCCGCCCGCTACTGCAGGCAGACCGCCCGGAATGGTCGGTCGCGAGCGACGCGGAGGGCGGAATGCGGCGAGCGGTGCGAGCCGTATCGTACACACCGGCCAGCCGATAGAGGGTATTATCAGCTCAATAAACTGACCCTGATTCGAAATTGCTATTCCGCCTTGTGGCTACCAGAACGGCCACCAATCATCCTGCGCCGCCGAGTACTCTGTTTCGGACGGGATACTCTCAGACACTTTGGCCGTCAACTCCCACATTTCGTCTTCAAGGTCCGTCAGCTCCGACCAGTCCGTTGTTTCGTCAGCCTCTATTTCGGAGGCCATCCAGCGGTAGTTCATCCCGATATCTCTAAGAGCGGACCAGATCGACTCGTCCACCCCAAGATATCGACCCTCGGCTGCGTGTTGCTGGAGCTCGTCAGCTCGTGCTCTGAGAACCTCCACCGTATCGTTCCCGGTCGAGTTCTCGCTGAGAACCTCATTCGAGTATTCCTTCCTGGCTAAATCCGCTTGCACACCTGCATCCACGTACCACCGCTCAATCTCACGCCCCCGTTCCTTGTCGATTCTACTGTTGACCGTATAAATCGAAATCAGGAAAGAGCCGATCAAACTGACCGCGACCACGAGAATGTCTACCCACATAACCCCCCATTCCACCGACAACAGTTAGAGCATTACTGAAAGCGCTAGCAGCTGGAAAAGCGAGCGACCAGCGGATCGACATCCACTCCGCGTACACGGAGCGTCCGCTCGCTGGTGTCTCGTCGACACCACGGCGGCACCTTGCGGGTCTGTGCGCTATTCGATGGGAACCATCGTGGCTCCCTTGACGGGGTACCACTGATGATCGTCCCACTGGAACCGCACGGGCCGTGCCGTCGGCCTGACTGCTGTATTCGTTGCCTGTTCGAGCAAGGTTCGTGACGCGACGAGATCGGCGTGGCCCTCGAAGCCGCACGGACAGGTCAGCGTCTCGCGATGCCGGCGGGTCTGTTCGCGCTCGCCGCACTCCGGACACGTTTGGGAGGTCCACGCCTCGGAGAGTGAGGCCACCTCGATCCCGTACTCCTCGCAGACGTTTGCGAGCTGGTCGAGACACTGCCGGTGCGCCCAGAACGTGCGGGCTTTGAGGTTCGCCTCGACCGACCAGTACTCGCCAAGGACACCGGTGAGGTCGCCGTGATAGAGGGTTTCGACACCGTCCTCGTGGAGTCGCTCAACAAGGTCACGCAGGAGCGCGTTCACGGCGTGGTCGCGCCGGCGGGATCGCTTCTGATAGAGGCGCTGGATCCGCTTGCTGGTCTGCTGTCCATCCGGTAGCTTCGCTTTGGCGTCGGTGATGCGCTCGGTGGTTTCGCGAAACTGCCGAAACGGTTCCTGGCCGCTGTACCAATACTGGTCGCCGGTCGTCGTCGTACATGCTACGAGGACGTTCGCACCGATATCGAGTGCGGCGACGTCCGTCCCAGTCGGCGTCGCCTGTTCAGCCTCGGAGACCGTCACCGGCTGGTGGGCGCGATACGTCTCATCGACGTCGTCGTAGGTGAGATGGAGGCGCCCCTGGTCGCCTTGCCACTGCGGTTCGCCGCGGACGGCAACCCGGAGCCGTTCGAACCGACCGAAGCCATACTCGTCTTTGAGCTGGCTGCCGATAGAAACCTCAAGTCGGGAGCGCTCGCCCCACCGGACCGTATAGGCGTCGTTGCGGATGTAGGTCCGCAGGTCCCGCCCGTCGGCTTGGTTGCCCCAGTAGCCGGGTGGACTGACGTCCTGGTCGGCCTCTTCGACCGTTTCGAAGAACGACCGCCAGGCAGCGTCGTTGACGCGGGTGACCTGCTGGGTCGTCGCCGACCCCAGCACGTCGACGTACTCGTCGTAGTAGTCCGCACAGTCCCAGACGTTCTCACCGGCGAAGAACTGCTGCCGGCGCTCGTAGGTGAGCTGGTTCCAGAGGCTTGCTGACGCATCGAGGAGGCGTCGGAGGACGATGTCGGCCTGTTTCGATTGGGGAACGACCTCGAAGGTGTTGGTCCGTCTCATCGGTCGGACTCACCCCACATTCGCGGCACGTAGCCGAGGTGTTCGATATCGTCTGCGTAGTCCCGAAGAAGTCCGATCAGGACGACCTCTGGGATACCGTTTTCGGCCTGGTCGACCAACCACTGTTCCAGTTCGACTTCGACCTCTTCGATCTCGGTGAGCTCTACTGGCATCGATCATCGCGCCTCCATCTGACGATACACCTGTCGCTGACGGTGATAGCACATTTTGAATCACCTCTTCGAGTACAGACGTGACCGACTGCGCCTGCACCCTTTGCAGGCGCTCAAAAACAGCACAACACGACTCGGTCGGACGTACCTCATCGGAGCTGAGTGGTCACGCGACCTCCCGTGCTTACTGCTGATGCCGAGAGCACATTCATTTTAGTTCGGCAGATTGTCTGGAATGTTCTATCACGAGCAATACGGAAGGCGAACTGAATCTAAAACGCAGACAATAGATTTCACGTCTATTCTCGATTATTTGTCTCTTAAGAGTGTCTGCTCGATCTGTAACGCAGTTTGGTTACGGACTAGTAACGCTAGTCGCCCCGCTTGCTGTAACGGATATCGTAGTTCCTCAATTGAGACCGGACGTTGGGCTATCCGCTCTGCTTCTTGTTGGATCTCGATGGCTCGTGGCACTTTCTCATTGAGGTGAACATCGATCCCCTCCTCGAAAGCGACTGGAAGCGCTTCAAGTGCCATCGACTTGGAATGGAGATTAGCATTAAGATTGTCAATCGTAGATATCCGAACCATTATAGAGGGGGTTTCCGATTGTCTGCCCCCACGACAAACGGTGAGGGGGACGAAATCTATCGGATAGGTGTTGTCCGCTTTGTTCAGTTCGAGAACTTCGAACGAATGCTCCCCTCGATTGAGACTCCCAGCTATCACCTCTTCGACGACCCCGTAGCCACTTTCCCATCCACGAGCATTAAACACGAATTCGTTGTTCGTTTCGTTGTATATCTTGAACGAGGGGTGTTCGATTGCATTACGAATGCGCGCTTCTGCCGCCCTGATACGTTGAAGAGGTGATTCGTCTTCACGGATAGGTATAACTTCATTGCCATGCGTCCCGAACGGACTCTTAAGAATAATGTCACCGACTTCATCGCGGAATCGCTCGAGCTCCTTGAGTGATTCAACACGTGCGAAGCGTGGGACACAGACGTTTGGAACGTTGGTTACACGGTCGGTTGCAGTTCGGAGAAGGCTAACTTTCCCTGTCTCGTCGAATTGAGGGTTCCAGATTGCAGTTGGGGCATTTGCTCCTTTGGAAAGCATAGCTACATCCCCATTTAGTGCACGGAAGAGACCGCAATCCGTATCATCTAGGTTTACGTATCCGCTAACTGGCCTGGTTTCATCTTCACCGGTGACAGAGAGAACACCGGACATATTTCTGAGGTGCGAGCGATCGGTGACTTCGATAACTGACGAAACTCGCCTATGACCTCTAATCGCACGGACAATAGTTTGTCGGTCGCGAGTATACCATGATTTTGGGGATAACCATTGACTTGCACGGTCATCGTACACATCTTCAGGTAGGACTATGGCTATCTGAAGATCACTCCCCTTGATATTTGATAGGAATGCGTCACTAACGATGGTTTCAATATCTCGCTTACTTTTATTCGTACGATCTTGAATACCTCCTGGATTGGCATTTATATCACCAAGTAAAAATGCATAGAACTCGTCTTCTGACTGGTTATAGCATAGTTTAGCATCAACGCTTGCGACCCGAGACGGAAGAGTATCGGATGGACGTTCCGTGGGCCAATCGGATTGTAGCGCCTCAAAAATAAATTCAATATTAGTCACTACTTTCTCCGTATACTCTGTAGGGTCTGGACAATGATTAACTGCTATGATCTACTGGCTATGTGATTACACAGGGGGAGATCTCCGGAGCAAATTTTAGGTATTTTCCTTCTGTCAAACCGTTATGGAGTGGATCTCAGGAGAGGTTATGGGAACTAAAAACCGGGGAGATACTGTCGAATACGTCGTTCAGGTCGCCCCTGAATTTGCGGCTAATGAATTGTCAAATAGTGATACTGGTGATCTTGTCGTTCTAAAATACGAGAGAGAACAGGTGACGACTGAGATTCAGGCAAAACTTCAGATTCGCGATCACCTTGATTCAGATACGTTCGGAGTTGATGAGACACTTCGGTGTGCTCTCGGAGTCGGTGATGATGATAAAGTCTCAATCGGTCCCTACAGAGAACGGCGAGATTCTTCACTGTCGCCGCTTGAACATCTCCGTCGCTGGCTCAATTCGATGCTTGGAATGCGCACAGAAGTATGTCGAACTAAAATGTCAGTTAATCCAGATTTAGAAAATAGGGTCTGTCGTCTACCTAGTGAAACCCTCCAATTGTTAGGCCTCAAACCAGGTGATCGAGTAATTCTTTCGACCCCGATGACTCGTCCAGTCGCCGTCAAAGCATTACCAATCTCAGATGATACTGAAGATCGAACCAAAAAGATGGAGCAGAAAGCCAAAAATGAAGACGCGGATGTCTATGTTCCTGCAAACTGCGCAGAGTCGCTCGACCTCAAAGCTGTCCATGCAACGGATGATATTCCTAGTATCCATCTTGACCAGGATATACGGTCCCGGCTCGGACTCCAGGATGAGTCTGACTACGGTCTCTGTAAACCGGTTCGGGTTTCCGGTGACTCAACGGATTTTTTGATCGGCGTTTTTCATGATCTATCGGTTCCCATCGTTCTTGGGGCGATTGGCCTCGTTGTTGGCTTAGACCAGCTCGTCCCTATCGCACGAATTTTGCTAATGCTCGGCTCTATCGCTTTTGCTATCCTCTTCGCGATTCTCTACAGAAGTCGTCGGTTTTAGCCCTCAAAGTGATAGATATACTGTTATCACCACATTCATTTTAGCCCGGAACGGGCGCGGGAGGTGCGGAGAGCGCCCGCAGGCCCGGAATGGTCGGTCGCGAGCGACGCGGAGGGCGGCAGCGGCGAGCGGGGCGGGCCGTCACGTACACACCTGTCCAGCCGACCACGTCGCTCGGTGGGCCATCGACACTCCTGGTGGACTCAGAAAGGGCGAGGCCGCTTCGGCCGTCCCCCGCAAGCACCGCAGGCACGAGGAGCGCTGCGGCGTTCTCGTGAGCGTAGCGAACGAGGGCCAGCGAGACTGCGTCTCGCGCGGTTGCGGGACGTCGAGCGGCCGAGGGCTTTCAAAGACGCCTACGAGCCTGTGTTCAGCTCGCTGAGGACCTGTGTTGCGACAGTTCCGATCCGAACGCCATCGAGTGCCGCCACATCGTGATCTGCAGCGGCCGTCCGAAACGGGACGCCGTCGACGAGGACCTGGTGGATGACCGCCCGAACGACTGCGTCCCCGTATCGAGCGACAACCGTGGCCATCGTTTCATCGAGATGTGCATCCGGGTGATCCGTTCGCGGGGTAGCCGCACGGTCGAGCAGCCGCTCACAAACCCTGTCGACAGATGCGTGCGCGGGATTACCAGTTCGTTCCTGGATGTCGTACACGGTCGCGTGATTGGTCATTCCTCGGCCGGTGGTTCAAGATACGTTCCGAGTGCGTCGACGACAGTCTGGACGAACGACTCCTCGAGGCGGCCTTGGCGTCGAACAATCGCGGCGTGCTTCGGCGACGCGACGGCCCACGGCGAGGCGTAGCTCTGCCTGGGCATCCCGCCCTCGACCCAGTCGGCGTCGTCGAGAGGAATCCCCTCGTCGTGGGGCGTCGTCGTTAGTGTGACCGTCATGTACTCCTCTGCACCGAATGGATGCGTGTCGTTGTTGAGGATGAGCCACGGCCGCGGGTTCTCTCCGGACTTGAACGGGTCCGGCCCCCAGACGACATCCCCGCGCTGATAGCTCATTCAGTCGCCTCGTCTTCGTCGTCGACGGCGTGCTCCAACCACTCGTCCATGTCCTCCTCACCGAAGCGGTCGTTGGCTGCTCGCGTACTCTCAAGCATACTGGCGTACGCCGCGACGTCATCGACCTCACCGAGCGCCCAGTAATTGCCCTTGTGCCGGACGAGCCCGCGATCTTCGAGCCGGGAGAGGACGACGCTGATGCTCCCTGCTTTGACGTCAGTTGCGTCGCGAATCTCGCTCTGCGTGAACGCCTGCTCGGGATGCGCAGCGAGGAACCGCATCACACGGTCTGCGTTCGTCTCTCCGGAGTGCTGGAGCCGGTCTTCGGGGGAGGATTCGAAGGTCTCGATGTCGATGGGCATATGTATTTTTTGTCGGTGAGTGTATTAGGTGTATCGACGTATTTCAACGTGATGGTGGTTGCGGCCATCGGGTGAGAAGCCAACTACTGCTCAACAAGATGTTCCTCGAGATCTCGTGTCCAGTACGTCGCGAGCCCACTCGGACTACAGCGAGCGCACAACTGCAACGGGCCTTCGAGATGCCCAAGTTCGACGCGGAACCGCGTGAGCGCTGCAAGTGCGTCGACGACGAGCCCGCACCCGTCGCAGGCGTAGCGATTGCGCTCGTCGGGGTCCGGTTCCGTCTGGATCGCGCAGTCGACACAGATCGGGTGGGTGACCCGCTCATCTGTTCCCCAGGTATGCGCCTCGCCAGTCTCGGTACCGGGCGGGGCGTCGCAGAAGGCACAGCCAACGAGCGTTTGCTGCATCACTTACCCTCCGCGTCGGCGTCGTGGCCAGCCGTCCAGCCACGGTAGAAGACTGCCAGCTGCGTCGTCGAGTCGAAGGCTGTGCCACTCGGGTCGTGAACCAGAACGTGGTCCTCAGGAACCGGAGTGACAACGTCCGCGTCGACGAGGTCGCTAACCAGGCGCTGGGCCGTCGCGTTGTCGATGTCCGCCGTGTCGTCGCCGATGGCGTCGCGGTCCTGGGCGAGCTGTTCCTTCTCGAACCGTTCGTAGTCGCGACTCGTGTCGTCGTGCGGATCGGGTCCCGGCATGGTGAGTCACGCAGCGCACGCTATTGCGCGCTGCACGCCTCCTGGCGCAGATAAACAGTCAGGGCCGACAGTATCAGTTCGGTCGCGGGTCTCGATAGCCGATGACGGCGACGTCGTCGATGAACAGGACGCCCTTCATGAAGTCGAGCTTAGTCAGACTGTGCTGGTACAGGTTATGCCGACCCAGGTAGTTTACTGGCACCACCAGACAGCCGAACTCGATCTTTGGCTGACCGTCCTTCTGGGTGCGGTACCCCTTCTGGAACTTGAGGAGGTCGTCGCTGACGTTCTTCCGCTCGCTCTTCTCGACCTCGATTGCGATGCGGGCGTCGGCGTCGTAGAGGTCGACGCTGTAGTTAAACCCCTGATGCGACCAGAGCTTACAGTTCGGGTTGTAGCCGCCGGCGGCGTCCCCTTCGTACTCGTACTGCGAGAGCCCGTCGGCGATCGTAGCATCGAACCCGCCGACCTCCGTGTGTTTCGTCGAGCCGTCGAAGACACTTGCTGGGACGGCCTCGACGGCCGACCGAATCGACGCCAGCGCATCGTCCGGAAACGCCTCGGACGAAGTTTGGGTACGGCGCTCGCTCAGTTTGGTGACCTCATCGACGACGACCATACTCGCTCTCGAAGATTAGCGGCCCGATAAAACCCGTCGCGACGACCGTTCGATCCGACCGGCCGCCAGGGTTCACTCACTCGAGGAGTCGGGCGGTGGGTGGGGGCGAGGGAGTGGATCCGGTCCCAGCGTTAACCAACATTGTGTCGGTATCGGTTCGGAATGTTGGTTAAGTCTAGCTGCTACGGCGTTCGGAGCTTTCGAACTGACTTCACGACGAAGGTGTCTGGCTCGCTGGCTGCTCTCTCACCTGACCGCTCCGCCGACGTCGAAGGCGACCGCGTGAGCTGAGTGATGAGCTCATCGCGAACGGCTCGTCGAGGGACGGTGGTCTCGTACCAGCCCTGCCGGTCGTCGAAGTGCCGTTTCTGGAACTGCTCGCCGACATCGTCGGCGGCGACGTACTGCGTCCGCGTCGACCGCCCGACCTGCCGGGAGATGAAGACGGCCCCCACGGTTTCGTGCGTGAGTTCGACGAGAGCACAATCCACGAGGGCGACGACCGACGCGTGATCCCGGTCGGTCGGAACCGTCATCTCGAGGTCCGCCCACGGCGCCTCACCGTCGGTGGTAGTTCCTGCCTGATGCGCTGCTCGTGACTTGCTGCGTCGTTCCGAAGCCATCGTCTATCGGGGGCACGTGATGCGCCCCGCCAGCCCCTCGCGGGGGCAACAGACACCACCGAAACGCACCCCGTCAACCTATGCGCTATATCTGATACTTCCGCGACTCCGCTACCCCTGTGATGGCCCCTCGGCCTGAGAGAGCCGGCGGCCTTCGCACATTGCATATCGCCTCTTTCTTTGGACTAAAACCGCGATATGCAAGCCGAAATAACGAACTCAAATTGCAGAAGAGGCCCGTCGGGCCGATTTGAGGGCGTAGAAAGTACCTCGACGAGTTCCGGGATATTCCTGTGATTTCAAAAATTGCTCGACGGCGGGGTAACGAAGGTGATTACGGCCGTATCTGGGTACAATGGAACCGGTACCTTACCTGTTCTGAGTCTCTCGAGGTCCTTCTGTTCGGCACTTCGAATCGAGAAATACCGCCAATTCCCCCGGTTTCGGTCGTATTAGATGCTGAAAATAGCTCGACGGGGGTTCAGAAGAATTTGATTCTAGTCTGTAGTTCAATTATTGAAATCCTGAGGGGAGTAGGTCTGTTGAAGCCTTCAGAACTAACATAACCGGCTTGATAGATGTAGAATGCTAACTGGGGAATTAAAATGCAATTAGATCTAAAAACTTGTCTTAAGAGGCTTAGCTGTCACGAATCGACGTCTCCGCCATTGTCTTCTTGGCCGTCCTCGCCTTCTTCGATTTCCTCTTTAATCTCTTCCTCCGTCCTCTCTACTGAAATCCCCCATCCGGAGGGGCTGTCTGGCATAATTTTCTTTTGATGCTTCAACCACTCTTCGAAAGTGCGGTCTGCGTCAGAGAGGGGCGGCGCTGGATAGCCTGTCTGGGGGGTTTCAATGGGATCGAAATAGCCTGGTAACAAGTCGACTCGGGACCGTGGGTCAAACCGTTCTTGAAGGATATCATCGATAGTCTGCATAAAGGTATCTCGAGAGACATCGAATCGTGCTGATGAATGAAAATCAGACAAGTGCTGATCGTCTGTCTCAAAGCTGATGTACTCTATATAGAGAAGGGTTCCGAGCCAGAGTCGGAGCAAGTAATCAAAGTTGGAGTTCTCCAGTGTGGAGATACATTGGGACCAGCCGTTCCCTGCTCTCTCCCATTTGACAATCTCTTCACCGTGGTTTAACTCGTACCGGATAACTGATGATGTGGCTTCTGACATTGCGGCATAACAACACCATAACGCCCACTGCTCAGGTGAGGTCGCGTGTTTACTGTCTCGGCCTATCAGCCCCTTCTGAAGCTGATTTGTACCTAGATCATCAGGTACACCCTCAACAACTTCCTTCAAGATACTGGGCAGGTATCGGAGGATTAGACTGGTGTATGGCCGATCAAAGTTTTCAGTAGGACCTCGCTGCATAACAGATTGAGCGGCCCGCCAACCCAGGACTCGTGTCCCCGTACCTGTCGCGTCCCAGAGTTTTGCCTCGGCTGCTTCTGTGAGAACCTCTGTAGATTTCTCGACTGCTTCCTTCCGGATTTTCTCACCGGTTGTTTCAAAGTTGACGTTGCTGATGAGTTTTCCGAGGCCTTGTGAACTGTGGACTACGACTGGGCCGTGGCTTTGTTCGACGGCATTGCTTCCGACGGAAGATAGTGTGTCGACGGTTGTGGATCCGGCTTCGCCCAAGTCTTCGTCTGCTGCTTTTTCACCGGCACTTGGCAGCCTATTCGTACACAGTTCCTCAAGGGAGTCTCCTACGGGTGTTTCGTCTTCGACCTGCTCTGTAGATACGAACTTTAGAAGTTCTTCGACTTGGTTGTCGATGACGTTGAGTCCTCTTGTCACAGCGGGAACGTCTCGGTCGTCGATCGCTGACCGTACGATGGATACTGGGACGAGGAAAGGGTCTGTTTCGGATGGATCATCATCAGCTGCTTCTGCATCTGAGATAATCTGCTGTGGTGTGAGCTCTTGCTTTACCCGCTTGATGATGCCCTCGGGCGTGGTCTGTTCTAAGGTCCGGTCGACGAAGAAGTACAGGACAGTGAAGGATACAATTGCGAGACCGAGCGCCAGGCTGGTTAGAAGTCTCAGAGTGAATGGAGAGACGTGAGTGAATGCGAGAAGACCGATTACGTCGATACCGATTGAGGCAACGAAGATACCGACAGTCTTCTTGTATCCTCCGTCAGATCTGAACAGGTTAGCTAATCGAGTGGAGTACCTAGAGGTGGAGAGCTGGATACCCAGGACGACAACTGAGAAAACGATGGCAAATATGGCTGCTTGGATTGACGCTAACGTGGCAAAGACTTGTTGCCCGTTCGATGAAAGGTCGTAGTGAGACAGTTCCGCTGCTACGATAGAGACTCCTGCTAGGACAGCGAAGATTGCTGGAACCGGCCAACGCAGTGGTTTACCCATCTCATTTGAGACGATGACACGACTTGTCTTATCTACCGGGGGTTGAGAGAGGTTGGCAGAATGTTTCTGACTTTCCTTTGACCACTTTACTGAACCATAATCTACTGGACGGTAAGCACGCCCTCTGTATTGACCGCAACTGGGTCAGAATAAATCACTCGCTAAGGCTTCGACAGAGACAAATCTCACTTGTTACGAATTGCTTTGAGGAACCACTCTCCCCGATCTATATTTCTATTATCCCATTCCCTACGCTGGATTCTGAATAGGTAATTCAGCTCGTGGACTATCCAAGTGACCCAAGAAAGGAGAACGAACACACCGAATAGTAGCTGTATTTTCGGATTCAATTGGTATGATTGGAGGAGGAAAAACAGTCCAGAAAACAGAAGCAGGCCGGAGTATCTGAGAGCGGTGATTTGTAGGTGAAATAGAACCACTTTGATGTCGCTAAAGAGTTCCAGAATGAACGTTAGCATCAAGAAACCAGCACAGACCGTCAGGACTCCAATTGTAAGTTCCTGATAGTAGCTCATCTGGTTATCTTCCAGTATAAATTGAATCACTACTAACACGATGGCAAACAGGGCGACAGATTCTGATGCTGTTCTATCAACCACCGACATTGAATCCTCAGAGGAAGGAGCTTCGGTAGTTGATGCTGGATTGATCAGAATCTGAACAGCGGGCACGAATATAAAAGCACCAAGTAAAATGAGATATACCGATCCTATGGAAATCATCTAATTATTCACGGTGTTCAAAGCAGTAGTCGTGTTCCCGACCTACTGCGGCTTTACATCCTGATTCAGCACAGGTCTTCTGTAATGCCTCGGTTTCAAATTCGTCGTCAGACATACTCAGTCTCGATGTTTTGGACAAAATTCGTGTTCTCGGCCTATGGGGGCGTCACATCCCGACTTAGCACACAAGCTAAGCTTTTGATCTATCTCAAAGGGGTCATCGTCCGACATAATCATTCTCGGTGCTTCGGACAGAATTTGTGTTCTCGCCCGATGCTGGCTTCACAGCCGTCTTTAAGACACACTTTAACATTAGCCGATATACTCAGTTTATCTTCTTCGTCAGACATAGCGGAGTTGATTAAGCCTCCCGGTGTTTGAAGCAGTAATCGTGTTCCCGACCAATACGATTGTCACAGCCACTTGCCCTGCAAACCCCTTGGAGCATCCGTTTCTCATCATCTGACATTATTCTCGATGTAGGGGGCAGAAATCGTGTTCCCGGCCAATTTGATTGTCGCAACCGGGTTTTGAACAAGTCACATATCGCTTAATTGGCTCTCTATCGTCTCCACTCATACATCAAAGCTGTAAATCTCGATATATCAGTATTGCGGGTGTCAAAGTGAAATAGAAAGCTGAGAAGGTTACCAGATTTGTTCGACTACACACCTTCGAGTATCCGAATCCGAGTGGAGGTACTTCATCGTCGTGACGCTCTGAACCGGGAGTAGTCGCCAAACCAATCACTATCTAAGAGTTCCACAGATTCGCGGGTGTCTATGATTCAGAATTGCTCAGTGGGGCCAGCTGATTCCTCCTCGACCTGCTCGTACATCTCGTCCGGGAACGGGAGGCTGCCCCAGATCGAGTAGGGACATTGGTCTTGCCCGATGCAGTAGCGCTGTAGATCGTCGTTATCGCAGTTCATCGGCAACGGCGTGTCGCCGTCGATCGTGTTCGAGAATTCGTACCGGACCTGGTACTCGGTCTCCTGCTCGTCGTACCACGGCCACCGAGAGAAGACGTCCTTGAGATCCGTGACGATTTCGTCGAGGCTGCTGTCCTGATACTGCGGCAGCCACATCACCATCCGCGCGAAGTTGTAGAGGTCCTTCCGGACGGGCTTCTTCTCGTGTAGCCGCTCCTCCATATTCGCCATACAGGGAAGTTCGAAGAGGTCCTCGATCTCCCGGACCTCGATCTGTTCGGCGCCGGTTCCGGCTCGCCCGATTCGATAGGTGTTGACGCGCCCGTCGCGGTCGATCGTGACGGCCGAGTGGGACTCGTGGTCGGCCAGCGTCTTCGCGAGACTGCTCGGACTCGATATCCAGTCCGTTACAGAGGATTCCCACTCATCCTCGGCGTCGTACGCTTCGACCGCTCGGTAGAGCTCCTTCGCCGTGTGGAACTCGCCCTTTTGCGCCACGTCGTCGGGGGCGTCACTAAGGGCCCGCCGGAGGACGCGGATCGTCCGCTCCCCACGGTCCCAGTTCCGCCAGATTCGCTCGTGATGGCCGGTTTCGAGGAAGCGGTCGATCCGCTCCGTGATGGCGGACTCGTTTGTGGTCAGCCACGTTAGCTGGTCGTCGGAGAGGCCGTCCTCCTGGACCCGCAAGAGCTTCTTGAACGCCCGCTCAGCGTAGTCCCGATACTTGGTGTCGAAATCACCGACTGGAACGTACAGGTTGTTGTCTTTGACTCGCGTCAGTATCTCCCCGCCATCGTCCGGCTCTGTCGACGAGTCGTCGCCTCGAACGAGACATTTGCGTGACGCCGCCGCCATCGGGATTTCGAGGTAGAGGCCCTCCCCGAACTCCGGCATCTCCGTGATGCCCGTACAGACCCGACCCGGATGTGGGCCATCCTCACCGGGCTCCTTGCTGTACAGCACGTCGGCGATGTCCTGCTGGAGTGACCCATCGCCGTGGGCGCGGATGAGGGAGGCGAGATTGTTGACGTACAGCTCCCGGATGTCGTAGAGCACCTGGATGTTCCGGGGGGACGCGTGCTCGAACTTCGGGTGCTCTTTCACACAGATCGCACTCAGCGTCGCGAGCACGGCGAGCGTCCCCGGCTCGTCGACGAACGGCTCTTCGGCGGCGTCGGCACGAACCTGCTCTTTGAACGCCGCCGTCCCGAACCGCTCGACGTCGTTCATGAGGTCCTCGGGTTGGTCCTCGCCGTCGACGACGTATCGATTGTAGCCACGTGTAAACAGCTGGTTGATACGGGTCTCACCGTACTCCAGCGGGAGTGCCGCAACTCGATACGCCATGTCCTCGTCGTCGGTAGGCGTACTGGGGCTCATTCGTCGATCACCTCGGGTGTCGCCGACCGAACGTCGAACGCCGGGCTCTCGATGGGTTGAACGATGCTACAAACGTCGGCGTGAAGTGAGTAGGGCAGACGGGCGACCCGCCGGCGGTCGGCCGTTACGACGGGGTCGATGGGGATGTCGTACGTCTCGAGGAGGAGGTCGTTCAACACCTCGCGACTCTGCTCGTCGTATCGGTGCGCCGGGTCAGAGTCGAGGAGGTAGACGTGGACACCCTGCCCGCTGTAGACGACCATCGTTTCCTCGGCGTCGAAATCGTCCTCGAAGATATCGCGCACCTCGAACCCGTACTCGATGGCGCGGTCGACGTCTTCGAAGGCGTACGGATACCCCTCGGGAGCGGCATCGAGGATACCCGCAGCGTCGAGGAGCGCATCGTCGTCCCGATCGTCGAGGTCCGCCGACACCATCTCGTCCGCTCGGTCTCGGGCGATCTCTTTGGCGTCGATGTCGACGAGGAGGACCCAGGGACGTTCCCAGTGATCCAGCGCGTAGTAGACGGCGTCGGGGCGTGGGTCCGGTTTCTCCAGCACCTTCGGATCAGCAAGCGCGAACTCGCTCCGTCCCAGCGGGTCGTTGCGCGCTGGATGCCGAATGAACTCAACGACATCCTCGAAGTCGTCGAACTCGGGCGTCGTTCGGTCCCCCGATGGATCTGTTTGCCACGTATCCCGCCGGATGAAGTCCTTGGCCGGCACATCGTCTTTGCGCACCGGGTGGGACTCGCGGAAGGCGACGGCGTACTGTTTCGGGCCGGTCGCCGTGATGAATTCCGGCAGGTCATCCAGATAGCGGGGGAACTCCTCGGCGTAGTAAGCGTAAAGCTCCTCGCGGGTCGCCTGTCGCCAAGTCATTGGTTTAGTTCTTGATCGAGATTTTTGAAGCCCCGAACGGTGGTCAGCCCCGCAGCATCGAAGTCGTCCACGGCGTCTCTGATGGTCGCGAACGACCGTGCCGCCCGCCCGCTGACCCGCTCGTCGATCCGATCCGCGTCGGCAAGACTATCCAGGACGTCGAGCGCCGTCTCGCGATTGTTGAAGGCCCAGATAGCGTCGGCGTCCACCGCGCGGAGTTTGTCGTAATCCTCGACCGGGGCGTGCCGGTTGTTACTCGCGAGCTCTGCTTCGCCGGCCCAGACGAGATCGCCGTCCGCGTCGAAGCCGGCCACGTCCAGTACCGTGCTGTCGTCAGTTTCGTAGTACGGTTCCACGCGAACGACGTCATCCCGCTGCTGGAGCCAGAGCTCGAGGAGCCGGACGCCAACCTTGTGTGGCGTTTTCTCGCCGAGATCGCCCGCTCCTGGTCCCGCCTTCAATTCTCTCCCCAGGAGGTCTCGACCGTCCGGGAGGACGGTGTAGTACTTGCGCCCCGCCGCGGAGTCCGCTTCCAGGAGGTCCTGCTCCGTGAGCCGCTCCACATGGAGGTCGTCGTATTCGTCCCGGAGCTGGCTCATCCTGTCCAGTAGCGTGTACTCGTCGTCCTCTCGGTTCATCACGTCGAGGACCCGATTCAGGAACCGGACGTCGTCACGGCTGAGCCCGCGTTGTAGGAGTTCGTCATCGGGGACGGGTACGCTGCTTTCCTGAACGGGCGTTGCCCCGTTCTCCGGCTGCGTTGCTTGGTCACCAGCTGGTTCCTCGTCCGTCTCGGTGACCTGCCCGAACAGGGGGCTCATCGCTGCCTCGCCTGCATCTAGGTCGCTGTCCGCCTCGGGCTGGGTGGTCGACGTCGACGCGTCCTCGGTCGTCGATTCGCTGATGAACGCGGATTGCGTCGGGTCCGTTCCTGAATCGCCGTCGGCAGCCGCACCCGTCGTCTCGGCCCCCGAACTCCCCCAGCCAGTCTCTTCTGGGCCAGTGCTCGACTCAGTCGGCTCTGTTAGCCCGTACTGGGCCTGTGTCCGTTCGACCATCCGTGGCCGGGACACGGACTCGAAATGGTCTTCCTGGGGCTCTGTGAGCGGCTGGTCGCTTTCTGGATGCCCCGGCGCAATCGGGAGGGGCTTCAACGAAAACGGCGGCGGGCCAGTTTCCCCGAACGAGGGGCTCGGCAGCTGGGCGATCCACTCCCCACTCGGGAGCGTGTTGATCCGGTTGCGGAGTTCGGTCGGGCTGAGGTCCTCGTGGGCGAGCGACTCCGCGAGATCGCGCTCGATCGAGATGTTGCCGATGAGCTTCGTCTTGATGTTGTTGAGGACCTCGTCGTAGGCGCGCTCGTTCCGGTTCCGGACCTGTTCGGGGAACTGCATCACGAGGCCCATACTCAGGCCGAACGAGCGGCCCTGCGGCAGTAGCTGCTCGGAGACGAGTTTCGTCGACGCGACTGGCGCCGCCTCCTCGATGATGAGGTTGGTGAGCTTCTCGTAGTCGGTCTGGCCGTCGCGCCGGCGCACCTGGACGGCGTCCCAGAGGTTGCTCAACAGCAGCAGCGTGATTGCTCGCTGGGCCTCCGGGCGGAGGTCCCCCAGGTCGAAGATGATGGTCGCATCCTCATCGAGGAACTCGCGGAAGTCGAACCGATTGTCGACGTACTCGCCGGCGTCGTTCTGCTCGGGGACGTGGCTGAAGATTCGCCGGAGATGTGCGTCTTCTTTGAGCTTGTCGAGGCGATTCCCAACGGCGTCCATCGACACCTGGAACTGGTGGTTGTCCTTCGCGAAGTGGCGCGTCAGCGATTCCTCGATGTTCTGGTTGTCCGCTGAGACCGGAGGAATCGTCTGGTCGCGCTGCATCCGGAGGGAGGCGGCGAAAAGGTCGTCCAGCCCGAACACGTCGCTCCCGTACTCCTCGTCGAACAGCGCCTTGATCAGGTAGCTCAGAATCTCGTTCGCGACGAACGCCTGCCCGTACTGCTCGCGGCCCATAATCATCCGGAGGATGTCATGGAAGTGGTCGACCTTGTCCTGAATCGCGTCCTCTCGGTTGCGACCGGCCTCGAGTGCGGGGCGGATGTCGAAGAACGAGAACGCGGGAATCGTCTCGGGGACGCGGAAGTGGTAGACGTCGTCGAGACCACCGAACCGCTCGTAGTGGCAGCGCAGGTAGTTCTCGCACATCCCGTCCCCCTTCGGGTCGACGAGGACGACGGGGCCACCCGTCGACTCGCGCAGGGAGAGCGCGTCGTTGATGATGGCCTTCGACTTCCCGCCGCCCGTCGACGCGAACCGCCCGTAATGCGTCGGCAACAGGTCCGGCGGGATCCGGATGGGGTCCGGCCGTGGCTCACCGTTTTCGTCGAGCGCGTAGCCGATGGCCATCCCGTCCTGGAACTGCTGGATCAGGTCGGGATTCGGCCACGGGAGCGGATTGCGGCTCTGCTGTTCGGCCCTGGTTCCCCGCGTCCCTTCGACGGTCAGCTGTTCGGAGGAAGGGACGAGGACGAAGTTCGCGAGCTCCGTCCCACAGAGAACCAGCTCGGGGCGGGTCTTCCCCCGGCCCGTCGTCAACTCGCGATTGATGAGGCGCTGGAGAGCGGCCCGCGCCTTCTTCTCCTTCGTTTTCTCACGGAAGCCGCTGTCCCGGAGGCGTTGCCCCTCGACCTCGTAGAACGGCCCATCAAGCGGGTCGAACACCGGGAGGAGCGAGTCCATCCGACCATCGAGATCGTCGCGGGTGTTGTCGGTGGGGACGCCGACGGCCCGGATGTTGACCGTGAACGACCGTTTGGCGTTCTTCGCGTCGATGTACTCGATGCGCTTCTCGACGGCCTCGCTGAGCTGCCGGTCGTCCTGGTCGCTCCGCTGGTCCTCGACTTCGAGTAGCGACCCGACGACCTCCTGGAAGAACGTGTCGCGGCCGTCGACGAGATCCTCTTTCCGTACCTCCGCGTCGGACTGCCAGCTGGCACGCCGTTGAAAGACGACCTGGAACGCGGTCGGCGCTGTCGCCTCCATCAGGTGGTCGATCAGCGACGCCAGCGCCGCGCCCGGTTCGTCGACGGACGAGAGGTCGCCGTTCGTTTCCTCTGCCGTGAACGGCGTCAGCGAGGTCATCCAGTCCTGCTTCCGCGACGCGGAGCCACACCACCGGACACCGAGCGGCGAGACAGCATCCTGTGCTGGGCGAGCCAGAATCGTTCCCGCCGGTGTCATCGTCGGCTTCTCGATGGCCCGTCGCTCTTCCTCGTCGTCTGGAAGCGCATCGGGCGGCGCTAGTTCGAGAGCTGAGTCCCCGACAGTAACGTGATGATCGGGGCCCCTCGTGGCTGTCGTACCGCCGTCGACAACGGGGTCTGCTTCGGCTGCCTCAGAGTCCCCTGATTCCTCGTCGACGATGTCGTACTGTTCTGCCGGGTCAAACTCGTACTGCAGCCGCCCGGCCTCGTAGTGGTCGACGAATTCCTGGGGTGTGAGCTCGATTGGCTGAATGAGCCGAGCGGAGACGTCGACGTCGACGCGCTCGATGTCGAACGTAGCCGGATAGATGGAGCGGAGGCGCTTCTCGAGCGTATCGAGATGGGCATCGGCCCCGTAGAAGAACTCTACTGGGTCGTCTGGGCCATCACTGATCGCGAGGAACTCGAACCGGGGTGGTGTCTCACTGTAGAGTGGGTTCAGCTTCGCCCCGAGACCCGACGAGCCGGGCGTGGTCAGCTTGTGGAGGCTGTCGAGGACTCGGGGGATACTCTCCGGGTCAAGCCGCTCGGATGTCGGCGTGACGCGCAGGTACTCAGCCATCGTTGGTCCCCTCCGTCGACCCGCCGTCTGGCTCAGCTTCGAGGGCGTCTGAGTCCTCGTTCAGTTCGCTCGTTTCGTTCGTTCCGTTCGTTGCTCGATGTTCGAGCTCGTCCTGGAACTCCTTCATCTCGGTATCGACGGCGTCGTCGCCGGCGCCGGGCAATGAGGACCGAACTTGGGAGGTCGGGTCGAAGTCGATGACCTGCTTCTCCTTGGGCATCGCTTTGACCTGGATGCCGCGCCACTCGCCGTCGACGCCCACCAGCGCCTCGGAGAAGCCGGCGTCCTCGTTGCCGGGCACGGCGTCCTGGACGAACCGCATCTGCGCGTAGTTCAATCCGAACTCGTCGGCCCACTCCTCGTCCATCCCGTCGAGGCGGTGGAATTGCTTGACCGCACACTGGTCGAGGATGGCCTCGCTCTCGGCGTGCTCGAAAAACTCGTCGACGGTCTGCGTGACCAGCCGGATCGAGAGGTCGTGGTGGCGGTGGTGGCGGAACACCGTCTCAAGGAACGCTAAGCTCGCGGCGTCCTGCATGATGTAGCGGGCCTCGTCGATGTAGAACACGACCTCCTTCTCCGAGACTTTCGCCCGCTCGTACACCAGCGAGATGAGTAGCTGCATCGTCAGCGCCGTGCTGCTGTCGACGCTGCCCTCCTGCTGGGCGAGGTCGAGGTAGATTACCTTCTCGTCGCGGATATCGAAGTCGGACTCCTGGCCGAGGTTGCCGTGCCGACCGTCGTCCTCGAAGGGTCGGAGCTGGTCAAGGAGCCACGTCGCGTCCTCTTTGATCTTCCCCGCCTCCTCGTCGGACCGGACGACGAACTCCTCGGGCTCGTCGACCATCTCTTCGAAGACGTCCATCATATCCTGAATCGTCGGACTCGGGTTGTCGTGCGTCGAGATGTCGTCGGTGATCCCGTTGCGCTTGTACGCCCGCTTGAGCCCGAGTTCGAGCGTCGTCCGGCGGTCGCCAAGCGAGATCCCGCGGAGGGCGAAGAAGTTCGTCAGGAAGCTCATCGCGTCGTCGAGCTTCTCGTTGAACGGGCTCGCGTCCTCACCCATCGCCCGCTGGACGTGTTCGGGCGTCTCCCGAATCTCCAAGGGGTTCAGTCCGAGCGTCCCGCCGACCGTGATGCGTTTGGCATCGAGCGCTTCCGCGACGCCGGCCCAGTTATTCAGCGGCTCGAGGATGATGCCGATACGGTCCTTGCTCTGCTCGATCGATCGGATGAAGTTCTGCTTCGAACTGAACGACTTCCCCGACCCCGTGTCGCCGACGGTGAACATCGCGTAGCCGTTGTCCCGGGCGAACGGGTCGATGACCACCGGGCTCTGGTTGTCCTTGTGAATCCCGAACTCCACCCCGCCTTCCTCGAGAATCGTCGCGTTGTGCGGCGAGGACAGTAGCGCGCCGACGGCGCCGCCCAGCGCAATCGACGTCCGCCCGAACTCGTTGTCGCCGATGGGTGCGGCGGACTGGAGGGCGAGATCCTGGCGACAGATCGCCGTCTTCGGCGTGAGGTTCGCCGGATCGTCGCGGAGTGCGCTCTTGACCTTCTGGACGGCGTCCCGTAAGTCGTCTTTCTCGTCAGCCCGCACCGTGATGAACATTCCTTGGTCGAAGACGTTCGCGCCGTTCTCGACGGCCTTGTACGTCGCTGCGGCTTCGTTGGCGCGCTCCTGTAGGTAGGCACTCCGAACGCTCTGTTCGAGGTCAGCATCCACCTGAAGGTCGTCAGCGATGTCCTGCAGTTCGTTCCGGGCCCGCTCCTGATTCTTCGGCGTGATGTGAGCCGTCAGGTCGAACTGCACGTCGGTCATCTCGAAGAGCTCGGAGAGGTAGCCGTCGTTGGGGTAGTCCGGGTAGTCAGCGATGTACAGCGTCGTCGTCCACTGCTCACCGACCCGTGCCGCACGCGTTTCCCACTCGATTGCCGCCGGCGCGGTCACCGTCTTGTGTGACTCGGCGATGTCGTCGAGAAGCTGGCGTTCGGCTTCTCCTTGTTCGATGGTCTCCTCGTCGAGGAGGTCCGAAAACTCGACCTCTTCCTCGTCGTCTTCGGTGTACCAGTCCCAGAGGAATTTCCCGCCAATACCGACCAGTACCGCGAGCAGGATGTAGAGAGCCGCACCTTCAGCTGAGGTTGGATTCGTGAGCCACTCTGTGAGCTGGCCAACGGCTCCGCTGCCCGTCTGGAGGACGAGGTTACGCATCGTGGGCATCCTCCCGGCGCGAGTGGCCGATGATGGGTTGTTCGCGAACGACGCTCTCTGCGTCGTCGTACTCGTGTTCGCGACCGTTCCAGAAGTCCATATTCAGCACGAAGAGTTCGACCGTGCTGAGCCGACGTGCGGACCAGCCCGACGCCTGCTGGATGAACTCCGAGCGTACGTCGTTGACCCGGCTGTCGAGCTTCTCGAACATCTGGGCGCGGCGTTCGACATCGGTGAGGTCCTCGCGGCGGGTCACAAACGGGTTGAATAGGAACCCGATGACAGGGAACTGCGTGAGCTTCTCGGCGGGCGTGCCCTCGTCGCGGAAGCGGTCGTAGACCTCTAGTGGGGTGACCTCGACACCGATGTAGTACCGCACCTGCTGGATACCCCGCTCGCGCATCTCCTTCGGCCGCGTCTCCCGATACTCTTCGAGGAGTTCCCGGAAGATGGGGTTCTCTTTGACGTCCTCGTCGTTCAGGCGGTCTTCGATGTTCTCCGTGATCTGTTCGACCGGGAACGAACGGGTTGTCGCGTGGAGTTTGAGCTTCGAATCCAGTTCCTTATTGGCGAACTCTTCGCCGGCGTCCTGGAGCTGTGCCCAGTCGTCGGACATCGCGAAGTCCATGTTGCCGGGGTCGATCTCGATGAACGCCTCCATCGTGCCGTCCGCGCGCTGAATCGCGCCAGCTCCCGGCCACGCCCGTTCGATGTTCGTGAGGTCCTGCGTCCGCTCGTCGGGCTTGAATGGCGTGTAGTTCGCGAGCCCGCCCTCGTTGCGCTCTGTCTCGTTGGTACTACTGTCGGCTTCCTCCGGGGCACTGAACGTGATCTGGGGGCGCTTGACGTAGCGATAGACGTCTTTCGTCCACGTCCACGCGTTGAGGTGGTCCGGTGAGACGTAGACGATCGCGACGCCGAACCCGAAGCCACCTGCGACGAACGGGAGCGCGAGTGATTCGATGCCGGTGAGGCCGGCGATGAACAGACCGACGATCGGGAAGGCGATGAGGACGCCCACGTCGCCTTCCTCAATGTTGAGGTAGGGGATGCGACTCTCCTCACCGAACTGGTCCATGATGCGCCGTGCGGCTGCGTCTTGGTCGATGGACATGGATTGTTAGTAGCTTCCAGGGTCGTTCTCGGTTCGCCGGTAGGACGGCGTCCCGCTGTCTTCGTCGCTGTTCGCGCCTCGTGCGGCCGCCTTCTGGGCGACGGCGTGTCCCGCAGCAGCTTTCGGACCCCACCGTGCCGCGGTCGTTGCGACGCCGGCGCCGCCGATGTAGGCTCCAGCGGCAACACCGCCGATGAGGGCCGCTCCCTTCGTCGCACCACCGAGAACCTTCGCCGTCAGCGGGGTCGCGTACTTGAACGTCTTCCACGTGACATAGAGCGCCACGAGGGGAAGTGAAGCCGCAACGAGATACTTGAGGAACGCTGATCCCGGCGTCAACGCCCCTCCAGAGTAGAGTAGGTCGTATCCTTTGAGGACTATCGCCGCAGGCAGGGGTAGGATGGCCAATGGGACGAACCGTTTGCTGAACCCCATCGCGACATCAGAGAGGACAGGAATGTTGCCATAGGCGACGGCGAACGCGATGGGCATCCCGTACAGGTAGACGTAAAGGAGAATCTGCCGGATGTAGAACAGCGCCTCCAGTGCCCACATCGAAATTCCTCCGATAAGAGCAAAGAGGAGACCGAGACCGGGGTTGGTAATCGACCCCGTTATGAACTGCAGCATAGCAGAGCCCAGCGAGGACAGCTCCGGCATCAGGGCAATCGTGAACCCATCAACAAGGTAGAGTGCGAGCGCCCCAATCCAGTACCAGGTAATAATCAGAAAGGCTCCGACCCAGGCAGTCTTCTTGGTCTTCCGAGCCTCGTACGCACTCCCGATATTGAAGATGCGGATGGTGTGTCGT
>Ga0207754_100276_pt1 | contig 22699 bp, 23 predicted proteins | sample A23E1SouthBayCA_FD_187728 | JGI IMG/M metagenome (GOLD analysis project Ga0207754, IMG submission 187728) | Aerobic enrichment media microbial communities from Eden Landing Ponds, California, USA - A23 E1 (SPAdes) | ecosystem: Environmental > Aquatic > Marine > Unclassified | place: Emeryville... | reverse complement strand
GCGGCGGCTCGGCGGTCAGCAGCCCGAAGTCGAGCAGCAGCGAGTCGTCGACGAGGATCGCGCTGCGGCCGACCTCGCGGGCGCCGCCGAGAAACCGAAGCTCCATGTGTGCCAGGGTAGCCGGCCGTCGGGTTTGACGCCGTCGGTCCGCGCTGGCTCAGTCGTCCGCCGGCGCCGGTGCCGGCGGTTCGTGGGTGCCGAACTCGGGGTGGGTCTCCTCCATCCAGAGCACCACGATCGCCCCCGAGAGGAACATCAGCCCGGCCGTCAGGTAGAACGCCGCCTCGGGCGACGCGAACTGCATCGTGAGCCCGATCAGGATCGCGCCGACGCCATAGCCCGAGTCGCGCCACATCCGGTAGACGCCCATCCCCGCCGAGCGCCAGGTCGGGTGGGCGGCGTCGCTCGGCACCGTCATCAGGTTCGGGTACAGCAGCGCCATCCCGAGCCCGGAGACCGCCGACAGCAGTATCCACGGGCGGTAGCTGTCGACGACCACCATCCCCAGCACGCCTGCGCCGGCGACGAACATCCCGGCGACGACGGGCGGGCGCCGGCCGATCCGGTCGGCGAGGCCGCCGGTCCCGATCTGGAGGAAGTACATCGCGCTGTGGACGCCGACGACGACGCCGACGGCCTCGATCGCGAGCCCCTGGCGCGTGAGATACAGCGGGACCGCGATCCAGAACAGCGTGTCGACGAAGTTCTCGATATGGCCGGCCTGGGCGGCCGCGAACAGCGTCCGGTCGCCGTAGGTCGCCCGCTTCAGCACGTCGACGAACGGGAGGTTCGCGTCGTGGTGGTCGTCGTCGCCCTCGAGCTGGGCGAGCTGGACGGTCTCCTTGATGAGGAACACCGAGATGAGGAACGCCAGCAGGACGACGGCGCCGAGGAAGTAGAACGGTTCGGGGCGGAGGTTCGTCTGGCCCGCGATGACGCCGGTGAGCCACGCGCCGACGGCGACGCCGGTGTAGCCAAAGGCCTCGTCGATGCCGACCGCGAGTCCGCGCTGGTCGGGGCTCGCGAGATCGATCTTCGCGTTGATCGCCATACTCCAGGTCAGCGCCTGATTGACTCCGAGGAGGACGTTCCCGACGGTGATCCACCCCCAACTCGGCGCGTAGATGAGGATAACCGGGATCGGCAGCGCGGTGAGCCAACCGAGGACGAGCACCGGCTTGCGGCCGTACTCCTCGCCCCACTTGCCGGCGTAGAGATTGAGCAGCGCCTTAACGAAGCCGAAGGAGACGACGAAGGAGCCGATGACGAAGAACGACTCGACGCCGAGCACCTCCTCGCCCAACACGGGAACGACGGTCCGCTCGGAGCCGATCGTCAGCCCGGTCGCGAACACCAGCAGGACGTGCAGCGAGAACTGTCCGAGGTGTTCGCGGATCCCCTGTCGGTGCTGGCCGGTCATCGATCCCACCCGGGCCGTCCGGCCCTGAACGTACGTCGGTCGCTCGGCATGGGATCCGGTAGGCCACCGTCCGGGATATGGGTGGTGCCGGTCATGACCGGCACCGTTACGGGCAGCGACCGCCAACCCGGGGTATGAGCCTCTACGAAGCCTCGTTTCGGGTGAAACACGAGTGCCCCTACCGGGCGATCTCGGAGCGGCATCCGGACCTCACGATCCGGGAGTGGTATCTGAGCGACTGTCAGGTGTTGGAGATCACCGCCCCGTCGGCGCCGACCGACGAACTGCTCGCCGAGATCGACGCCATGGGGACGGTGCTCCACCAGTCCGTCGACGACGACGGGCTCCACGTCGTCACGCGAGCGTGTCTCTGCTCGCTCGAGGAGTCGATCGTCGACCAGTTCGAGGCGCACAACTGCCTCTACCAGCCGCCGACGATCTACCGCCAGGGGTGGGAGCACTACACCGTGATCGCGTTCGACGAGGGCGACGTGCGGGCGCTGTTCCGCGATCTCGAGGCCGACCGCGAGATCGACGTGATCTCGAAGACCGCCATCGCCGAGCAGCAACTCCCTCACAGCATGCTCGCGCCCGTCGACCGACTGTTCGACGCGCTCACCGACCGCCAGCTGGCTGCGCTTCGGTTCGCCCTCGAGGAGGGGTACTACGAACAGCCTCGAGGCACTTCGCTGCGGGAGTTGGCCGAGCAGACCGCTGTCGCGCGATCGACGTTCGAGGAGCACCTCCGCAAGGCCGAGAACAAGCTCTTGACCAACGCCGGCGAGTTCCTCCGGCTGGTGACCGCGTCGGCGACCGACGACCCGCTGGGCGTGGCGGAGTCCTCCCGGGCCGCCTCGATCGCCGACTGAGCGCTACCAGATGCTCGGGCTGTACTCGAACTCGTACTCGTCGACGCGTTCCGCGGGCAGCCCCACGTTCTCGAACATCTCCCGCAACACTCCGCGGTACTCCGACTCGGGTAGCTCCTCGCCCGCGGACAGTCGCACCTGCAGTCGGAAGCCACCCGCGCTGTCGAGTTTGATCTCGTAGCGATGTCCGGAGTCCCGAGTCGTGATCTCCGCGCTCGGGACGACGAGCGCGAACGAGCCGAACGCCGTGCCGTTCTCGCCGAACCCGAGGTTGATCCAGCCGTCGCCCTGAGTCTCCGGAACGGTCGTCTCGGTCGCGCGGTCGGCGAAGGCGGTGTGGGTGGCGGCCACGTCCGGCTCGGCGTCGACGCCGATCGTGACCACCGAGTCGTCGGTCCGGGAGGCTTCCGTCTCGAGGTCGACGACCAGCGCGTCCGGGTCGGCGGCCGGAAACAGGAGCGAGATCCGCTCGCGGAGCCAGTCCTCGGGCGGGAGGTTCACGGGGCGGAACGGCTGCTCGAAGCCGAGTTCGTCGTCGACGGCGGTCAGCTGCGGCGCCACGGCGCCGGTGAACCGCGCTTCGAGGGATTTGGTCTCGGAGTACTGAAACTGCACGTGGAGGATGCGGGCGTCGGCGCCGAACTGCTCCGTGAGCGCGGCCACCCCCAGCGGGCGCCCGATGCGCTCGCGTCCGTTGACGTAGAACGGTGCCTCGACGCCGTAGTCCGCCGAGCGCGCGCGGTCGAGAACCGCCTCGTAGTCGAGGTCGTCGACGCTATCGCCGACCGTGCTGTAGCTGGCGAAGTTCGCTCCGGGCATGCCGAGACAGCCCGCGAAGCCGAGCGTCACACCGCCGCCCAGCGCCGCGAGAAACCGTCGTCGAGGGGGCCACGGGTCCAGAGGCATGAAAGAAATGTCGGGCGGAGTGAACATATCCGTTCCGGCGGCCCCACCCACCGCCATCTCCTGGATGAGCCGGAAACACGCCCCCTCACGGGTCGACAGCGGTCACCGCCACGCCGCCGCGGGCTACGTCTCCGACCCGGGGTAGCGTCCCACCGAAAACGCCTCGTAGCCGCCGTAAGCCAACGAGAGCACGCCGATCCACCAGTTCCAGCGATCCGCGGGCGAGCCGTCCGGCGCGTCGGCGAGTTCGGCGACGATCAGGTCGACCGAGAGGTGGCGACCGCTGTCGCGGCGGTACCGGCCGGAGTCCGCCAGATCGACGGCCTGTCGGGCGACGGTGCGCCGTTCGGGCTCGGTGCCGTCGAACCGGGCGAGTGCCGTCACGAGCGCCTCGGGATCGATGGCGCCTTCGCCCGCGTGCTCGTCGGTCATCGTTCGTGCTCGCTGCCGTCGTCGCCGGCGACGAGCGGGACCGCACGATCGAGTGCCATCGTCGGAACGACGGGGGCGCCGGGCAAAACCGTTCGGGCGGCCGGCGCCGCCGCTGTCGAGGCTGAGCGGCTGAGAGGAGTAAGCCCCCTTCTGTTTCGACCCGGCATTCGGCTAAGCACCCGCGCCCTGCCGTCGCCGGCTGTCCGGACTACCTTCGGGCACGGGCTTGCACCGGCGAGGATTCGCCGTTCCATCCGTTCCCGTCCGTCGGCTCACGGCTCTCGCCGCTCGCCCAAAACGTAGCGGTCCGATCGGACCGCTACGCCGCCTTCCGTGGGTTAGCTCCCTTCCCTTGCGGGTCGGTTCGCACACGCTCGCGGGCGAGGCCCGCGAGCGCGTCCCGGTGGCCCTCGGGCCACCGGACACGTCATCAGTCGGAACGGGGGGTCTCGTTTCTGTTCCAGAGCCAGCCGTCTCCAACTCCGGGCTTGCGCCCGGTCGCCCGTCCGGACGGTGGGGGGACTTTCCTCACGCCCCTTGCTCGCGGGCCGGGGCGCGGGAACCGGGCTCTCTCTGCCGATTGAGAGTAGGCGAGTGGCGGGGTTAAGCGGTTCGGTGGGGTGGCGGGCGCGGCGTCAGTGGAGGTGCTGGAAGGGAGGCGGCCAGCGGGGAGTGTGAAGGGAGAAGCGGTCAGCGGGGAGTGTGGAGGGGGAAGCGGTCAGCGGGGAGTGTGGAGGGGGAAGCGGTCAGCGGGGAGTGTGGAGGCGAGGCAGTGTTGGACAGCACAGGGCGTCTGCAGGACCCCGACGGCGAGTCGCGTCGGATCCTACCCAGCGCGTCGCTGGGTCAGCGCGCCGTGAGGGTGATGTCGCCGGTGCTCGTCTCGACACGGAGCGTCGGCCCGCCGTCGCCGAGGGTGCCGGAGGCGGCACTCTCCGTCCGCGTGCCGTTCTGCAGCGTGAGCCCCTCGACAGTCACGTCGCCGACGCTCGCCTCCGCGGCGAGTTCGGCGTCGAGTTCGGGGGCGAGCGCGGCCTCGATGTCGCCCGTCGAGGTCTCGAACGTCGTGGCGCCGTCGATGGCCGCCACCGCGAGATCGAGATCGCCCACGTCCGTGCGTACGTCGCCGACCGCCGACGCGCCCTCGATCTGTACGTCGCCCGTGCTGGTCCGGGCACTGACCGCCCCGTCGACGTTCCGGATCGTCGTGTCGCCGACCGAGGAGTCGACGCTGAGGTCGCCGGCCACGTCCTCGACGGTCACGTCACCGACACTCGCCGACAGCGACGCCACGCGGAACGAGCGCGGGACGCGGATCGTGAGGTCCATCGTCGGCGTCCCGCCGAGCAGGGAGCTCTCGCCCGTGTAGCGGGTCGCCAGGCTGAGCCGGTCGCCCGCGCGATCGACGGCGAGGTCGAGTTTCGAGAGGTCGCCGCCGACAGAGCTGGACTGCTTGAGCATCTCGACGGCCACGTCCTCGCGGTCCTCGCCGCGGACGATCAGGTCGCCGACCCGGGCGTCGACGGACAGCGCCGTCGCGTCCTCGGTCGCGATAGTTCGGTCTTCTTCGATACGTTTGCCGACGAACGGGGTAGCGCCGGTACAGCCGGCGAGGCCGGCGAGCGCGGTCGCACCGATACCGGCGAGCAGCCCTCGTCGGGTGGAGCTTCGGTTCACACTCGGACAGTGGGGGGCATCCTACTTCAACCGTGTTCGACGACTGACGCGTCGTCAAGCCGACGAAAGGTATATGTAGGAGTTCTGTCTTCGTCAGCGCTCGTCCGCGAACGCGGCGTCGGCGACGACCGCCGAGAGGCGGCCAAGCAGGTCCGTCACGAACAGCGTGACGAGCGCCACACCGATGCCACCGGCCGCCGCCCCGAGCGCCCGCGGGAGTGTGTCGATCGCGATCACGCCGTAGCCGTAGTTCACGACCAGCGCGTCGCCGTAGCCCAGCGGCGCGAGCAGGAGATCGAGCGAGAGGCCGGCGCCAACGACGAGCAGGACGAACGCGATCAGGCCCAGGAGCGACCGCCAGAGGAGGTAGAGCCCACCGACCCAGGTGTCGCGGCCGAGGACCAGTTCGGTCAGCGCGTCGACGATCCCCTCGTCGGTGTCGGGGAACTGCGGCGACCCCGCGTCGATACCGAGGGCAGCGTTCGTGAGCCACAGATCGGCCTTCGAGAGCGCCAGCACCAGCAGGAGCGTGACCACGAACGCGATCGGGCCGGCGAGGGTGACGGCCAAGCCGAGCGTCGTCGAGACGGCCACGGTCAGCACGAGGAAGTAACAGAACCCGAGCGGGACGGTCACCAGCAGGTAGCCGAGCCGTCGGTACGTATCTGTATCGAGCAGTGCGTCGAACGCCGGCAGGAGGCCGGGGGTGTCGGTCGTCATCTCGTGATCACCACGGTCCGTCCGTGTCGCGGTCGGACGGTATACCCCGATCCCGGTTCGGCGAGCCGACAACCCGGCGAAACCTTCAAGAAGCGGTCACGTCCCCTCGAGCGAGTAGAGCACCGCGAGCAGGCCCGCGATGTTCGCGAGCAGCACCCCGAGCAGCGTCGCCGCGTCCGAGAGCGCCAACAGCGGCCCGAGCCCGTAGGTGATGGGGAACGGGGCGACGGCGATGCAGGTGACGCCGACGGCGAGGTACCGCATCGCCGGACTGTCGTTGCGGCGGTAGCCCTGGTAGGCCAGCCACGCGACGAGGCTGCCAGCCGCCGCGGTCGCGCCGGAGGTAAACGTCAGGAGGGCGGCTGCCTCAACCACGGTCGAACACCACCGTGAGCACGACGAGAAGGCCGGCGAGCTGGCTCGTCGTCGCCGCGAGCGCGCGGGTCGTCGCCGACACGTCGCCGACGTTGGTCAGGATCAGCCGGAGCACGAACGGCACCGTCGTCAACAGCACGAGGCCGACGAGGAGACCGAGCATCGGCCGCCCGCCGCCGCGGCGATACCCCCTGTAGAGGCGGGCGGCGACGGCCAGCGAGAGCACCGTCGCGACCAGGAGCGCGAGCAGTGCGGCGAGAACCACCGCCGTCGAGCCGCCGGTCGCGGTCTGGAGCGGGAGCGGCAGAGCGAACGCGTGAGTCGGTCGCGGGAGCATCACTTGAACCCCTCGTACAGTCGCGTGAAGCGGTCGGCCGGCTCCTCCTCCTCGGTGAAGTCGATATCGATCTCGTACCCCTCGGCGCGGACGTGGACGTGGACTGCCTCCAGGGCGGTGTCGTACTCTTTGTAGTGGTGGCCACCGGGGTCGAGGCGCTGCTCGTGGGTCAGCAGCCCGGCGTCCTGCAGGCGCTCGACCCGTCGGTAGATTGTCGACGGGTCGGCGCCACAGGCGTCGCTGAGCGCCTCGACGGATTTCGGGCCGTCGCGGGTCTCCGCGAGGATGGTTCGGACGTAGTCGTCGCCGATGAGGTCGACAACGTCGTCGCCGCCGTCGCTCATCGGGTGGGCTGTCGGAGTCGCCATCGAAATAGCCACGGGGTTTGCACGGCTCGGCGGTGTACGTGACGGCCGAAAAGCCCGGGGGTAGAGCTGTCGGCTCGGCGACTCGACCCGAACCCTTATTCCGGCACGGGCGTCAGCATCGCCCGAAATGTCCTCCACACACGCGGCCGAGCCGGCTGGGGGGAGCCGCGTACGGTCGTTTCTCGCCGCGCCGGTCCGCTCACAGACGTACCTGAACCTCGCGTACCTCGTGCTCGCGTTCCCGCTGGGGCTGATGTACTTCGTGTTCGTAACCGTCAGCATCTCCCTCGGCGTCGGACTCTCGATCATCCTCGTCGGGATCCCGCTGCTGGCCGCCGTAGTCGCGCTCTCGTTGATCGCCGCCGCGCTGGAGCGCCGGCTCACCGCGTGGATGCTCGACGTCGACGTCCCCGCTGGGCCCCAGCCCACCGGCGACGGCTGGCGGGAGCGACTCCGCGCGCTCGCGACCGAGCCCGGGACGTACGCGCCGCTGCTCTACCTCCCGCTGAAGTTCGCCGTCGGCACGCTCGCGTTCGTCGTCGTGATGAACGCGCTCGTGACCGGCGTCGCGCTGCTGTCGGTGCCGCTGCACTACGACGAGCCGGGGCTGTACGTCGGCCTCGTCACGAATCGCCCGATCGAACTCCACCCCGCGCTGCATTTCGGCTGGAACCGCCTGCTCGTCGGCGTCGAGACTGTCGTGACGATCGAGGCGTGGGAGGTGACGACCCTCGCTGAGGCGCTCGGCGCCGCAGCCGCCGGGGTACTCCTGCTGTTGGGCGGTCTGGCGGTGCTGAACTGGCTCGCGAGCCTCCACGGCCGCCTGACCGCCGCGCTGCTGGGTCGCGCGTACGACCCGGTGTCGCTACTCGGCTCGAAAAGCGAGTGACGGCGTGCCCCGCGGGGCGCCGACGGCTCAGTTTCTGAACCCGACCCGCTCGGCGTTGGCCAGCGCCCGCTCGGCCGCGGCGTCGATGTCGAACTCCCTGACCACCTCGCCGTCCCTAATGAGCGGTGCCAGCAGTGACTCGCCGTCCGCGGGCCCCGCACGACTGCGCAAGCCGACGTGGTGGCCGCCGTCGGAAGTGCGGTACACTTCCTTCGTCCCCGAGAGCTTGCCGCGTTTCGCCGCCGGCTCGCCGTCGACTTCGACGATATCCAGCGCGAAGTCCAGCGGGTCGGCGTTGGCGATGTAGCCGCCGACGCCGAAGCTGTCGGCCACGTCGCGGAGCGCCCGAAGCTCCGCTGGCCCGAGCCCGCCCGACAGTAGGATCTCGGGCTCGGGACGATCGCGTGCCGCGAGCTCCCAGCGCACCTCCCGGACGATGTGGCGCAGATCTCCGCGGCGCGAGCCCGTCGTGTCGAGGCGGACGGCGTCGAGATCGTCGCCCAGCGTCTCGACCGCGCGGAGCACCTCGTCGACCTCGTCGCCGTAGGTGTCACAGAGCGCGACCCGGGGCACGTCGGCGTCGACCGCCTCGTCGAAGGCGCGCCAGGCGTCCTCCTGGTTCCCGCGGCCGAAGCAGATCAGCAGCGCGTGGGGCATCGTGCCGCCGACCTCGCGGTCAAGCACCTCGCCCGCGGCGACGTGGGAGACGCCGTCGGCGCCGCCGACCAGCGCCGACCGCTCGACCATCGCGCCGATCGCGGGGTGGACGTGGCGGGTGCCGAAGGAAAGCAGCCTGCTGTCCGGCGCCGCGACCCGGCTTTCCAGCGCGGCCGTGGCGACGCCGGAGGCGTGGGAGGTGAACCCCAGGATCGGCGACTCGTGGCGAGCGAACGCGCGGTAGGGCCCCTCGATCCGAAGCGCCGGACCGCCGTCGAACAGCGTCCCCGCGGGGAGCGCGTCGACGTCGATCGGCAGCCCCTCAAGCAGCGCGGCCACGTCTTTGACGCCGGCGAACAGGTCGAACTCGCCGGTCGGAAACTGGTCGGCAGCGAGCTCCGCGACGACAGTGGGGTTCCGCCCCGCGTGCTCGAGCACATCCTCCGTCCGGTGGAAGTACGCCGCGGTCGCATCGCCCCGCCGGATAGCGTCGTCGCCGACGGTGTCGAACTCGGTCATGGCCGACGTTCCGCCAGCGCGGGCAAAAGTCAGTCGTTCCCCTGGTCTGGCAGCGCGATCGCCTGCCGCGGGCCTACCAGGCGCGTTCCAGCACGTCCCGGATCTCCTCGACCGACGGCTGGACGGGTGCGTCGGCGAGCAAGCTGTCGTCGTGGATCGTTTCGGCGATGGCGGGCAGGTCGTCGCGATCGAGCCCGTCGATCGCGCGGAGTTGGCTGGGGAGACCGAGGTCGTCGCGCACGTCTGCGACGGCGTCGACGACCGCCGCCGCGAGTTCGGCCGCGGATTTTCCCGCCGTATCGACCCCCAGTGCCTCGGCGAGCAGCGCTCGCCGCCCCTGAACTTCCGAGAAGACGTACCGCAGCACGTGGGGCGCGAGCACGCCGTGGACCGTCCCCTGGTGGGCGTCGTAGTCGTTCGAGAACCCGTGACCGAACGCGTGGATGATCGACGCGCGGTAGGCGCCGGGGGTGGAGATACCGTACTGCGCACAGACCACGCCCGCGACCGCGTCGTCGAACTGCTCGGGGTCGGGCGTCGCCTCGGGCAGCGCCGCGAACCCGGACGCCATCAGGGAGAGCCCCCGGCTCGCGGTGCCGTCGGTGATCGGCGTCGCGTGAGGCGAGTACAGACACTCGACGGCCTTGTCGAACCCGTTCATCGCCGACGCGGTCAGCACCGAGCGCGGGGTGGTCTCGAACAGGTCGGGGTCGTAGCACAGCGCCGTCGGCATCAGCCGCCGACTGCTCACCCCGCCGCTGGGGATCTCGCTCGGGTCGGCGTCGGCGTCGAGCGTGAGGCCGACGCCGCCGATCACCGAGAGGTCCGCGCCGGCGAGCGTCGTCGGCACCGCGATCACGGGCGTCGGCCGGCCGTCGTCGGCGACCGGCACCGATCCGGTAGAGAGCGCGTGTTCGGCGGCCGCCGCGGGGTCGCCGTAGCTCCCCAGCGCGCTCGCGACTTTCGCGGTGTCGAGGCTGGAGCCGCTACCGACCGCGACGATCGCTTCGATCCCGTCCGCTTGGACGCGCTCGGCCGCCTCGAGCGCCGCGCCGAGCGTCTTCGCGGGCGTCGTCTCGTCGAACACACCAGCGAGAAAGTCGCCGAGGCCGTCCTTGACGGGATCCATCACGTCCCGGTTGGCGCCGACGTTCGCGCCGGTCAGCACCAGCGCGGAGGCGAGCCCGCGGGCCGCCAGCAGGTCGCCCAGCTCACCGACTGCGCCGCGGCCGAACCGGATCTCGCCGGGGTCGTAGTCGAGCGTGAACTCGCGGGTCGTGGTGTCGTCCATACCGGGGGATGGGCGCCGGGTAACATCAACCCCGGTCGAACCGACATCGACCGAAAACCCGACGAGTTCAACACCGCGCGCCGCCCAGTTCCGGTATGACCGACCCTGTCGTCGGCACCCTCGTCGAACAGTCGACACTCGAGGCCCGCGTCGAGGCTGGCGACGCGCCCGACTGGGTGGCCGCGCACTGGCGAACGTTCGACGCCGGGCTCACCGACGAGTACGATGGCGAGCCGTTCCCGTGTTACTTCGGCGCCAACTCGGTCCGAGCGGGCGAACCGCTGTACACCGCCGTCCCGTCGACCACCGACCCGGACGCGCTGTTCCAGCTGGGGGAGACGCTCCTCGACTACCTCGACCGCTACGAGGACCTGCCCGAACGGGCGTCGCTGGTGGCGTTTTTCAAGCCCCACGAGGACGACCTGAGCGAGGCCGAGTACCACGAGACGCTCTGGAACGTGCTCCAGTTCCTCCACGTCCACGACCCGGAGCCCTGGCCCGAGGAGATACCCACCGATCCGGACGACAAGCACTGGGAGTTCTGCTTCGGCGGCGAGGCGATGTTCCCGACCTGTCGGGCGCCGTTCTACGACGAGCGACGGAGCCGCTACTCCCCTGTCGGCCTCGAGATCACGTTCCAGCCCCGCCGGCTGTTCGAGCGCGTCGGCGTCACCGCCGACACGCAGGCGGGCCAGCACGCCCGCGAGGCCATCCAGGAGCGCATCGAGAGCTACGACGGCCTGCCGCCCCACCCCGATCTCGGCGACTGGGGCGTCGACGGCGACCGCGAGTGGCCACAGTACCTGTTCGAGGCCGACCCCGAGCAGTCGCCCGACGAGCCGCCGATCCGGGTGACCCGCGAGCACCCGAAAGTGGATCGACTGATTCAGGCGGACTGAGCGGCCGCGACCCGCTCGGCAACCCCGAGCACCCGCTCGCGGAGCCTCTTGGCGTCCGGCGCCAGCAGCCTGATCATCGGCTCCTTCCCGTGGGCGCCGTCGTCGACGATCGCGTCGGGGGCGTCGCCGTCCCGGCGCCTCAGTACGCGCTCCGCCACCCAATCCATCGTCCCGGCGGCGTGCTCCGGTTCCTCGGTCCGGTCGACAGTCGCGGTCTCCAACTGCACCTCGACAGCCACACGGACCGGCTCACTCGCCCGAACGTTGCAGGCTGCGGTGACGCTCGGGTCGTACTCGCGGACGCCGAGCAGCAGGCGCGCGACGTGGCTCGACGCACCCAGCGCTGCGCCGCCCGGTGCGCGCACGCCACCCGGAGTGCGGGTGAGCCGGCCTTCCGAGGCCGCCACGTCAGCGGGTTCGGTCGCCGTCTCGGGGGCGACGGCGACGGTCATCCCGACTTCGGGAGTCAGCGGCGTCATCGCGGGCGTCTCGAACGCCCGGACCGTCTCGCGCACGGCGGCGAGGGCGCGGGGCGCGTCGGCGCGCGCTCGCAGGCCGGCCAGATGGTGGACCGGTCCCGTGCCCTCGCCGAGGTCGTAGCCGTGGGTGACAGCGCGGGCCAACAGCGCCTCGGCGTTCTCGACCGCCCGCTGGCGGTCGAGCCCGCGTGCGAGGTCGGCTGCGACCGCCGCCGAGAGCGTACAGCCGCTGCCGTGGCTGTTCGCGTCCGGCACGCGGGGCGAGCGGAACTCTCGGAACTCGTCGCCGACGAACACGTCGACGACTGCGTCTTCGTCGAGGTGGCCGCCGGTGACGAGCGCGGCGTCGGCGCCCAACTCCCGGAGCGCCTCGCCGGCCGCGGCGGCGTCCTCGGCAGTCTCGATCGTTACGTCCGTGAGCAGTTCCGCCTCCGGCGCGTTCGGTGTCACCAGCGTCGCCGCCGGGAGGAGGCGCTCGCGGACGACCGCCTCGCCCGCGTCCGAGAGCAGTCGATCGCCGGCCTGGGCGACGACGACGGGATCGACCACCACGGGGTAGTCGGCGGCCGCAAGTTCGTCGGCCGCGGCGCGGGCCACCTCGGCGGTCGCGAGCATCCCGGTTTTTGCGGCGTCGACGCCGAGATCCGACTCGACGGCGCGGATCTGCTCGCGGACCATCGCGGGATCGGTGTGAGCCGCGTCGCGCACGCCGGTCGTGTTCTGGGCGGTGAGGGCCGTGACCGCCGACGCACCGAACGCGCCGCGGGCCTCGATGGTCTTCAGGTCGGCCTGCACGCCGGCGCCGCCGCCGCTGTCGGAGCCGGCGACGGTGAGCGCGACTGGTCGGCCCATCAGTCGTCGGCGGGACCGGACTGTGTGCTCGGCATCCCGACGCGTGGGGCGTCGTGGCCGAGTTCGTCGATGGCGACCTGGGCGGCCTGCTTCCCGGAGAGCAGCATCGCGCCAAACGTCGGCCCCATCCGGGTGAGCCCGTGGGTCGTGGCCGTGGCGAGCCCGGTCGTGATCAGGCCGTCGTGGATCTTGCCCGTCTGCTCGACGACGTCGTCCTCGCTCTGGCCGACCCACATGGAGTCGTGGCCCGGCGAGTCGTGGCCCGGCGCGCCGTACTCGCCGTCGGCGGTCGTGTCCATCCCGGCCTCGCCGGTCTCCTCGATCCCGGGCGCGTCGATGACGCCGCGCTCGTGGAGCTTGGAGACGACGACCGCCTCGTGACCCGTCGCGTCGATCACGAGGTCGGCCTCGACCGCGATCGGGTCGACGCAGGTCAGTTCACGCGGCAGCGAGTGGACCGGCGTCCAGTTCAGCACGACGCCGGAGACCTCGTGGTCCTCGCGCACAACCACGTCGGTGAACTCTGTCATGTTCTGGATGCGCGCGCCGGCGTCGCAGGCCGCTTTGATCAGCGCGGAACTGGCGTGCGGCGCGGTGGCGACGTGGAGGCCCTCTGCCTCGTCGGTCTCGTCGTAGGGGACACCGAGTTCGTCGAGCACCTCGTGGGCCGGCTCGCGGACGGTGAGCTTGTTCATCAGGAAGCCGCCGAGCCAGAAGCCGCCGCCGAGGTAGTTGTTCTTCTCGACGACGGTGACGTCGACGCCGCGTTCGGCGAGCTCCTTCGCCGCAACGAGTCCGGAGGGACCGCCGCCGACGATCACGACCTCGCCCTCGGTGAACTCCATGAACTCGTCGTGCCACTCGTCGGCGATCGCGCGGGTGACTGCTGCCTCGCTCGCGTCGGTGAAGCCGTCGAAGGACATGCGATTACTACGTGGTACTACCGGGTAGTTAAGCGTTGTCGTCGGTCGTGTGGTGGTGAGAAGATGGGTTCGGCCCGAGAACCGTCGAAAGTTTGAACATAGCCCCCTGTCGGTACTGGGGTGTGTCCCTCCGGATCGCCGACCGCGAGATCGAGTGGTACGTCCCGATCCTCGCCGGGATCACCGTTGGCTACCTCGTCTTCGTGATCGACGTGACGAACCCCTACGAGGCCGGCGGTCTGCTCGCCTTCCAGCGATCAGAACTCAGCGGGTTCCTGCTCGACCTCGTGCTGTTCGTTCCACCCCTCGCAGGGGGAGCACTCCAGCACTCACGCGATTTCCGGACGCTGGCAAAGTGGCTCGTCGTCTCGGTGCTGTCCCCGTGGTTCGTCTGGCTCGCTGTCCTCTCCCGAGGCTACCACCTGCTCGCCCTCGGCGGCCCGTCACGTTCGGAGATCGGCGGCCCGCTGTTCCCGTTCAGTTACAGTGAAAGGATGCTCCGCTGGGGGGTCGCCCTCTACCTCGCCGGCCTCCTCGTCGGCACGGCCGGACGAGCACTCTACCGCCGCATCACCGACTGATTCAGTCCGTCCGCCGGACTTCCTCCAACCCCTCCACCGTCGGGGCGTTCACGATCCGGACGGTCCGCCCCTCGCGCGTCACGCGGAACGCGTCCTCGAACGAGCCGTTTTCGACGCGGTAGACGCCCTCGCCCTCGGCGCTCGCGTTCAGCGACTCCGTGAGCATCTCGCGGTACGCTTCTGCGAACTGTCGGGCGTCGCGCTGACTCTCCCAGCGCGTCTTCAGTACGTAGCCGTCCATCGTCGGGTCGTCGCTGTCGGCGTCGAAGTACGGCACGAGTTTGTCGCCCGCCCAGCCCGCGGTCGCGGGGTGGGAGTAGTTGTACGCCGAGTACGGTCCGGGGTTCTCGCCGAACGTGGAGCGGTCGATCGCGCGCTGCTGCCAGAGCATCGCGAACAGCGTCGCCTCGCCCATCCGCGTCGCCCTCGCGCGGTCGTACGCGGCCGTCGAGCGATCCGGGACGGCCACGCTCGCCGGTCCGTCCCCCGGGTAGTCGTCGGGGTGGAGCAGCTGCTCGCTCGACGACGGCGGGCGGGTGTAGAGGTCGTCCACCGCCGCCCAGCCACCACGCTGTTTGACGCGGTGGACCAGCGTCGGCCCCTCGCTGTAGGGCGCGTAGATAGTCAGGTAGAGGCCGAGGTTCTCGTCGGCGAGGGACGCGCCGCCACCGCTGCTAGGCCGGTCGATGCAGTCCCACTCGCCCTCGCAGCGCTCCTCGTACTGCGCTTCGACGTAGCTGGCGTCGCCCTCGACGACGCCGGTCTGAGCCATCGCGGCGTCCGGGTCGTCGGCGCCGCCGAGCAGCGAGAGCCGCTGGTCCTGCAACGCGTGCATCAGCTCGTGGGCCAGCGTCGCCCGATCGACGGTCGGTGTTTCGCTGTCGCTCACGAGCACGATCTGGTCGGCGCCGGGCGAGTAATAGCCCAGCACGGAGCCGCCGTAGATCGAGTCGAACGCGCCCCCGACGGTGCGGTCCTCGCCGACGAGCATCGCCGCCTCGTAGCGCTGCTCACGGGCGCGCTCGGGGGGCGTGTCGACGGTCGTGTCGCGACCCGACCCGTTCTGGAACTCCTCGCGAGAGATCACTTTGACCGGAACCGTCCGCTCGAACTCCAGACCGCGGATCAGTTCGACCCGGGCCATCGTGCGGGCGACGACGGCGTCGAGCTCCGACTGGTTCAGCCCGTCGCTGGTGTCGACGGCGATGTCGTCGGTGGCGGCGTAGCCGTTCTCGACGCCCAGTCGGTCGGCCGCGGGCGTCGGCGACGGCGCGGCCGGCGCGGCACAGCCAGCGAGCACCAGACAGCAGACGACGGCAAGCAGACGAAGCTTCACACCCACGAATGCGTCGCCGAAGCGAAAAGCGTTACCGGCGACCGGCCAGCAGCGCCGCGCCCAGCACGGCTATCAGCGCGGCGACCATCGAGAAGCCGGGTGCCTCGGTGCTCGTCGCGGACGCCGCCGGCGTCTCCGAACCCGGCGTCGGCGTCTCCGAACCCGGCGTCGGCGTCGCAGTCGGCTCGGGCGTCGAGGCGTCCGTCTCGACCGACTCGCGCACCTCGGAGAGGGAGTCGACCGACGGCGCGTTGACCACGGTCACCGTGTCGCCCTCGACAGTCAGGTGGAACGCGTCGGCGAACTCGCCGTTCTCGACGCGGTAGGTGTCCTCGCCGACCTGTTCGCCGCCCCAGAACGCAAGCAGGGACTCGTAGGCGCCGCGGAACTCCGTCGCCTCGTCGGGGCTGTCCCAGACGAGCCGCCAGACGTAGCCCGTCTCGCCGTCGGCGCTCCGGTAGACGTGGAGGCGGTCACCGTCCCAGCCTGCGGCCGCGTCGAAGCCGTAGTTCAGCGGGTCGAAGCGGCTGATTTTCCCCGAATCGGTGTAGTTGAGCCAAGTGCGGGGGCCGACCACATCTGACGCGTAGCTCCGAACGCTCCCCTCCTCCGCGTACAGCGGGTAGGCGAACATCGCGGCGACGCCGGACTGGCCGATCTCGGCGTAGTCGAGGCGGCGCTCGGGCCGGACGCGCTCCCAGTTGTCGGCGTGCTCGTCGGCGAGTCCGACCTCGGTCGGCGGGTCGGTGCCGTAGCGCTCGGGGTGGATCACCTGCTCGGCGCTTTCCGGCGGGGCGTCGTACAGGTCGTTGACCGCTGCCCAGCCGCCCTCGCGTTTCTGCTCGGCGACGAGCGCCGGCCCGTCGCTGTAGGGCTGGTAGTTCAGGAAGTAGACGCCCATGTTCGGCGGCGACGCGCCGCTCCCCCCGCCGCCGTCCGGCCGGAGGCAGGTGCCGTTCCAGGCGCCACCCTCGCCACAGCGCTCTTCGTAGCGGTACTGGACGAAGTTGGCGTCGCCCTCGATCAGCCCGCTGTTGGCGTTGGCGCCGTCGCGGGTCTGACTGGTGACGTTGCCGAGGTCGAACTCCTGGTCCTGCATCGCGTGGACGAGCTCGTGGCCGAGCGTGAACTCGTCCACCTGGAGGCTGCTCTCGTTGTCGGTGACGAGCACGATGGCGTCCTGGGCGGGGCTGTAGTAGCCCGCGACCGAGGCGCCGCGGTTGGCCTGCTGCACGTCGAGTGAGCCCGAATCCTCGCCGATCAGGAACAGCGCTTCGAACTTCGTGTTGTCGAACGTCCGGAACGACTCGCTGTAGGAGGCGTTCCCCGAAGCGTTCGCGAACTCGGAGCGCGGGATAATCTCGACGGGCACCTCCATGTCGAACTCGACGCCGCGGATCTCCTCGACGCGGGCTTTCGCTCGCGCGATCGTGGCGTTGAGTTCGGCCTGCGTGAGCCCGTCGCTCTGGTCGACGTCGATGCTCTCGTTGTGCCAGTAGCCGTCCTCCCAGCCCAGCCGATCGGTTTCGGGGTCCGGCGGGGCGCTCTCGTTCTCTGCCTCGGCCTGTGTCGTGGCGTCGACGCTACCCGACGCCACGACTGCGTCGGCAGGGGCGGCAGGCGCGGCTGCCGCGACGGGAGCGAGACCGGAGAGAACGACGACTGCGACGGCGAGGACCGCGGAGACTCGTCGCATAGCCCCACATGGGGCTGCCCACGCAAAAATACCCCGGCGGTCGGAGTCCCACGTAAGCTAAGGCGTGGACGGCCCATCGTCCCGCCATGTTCGATCCCGACAGTACCGCGGTCGTCGTCGTCGACATGCAGAACGGGTTCTGTCACCCCGAGGGGAGCCTGTTCGCGCCCGACAGCGAGGCAGCGATCGACCCCGTGACCGACCTCGTCGCCCGCGCCCGCGAAGCCGGCGCGAGCGTCGTCTACACGAAGGACACCCACCCCGAGGAGCAGTTCGCGGGCAACCACTACTACGACGAGTTCGATCGCTGGGGCGAACACGTCGTCGAAGGGACTTGGGACGCCAAACTCCACGACGATCTCGACGTGTGCGAGGCCGACCACGTCGTCGAGAAGCACACCTACGACGCCTTCTACCAGACGGAACTGGAGGGGCACCTCGACAGCCACGGCATCGACGACCTGCTCATCTGCGGGACGCTCGCGAACGTCTGCGTGCTCCACACCGCCGGCAGCGCTGGGCTCCGGGACTACCGGCCAGTGCTCGTCGAGGACGCGTTGGGCTACATCGAGGAGGCCCACAAAGAGTACGCCGTCGACCACGCCGACTGGCTGTTCGGCGAGGTGACCGAACTCGACGACGTGGCGTTCGATTAACGGAACAGCCGGTAGGACGGCTGGCCCGTCGCGACCAACTGCTCTTCGCCCTCCTCGACGCCCCAGTCCACGTCGTCGTCGCCGTGTTCGGGGACGGTGCTTGTCACGTCGACGCGGCTGACGCCGATGGTGGAGCCGGCCCGGATCACGTCGGCACAGGCGTGGAGATCACCCGTCGCCCGTCGGAGGTAGTTCACGTTCAGGCTCACCGTCGCCACGTCGGTCGCCAGCGGGTCCTCGGCCGCGAGCCGGAGCGCCAGCCCGCCCGCGGTGTCCACGAGCGTCGCCGCGACGCCGCCGTGGATCGTCGGCTTCGAGGCGGGGTTGGTGAGCTTCTCGTCGAACGGGATCGTGAGCTCGATCCGGCCGGGCTCGACGGCGGCGACTTCGGTGCCGAGCCACGAGAGGTAGCCGTGGTCCTCCTCGATCGCGTAGCGAATGAAGTCGGCAGCGCCGTCCGGCAGCGGCGGCAGATCGTCGGCCATACCGGCCTTCCGCGGGCCCGGGTGAAGTAGCCGGCGGGAGCGTCACCCGAGCCGGATCGACGAGGCCGCAGGCGAAACGGTCACCGTCACGGCGTCGCCGACGGCGAACTCGTGGCCCTCGTGGAACACCAGTTTCGCGCCGAACGCGCCGCGGGAGGCGAACAGCGACAGCCCCGTTGCGCGCTCGCCGTTCACGTCGATCGTCAGCTCGTCCCACGCCACGTCGGCCCCGGTGCCCGCCCGGGGCGATGCGGTGCCGATCTCGGTCCCGAGCAGCGAGACCGACCCCGCCGCCGCGGCGTCGCCGTCGGTCGGGTACGCGCCGCCGCCCGTGTAGTGGGCCAGCCCGCCGTCCAGCGGCGTCCCGTCGTCGGCCGCGATCGCCGCCCACGACCCAGGGTCCGGGTGGGCGGGCGCGTCGAGCCGGACGTACGTCTCGCCGGTCTCGACGACCGTGCCGGTACCGTCCCACGGCGTCCCGCTGATCGCGACGTGGGGCTCGACGGGGAGCGATCCCGACGCCCGATACGGGTTCGCGTCGGCAGGCCGGAACCCCAGGTGGAGGTGGTCGTCGACCCAGCGGCCGAAAAAGCCCGAGCGAACCGACGCGCCCAGCGAGTCGCCCGGGTCGACCCAGTCGCCGGCGTCGACGCCGGGGTCGACGTGGAGGACTCTGGCGAGCAGGTCCGCGCCACGACCGTCGGCCCAGTCGTTGGCCACGTCGACGACGATCAGGTGGTCCTCGCCGACAGCGTAGGGACGATCCGGGCAGGCGACGGTGCGCGTCGCGACCACCTCGCCCGGGACGGGTGCGGGCGCGGTGCCGTCGTCCGGGTACAGATCCACCGCACAGCCGCGGTCGTGGGCGGGGTAGGGGGAGTTGTAGCAGGAGAACCGGGCGTAGCGATCGAGCAGCGAGGCGGACAACGGGACGGGTGCGCGCTCGGCCGCGGACATGGTCGGCGAGTGGCGACGGCCACGCTTAGGTACGTCGGACCCCGACTGCGCCCCATGCGCGTGATCCGCGGGCGGGCGTCGACGCCCGAGGGCGACCGGGAGCGGACGCGGGAGCTGCTGGACTCGGTTGCCGACACCGGAACGCCGGTCGTGCGGGCGTGGACTCCCCACCGCCATCTCGCCTTCGGGCGCCGAGACGCGAACGAGTCGGGGTACGATGCCGCCCGCCGTGCGGCCGAGAACCGGGGGTTCCCGCCGGTCGAGCGCTCGGTCGGCGGCCGGGCGGTCGCCTACACCGGCACGACCGTCGCGTTCGCCGCGCTCGAACCGAGCGAGGACAGTCGGTCGGGAATCACCGAACGCTACGAGTCGGGCGTCGACACCGTCGTCGAGGCGTTCGCGTCGCTCGGCGTCGACGCCGAACCGGGCGAGCCACCGGACGCCTTCTGCCCCGGCGACTACTCGGTGCAGGCGCCGTGTTCGACCGACGACGCCGAGCGCCGACCCGGCAAACTGGCGGGGATCGCCCAGCGCGTGACCGCCGGCGCGGCGATGGTCTCGGGCGTGGTCGTCGTCGCCGACCGTGAGGAGATCCGCGACGTGCTCGCCCCCGTCTACGACGCGCTCGACGAGCCGTTCGACCCGAACTCGGTCGGGAGCGTCGCGGCTGCGGGCGGGCCGAGCGAGCCCGCGCGCGTGGCTCGCGCGCTCGAGGACGCGCTCGTCGACGGTCGCGAGCGGTCGGTCGAACGGCTCCGCGAGGCGACGGACACCAGTCGGGAGGCTTAGGGGAACGCCCAACCCAGTGGGCGTATGCTCATCACCGGCGCCGAACTCCCGGACGGCCGGGTTCGGGACGTTCGCACCGACGAGGGCCGCATCGCCGAGATCGCCGAGTCGCTTCACGCCCTGCCCGGCGAGGAGACCGTCGACGCGACGGGGCTGACGCTGCTGCCCGGCGCCATCGACGTTCACGTCCACTTCCGCCAGCCCGGCCACGGCCACAAGGAGACGTGGGCCACCGGCTCGCGCTCGGCGGCCGCCGGCGGCGTCACGACCGTCGTCGACCAACCCAACACCACGCCGCCGACGGTCGACGGCAAAGCGTTCGACGAGAAGGCCGAGTTTGCGGCCAACGCCGCGGTCAACTACGGCATCAACGGCGGCGTCAACGACGAGTGGGACCCCGACTCCCTCCTCTCCCGGCCGGTGTTCGCGCTCGGCGAGGTGTTCCTAGCCGACTCGACCGGCGACATGGGGATCGACGAAGAACTGTTCGGGGACGCGCTCGCCGCGGCCGCCGACGCCGGGATCACCGTCACTGTCCACGCCGAGGACGCCGACCGGTTCGACGAGTCGGCCCGCGACGGCGACGCCGGCGGTACGGGCCGGGACGCCAACGCGGATCTGTGGAGCCAGTACCGCACCGCCGAAGGTGAAATCGCCGCCGTCGAGGCCGCCTGCGAGGCGGCGACCGAGGCCGGCGTCGACATCCACGTCGCCCACACCTCGACGCCGGAGGCCGCCGAGCACGCCGCCGAGGCGGGGATGACCACCGAGGTCACCCCACATCACTTGCTGCTCTCCCGCGACGATCTGGACGAGCTGGGCACGTTCGGGCGAATGAACCCGCCGCTCCGGAGCGAGGATCGTCGCGAAGCACTGTACGAGCTCGTCGTCGACGGCACCGTCGACGTGATCGCGACCGACCACGCCCCCCACACGACCGACGAGAAGGAGACCGGTCTGTGGGACGCCCCCTCGGGCGTGCCGGGCGTCGAGACGATGCTCCCGCTGCTGCTCGGGGAGGTCCGAACCGGCGACCTGTCGATCGAACGCGTCGTCGAACTCGTCGCCGCGAACCCGGCTGACCGGTTCGACCTCGACCGGAAGGGCCGGATCGCCGAGGGGTACGACGCCGACCTGACGCTCGTCGATCTCGAGGACGCCGAACCGATCCGAGCCGACACGCTCCACACGAAATGTGACTGGACGCCGTTCGAGGGCCGCGAGGCGGTGTTCCCCGAACTCACGGTCGTCGACGGCGGCCTCGTGTACGACGGCCGTGCCGGCGACCGGTTCACCGCCGGGTTGGGTCGCAACGTCCGCGAGTAGCCGGCGCCGCCCGACTCCCTCGGCGCATCCGCGCCTCGTCTGAGAGGGTCACGCAAGGCAAGCTTTACATGCACAATCTAATAAATAGGAACGATGCCCGAATGCCAAAACTGCAATTCGTTCGTCACGCGACGGTACGTCCGGGTGTTCACACCCGAGGGGCAGGAGACGCCGCGAGTCTGTCCCTCCTGTGAGGACAAGATTCGGGACGGGAGCGACGTACGCGCCGCACGGTCGACGCGAGGAAACTGACAGCTGACGGCAACGGGGCTTAGAACTAGTTCGGTCGCGGGGGTTCCCCGCGACGAATCGTCTCAGAACGCGTAGCGCTCAGTAGCTCCGCTCTTTCGGCTCGTAGCTCTTGTCTTCGCCCTCCAGCACGGCCGGCTTGTACCAGAGGCCGGGGCTGCCGTCGTTCCAGGAGAGCATCGTGTGCTTGAGCCACTCGTCGTCCTTGCGCTCCTGGTGCTCCTTACGCCAGTGGGCGCCGCGGAACTCGTCGCGGGCCAGCGCACCGACGGTGATCGCCTCGGCCACGTCGAGCAGGTTCCGCGTCTCGATCGTGTGGATCAGGTCGGTGTTGTACGTGCGCGAGGGGTCCTCGACCGTGACGTGCTGGTAGTCCTGTCGCGCCTCGCGGATGTCCTCGAGGGCGTCCTTCAGCGCGCTCTCCTCCCGGAACACGTTCACGTTCTCGGTCATCGTCTCCTGCAGTTCCGAGCGGACCTCGGCGTGGTTGAGGCCCTCCTCCTTCTCCAGGAGGTAGTGCACGCGGGTGCGCTCGGCCTGCACGGCTTCCTCGACGACGCCGGCGTCACCGGCGGATTCGGCGGCCGCACCGCCGTCGGCAGCATCGGTCGGCGGCGACGATCGGCCGCCGTCGGCGAGCGCCCCCTTCTCCGCGGAGGGGAGGCCGGCCTCGCCCAGCGCGACGGGGGAGACGTTCTCGCCCTCCTCGCTGTCCTCGTCCCAGCCGGTAGTGATCTTCGCCTCCTCGTCGACGTCGCCGGCGGCGTGCCGGCCGGCGCGGGCGCCGAAGACGGCGAGTTCGGGCAGCGCGTTGCCGCCCAATCGGTTGGCGCCGTGGACCGACGCGCAGGCACACTCGCCGACGGCGTAGAGGCCGCCGACGCAGGTCGATCCCCACTCGTCGGTCTCGATCCCGCCCATCGCGTAGTGCTGGCCGGGCTTGACCGGCATCGGCTCCTCGAGGCCGTCGACGCCCTCGAAGTCCTCCGCGAGGTGGAGGATGTTCTCCAG
>Ga0207754_100273_pt1 | contig 22800 bp, 27 predicted proteins | sample A23E1SouthBayCA_FD_187728 | JGI IMG/M metagenome (GOLD analysis project Ga0207754, IMG submission 187728) | Aerobic enrichment media microbial communities from Eden Landing Ponds, California, USA - A23 E1 (SPAdes) | ecosystem: Environmental > Aquatic > Marine > Unclassified | place: Emeryville... | reverse complement strand
CGTGAGTTCCGAGAAATCGCCCTGATGTGTGTCGTCTACAACATCAAGCGAGCCGTCACACAGTGAATTCCACTGCCTTATAGCGATTCAACACAGCCCCTCATTCGCAAGAGTAGCAGCATCCACACTATCAGTGGAACTTGTACTGTACTTTTCTGAGATCTGTTCGATAACATCATGAATCTCCTCAAACAGATCTTCGTCAACCAACTTTAGTTCCGGTGTACTGAGGACTTCTTGAGCCTCTTCGTCGGCATTCCGTGGATAATGTATCTCTCCGACGTATACCTCGTTCGACAGCATTCGCTTGAGATTCTGACCATCAAAAGAGCCCAAGTCGTAGTCGGCTGCCGCAAAGACTGACTGTATCGAGCTTGCATTGACGTCCAACAGTGGAGAGTCGTCCACATTCCCGACAGAAGCGACGTTCTGATTTTCTGCCGCACGTTGGAGACGTTCCACCGTGGTAGAATATTGTCCAGTCTCACGGAGATCCTGCATGATGGCCGAAACGACCCTCTGGCCCTTGTCGTGGGGTTGTATCCAGTCACCATCAGGTTGATATCCTACGGGAATTTTGTCGAACCACGTATACCAGATGCGTTTATCTTCGAATCGCGTTCTGATGGCATCCCAAGCCGACTGAATACGATCCTGAACTGACTTTCCGGCAATCACAGCGTTCATAACAAGCATCATCTGACATCTCGAATCGTCTAACTCGTACTTCCCATACCGGTAGGTGATGATCGGAACATCGTATTCAAAGTGGATTATCGCTGCAACATATATCGTCTCCAATATATCGCGTCCTAATCGGTTTATTCGGTCAAGACAGACTGGAGCGGGGTTTGTCTCAAGATCCTGCTCAAGATCACGGAAACTCTGTCTATCGAACGAATATCCACTCTCGTTTTGATCGGTATACACCTCAAATTTCTCGTATCCTTCTGCTCTCCCGGCCTCTTTTCCATTACCGATCTGAGTTTCGATACTAACCGACCTTTCCGACCCAGAGGTGTCGGAATCCGAATCATCACTCTGGCGAGCATACACATAAGCTATAGAATCTTCGAGTTCGCTACTTCCATCTGACCTTGAGTTCTCAAGAGCATTATCGACTTGATCGGGTGCTTCTACCTCGGATTCTGCCCTAAACTCGCTGAGTTTCCGATTATTTGGGGACGCTTGCGTGGCTACTGTAAAGGCGGCCACCAAGACAAAAGGCGCTACGTGAAGCCATAGAACAGGCTCATTGGGTATGGGGATTGCGTACGCCTCAACGACGACTACTGCAAGCAGGTATGATTTTACAACGGTGGAGACTGGTCCGGCACGCGTTTCGGAGGGGGTATAATAGCTCTGTACCAGATTGATATCCGGACCTATGATTTGCCAACGGTACCGCTGGCAAATCATAGGTAACTTAAAAAGACTGCACAAAACAGCCCGCAGCAGTTTAGGAACGGTGACCCACGAGGCCAGACTGCTGATTTGATCCGTGTGGCTAGGCCACCGGCCTTGGCCTTCAATGCGCGCACGGATCAACGAAACCAGTAAGAGTGTTATTGAGTTCGCTTGCGGTGCATCGCGTTTATCGAGTCCGCGGATGTTGCCTTGCGGCATACATGATGGATAGTGCAACACCCCCCTGCGGGGGGAGCCCCTCTTCTGGAGAGGGCGACAGATTTAAGTGTCTCAAATTAGCCGCCCCTCTATGGGGACTTGGATGCCACGCGCCCACGGAGAGATATTCGAGGAGAAACCGAAGATAAACAGCGAACTTCTGAAGGATTTGCCAGCACTAGATCATTTCCACGTCGGTCACGTAACCTGGAGTGAAGAACGGAGACAACGCCTGAGCTCCCGGTACATCTTGTCTGAGTCGCAGCGAAGCATGATTTTGCAAGAAGAGATTGAGAACGACTCCGAACGGAATGACGACATCCTAAAGAAGCGTGATTTGTTACCAGAGCGCATCCAACATCTCCTGGAAGATATCGCTATACTCTTCGATAGTCCGTATTTTTCGGAGGAAGCGTGGGACGAGGGGTTGATCGATCGCAAACAAGGGCTGAGTCCGAGCCGGATCCGATACGAGGCGTTGCAATCGCCCGATGTTACTTCACCAGAGGACATGGCAGAGGTTGAACAGAAGATCTCGGCAGAGATTGATCATTACGAGCCACAAGTCTCGTCGCAGGAACATCTCTGGAAACAACTACTCGACTTGACGCCCTGGATGACACAGGTCAGAGACGACGACGTGTTTATTTCCCACTACGAGAAAGCCGAACCCGAATTCAAGTTCGGATTTGAAATGGGGACTCTTTTGCAGGCCCTTCGAACCACAAGCAACGATCAGAGAGATCCCGAAGATCTACTCTGGGGATTCATTCTCGCATTTATTGGCCGTCCACAGGATGCGGTCGCTGAAGAGGAAGAGGAACTAGAAGCGCTCGTTGACGAGTTTAGAGACCGACAGAACAAGCGGAGTAAAAAGGTTGAGAAATTTCCCATGCCAGACAACATAGACGACCACGATCAAGAGCGAGAGTACGTGGAACAAGCAATAAGAGAAGGGATCAAAGACACAGAGACGGCACCCCACCCGATCATAGTGAGAGAGGTCGAGCATCATCACCCGATGCTCACACCTACTGGAGCAGAAGAATCAGAATCTCTCGAAGTCACATCAGAAGATGTAGCTGGCCTCTCCCCCGATGAAGTAGAAGCCTACTTTGAGGAGATTGGGAACGACCTCAGCAAAGAGGAGGCTGCCGACCTCAACAGAGAGGAGGCAGCAAGTATCGTGCGCGATTTGAAGGAAGTAACACCGCTCGAAGAAGCTGAAGATCTGTATGAGACCATTAGCAAGGATATAGAGGTCGTTACAAGCAGGAGTGTTCCCGGTATCGACAGTGCACTGCGCGCATTGGAGGGATTAGAGAAAGTAAGAGTGGGAGACGGCTCGGAGGAGGACGATGAATCGGGGTGGAAACGAGTGACATCCCATGCAGTGGAGAAGGAAATACAGTGTCACAAGGATCGAGTGACCGAGACATTCAATCACCTCACGGACGATTCTGACAAAGAACTCTGGACTGCCGCACCAGTACTGCACAGAAACTCCGGGACAGAGCGCGGGCAAGTCTGGAGTTTGACGGCGTACGGTGAAGTGCTCACGTACTGTTGTCTCGAGTCAGGCAGCAACGCAGATTGGATCTTCAGGTTTGCTCTTGGACCAGAGGAGCTGGCGCTAGCTGAGCGAAAGATGGTGATTGAGGCTCTAGACGAGCTTGGGGACCTGTAGACGATAGTCCAAACAGGTCGGTATGCTCTCGGCAAAAGGATCTATAAAAAATTTGTGCCAGGCCCTTGGGTGCGGCTCTCACCGCAGAGAGGTCATCCACTAACGCCCATGTGCGATGTTTTCTACGAGTTCGCGGAACAGCACGCATAGCACAGGGATTACAGAGTGGGCCTATCTCCGTGATCTCTCAAAACACGCCTCGTCTGCAACGTATAGGTCTCACAAGACAGCAGTGCAGCAATTCGGAGCCTGGTATCGTGACCACGATCAAAACGGCGCCGGACTGAACGCGGAAACAGTAGCGAGATTTCTCATTGGATTGACCGAGCAAAGTGAAAAGAGCCACGCCACAGTGGACAGCTACTTGGATATCTTGAGCAATCTCGTGGCGTACCATCAGCACGATGCCCCTGCCATTGTGACAGCACGGATCTTGGATGCATTCGACCAATGGAATCAGGGAGACCCCAATATCGAACGGCCAGCGTACAATCAGCCAGAAGAGACACGAAAGGCTGTGGAAGTCTTCCTGGCTGGTCTCCGAAGCCAGAAATTCGGTACGCGCCTCCACGCCTTCGTCGAGACGATCATCGCTACTCAAAGTCTGCCAGAGCAGGTCAGACAGCTCGATCTCACAGATATCGACCTCGATGAATCGACCGCCAGCGTAGGGATCCCAGACGAGAGTATCGTCGGCAAGGCAGAGCTGGTGACGACCCGCTCTGCCGAACTCGAGTACGAAGCAGTTGAGGCACTCAGTAGCTACGTCAGCTACGAGCGAGAATCACCAAATTGTGACTCCGCCCCCTTGTTCACGACCACAAAGGGACGGGTCGCGCCATCGACCCTTCGTCGCTCGATCAAGGCAACCAGCAAGACAATACTCGCATCTTCAAGTCAGAACGATGAAAGAGGGGAAAGACATGCGGAATCAGGCCGAACTACGAAGCACGTCACGCTGACCGACATCCGGCAGTTCGCTCTCACCGAGGTGGGGCAAGACGATGTCTGAGGCGCTTGCCGAGGTAGTCGCCGACATCGACGATCCAAGAACAGTAGCGAAGGTGCTGGAAGCAGCGGGTGCTGATATAGAGCAGCCTTCAGAATCCAGCACTCGACAGGATCTCTCGACGCTCTTCGAGAGATATCTGTCTCGACGGTCGAATCGAAGTCCATCGACGGTTGCGCAGTACAAGCGAACAATCCCGGACTTCGTCGAATTCGCGGAAGAAGAGTCAGCCACAACCACGGCTGACCTCTCGACGGAAGTTATCGACGCCTACGTGGACGAATTGCAGTCGAAGTACGACGCCGACTCGACGATCCTCACCCACACGAAGAACGTCCGAGCGTGGCTCAGGTGGCTCAACAGGCGTGATCTCTGTGACGAGTCGGTCTATCGGATCCTGGATAAGGAGGAACTGGGATTGTCACCGCAGGCACGAGACGAAGCGATTCCAGAGTCAGAGGCGACGGCTATCCTGGCTAATCTTCGCGAACGGCGTAGAGGATCACGGTTGCACGCGCTGATGGCGTTGCTTTGGATTGCTGGTCCGCGCATCGGAGGAGTACATTCTCTCGACGTGAGTGACTTCGATCCAGAAAACCGTGAGATACGATTCCGGCACCGACCCGAAACAGCGACACGGCTGAAGAATGGCGACGAAGACGATGGGACGACTGGTGATGGAGAACGGAACGTCGAGCTGAATCAGGAGGCGATCGAAGCGATTGCATTGTATCTCGAGACCAGTCGGCCAGACGTGACTGATGAGTACGGGCGAGAGCCACTGTTTGCGACCGAGCACGGTCGGGCGTGTAGGACAACGCTGCGGCGCTGGGTCTACAGAGCAACCAGTTGTCGCTGGGCTTCCAACGACGAGCAAGAGGTGGAGTGCACGGGAGACTGTGATCCAGATTCGGACATCTGCTCGTACTCGTACTATCCCCACGCGATCAGACGTGGTGTGATTGTCAATCACCTCAGTGGCGGGCTTCGCCCAGACATCGCTAGTGAGCGATTCGATGTCTCGGTAAAGACAATCAGGAAGCACTACGACCCACGGACAAAGCGTCAGCGAAAGGATGACCGTGCTGAGGCCGTGAGGAGCTGCTGGGTGAATTAGAAGCACTAGCTTTCTTGAACCCACCGGTTATCGATATGAGTGTCAGCTATTCCATCAAGGATCCACCCTCTGGTTGTTCATCTCTAGTATTAATCCTGCTAGAGTTTAAGATTAGAATATTGTAAAGAGATAATGAACACAGGAGTTACCAAGTGGATTTTTATCCTAGTACTTAAATTACATATCCATGGTTGATGGTTTGGAAGCAACTGAAGATTACGATGGGACCATTACAGTTCACGTCCTTCGTGACAAAGTAGAACGTGAGAAAATTCGGTGTAATTCGTACGAAGAAGCTGTGGCGACAGTGAAAACTGAACAAGACGGTGAAACGACCCTCAAAATCGAGGATAGAGATGGAGACATCGTTTTTTCCTCGGTCAACTCGTACATCGAAGACTGGGAGAAGGCTTGGAAAAACGAGAAGCGAAGCCTCTCAGTCAATGTGGAGAATCACGAGTGCCCCTATGATCACCTCTCTTGTGTAGCAGACGACCTCTGTGGCCAATGTAAAATGGATAAAGCCCGGAACCAGCATGAAACTTGAAGAGTAGTGCCATTGGCAGTACGAAACCTTCTCTGAGAATTCTATTCGGCAGGAAGCCACACAAGCAGTCACGTAAGCGAACCATCAATCCCCTGATGTGATGCAGGAGGCGGAGCGTCTATGCTGGTTTCAAGATCGTGTAAATTAGTTTTAGTCAACATGAGTCAGGGTGGCTGATAATGGTCGTATCAATAGCCAATGTGCGCACTCTATTCAACAGGCCAGCCAGGACCAGTCACTAGCTGGAAGTTTCAACAAGGCCATGAATATGCACACATAGGATATCTTCTAAAATTGACCATCGGTAGTGCTCACAATCCCTTTTCGATCATATGTCTTGAGCTATTCATCCGGGAGATATTGTCTCCGCTGTCTCAGCTTCTCTTGTGCCGAGCGCTGGTCGTAGTGTCGGTCGATCACGTCCATGCTGACATCCATCCGGTCGCGAACGACTGGTTCAGGCGTGTCCTCCTGCAAGTGGTACGTTATTGCGCCACGGCGGAAGGGATGAGGACTCAGTGACGACGGACAGCGGAATGATTGAGAGGTAGGACGTGCATCACACACCTCGATCTCTCGATCGTGAGGGCATCTGTCGCTGTACACGCACGGGCGTGTATACTGATAGGCGATCGACCTGGCACGGTTCTTGCTCAGCCGGGATCGAGAGGTAGCGAATAGGGGAGCACGGCCATGTTCGTCCGTCTCACCAGGATGATTCACAGCGATCCAATCGTCGAGGACACCACAGACACGCTTACTCAGTGCGACGAAGCGCTCTCCCCCACTCTGGTTCTTGAGCGTCGTCCCAGTGTCTGGCCGGTGGACTAGCGCCAGCGATCGCTCGTGGGAGTCGTAATCGCCGATATCTAATCCGGTGGCAGCACCCACGCGCAGTCCGGTGTTCCACAGGACTTCCAAGAGCGCGTGTTCGAGGGTCGCGTAGCGATACTGGTCGAGATGTTCGAGGATCTCGACGGCGCGCTCGGCGGTGATCAGCTCGTCACGCGCGTCCTCGGCAGTCGTCGTGGGGAGGATGATCTTCTCGTCGAGACCAGGCGTAACTCCGTCGATGCTCGCACAGAACCGCAGGAACATCCGCAGCGTCGCCAGCTGGCCTTTCATGCTCGCGGTGGCCAGCCCATCGTCTTCGCGACGCTTGACTCGGAATCGGTGGATGTCTCGACCGGAGAGGTCGTTCAGGTCGTCGATGCCGTCGTCCTCGCACCACAACACGAACTGCTTGAGCCGATAGCCGTGGGACTGGATCGTCGCATCGGTGAGTTCGTGGCGGCGCTCGTCGAGGTACATTTGCTTGGCTGTGCTGGGTGGCAGGGGTTCGAGGTCGTTCGTCATAGTACGATCTTCCCGAAGGCACGAGAACAGGGCGGATCCTCACTAGCCGTCACAGAGCGTGAGAGGGGTCTGAGCGGCTAGCTCACAGCCGTGAAGTCTGCGTATGTTCCCCGCCAGGGCCCATCGAGTTCTTTGTCGGCGCTGCTCGTCTCGCCGCCGATTTCGAGACAGTCGTCGACGTGGTGTCGAATGTTCGCACCTGATTCCAACTACTAAAGAGAACTCCAGCAACTCGCTACTGCCGCCTTCTGTCTCCCCCTCGTTATTGTCTGTGATACTCTCGCCACTATTTTTATTATCCATCACTCCCTTTCTTCAGGTACGGCACCATCCCGGTGCCAGCACCCACCACCCACCCCCACCACCCTTCCTTTCCGTTTTCGACCGTCGAGTGACATCGACACGGTTGGATGCGTTCTGCTTCGTCCACGCTGCCGGCGGTACGAGGCGTCGTCACACCGAGGGAGAGATACCGCGACACGGTGTCGCCGTCCACCTCTGCAAGACCATCGCTACCTCGGTGTGACCAGCGTCTCGACGACGTGACGGCCGCCAGTGTCCAGTCGTATCCCCGTACTATGTGTCGTGGCAACAAGGGTTGATACCAATAGAGCTATATACTGGTGTGGTATACCATAGCATGTATGGCGACCGCACCGAGTACCGACGACATGATCGACGAGTTCCTGTCCCAGCGGGGTCACGACGTCGAAGCGACTGGTTGGGAAGAAAGCTACAACAAGAAACAGTGTCCGGATTGTGGCGGTCTTCACGACGGATCGGCCACAGAGTGCTCGGTGTGTGGCTGGGGGCCCGCTAACTGACTCTCAGCAGCACACACGTCCTAGCAACGACTGAAACGATTTACACACCGATCGCACTTCCGCCGTGCGGTCGGGTGTGCATTGCTTTTCAGTAGCTACCATAGCTGTCCTTCCTACCGGAGTCTGCCGGCTCGTCTCGTAGCAACATGTCTTCGTCGTGGCGACTGTCGGTCTGTGAACTTTCGCGGTGCTCGAAGCGTCACCGTCGCTCTCGAACGTCGAGAGGGGGGAGAGAGTTGGGGGGTCAGTTCTGACGGAGTTACGCGTCGTCGAGTGACGCGTGCAGGAACATACCGATTGCGAGGTGTTGATACACCGCGCGTTCGATGCGGTCTCGAGCAGCGGGGTCGTCGCTGATCGAGTACTGCTTGGTCTGGACGAGCTCGTGCATCTCGAGGAGTCCCTCGGAGTCGAGCTCGTGGAGTCGGGGGTAGACCGTTCCTGGGCTCAACTGGGCGTCGAAACACCGCTCCAGTTCGTCCATCAGCTCTGTGCCGTGCGTTTGATCGGTCGAAGACGCGATCAACGCGAGGAGGATCTCGTCCAGGCTCTCCGTGACGAGCCCATCGTCGATGGCAGCGTCGCCATCCGCGAGGGCCTCGCCGACCGAAGACAGTAGCGTCTCTGGCACGTCGTCACGGTCCGATCGGTCGGACGACGTCTCGGTGTCGTGCCCGCTGACGAGGGGGGTCAAGCGCTCGTCGGCGCTGGCGTGTCCCGCATCGCCCGTCGAAACGTGACGGAGTTCGTCTTCGGTCATGTGGTCACCTGGAGTCGATCCGCAATCTGACGTAGGGCGGGTCCGTGCATAAGCTCCCGTCAGTGTTTTCTGGATCTGAAAGAACCCCGTCGGCTGAAAACGCTTATATGACGAGAGGAGAAGTCTTCCGGTAGTGAACGACGAGAAGAGCATCGAAGAGATCCTCGACACGATCGGCGACCAGCACGCCAGGCAGGTGTTGGCCGCGATCAGTCGCGAGTCCCAGTCGGCGAAGGAACTCGCCGAGGAGTGCGATATGTCGCTGCCGACGGTGTATCGCCGCATCGAGATGCTCACCGAGTACGAACTGGTGACGGCTCGCACACTCGTGGCCGACGACGGGAACCACTACAAGGTGTACGAGTCGAACTTCGAGTCGACGGTCATCTCGCTGGAAGACGACGAGTACAAGGTCCGGATCTACCGCGAAGAGAACCTCCCAGACCGCTTCAGTCAGCTCTGGGACGAGCTCAACCCCGACTAGGTGGTAGGTAGGATGGTCGACGGAGTGGTGATCGCGAGTGGATTGCTGGCACTGTTACGGATGGTCGTGTTCGGCCTGACGCTGGGGATCACTCTGATCAGCTTCCAGGCTTACCGAAAGCGTCCCTCCGAACGGCTCCAGGCGGCTTTCGTCGGCTTCGCGTTCATCAGCATGGGTGTCGCTGTTTCGAGTGTCATCACCCAGCTCAGCGTCGGCGACGCCGGGGAGGCGACTCGCCTGTTCTTCCAGTTCGCGGAGACGATCCCCTTCATCGTCGGCTTCAGCATGCTGTATCTCTCTCTGTACCGGTGACGGTGCTGACTGTCTGTGTGCGATCCTCCCGTCGACGGCGTCCACGGTGATACTACCGGCTGTACATCTGTGACCGATTTCGCCACCCCGGGGTGGCGAAGATCCTCACGAAGTGACAGCCGGCAGTATGAATCACAGTCCGAGTCTCGTACGGAGAGAGCGGATCGAAGCCGACGAGAGTGGTCACGTCGTGGTCTCCCCAGCCGTGTGAGCAGTGTGTGGCTGCCACGACTGGAACGATCATTATGTAACTCGGCGATACTTATATTAGCGATAACCAGTATGGGTTAGGTTGGGAGAGAGCCCATGCCAAAGTGCCAGAACTGCGGTTCATTCGTGACCAAAGACTACGTACGCGTGTTCACACCTCAAGAAGACACCGACCCGCGGGTCTGTCCCGACTGCGAGGACATGATCCGTGACGGCGCAGACGTGCGGGAGGCCCGGTCTCCCCGACACTCGTAGGACGCCTTCGTTGTCGTCTCCGATCTGTCTTGTCGTGTCGCCAGCGACGCCGAACACCCACCCGTAGAAAGCACGTCGTTTATGAGTGAGCGGCCCGTTTCTGTGTGCAATGACTGACACGACCCCGCAGGTGGTCCGGCTGTTCGGCGGTCCGGGGAGCGGGAAGACGACGGCGCTGCTCGATCGCGTCGAAGAACTGTTGTCCGAGGACGACGCCGACGTTCGCGACATTCTGGTCGTCTCGTACACGCGTGCGGCCGCCGCCGAGATCCGCGAGCGACTGGCCGAACGACTCGACATCAACCCCCGTTCCCTGAAGGGCAACGTCTGTACGATGCACGCGAAGGCGTACGAACTGCTCGACCTCTCTCGGGGCGACGTGGTCGGGGAGTCCGACAAAGAGGCGTTCTGTGACGACTTCGGGCTGGAGTTCGAAGACGAGTACGAGGGCTCTCGCCGCCGGTCGGCCCGCTCGACGACGCTCGGGAACAAGGTCATCGCCACGAGCCAGTGGCTCCAGCGCACTCGCCGGGACGTGGCCGACTGGTACGACGTGCCCTTCAAGTGGGACGAGGAGGAAGTCAGGCTCCCGCCCGAGATCGACGACAACGCCCAGACGGGCAACAAGTACACGCCGACCTGGCCCGGCGACGACGACCGGCTGGACGTGCCCGAAGCGATCCGCGCCTGGCGCACTTACAAGGGGGACAACGATCTCACCGGTTTCGCAGACATGCTCGAACGGGTCAAGCAGCGATCGCTGCTGCCCAACGTCGAGTACCTCATCATCGACGAGTTCCAGGACATCACCACCCTCCAGTACGACGTGTACGAGGAGTGGAAACCCCGGATGACGAAGATCCTCATCGCGGGCGACGACGACCAGGTCGTCTACGCCTGGCAGGGTGCCGACCCCGATCTGTTGCTGGAGGAAGACGTCGACGTCGACGAGATCCTGCCCAACTCCTACCGACTGCCCTCCTCGATTCTCAACGTGGTCAACCGCGAGGTGCGCCACATCGAGAAGCGCCAGGAGAAAGACCTCAACCCGCGCAAGGAGGGCGGCGAGGTGTTGCCGATGTTGAACCCCTCGATGCTCGATCTGGTCCGCGAGATCCGCCGGACCGTCGACGACGACGAGGGGACCGTGATGATCCTCTTTCGGGCGCGGTACCAGATGTTCCAGTTCATGGACGAGTTCATCGGCGAGGGGATCCCCTTCACCTGCCTGACCGACCAGCGGATGTGGACCGACCGACTCACCGAGTACGTCCGCGGTGTCGAGGCGCTCGACGCCGACGAACCCCTCTCCGTGCTGGAGGGTCGCCGGCTCGCGGACATGCTCGCCGACTCCGCTTTCGGGACCGGCGACCGAGACGACCTGTTCGACGAACTCGACGAGATCGCAGACGCCAGCGAGGAGGACGACCTGGCGGACATCGAGATCGATCCGGACGTGATCCGCGAACACGCACCGTTCGCACCGGACCCGCGGGCCGCCGCCGACATGCTCCGGAAAGTGACCAACTTCCAGGAACGGACCGTCGAGGCGTACTTCCACGGGGAGTACGCCGGCATGGACGCCGACCAGGTCCGTCTCGGGACGATCCACTCCGCCAAGGGTCGCGAGGCCGACCACGTGTTCGTCGGCACCGACCTCACCGAGAAGGTCGTCGAGCAGATGGCCGCACAGGTCGAGCAAAACGACCGCCACGTGCCGGGTGACGAGGAGTTCACCAAACACACCGACCCGATCCCGACCCTGACTGACAACGAACGGCGCGTGTTTTACGTCGGCATGAGTCGTGCCCGCGAGCGGCTCGTCCTGATGGAGAACCTCGTCGACGGCGCACCGACGCTCCCCATCGACGTGATCCTGGAGAACGAACCCCTGCCCGACTCGCCCGAAGAACTCCTCCTCGAAGCCCAGGAACCGCTGCCGACGCCCTGACGGTTTCGTCATCTGAGACACTTCGGCGACACAACGGCATCGTCGACCGTTCGTAGCCTCGACTTTCCCCATCTCGCTGGATGACTGGCGGACAGACGCCTAGTCGTCGTCTCGTGCGACCCACCCGACTGCCCGCTCGGCGGCACCGGTCGCCACGTCGTCCGGCGTCGTCACGTAGTAGGGGACGAGCACCATCAGCGCCGCGACGGCCAGATAGCCCAGTCCGGCGAGGGTGTCGCCGTCCGTGAGCGTCTGGAGGCCGAACAGTCCGACCGACGAGGCGAACAGCACCGAGCCGGCGAGGCCGACCAGTTCCAGAATCCCGCGTGGCATGGGCCAGCGTACGCGACCGTCTGACAAAAGTTGTTCGTCACGACCGTTCCATCTCCGTTATCCATAACTCTCTTGTGACGACTGTGCCAAGCGGTGGTATGTTCACGGGAATCGTCGAGGCGACGGGCGAAGTGCGGGCAGTCGAGGACACCGACGACGGCCGTCGGCTGCGGATCGGCACCGACTTCGCGGACCTCTCGCACGGCCAGTCGATCAGCGTCAGCGGCGCGTGTCTCACCGTCGAGGAGTTCGAACCGGGCGAGTGGTTCTCCGTGTTCCTGGCCGAGGAGACGATCGACCGCACCTTCTTCGACGCCGTCGCTGCGGGCGACACGCTGAACCTCGAACGCGCGATGCCGGCCGACGGGCGCTTCGACGGCCACATCGTGCAGGGCCACGTCGACGCGACGGCGACTGTCGAAGCGATCGAGCGGGTCGGCGGCGAGGACGGCGACTGGCGCTTCACCTTCTCGCTGCCCGCCCACGTCGAGCGCTACGTCGTCGAGAAGGGCTCGATCACCGTCGACGGCATCAGTCTCACCGTCGCCGATCGCCGCGAGGATTCCGTCGCCGTGGCGATCATCCCGACGACCTACGACGTGACGACGCTCTCCGAGAAGTCCCCCGGCGACGCCGTCCACCTCGAAGTCGACGTGGTCGCGAAGTACGTCGAGCGGATGGTGTGATCCGGGATCGAACTCGGTCTGTTCCGGCGTTGGCTCCTCGTTCTCGTGTGTTCGCTCGCTCACGACAACGAGAGCTTTTTCGCCCCCAATCGCCTACGGGCGGCCATGACGCTGACCGCTGGCGTGATCGCCGTCCAGGGCGACGTTTCCGAGCACGCGACCGCCATCGAGCGGGCCGCACGAGCCCACGGCGAGGACGCCGAGATCCACGAGATCCGCCACTCGGGCACCGTCCCGGAGTGCGACGTGTTGCTGCTGCCGGGCGGGGAGTCGACGACCATCTCCCGCCTGCTCCACGACGAGGGGATCGCCGCCGAGATACAGACCCACGTCGACGCCGGTAAGCCCGTGCTGGCGACCTGTGCCGGTCTGATCGTCGCCTCGACGGACCCCCAGGACGACCGCGTCGACGCGCTGGACCTGCTCGACGTGACCGTCGAGCGCAACGCCTTCGGCCGCCAGACGGACAGCTTCGAGGCCCCACTGGACGTGCGCGGGCTCGACGACCCCTTCCCGGCGGTGTTCATCCGCGCACCCGTCATCGACGACGTGAGCGAGGGCGTCGAGGTGCTGGCCGAGTGGGACGGCCGTCCGGTCGCAGTCCGGCGGGGCCCCGTCGTCGGCACCTCCTTCCACCCCGAACTGACCGAGGACCCGCGGATTCACGATCTGGCCTTTTTTTGGCCAAATATATAACCAAATCAATATTATATTCTCAATAAAAATATTTATTTAATCGCCCACGAAATGCTGTATTATGGTGGAAAACCATACGAGGAGAGGATTGCTGAAGGGTGTCGGTGGTTGTGCTGCAATTGGAGCTTCGACTAGTTTGGTCTCTGCAGATAGGTCTGAGGGGCGGCGGAAAAAACAAACCAGAGACCAGCTTAGGGATCGCTTAGAACAAAATTATGATAAGAAGGTCGCAAAGATCGGGAGTCGATTCATTCTGAATGAATTACGTAAGTTTGAGAAAGGAGTCTATAAAGACAGAGAAGAGTTCCACAACAATGTCACGGAGCGTCTGTTACAAAACCCACATACGGAAGTTATTGTCAAGGACGTCCAAGAAACACGAGCGGACATCGAAAATGCCGCATCGATTCCTGTCTCGTTACCCGAGCCCGGTCAGAGTCAACCCGGAATTTCGACGCAGGATATTGGACGTGATCCCGCCGGTGACTACCTTTTGTTGGGCTGACAAACGAATGTTGAAGCCAGTGGTGCGGCCGGAGGGGTGATAACACCAATCGAAAACAATTTTGATCTTGAAGAAAACGCCGAAGTAGAGACTGCGCTTTATGGCAACGCAACCGCCGAAATAATAAGAACAACAGCATTCAGTCCAGATGAAACCGGAACCTGGGATTTTGTCTGGGAATGGGATACAGATGGTGCAGTAAAGGGATCTGGTGATATATTAGTTCAAATCCTGGTAGGTGATACGAAAAATAAGGTTGCACGAACACTCTCTTCTGATCCGACGCAGTCTGGACGAGAAGCTGTTCAGGTCCATGTTAATGAAGATGAAACGTACACACTAGGGCTTCGATATCACTTATCCGTTGATGCACTTATCAGTGCGGGGGTGGCTCGCTTCCTTGACGGTGGGTTCCTTCGAAGTGCTGCTCTGACTGCTAAAAGACCATAATAACAACCAATATTTATCTCCTGAAAAACAGAAGATTTGGATGAGATCTATGACGAGAACACCTTCACTCGGTACGAGTGTGGTCCTTCTGCTTGTGGCCTTCCTGATGTCGGCAATATTCTTCGGAGACTTGCTCCCGAACCACCCTATTGCTATCGTGCTACACCTGATCATTGCTGCCCTGATATACTACGTGGCGCTCTTGGGGTACTACCACTTTACAGGAGACCAACAGGCAGAGTGACGGAACGACGCGCTCAAGGTCCGCCGCCGCGCTCACCCACGTATGACCGAGGCCGACGCCGACGAGATTCTCGACGAACTGTTCAGCGTCATCGAGCAGCGCAAAGCCGACCTGCCCGACGACTCCTACACGGCCTCGCTGTTCACCCACGAGAAAGGCGAGAACGCCGTCCTCGAAAAACTGGGCGAGGAGACGACGGAACTGATCCTGGCGGCCAAGGACGACGACCACGAGGAGATCGCCCACGAGAGCGCCGACATCGTCTATCACCTGCTCGTGCTGCTGGCGATGAAGGATATGGGCGTCGAAGACCTGCGGGACGAACTGGCCCAGCGGCGATAGCGCGCTCGCAGCCGTCTGCGATCGGCGATCAGTGGCCGCCCGAGACGAGGTTGAGGCCGACGATGCCGACGACGATCAGGCCGACGAACCCCAGCCTGAGCAGGGTGGCCGGTTCGTCGAAGAGGACGATCCCCAGCGAGGCCGTCCCGACGGCTCCGATGCCCGTCCAGACGGCGTAGGCGGTGCCGATAGGGAGATCCTCGACGGCACGCGCCAGCAGGACCATACTGATCACGAGCGCGATCCCGGTGGCGACCGTCGGCACCGGCTTCGAGAGCCCGTCGGAGTATTCGAGCCCGATCGCCCACCCGATCTCGAACAGTCCCGCCAGCACCAGTGTGTACCACGACATCTCGCTTCGACGTAGACGGCGCTCCGGGCTATGGGTTCTGCTTGCGTTCGGTATGGAGAGGGCTGTCCTGTGGTCGACACCACCCTACCTCACGGCTCCCGACGGTCGCCGTTCGTCTGTTCCGAGGACCAGCCCTCACTTCGCTCGGGCTGCCCCTCGCTACTCCTCGCGGGTCGCTGTGCTCCCCGCTCGGCATCACGGTGGTCCCTCCCTGTGGTCGGCACCACCCTACTCTCCGACGGGTTCGAACCGATGGCGCACCACGTCGCTCTCGGGGTCCCACTCGAACTCGTCGTGGACGCGTTCGAGGCGTCGCTTGTAGGCTTCGAGGTCCTCCGAGCCCTCGCGCTGTGCGTCCTCGTCGGTCAGGTCCCCCAGCGTCCGGTGGGTCACGTCGGTCACTTCGAAGCGCTGGCCGTCGATCACGAAGGTGTCGCCCTCGCTGGCGTAGACGTGACCGCGGTGCAGCTGTGTGACCGTCCCGTCGGCGGCCATCTGCTGGACGTGCTCGTTGGGGAGGATCTCTCCGGCGTCGATCTCGGCCATACCCGTCGTTGTCCCACGCGATACAAAAGCGGCGTCGAAACGAACGACAATTCGTGACAATCTACGCCCAGAAATCTTTTGTGAGGTGGATTACAACTCTGGCGCAACTATGACGGGGCCGGTCGACGGACGACGGTCGATCGAACGGTGGGATACGATGCTTCGGGCACTCGCGGCCGAGCCACGCCGACGGCTCGTCGTCGCGCTGGCCGACGCGCGGGCCGACGAGACGTTGGCGCTCCCCGAGGCTGCACACTCGTCGCCGCCACAACGTGATCGGGACCTGCTACATCGGCAACTCGTACACTTACACTTGCCGACGCTGGCCGAGGCTGGCCTGATCGAGTGGGACCGAGAGCCACTGCGTGCCAGACGCGGACCGCGGTTCGCGGAGGTGGCCGCGCTCGTCGACCTGCTCCACGAGCACGCCGAGGAGTTGCCGTCGTCTCTCCGGCGGCACTGTGACCTGCTCACGGAACCGTAGCGCTGGCTTCGGCCCGACGCCGCACCGCCGAGGGCTTCGACGCCGAGATTCGACGGTGCTGGGCACCGACTCTCCGAGACGCGCCTCGAACGAACGTGCTTTTACGCGCAGGCCGTGTATCCCGGTCCAATGAGCCATCCCTTCGAGGATCTTCCGACGACGCCGACCGCCGAGGAAGTCATCGACAAGGCCTTCTCTCGGGCTGCCCGCGCCGGCAAGGCGAAGACCGGGATCGAGGGCCAGCAGTCGATGCTCCAGACGGCGTCGAACATCGTATCGGACAACCTCCAGAACGTCGTCACCGCGTGGCCCGACATCGACACGCTCGATCCGTTCTACGTCGAACTCGCCGACGCGATCATCACGAGCAACGTCGAGGGCGAGGGCGGGATCGACGCCCTTCGACAGCACCTCTCGGAGGTCCAGTGGGCCTCTCGCAAGGCCAAGGACATCCACAGCGAGTACCAGGGCCGGATGACCGGCGACGCCGACACCGCCCGCAAGCTCCGCAAGCAGGCGTTCGCCCGGATGGCGGACATCGTCGAGGAAGTCGAAGACGACCTCGCCGGCATCTCCGCCGCCCGCGACGCCCTGAAGACGCTGCCTGACATCCGCCCCGACGAACCGACCATCGTCGTCGCCGGCTACCCCAACGTCGGCAAGTCGTCGTTCGTCAACCTCGTCACGAACGCCCGCAACGAGACCGCCAGCTACCCCTTCACGACGACACAGATCCGCGTCGGCCACGTCGAACGCGACCGCATCCGCTACCAGCTCGTGGACACGCCGGGGCTCCTCGACCGCCCCGAGGCCGAGCGCAACGACATCGAGTCCCAGGCCGTCAGCGCCGTCGAACACCTCGCCGACGCCGTGCTCGTCTTCCTCGACCCCAGCGGCAACTGCGGCTACCCGATCGCGGTCCAGCTGGAACTGCGCGACGCGCTCGAAGACCGCTTCGACGCGCCCGTCCTGACGATCGCGAACAAGGCGGATCTCACCCGCGATGTCGAGGCCGACCACTACATGAGCGTCACCGAAGAAGACAACGTCGACGGCGTGCTCGACGCCGCTATCGAGGCCGTCGGCTACGAAATCGAACTCCCCTTCGACGACGAGTAATCGTAAGCCCTTAGCCCTCGCTGCCCCCACACCAATTCGAGGGCCGGTAGCTCAGTTGGCAGAGCGTCTGGCTTTTAACCAGACGGTCGGGGGTTCAAGTCCCTCCCGGCCCGTAGTATTTTGCTGCGAGCAATCCGTGAGCAGCAAATGCGCTACGGAGGGACTTGAACCCTGGAAGGAACGCGCAACGAGCGAAGCGAGTGAGCATTTCTTCCTTTGGTTCAAGTCCCTCCCGACCCGTCGCAGTTCGCTGCGAGTGACACGCCGAGCGGTGTCTCCGGGTCGGCGATTCGACGGCGCGTGAGAACCACGAGATTTACCACGGTCAGTGCCGAGGTGGCGAGTATGAACGCACTCACGGAGCGATTCGACGACCTCGCGGAACCGCTCGGGATCGGCACGGGCGTGGTGCTCGTGTTGATCGGACTCGGAACTGTCGCGGGCACGCCCTGGACGACCAACGGGAGTCTGATGGTGTCGGTGCTACAGATGCTGGGAGTCGTGGCGACGATCGCGCTGGGCGTGGCGCTGGCGTCGCTCAGCTGGAACGGGCGGTAACGCGAGCGAGAAGCGGTTTCTGGCGGCGACTGTTCACACTGGCGGCGATCCGCCTGTAGCGGCGTTCGATACCCGCAGAGTGGCGCTCACGAAAGAGTGACAGCCGGCGTGTTAGCCCCGGACGGGCAGGTACGCGGTCGAGAGGACGGTCAGTGCGGCGAGTCCGCTGATGATCGCGATTCCCCACAGACCGTTGAGCCGCGTCTGGAAGCTATCGAGTTCGTTGTTCGTCTGGACGTACTCGCTGTACTGACTGCCCGGGACCACCGAGACGGACTCCTCGCCGTGGTAGTTGGCGAAGTACTGCTGGCCGTTGGCGAGCGTGACGTTCCCGCCCTCGGTGAGCTCGACGGTGTTCTCCTCGGAGCTGTCCCATTCGAGGCGGACCTCGCTGGTGGTGACGTTGGCGACGGTCGCGTCGTTGCCCTCGTAGGGGAAGGTCTCGCCCTCGGAGACGGTCCGGCGCTCGGGTTCGGGCAGGTACTCCGCGAGTGGCTGGATGGTGTCGTTGTTCTGGTAGACGACGTACTCGGTCCCGTCACGCGTCGCGGTCGTGTTCTTGACCGCGGGGTCGGCCTGCAAGATCGCGCTGACGTTCTGCTGGGCCTCCAGCGTGAACTCGGAGACGCCGGTCTCGTTGGCGACGAGGACCCGGTAGCTCTCGTTTTGATACTCCGTCGTTGAGTTGTGCGAGATCGATCCCGTGCCGACGTAGGAGTCGTTGGTCCAGGTCAGCTCAGAGACCAGTTCGCCGCCACTGCCGTGGCTCCCACCTTCGCGATTGATCGCGCTGAGCGTGTACTCGGTCTCGCCGATCGCGACCGTCTCGTTGCTCTCGACCATCGTTCCGTCGAGGTCGTACTGTGGCTGGCTGGTCTGCTCGGCGACGCCGATGTAGGCATACGCCCCCGCACCGACGACGAGGAAGAACACGAAGTAAATCGCCGCGGCTCGTCGTTGCATACTTCGACGGTCGGAAGCCGCGACCTATAACGATTTCTTTTCCACGCGCACCACAGCGGTCGTGAACGGCGGGCGGACCGCGCTCGGCGGTCGTGGCTCATACTGCTGGCTGTCGCTTCGTGAAGAGCTTCGCTGCCCCGGGGTGGCGAAATCGGTCACAGATGTACAGCCGGCAGTATCACTCGACGGTCAGCTCCACGTCGGGCATCGAGAGGAAGGCGGTCTCGTAGCCCTCGTGGCGAGCGACCTGTGGGACCGAATCGACGGCGATCGTCAGCTCGTCGCCGGAGTCGACGCCGTCGACTGCGCTCCCGTAGTGATAGCCAAGTTCCGGATCGATCGCGGCCGACAGCGAGTCGTCCAGGACCGCCTCGCCCTCGCGGGTGAGCGTCGCGGACAGCGACATGGCCGGCAGGACGTAGCGGTTGTACGGCGTCCGGGGGGCGACGGCGAGGTACGGCTCTCCGCCGCGGTCGGTCACTGCCACGACGAAGGTCGCGTCGCCGGTCTCGCCGGTTCCGACGATTCGTCCCGGAAGGTCCTCGCGAGCGGGCGCGACTGAGAGGGGCATCTTCATCTCCATCGGTTCGAGTGCGCCGGGGTCGCCGGCACCATCCAGTTGCTGGAAGCTGATCTCGCTGCGCTGGCCCCGGCTGAACTCCCACTCGAACTCGGCGGTGACCGGCTCTGCGAAGCGATCTGCGAACGCGCCGAGCCGGTCGATCCCGAGTCCGCCGGCCTCGACCGTGACGGTGTAGGTGCCGTTCCCGTCGAGCGAGACGTTGTCGCCGTAGTGAAAGCCCATGTTCTGTGAGAGCATGGTCCAGGGGGTGCGTTCGTCGACCGTCTGGCCGTCTCGTTCGATCGTGACCGAGAGCCCGCTCCGGACGGGCAACACCTGTCCGGTGTCGGGATCCCAGACGCTCGCCATCAGGTGGGCGTCGGCGTCACCGGCGGAGACGCGTGCGGTGTCGCCGACGTCCATCGTCCAGAACCGGTGGGCGTAGGAGTACATCAGTCCGATCTGACGGTCGCCCGCGTCGGTCATGCCGATCATCTCCATCCCCTCGACGTGTGTGGGGTAGTAGACCGCGTTGGGCCGTTCCTCGACGACTGGCGGCTCGCCGACGGCCTGGCTTTCGAGGAGTCCCGAACAGCCGGCCATCGCGGTCACACCGAGCCCGGCGACGCCACCGAGGAGCGATCGACGCGTGTACTGCGATCTGTCCATACCGGCGCTTGGCACTCGTCCCTCTATAGCGATGTGGTCTGACCGTCGAAGACGCTACGGGCTGGGCCGTGGCAGCGCACGCGACGAGCGCGGCGGGACGAGGTAGTTGCCCCGCCGCTGGACGGTCATGTACTGGAGGATCCCGTTGTTGAGTCGCGTCCCGACGCTCGACTCCTCGCTCACGTCGCTGCCGTTCATCGCCGCTCGCGTCGCGACGAAGTCGGCGATCGACGACTGCAGCGAGAGGAAGTGGACGCCGGCCGCGCCGTCGTCGGTCGAGTCGAAGTCCCGGCGCAACAGGACTGGCGTGTCGTTCTCGTCGCGTGCGCGGGCGCTCTTTTGAGCGTGACCGACGATCCCGTGGCTGCCGGCGTCGGCCTCGATGTCGTCGACGCAGTCGCCGACCTGATTGTCGTCGCCGAGGTTCTCGCCGACGCCCTCGACGCGGTCGTCCTCCGCGTGGGCCGGGCAGAACATCTTCGCGACGCGCTGGGAGCGACTGTCCTGATTGTACCACTGGTCGAGGTGGAGCCGGATCTTCGAGAGGTGCTGGGTCGTCCCACCGGCGAAGGGGCCGCTCTCGATCGTGACGCCGCCCTCGCTGGCCTGGTTCTTCTCGAAGCCGGACTCGAAACCCATGAACAGGGGTGCGTCCTCGTCGACGGGTTCGTCGTCCGGAATCCCGTCCACGTCCTGGTGCTCCGCGGGGAGGCCGTCGCCGACGAACCCGGTCCGCTTGTCGACGCGGTCGAAGACCTCGCCGAAGCCGGACACGTCGACGCCGTTGAGCGTCGACCGCTCGCCCATCAGGGCCTGTTCGGCCCCCAGGACGACGCTGCCGTAGTCGCTGGCGAGGTGTAGCACCGCGTCTGGTTCGTCGAGTTCCGGGTCTTCGAACGGGGCCAGTGCCGTGGGCGCTGGCAGCGCGACGCCGTCGAGGTCGGCGTCGTATCGGTCGAAGTACGCGGGCGAATAGCCCGCGGTAAAGAGCAGTCCCTCGTTGCTCCACGGGTAGGCTCGTTCGAGCGACCGGAACGCCGCTTCGACGGTCTCGCGCGCGTCGTCGTCGGGGACGCCCGTCTCACTGTACTCGACGAGCAAGAGGGCGTGGTGACGGGGGATCCGGACGTTTCCGTGGTCGTCTCGTGGCAACGCCTCGTTCCAGGCGTGCTGGCGGTCGGGGACCGACGAGGGATCTCCGGTCGCCAGATCCGGGGACTCTCGTTCGAGACAGGCCGACAGCGCGGCCGACCCGCCGATGGCCACGGCCGCCTTGACGAACTCGCGCCGTGAGACACCGCGCTGGGTGGGTTGCATCGACGGTCCTAGGCACGCCACTGCAAATATCCTTCTGATACGGATTGTCGTCGTCTTCCCGGTCGGCCGTGAGTCCTGAACCAGTTCGCACCGCGGCGGAGCGGACCCCGCGACACGGTGGCCGCCAGTAGTACGGGCCTCACCACTCGTTCACGTGGGAGAGAACTGTGCCGTTAAACGAAGCGGAATATCTCTTAACGATCGATCTTTCACGGCGGCGCTATCTCGCCGTCGCTCTCGGTGGTCGTCTCTATCTTCCTCGACAGGAGCGGCCTACTGGAGCCAAATGGTCGAATCGACCGTGTAATGTATCAAACAACAACCGTGTTGTTGTCGAGGTTGGTCTCTGACCACCGTTAACCTGGCTGGGTACAAGTACATTTGTTGTACACACCATCGTTCCCGAGAAATAGGCCTTTATTTATATTTTGTTTGTGTGATACGTGGGACGACGCCACAACCCTTTTTGATGATCACTGTGATGGTGAGGTAGGCTTTCACTGGTGATTCAGACATGTCGAAATTAAATTTGGACGATAATTTGCCCGGGTTTTCGCGTCGTAAGGTCCTCCAGAGCGCAGCTGCCCTCACTGCAATGTCACTTTCGGGCTGTTCGGATCAGCTCGGTGGCGACGGTGGTGACGGCGGCGACGGTGGTGACGGCGGCGACGGCGGCGTCGATCCCGTCCAGGACCGCGTCACGGTGGATCCATCGGAGATCGAAGAAGGTGGGACGTTCAGGGCCGCGATCGGGAGTGGCCCGGACACGTTCGACTTCGCGTACAGTAGCTCCGCTACGGCTTCGATCCTCCACAACCTCATCTTCGAGGGGATGG
>Ga0207754_100271_pt1 | contig 22905 bp, 22 predicted proteins | sample A23E1SouthBayCA_FD_187728 | JGI IMG/M metagenome (GOLD analysis project Ga0207754, IMG submission 187728) | Aerobic enrichment media microbial communities from Eden Landing Ponds, California, USA - A23 E1 (SPAdes) | ecosystem: Environmental > Aquatic > Marine > Unclassified | place: Emeryville... | reverse complement strand
CCGAGCCAGTTCCCGGCCGGAACCACGAGCGGACCGATCGTCGACTCGACGACGACGCTCACCAGCACCCCGATCGTGAGGCCGATCGAGAGGCCGACGGTGCGAGAGTCGCCCATGCCGGCGAACAGAGCGCCCACGAGGGAGAGCTTCTCCCAGAAAGAGAGACGCGCCCAGAACCGCTGGACCGTCATCTGGATGTCGCGGTCGACGAGTGCGACCCCCAGACCGTTGCGTTCGGCCGTCTCGACGGCGGCCATCATATCTGCGCCGGGACTCACGTCGAAGCGGTCGCCCAGTCGCGTCTGGACGTACGACAGCATCCAGTAGGCCAGAAACTGAAAGACCGTGTTACCCCGAAGCAGATCACTGGCGTCGAGATCCTCCGGCGTCTCGCCTTTCATCTGCCGGTAGCGACCCTCGTCCAACTCGACGGCGACCACGTCGGGCTGTTCGTCCTCGATCGTCCGTTCGACTTCCTCGACACTATCCTGTGAGACGTGTGCCGTCCCTACTACCGTCACACGCCCCTCCCCACCACCCCCCTGTGGCAGATTGCGCGTGGTCTCGGCGCGGTCGGTCATCACACCGGCTACACGGCGGCCACTGTTATGCGTTTCTGTCGGTCACGACTGTCGGTCGGCCGTCAGGTATCTTGTCGGAACGAAGACTATTCACTGGATCGAACTATCACGGAGAACCTCGCGCTCATCTAACACTATTGCTTTCCGCCCGGTAGCGCGCAAAATTACTGGACGGCTCGCGATTACATTGTGGTTAGTGACTTTCGAACATCCCAGAAAACGTGATATATCGGGGTTTTCAATATACGTCCGAGTTCGATGTACGATCTGACTGGATTTCAGCGTGACTTGCTGTACGTGATCGCAGGACTGGACGAACCACACGGGCTCGCGATCAAAGACGAGCTCGAGAAGTACTACGAGAGCGAGGTGAACCACGGACGCCTGTATCCGAACCTCGACACGCTCGTCGAGAAGGGGATGGTCGAGAAGGGACAGCGCGACCGACGAACGAACTTCTACGCCCTGACCAGTCGTGGCACGCGCGAGCTCAACGCCCGCCAGGACTGGGAGTCCCAGTACGTCACCGCGTAGCTCGGCGCTCGAACCCGCGTCGGCGTGTCGATGTCACCGACAGCCGGCCGAATACTCGCTACCGCCTCCCGGCGTCGCGATCTTCGACGGCACACGCTTATACGACAACCAGACGAACGCCCAGTTATGCCACTGGACGTAGAACCGCCGGCACCGCCCGAACTCGACACCGCCGTCGACGCCAGCGACTACGACGACGTCGACGTGGACACGAGCGAGTACCGGCGCGAAGAACTGGAGGCGTTCTTGCAGGACGGTGCCTGGGAGCAGGCGTTCACGGAGTGGGCCGAGACGAGCGACCTCGACGAGACGGCGTTCGAGATCGTCAGAGAACTGGGTCTCGTCGACCAGTTCGACTTCTTCTGGGACGACTTCGCACAGCGGGTGGGGTACCACGCACCGGGACTGCCCGAGGACTGGCGAGAACGATCGCTACACCCGGATCTGAACTCCTGGGACACCGTCTCGGGGATCAACGCCGGCATGGCCGAGCTGGGACGGACGGTCAGCGAGACGCTCAAGGCCGATTACGTCGACTGGCAGACCGACCCGGATCTGCCGGACGATCTCCCGGAGTTCGGCGACGAGTGACGCCGCGGCCGTTCACTCGGCCAGCGGACTGTAGTTGCCGTTGATGTCCCACTCGTGGAGACAGAAGGGGTTGCCGGCCTCCTTTTGCTCGCCGTCGACCACGATCTGCCACGAGTCGGTCTCGTCGTCCCAGACGTCGTGACGACCGCAGCGTTCGCACGTCCGCTCCGAGGGCGGGACGAGTTTCGTCATACCGCGACAGTGGTGCCAGAGAATAATGAGCGTGCCGGTCCCGTCCGGGGGCTTCCGATCAGTTACCGCTCTCGGTCGCGGTGTCGGTCTCTGGCGTCGATGTCGTCGTCTCGTCGGTCGTCTCGGAGCCGCCGGTCTCGTCGGTCGTCTCTGAGCCACCGGTGTCGCTGGTCGAGTTCGTGGCGTCGGTCTCGTTCTCGGAAGATCGGAGATCGACCTCCGTGCTGTTCATCTCGACTTCGGCCGGCTCCTCGTCGACGCCCAGCACCTGCCCTTCCGAGACGTCGGTCGTCCCGCTCCACTGCGTGAGCGTGCCGTTGTCGACGCTACCGGCACGGAACTGGTAGCTGCTGTTGGCTCTGACCGAGACGTTCGTGTAGCCGTTGTCCGGTCCGAACTCGTCGTATCCGGTCGTCGAGTACGGGACGGTCATCGTGAACGTCCCGTCGTCGTTCGTTCGGGTCCGTTGGGTGTAGGTGAACGTCTCGTTGGAGGCGGGGTTGTACATCTCGACGGTGGCCTGCACGGTCGCGTTCTCGGGGCCGGCCCCCTCGACGGTCGCACCGGGAACGCGTTCGAAGACCTTCAGCCACTGCGGGGCCGTGTCGTGGAAGACCTGCTGTTCGATGCCTTCCGGCAGACACGCGATCTGTCCCGGGCCGGACTCTGCGATCCGGACTGTCACGTCAGAGGTACACTGCGCGGTGCTGTTGACGCGCTGATAGCCCAGTCCCGAGGCCGCGGCGGACTGTAGCAGACCGCGGTTGTACTGACCGCTCGCCGTCGCAGACTGCTCGCTGGTTCCGACGAGTCGGTAGTGTTCCATCGCGGGGACGCGTTCGGACGGGAGCGCACCGATCCCGCCGACGCTCGACGTGGAGTCATTAGCCGTGTACGCGCGTGCTTCTTCCATCGTCTGGGTCTGGAAGATCGCTCGCTGGCCGTCGACCTGTGCGACCTGTCGGCCCTGTAGCGTGCTCGGTTCCCAGTCGACGCCGATCGGTCGCGGCTCGACGGCGCTCCCGTGGTAGCGGTAGAGACGCACCATCGTGCTGTTGTAGTAGGCCTGTCGCTGGTGGACGAAGGTCGGTCCACTGAGCGACTGTGCGCGACTGGAGTAGACCGGGCTGTAGTAGTCCTGCTGGCTGACCTCCGACACGTCGTAGAAGTTCGGCGGCGCGAAGAACTTCCCGCCGACGTTGCCGTTGGTCTCGACCATCTTCCAGTCGACGGCGACGTACCGGGTCTCGGCCTCGGAGTCGTTCTCGCTCACGTCGTCGAGCACGTCGTTGGCCTGGGTCTCGTTGGGGGCCAGCAGGAAGTTCGCGGCCTCGGTGGCACCCTGCTGGAACGGGTTAGCGGTCGGGATCCGCTGGCCCTGTGCGGTTATCCAGTGGCCGTAGTCCCACCACGAGAGGACGCCGTACTGCCCGTCCTCGTAGTCGAACTCGCCGACGTTCGGGAAGGTGCCGTAGTAGTCGAGTTCGTTCGCGGCTCCGCCGAGCGTTCCTTCGGCAGGCGTGTTGCCCTCCATCCAGTCGAGCCCGTCGGACCAACCTTCGATGCCCTGACCGGGGCTGTCGTATCGGTCGATGTTGGTCGGGGACGCGACCGCGACCATCGGTGCGACGACGAGGACGGCGATCGCGGCGACGGTGAGGACCTGGTACGCCTCGACGTTGATCCCGTCGCCGTCGACGATCGAACGGTCGCCGTCAGCGAGGTATCGGAGCACGGCACCGACCGCGTAGGCCGTCAGTCCGCCGATCGGCACTGCGAGGTAGTAGGCGAACCGTGCTTGCGTGATCGCGGCGGCCGTGACGAACGCCGCCCAGACCACGACGAGGAGCTGCTGGGGCTCGACCTTCGAGCCGATCAGGTTCCGCACGACGATGAGGACACCGGCGGCGAGCGCGATGAACGTCGCGAAGCCGTGCATCTGGAACAGTGCGATCGCCGGCTGGCGCATCCGCGTGATCTCGCCGATCGTCCCGGCTGTCTCGGACGGCCCGATGCCCAGGACGCCGCCGAAGATCCGGACCAGGTTCCGGGCGAACAGATCGTAGATGCCCGGGATCGCGAGCTGTGCGAAGACGACACCGACGACGAGGACGCTCAGGATCGTCAGCGGATAGAACACCGTGTCGATGTCGTGGTCGTCCCAGAAGCGTGCCAGCCAGGCCATGAACACGCAGCCGGCGGCGACGCCGAACGCGAGCGTCGGGTGCAGCAGCGAGAAGACGCCGACCCTGAACTCGGCGGCGGTGATCGGGATGAACATCAGGACACCGGTCACGCCCAGTGCGACGGCACCGGCGATCGCCGTGTGCTCCGGGCTCTCGCCGCGGACGAACTCGATCGTCAGCTGGAAGAGCAGGTAGACGCCGACGATACCCAGCAGGAGGACGCCGAAGGGCCAGACCCACAGGTACAGCGTGATCGCGACCCCGGCCAGCGCGCTCCAGACGAGCGTGCTCCGGAGCCCCTCGAAGTCCCTGTCGAGGAACTGCTCGTAGACCGGCCGGTCCCGTCGGGCGACCGTCACGGCGACCATCACGCCGAGGACGCCCAGCGTCTGGAAGAGCACCTCCGCGATGTGGTGGTCCGAGAAGCCGACCATGCTCCGCTGGAGGATCGAACCCGCGGAGAGCGCGAACACGGCCAGTGCGACCACACCGCCGGCACGACCGCCGAGCCGACGGCCGATGACGTACGTGGGGAGCCCCGTCAGCAGCGCGAACACCGCCGGTGCGAACAGCACGACGAGCCGGACGGTGTTGTCGCTTGGCGATCCGAGCCCGACGATCAACGCGACGGTCGCGAGCAACTGGTCGAACAGGGTGCCGAACTGACCCACGTCGGTCCCGTGAGGGAAGTACGTCCAGGGGTCGAACGGCATCGTCTGTGGCCAGTTGCGGACGGTGTAGGCCGTCGAGCGGTAGTGATACCAGGCGTCGTTCCCGTTGAACAGCACTTCACCGTCGACGATGTAGTTGTTCCACGGTCGGACACGATTCCACAGTGTGAACCCGAGGAGGAGGGCGCCGAAAGCGAGGTGGTAGTACTGCTGCACCAAGTCGACGGCCCGCTCGAGTTCGTCGTTATCTTCGAGGCGGCCCCGCCTTTGACTCATTAGCGGAACGAATTGCCATCGCGCGCATAAGCCTTGTCATATGCGTACGACGGCGCGGCCGTGTCGCGTCGTCGTCCCCTCTCGAAACCGCCGTCTGCCGTCCGCCAGCGACCGTTTTCGGGGACTCGCTCGACGGCAGCTTCGTCGCCGATAGCCCGCTGGCAATGAAAACGCCTATGCGACGAGGCGGGACAGAACTCTGCATGCGCGTCTCGGTCGTGATCTGTCTGCACACGATGGACCGCTTCGATCACTTCGTCGAGGCGGTCGAGAGCGTGTTCGCTGGGACGTACGACGACGTGGAGCTCGTGTTGGTCTCGGACGGGAGCGACGCGGTCTGTGGGGCCATCGAGGACCGCTTCGGCGACCGAGCGGACGTACAGATCGTCTGCAACGAGGAAAATCGCGGGCTCGCGGTCAGTCGAAACCGCGGTCTCGACGCCGCCCGCGGGGACGTAGTCGCGTTTACCGACGACGACGTGATTGCCGACGAGCGGTGGCTCGAAGCGCTGGTCTCGGTGTACGAGGAGCGCGACGTGCCGGCGGTCGGTGGGCGGCTCGTCCCGGAGTGGGTCGCCGACGAGCCCGTCTGTCTGCCCGCCGAGTTCTACTGGCTGATCGGCGTGACGCCGCCGACGTTCGGGCCGGCCGACGACGCCTCGGTCGGCGGCGAGGTACGCAACACCTACGGGGGCAACATGTCGTTCCGGCGGTCGGTCCTCGAAGAACTCGGCGGGTTCGAGCCCGAGATCGGCGGGCGGACCGGCGACAAGAACCTCCAGGGCGAGGAGACCGAGCTCTGTGCGCGACTCCAGGCCGAGTACGGCCGCGGGATGTACTACACGCCCGACGCGATCGTCGCCCACAAGATCTTCGACTACCGGACGGAGCTCGGGTGGCTCCTCGACAGGGCGTTCTGGCAGGGCTACTCCAAGCGCGGGCTCGAAGTGCTCGTGCCGGAGACCGACGGCACGGAGTCGGACTACCTCGCCACGTTGCTGTTCGTCGCGACGCCGCGACGGCTCCGCGGGCTCCGCACCGAGCCGTCGCTCGCGGCCGTCGTCCAGCTCGCGATGCTGTTCGTGTTCACGGGCGTCGTGGGGCTGGGCTATCTCTACGGGGCGGTGAAGTGGTGACCATGTCCGAGGACAGTCTCCCCGGCGTCTGTGTCGTCACCCACCCGCTCGCGTCGGCCGGCGAGAACGCTACCCGGAGCTTGCTGGAGATCCTCGCCGCGGTGACGACGGTGTCGCTCGTCACTGCCGACCTGCCGGCCGACTCCGAGATCCGAGACCGTCACGAGCTGATCGAGCTCACGGAGCGAGGGGCCGGCCAGTCGAACGTCGCCGTCGCGGCCGCCCGATTCGTCCTGAATCAGCTCCGGATGTGCCGGGCGCTCGTCGGCAGAGACGAGGGGGTGGTGCTGTTCTACGGGGCGACCGCGTACCTCGCGCCGATCCTGTTCGCACGACTGCTGGGCAAGCGCGTCCTCGTCGAGCCACGCGGCGACGTGCCCCTGACGCTCCGCCTACACTGGGAACAGTCGCTGCCGGCCGTCCTGGCGCGGACGCTCGCGGGACTGGTCCGGGCGCTGGAGCGGGCGGGCTTCGCGGCCGCACACGGCGTCGTCACGTACACGCCCGCGATGGCGACCCAGCTCGGTCTCGACCCACAGCGCCAGCGCGTCTATCCCGACGGCGCGCGGTTCGTTCACACCGATCGGTTCGACGTGGAGACGCCCCACGCGGAGCGCGAGCCGGTCGTGGGCTTTCTCGGCCGTCTCGACGAGGAGAAGGGGATCAGAACGCTCGCGAGCGTCGCACAGTCGTTGCCGACAGATTACACGTTCCGATTCGTCGGTGACGGTGGGCTGCGCCCCTGGCTGGAACGGGAACTCGCCGAGGAGATCGACGCCGGGCGCGTCGAAGTGACCGGCTGGGTCGACCACGACGACGTGCCCCGGCAGCTGAACGACCTCGCACTGCTGGTGTTGCCGTCGGACCCGACCGAGGGGCTCCCGACGACGATCCTCGAAGCGCTCGCCTGCGGGACGCCGGTGTACGCGACGCCGGTCTCCGGCGTGCCGGACGTGGTTCGAGACGGCGAGACCGGTTTCCACATCGCGGATCGCGACCCGGCGACGTTGCGTGACGGGATCGAGTCGATTCTCGGCCGAGACGACCTCGACGAGATCAGCGCCCGGGGACGGACGCTCGTCGAGGACGAGTACAGCTTCGAGGCAGCCTGCGAGCGGTACCGGGAGATCCTCCGGTCGGTCGTCGAGGATCGAGCAGACCGGACGTAAGAGCCCGTCGAGACGGGGACAGTCCGGAACCGGTCGATCTATCCGAAAGGTACTTTGGACGCGTCGGAGTGGGTCCGACAATGACTGCCCCCAACGTCCTCCTGGTGATACTGGACAGCGTCAGAGCCAGAAACACCAGCCTGCACGGGTACGGGGACCGGACGACGCCGTTTCTCGACTCGTTTGCCGGCGAGGCCGAGTGGTACCGGCAGGCACGGGCTCCGAGCATCCACAGCGTCGCCAGCCACGCCAGCCTCTTTACCGGGCTCCACGTGGACCAGCACGGCGTCACGAAACACGAGTCGCGGCTGGCTCCCGACGCCACCGTCTGGTCGGACTTGGCCGAACGGGGCTACGAGACGGGGCTGTTCACGCCCAACGTCGTCGTCACGGAGTCGTCGAACCTCGCGGAGCCGTTCGACACCGTCGACGGCCCGCGGCGAGATCCGAAACACCGCTACTTCGAGGACGCGCTCTCGCCGACGGACGTGGAGGGCCACCAGACGAACGTCGAGTACCTGCGGCGGTGTGTCGCCAGCGGCAAGCCGCTCCGGTCGGCGTTCAACGGCCTGTACTTCCTCTCCAGCAACAAGGAAGCCTACGATCCCGAGCGGGAGGCGGGCACCGAGTACGTCGAGAGCTTCCTGCAGTGGTCGGACGAGCGCGACGGCCCGTGGGCCGCCTGCCTGAACTTCATGGACGCCCACTTCCCGTACGAACCCGTCCAGGAATTCCGGTCGGCGGGCACAGAGGAACTGCTGGACGTACACGACTCGCTGTCGTCGCCGATCTCGAAGGACGTCGCCGCGTCCGAGGAGTGGTGGAAGCTCCGGGCGATCGAAGCCCTCTACGACGACTGTATCCGGCAGGCCGACGACGCCGTGGCGACGCTGGTCGACGCGCTGCGAGAGCGCGGTGTCCTCGACGACACGCTCCTGGTCGTCACCAGCGACCACGGCGACGGCTTCGGCGAGTGGAGCCGCGTCGATCCGCGGGTCCGTGCCGCCTACCACAGCTGGAGCGTCCACGAGGTGCTGACCCACGTGCCGCTCCTCGTGCGCCGTCCCGGCGGCGAGCACGGAGGGGCGAACGACTCGCTGGCCAGTCTCACCCGCTTCCCGGCCGTCGTCGAAGCGGCGCTCGACGGCGAGACTGGGAGTTTCGCCGTCGACGACCGCGCGTTCGCCTCGACCCACCGGCTCGAACGTCCGGCGGTCATGTTACCGGACGCCTGCGAGGATCCCGAGCGGTACGGCGGACCGTGGCGCGCGGTCTACGAGCAGGACGACGACGGCGTGTACAAGTACGGGACCCACGATTCGGCGTCGGCGACGATCCGCGTCAGAGACGCACAGGTGTCCGACCGCGTCTCCGACGACGACGGCGGCGTCGTCGCGCAGTCGTACGGCGAGCTGGAGGGGGCCGACGTGAGCGACGGCGAGTCGGAGTCGCTGGAGGACTCCGTCGAAGACCAGCTAGAGAGTCTCGGTTACATCCGGTAGACCGCGATCGGAGCCGGCTCAGAGCCCGATCGCGGGCGCGTTCTCGCGGACGACCGTCCTGAACTCCCCCGACAGCGCCCAGAGAAAGGCGAAGTACGCCAGCGCACCCACCACGACCAGCAGCGCTGCCGTCACGGCGGGATCGACCAGCGGGAAGATCGGTTGGGCGACCCGTTCGGCGGTCGCGACGACGACACCCATCCCGGCGGCGGCGACCGCCTGCGTCCCGATCCGTCCGACCGGGAGCGAGACCGAGACGTGGCTCCGCAGGACGAAGTAGCCGACGACGAAGCTCAGGACGACCGACGTGGCAGTCGCGATCGCCGCTCCGAGGATTCGGTACTGCCAGATCAGCGCGAAGTTGAGGACGACGTTCGACACGACGAGAACGGCGTTGACTCTGAACGCCTCGCCGGGCCGGTCGATGCCGCTGAGCGCGTTGACGATCTGGCTCTGGTAGCCGTAGACGAGGACGGCGACGATGAGCAGCCACAGCACCTCCGTCCCCCGGGCGAACCCCGAGCCGTAGATCCGCATGAGGCGATCGCTCAACAGGACCCCACCGACCAGTCCCGGAATCGTGAACAGGCCCGCGTAGGCAAACGAGTCCTCGATCAGCGACGAGACCCGCTCGAAGCTGTCCTCGGCCGAGAGCTTGCTCAGTTCCGGGAACAGCGCCGAGCTGATGGCGTTGCTGAAGATGATGAGGAAGTTCGCGAGGCTCCACGTGATCGCGTAGACGCCCACGAGTTCGTCGGAGACGAAGATAGCGAGGACCAGTACGTCCGCCTGGTTGAACGTCTTGCCCCGGATACGCCCGAGCCAGGCGAACCTCGCGTACTCGTAGAGGCTCTCGAAGTGTGCCCGCGTCGGCAGTCGGTACGGACGGCCGACGAAGTACAGCCCGACGACGACGATGACGAGGCTCCCGGCCGCGTAGCCGTAGACGAGCGCGGCCAGCCCGAACGACAGCAGGATACCGCCGACCTGCAGGGCGGTCCGGACGATCTGTCGGACCGGCCGCAGCGACGACGCCACGTGGACCAGGTGGACGCCGTTCAGCATCGAGTCGACGTACGAACTCGCCACGCCGACGAGCAGCAAGACCACGACGAACTCGATCTGCTGGATGTCGAACAACTGCTGAACCAGCCCCTCGCCGAGAAAGAGGACGACGACGATCGAGCCCGTCAGCGCCGCCATACAGAGCCCGCCAGCGACCTTGTAGGCACCCCTGTCCTCGCCTTCGCTCAGCCGTTTGGCGATCGCGCTCTCGAAGCCCAGTGTCCCCACGAGGGCCAGCCACGCGACCATCGAGAGCAACAGGTAGTACCGACCCAGAACGGGCTCATCCAGCAGCCTGGCGAACACGATGGTCCCGACGAACCCCGCACCAGAAGCGAGAAACTTGGAGACGAACGTGACGAACGAGGTCTGGCCGATGCGCATCCCTATCGAGTCGAACGTTGGCAAGCAGTGGTTTATATTGGACGGTTCGGCGACCGTCGGTCGGGGTCCGAACCGTTCCACGGCGGTGCCCCGCCGGCCGACCACCGCCGTCTATATCCGTGGCCGGAATATCTCCTCGGACATGGCGCGCGTCCTCATCGCCCCGGCGGACACCCGTCTCTCGAATCTGCGGTACGGCAAGAGCTACAACGTGTTGAACAACATGACCGCAGACGACGTGACGATCGACGCGCTGGTCGGGGAAGAGGAGACGGCGGTCGAAGCCCAGAACGTCACTGTTCGCGAGCTGGGGACGCAAAACAGGCTCCAGTACTACGGCCGGTCGTTCCGGACGGCCGCCCGCGAGATCCGGGCCGGATCGGTCGACATCTACCACCACATGAACCTGAGCTACCGGTGGTTCAACCCCGTGTTGCTCGCCGGGATCGCCGCCGACACGCCGACCGTCCTCGGCCCGTGCCAGACCGGGCACGCGATCATGGCCGAGGAGTTCAACAACATGCTCTCACAGGCGATCGGGTACGAGCTTTCGCTGGCAGCCAGTAACGCGGTCTACTACCCGATGAACGCCGTCCGCGACGTGACGATCGACCCCGTCCGGATGTCGCTGTTCCGGCGGACGCTCGAAGCCGCCGACCGGATCACCGTCGTCCACGAGGAGGCGCGCGAGGCGTACGCGCGACACGTCGACGAGTCGAAGATCGACGTGATTCCCCTCGGCGTCGACGCGGAGCTGTTCGAGTTCACGGAGCGCCAGGACACGCAGACACTGGTCGCGATCGGACGACTGGAGCAGAGAAAGGGGTACGACGTGCTCCTCGACGCGCTCGCGAACGTCGTCGAAGCGTTCCCGAACGTCCACCTCGACGTGTTCGGCGAGGGACCCGAAGAGCAGGCGCTTCGCGAACAGGCGGCCAGCCTCGGCGTCGCGGACAACGTCACCTTCCACGGGTACGTCGACCAGTCGGTGGTTCGGGACCACCTCGCGCGGGCCCGAGCGTTCGTCCACCCGTCGCGTTCCGAGAGCTTCTCGCTGGTCCGACTGGAAGCGATGGCGGTCGGCTGTCCGGTCGTCGTCACCGACACCTCCGGCGCACACGAGATGGTCCGAGACGGTGAAGAGGGGTTCGTCGTCCCGACGGAGGCCGCCGAGCCGATCGCCGACGCGCTGCTGGAACTGCTCTCCGATTTCGAGCTGACGCGGGCGATGGGAGCGCGCGCTCGCGAACGCGTCGAACGGAACTACGACTGGCGAGCGATCGGACAGCAGTACGTCGACCTGTACAGATCGCTCCTGTAGCTCGTCACCGGCGGTCGGTCGAAACCCGACCGCTTAAATGGAACTGCCGACACCTTCCGGTACTCGACCGGGCGACCCGCGTCGCCCACCGAGGCCGTGACGACCACGGAGATCCAGAGATGAACGTCGCAATAACCGTCAAGGAGTTTCCACCCGACATCATCGGCGGGACCGAGACCCAGACGCGCCGGATGGCCCGCGCGCTCTCCGAGACCGGACACGACGTGACCGTCTACACGAAGGCCTACGGCCGCGAGACGGAGGTCGACGAGCCCTACGAGATCGTCCGGGTCCCCAACTGTCGGCGGTCGTCCTTTCTGAGTACGCTGACGTACCTGCTCGCGCTGACGGCGTTGCTCGTCCGGGACCGAAACGAGATCGACGTGTTGCAGTGCATGATGATCTACCCCAACGGGTTCGTCGGCACGGTCGTCCACTATCTGACCGGCGTCCCCTACTTCGCGTGGATCCGGGGCGGGGACTACTACTTCATGAAGGCCAATCCGGTCAAGCGGTGGCTGATACGGACCGTGCTGTGGGACACGACCGTCCTGGTCCAGTCGGCGGCTGTGAGAGCGGACGTGACCGCGGAGTTCGATCCGACGGACGTGCGCGTCCTCGGCAACGGCGTCGACGTGCCGGCGGAGACGGCGTCTGGCGACGAGATCGTGTTCGTCGGGCGGCTGGAAGAACAGAAGGGTGTGGCCGTCCTGCTGCGCGCACTGGCCGGGACTGACGCCGCGTCCGCTGTCACCATCGTCGGGGACGGCTCCCGGCGGTCGGAACTGGAAGCGCTGGCCGACGAGCTGGGCGTCGACGCGACGTTCGTCGGCGAGGTCGCGCCCGAGGCCGTCGGGGAGTATCTGGGGCAGGGCAGGCTCTTCGTGTTGCCGTCGGTCCGCGGTGAAGGGCTCCCAAACGCCGTGCTGGAGGCGATGGCGGCCGGCCTCCCGGTCGTCGCCACCGATACCGGCGGCGTCGCAGACGCGATCGTGGACGGCGAGACGGGCTATGTCGTCGAGCCGGGGGACGAGCAACGGCTGCGTGACCGCATCGATACGATCTACGCCGACGAGCAGCGTGCCCGCGAGATGGGCGAGCGGGCCCGCGAGTACGTGATCGAGACCTACTCGTGGGACGCGATCGTCGGACGCCTCGAAGCGCTGTACGCGGAGTGTACCGACCGCTGAAGATCGCTGCCCTGACGAGATCGTCCGGACGGGACAGATCGATCGTTCCGACCGTTTTATACGAGTGCCTCCGGCAACTCCGGACAGGAGATGAAAGAGCCGTTCCCCTACAGAGCCAGAAAGTTCCTCTGTCAGCAGGTGACCGGCCGCCGGGGCGGCTCACAGCACCGTCGACTGGACGCCACCGACTGGGACATCCTCCTCGTGCTCGACGCCTGTCGAGCGGACGCGCTCCGAGAAGTCGCCCACTGGCCGATCGAGACGGTCACCTCGCCAGCGAGCTGTACGCCCGAGTGGCTCGGCGAGTGCGTCTCTTCGGGCGTGCTCGACGCGGCGACCGTCGTCTCCGGGAACGCACAGTACGCGAAGGTGACGGACGAACTCGGAGCGACGGTCGAGCGGTACTGGGAGCGCCACTGGAACGACGAGCTCTCGACGGTGCTGCCCGAGCCGATCCTCGACCGGGTGACAGAGATCGCCGACGCCGAGACGGGGCCGGCGGTCGGACACCTCCAGCAGCCACACTGGCCCTACGTGGCGAAACTCGACGGCTCGTGGCGACTGGCCTACGACGACCTCGGTCCGTGGTCGGACAGCGACGGCGAGATCGACTCCCTGCAAGTCGCGATGGCGCGGGGCCACGTCGACGTCGAGGCGGCCAGTGACGCCTACAGTGCCGCCGTCTGGAGCGTCTGGGACGCCATCGCACCGTACCTCCGCGAGTGGCTCGACGCCGGCTACACGACCGTGGTGACCGCCGACCACGGCGAGATCTTCGGCCGGGCGCGGGAACTGCGCCTGTACGAGCACCCCTGTGGCTGTCACATCGCCCCGCTCGTCGAGGTGCCGTGGGTCGAGTTCCGGCCGCGGACGGCGACCGACGCCGCCGAGTCCGTCGAGGGGCGGCTGAAGGCGCTGGGCTACGCAGAGTGAGGCAGGGGTGTCAGTCCGTGCGTCGTCGCCACTGGGACACGGGGCCGTGCGGCGGCGCTGCTATACGCTTAAGTGACAGCCGGCAGTACAACCACGTGACCATGGAGATCACCTGGCACGGCCACTCGACGTTCCACGTAACGGTCGACAACACAGCACTCCTCGTCGATCCGTTCTTCGACAACCCGAAGACGGACCTGGAGCCCGGAGCGGTCGACGCCGACTACGTCCTGTTGACCCACGGTCACATGGACCACATCGCAGACGTGGGGGCGTTTCCCGACGCGACCGTGGTCGGACTGCCAGAGGTCGTCGGCTACTGTGCGGACAACTACGACGTCTCGGACACGATCGGAGCGAACCTCGGAGGCACCGTCGAACTCGACGACGCGTTCGTCACCTTCCACCGCGCCGACCACACGAACGGCATGGAGACCACCTACGAGTCGACCGGCGGTGGGATGCCGGCCGGCTTCGTCATCTCCGACACGAAGCCGACGCAGGTGTCAGACGCCGAGTCGTCGACGTTCTACCACGCCGGTGACACGGGGCTGATGACCGAGATGCGAGAGGTGATCGGTCCGTACCTCGAACCCGACGTGGCCGCGGTCCCGATCGGCGATCACTTCACGATGGGGCCGATGCAGGCCGCGATCGCCGTCGACTGGCTGGACGTGGACGTGGCGTTGCCGATGCACTACGACACCTTCCCGCCCATCGAAGTCGACCCCGAGGCGTTCCGGCGTGAAGTCACGGCAACCGGGAGCTCCGCAGAAGTGCGGATTCTGGAGGGCGACGAGTCGATCACCGTCGCCGAGTGACGACGCCACACCAGATTTTCGACGCTCGCCGGGACAGACCGCCAGCGTGGCGTTTCATACTGCCGGCGGTACGTCTGTGAAGTATTTCGCGACCCCGCGTCGCGAATATCTCGAAACAGTGACAGCCGGCGGTGTCAGTCGTCCGACCGATCGTCCGACGCGAGCGAGACGCCGGTCTGTTCGGCGAGGGGCTCGACGACGGCAGCCATGTCTCGCTCGCCGAGGCCGGCCGCTCGGGCACCGCTGAACAGTTCGCGGGCCGCTGCGGTGAGTTGCATCGGGACGCGGGCGTCGCCCGCCGAGTCCAGCGCCAGGTCCAGGTCCTTGAACTGGTAGTCGACGGGGAACCGCGAGTCGTAGTCGTCCGTGCGGATCTGCTGACCCTTCGCCGAGAACAGCGGCGAGTCGAGCGCGCCGTTCTCGACGACTTCGAGCATGTCCTCGATTTCGAGCTCCTGGTTCGCGCCGAAGGTCAGCGCCTCGGCGAACGCGCCCATGGCGGAACCCAACAGGAGGTTGACGAACAGTTTCATGCTGGTCCCCTGTCCGACCCCGCCACACCGGACGACGGGGTCACACATGGCCGACAGCACCGGTTCGACGTCGTCGATCACGTCGTCGTCGCCACCGGCGAGCCCGACGAGCGTCCCCTCGCGGGCCGGGCCGACCGTCCCCGAGACGGGGCAGTCGAGAAAGCGGCCGCCGTGCTCGCGGACGGCCTCGGCGGCCGCCAGCGTCTCGTCGCGACCGATCGTGCTCATCTGGACGACCGTCGTCGTCTCGTCCAGCCCCGCCAGGATACCGAACTCGCGTTCGAGGACCTCGCCGACGGCGGTGCCGTCGGTGACGATCAGACAGACCACGTCGACGCGTTCGGTGAGGTGTTTCGGCGAGTCGGCGACGCTGACGCCCGCCTCGGCGAAGGGGCGCTCTCGCTCGGTCGTCCGGTTGTACACGGTGAGGTCGAACCCCGCGTCGTCGAGGTTCCAGGCCATCGGCGCACCCATCGCACCGAGGCCGACGAAACCGACAGATCGTGCCATGCCACCGGGTTCGGCCGCCGGGAACTTCAAAACAGGGCCGGGAAAGAGTTTTGAGCCCCGCGCGAGCATGTCAACTCGAATGATGGATCAGAACCACGACCAGCAGCTGCGGGCGGAGCTGTATCTACGGGGGGACACGTACGGGACCTACGACGCCCAGCGAGACGTGTTAGAGCGGGTCCGCGAGCTCGAAACCGAAGACGTGATCGACGAGTCGACAGTCGCCGACGAGTGGCAGCGCATCCGGACCCTGAACGAGGATCGCCGGGACGGCGCACTGGCCACCTACGACGAGTTCGCGGCCTGGGCGCAGCGAAACGACTACGCGCTAGAGCCCGCGTTCGAACGACGGGCGCGGTCGTACGTCGGTCTCAGTCGGATCGACGACGTCGTGGTCTTCCCGGTCGTCTCGCTGGCGATCTACGAGCGCGACCGGCTTCAAGCGGTCTTCCCGTGCTCGGACGGCGATCGAAACTATCGCGTCCAGGACTGTCTGGACGCGTTCGAGCGCGGCGACGAGGGGTGGCTCACGCAGTTCGACACGGTGACCGTCGACCGCACCGCGCCGCGGCTCGAACCGGGACTGGACGCCTGATCGACGGGAGCCACCGATACGGATTATTGTAGATCTTTACCGGATTGACCGCACACCGTGGTGCGGTCGACCGGGAAAACGGCTACAATAATCCGTATGAAACGCAGTACACATCGATCGCACGCCGGCAGTGCGAGCGGTGTGTCAATCGCCTCGATTGGGACCAGAGCACTCGCCGTCGGTTCGTCCCGTGAGCGCACGGCCGCGAGCGCCGCCGTGCTTATTGGAACCGATAGCCAAGGCCACGTATGGACGAGCCACCGCTGCATCCCCGCGTCGAGACCGTGGCCGAGGACATCGAGACCATGGAGACCCGCGGGGCGGCGACGATCGCCGACGCGGCGGCGTCGGCACTGGTCACACAGGCCGAAGAGAGCCGGGCCGAGACCCCGGCGGCGTTTCGCGAGGAGATCAGAGCGGCGGCACGCACCCTGCTGGATACGCGACCGACCGCCGTGAGCCTGCCCAACGCCCTGCGGTACGTGCTCCGGCGGATGGACGGCGAGAGCGTCGCCGCGCTGCGAGCGTCCGTCGAGCGGGCCGGGTCGTCGTTTCGCGACCAGCTCGACCGCGCGCAGGACGACCTCGGCGGGATCGGCGCGAACCGCCTGCGAGACGGCGACCGGGTGATGACCCACTGCCACTCGACGGACGCCGTCGCCTGCATCCAGCGCGCGGTCCAGCAGGGCAAAGACGTGAGCGCGGTCGTCAAGGAGACCCGACCGCGCAAGCAGGGCCACATCACCGCCCGCGAACTCCGCGCGATGGGCGTGCCCGTGACTCTGATCGTCGACAGCGCCGCCCGCCGCTATCTCGGCGACGTGGACCACGTCCTCGTGGGGGCCGACGCGATCGCCGCCGACGGCAGCGTCGTCAACAAGATCGGCACGTCCGGGCTGGCGGTCAACGCCCGCGAGCGCGGGACGCCGGTGATGGTCGCCGCCCAGACGATCAAGCTCCACCCGGACACGATGACCGGCCACACCGTCGACATCGAGATGCGCGACGAGTCGGAGGTGATCGCTCCCCAAGACCGTGCGGAGATCGGCGAGATCACGGTCGCAAATCCCGCCTTCGACGTGACGCCGCCCCGCCACGTCGACGCCATCGTCACCGAGCGCGGCCAGTTCCCACCCGAGAGCGTCGTCACGCTGATGCGCGAACTGTTCGGCGAGGGGACCCACGAGCCGTGGCTGGAACCGACAACACGGGAAGCCAACCGCCGACCCGAGGACGACGCGTAGGCGACTGGAGTCCGGGGCTGGCTGGCTCTCGGATGGACCGTCTGGGTCGAGAGGTCGCACCTACCGAGGGGTCACGGAACGGCCGCGTCTCCCACCGTCTCGATGCGCTCGATCGGGGGGTAGAGGGAACGTACAGACGGCAATGGAGGGAACCCTCGATTAGCGCTTACCGGCAGATGCTGGCCGGAGATCCCGCCAGCGAAACCACATCGACTCCCCCTCCTTGTTTTCGACTCGATACTCGATGTTGTCTCGCTCGTCGCCGGTTTCCCGACCTGCATCGTCTCTCCTGACGTTGACGATAGTACCTTCTACGCCAGACCAGCGGTCATAATCTGGATCGTTCTTGTCCGGAATATCGACTCTGACGCGGTCGCCCTCGTCGAAGCGCTGCATTCGAGGAGGAATCCATCAGGAGGTTGCTTAATAATAGGGGAAACGCGACTTCCCCCCTAATTTCATTCCATCTGATACGGTTTCTGGGCGATGTCACGGTGTTTTGATCGATAGCAGAAGGTTTTACATGGTGTACGACAGGGGTATAGAACATCTAATGGGAGTCCAGAGCGACCTCACCGGGGAGGCACAGATCCCGGATGACAAAATATTCTGTAAGGTCACGGATAGCCTCAGGAACAACAACGAACACGAACGGAACCGCCGTCGATTCTCGGAAGAACTTCACGGCGAGTACGGGTACACGTACGACCAGATGGACATCGAGTACACCGTCAAAGCCGGTTCCGAGGGTCGCGACGTCGACCTGGTCGTGTTCAAGCGCGAAGGAACGCGACGCCAAGAAGACATCCGCGTGACGGTCGAAATCGAGCCTGAAGACACCGAACCGGACGATCCGAATCACGGTGTCGAACAAGCGAAGTCCTACATGCGTCTTGCGCCCGCCGAGTTCGGGATCTGGTACAACGGCGTGGAGACGTTCTATTTTCACCAGGACGACGGGAAAATCACGGAAATCAAAGACATACCACCACACGGCGCCACGCTCGAAGACATCGAGGAACGCGACTTCGACCAACTCACGCCTGCAGTGGAGCTCAAAACCGAATTCAAGCGTTGCCACAACTATATCGCGTCTAACCAGGGTCTCTCGAAAACGGATGCATTTCACGAACTCATCAAGATCATCTTCTGTAAGGCCCACGACGAACGTCACTCGTCGCGCGTCAGGTTCTACGTCACCGACAACGAGCGTCGCAACAATCCCGAGGCATGCAAGCGGCGTATCTCAACACTGTTTGAAGAGGTAAAGGAGGAACACACTGACATCTTCACCGACGAGGACGCCATCAATTTCGAACCCGATGTTCTCGCGTTTGTCGTTGCTGAACTCGAACCATACCTGCTGCTGGAGACTGACTCCGACATTAAGGGTGAAGCATACGAGACCATCGTTGGATCCAACCTTCGCGGTGACCGTGGCGAATTCTTCACCCCGCGAAACGTGTGTCAGGCGGGTGTTGCGATGGCTTTCCACACGAAACCAGAGCGCGATTGGTCGAAGCTGGATGTTATCGATCCAGCCTGTGGAACTGGTGGATTCCTGATTTCGACTATCGAGCACATGAAGCGACAGTTCATCGACCAGCAGAAACAGAAATGGAGCGACCCTGACAAGGCAAAGCGGCGAGGGTTAGACCTACTTCAACAGTACTGTGAGAACCATGTCTACGGTATGGATCTCAACCCACAGCTTGTTCGCGCAGCGCAGATGAACGAAGTGATGCACGGGAACGGCCATCGGAACCCGTTCCCCGCAAATAGTCTCGATTACCCCGAGAATTGGGACGACGACAACGTTGATCTGGGCATGTTTGACCTACTGTTCACGAATCCACCGTTCGGGTCGAACATGAGCATCGAGGATAAGGAAATCCTGCGTCAATACGACCTCGCACACAAGTGGGACGGGACCAAGATGAAGTCGGACTACCGGAAGTCGGTTCCTCCACAACAGCTGTTCATCGAGCGGAGTGTTCAACTTCTGAAGTCCGGTGGTGTTGCCGGTATCGTAACACCGGATAGTATCCTGACGAACCCGAGTGAAAAGTTCATTCGCCATTGGCTGCTGAAGCATACGAAAGTCATCGCGTCCATCGGTTTGCCGCGAGAAACGTTCCTGCCGTACACGCCGACGAAAACGCATCTGGTGCTGTTAGAGAAGCGAGACGCGCCAATCGATAACCCTTCGTTGAGTGGGCATGAGGCGTTCATGGCGTCTGCTGAGAAAATTGGGACTGACAAGCGTGGTGAACCGATTCACCTGCGCACTCCGGAGGGAGATAAGATCGTGAATAGCGAAGGCGATCTGATTATCGATGATGACCTGCCATCTGTCGTTCAGGAGTTTAAGGGGTGGTACAAATGACGGTCTTTAATCCACCGGAGGAACTTCTCGACAAGGATGTAGACGTCGCTGAAACACCTGCACGTGACCTGGAGCACACTATGGGTGCGTCGGCCTACACTGGTGACTACGGTCGCGCGATGGAGATCATTGACGAGACCGAGCATGAGGTCGTCGAGCTGAACGAGTTGTGTGAACGAGTGTTTCGGAAGTCTCGGTTCACACGCGTTTACGTCGATAATCCCGAGTATGGGCATCCGTACATCGCGCCGACTGAGGTCGGGTCGCTCAAGCCCTGGTATCGACAAATCAACAACACGTCAAAGGGATACGTTTCGAAGACACAACACAATATCGATGAGTACAACGTTGAGGACGACTGGATTCTTATCACATGCTCAGGGAGCGTGAATGTCGGGAGTGTGTTCATGGCTACAGAATTCCTTGAGGACTACTTCCTCACGCACGACATGATTCGCGTCGTGCCGAAGGAAGACACGTTAGAAGGGTATCTGTACGCCTATCTCGACTCCTGGGTCGGACGAGTCATCATGCTCCACAACGAATTCGGGATCGGTATCGACCACATTGAGCCGGATCAAATCCAGGATATGCCAGTCGTACTACCGCCGGAGGATATCCGCCAGGAGATTCACGAAAACATTAAGCGGGCGTATGCTGCACGCGAAGAGTTCCTGCGAACGGATAAGAACACCGTAGAGGAAACCGGAGATATCTTGGATGCCTTGGGTGACAACGAGTCTGTGGCCGTAGACGACTTTAGCCTGTAGGTTCGCACATACACGGTTCAGCGATTGGCCGTCGCCGGTGGGTGATACGACCGGCTGTACATCTGTGACCGATTTCGCCACCCCGGGGTGGCGAAGATCTTCACGAAGTGACAGCCGGCAGTATGAGACGCGCTCCGGGGTGGCGAAGTGCTACGGGGACGGACAGCCGGCGGTGTGGGCGGTCGCGGGGACCGCCAGCGCGGGACCGTTCCCCCGAGGTACTTATTCACGCCCGACGGACGGTGTCGTAATGTCGCGCGTGCTCTGTGCCGGCCACGTCAACTGGGACGTAACGCTGCAGGTCGATGGGCTCCCCGAGCCGGACGGCGAGGCCCGGATCGTCGACCAGTGTCAGTCCGGGGGCGGTAGCGCGTCGAACGTCGCGGTCCTGCTGGCGGGGCTCGACGTGGAGACGACGCTGCTGGGGAGCATCGGGGCCGACGAACACGGCTGGCTCGCGGCGCGCGAACTCGATCGGGCGGGCGTCGAGACGGTGCTGGTCGAGGCCGACGACGCGACCGCGGTGAAGTACCTCGTCGTCGACGAGGACGGCGAGGTGATGGTGCTTGGCAACGACGGCGCGAACGAGGCGTTCACGGCCGACGACCTCGAACCGGGGGCCCTCGACGCGAGCGATCGGCTCCACCTGACCAGCCAGCGGCCGGCGACCGCCGTCGCGCTCGCACAGCGGGCGGCCGAGGCGGGCTGTGCGGTGAGCTTCGATCCCGGACGGCGACTGGCCGAGCGCGAGTACGAGCCGGTGCTGGCCGAGGTCGATCTCGTCTTTCTCAATCAGCGCGAGGCGGACATCGCCGCCGACGCCGGGCTGCTGTCCGGCGTCGACCGCGTCGTGGTCAAGCACGGCGCGGGCGGGGCCGAGGTCCGGACCGACGACGAGACGAGCAGCCACCCCGGATTCGCCGTCGATCCGGTCGACACGACGGGCGCTGGCGACGCGTTCGCCGCGGGGTTTCTCGCCGCCAGCCAGTCCGGTAGCGACGAGTACGCGCTGGCGGTGGGCAACGCCTGTGGCGCACTGGCCGCCAGAACCACCGGAGCCAGGCTCCACGCGGAGTGGCGCGACGTGGAGGCGCTGCTCGACATCGGGCCGGAGGAGTGATACGACCGGCTGTCCATCTGTGACCGATTTCGCCACCCCGGGGTGGCGAAGCTCTTCACGAAGGTACAGCCGGCAGTATGACACCGAGCCGACCCGATGGACAGGACTATAATCGACGCCGCTGGAGTTATTTCAAGATGGTGCGATGGAGAAGGCCCTCTGGTATCTACTGACTGCGACACGAGGTGGGGAAAATCGCGCTCGAATCATCGACGCGCTCTCTGACAGACCGATGAACGCAAACGAACTCGCGGAGGAACTCGACGTGGGCTACAAGACGATCCGACACCACATGGACCAGTTGATCGAGCACGACGTCGTCGAACCGGGCGACACCGACTACGCGAAACTGTACTTCCTGACAGATCGGTTCGAGCGGAACCGGGAGACGTTCGAAGAGATCATGGAGCGGATCGACTAATGGCGATGGGACCACTCATCAAGGCGGCCTCGGCGCTGGCGGCGCTGAACGTGCTCATCCTGTTGCCACTGATCGGGATCTGGATCCGCAACTACTCGACGTTCCGGACGAACCTCGTGGGCGGACTGGTCGTCTTCGCCGTCGCGATGCTCGCGGAGAACGCCGTCGCGGTCTACTTCTTCTTCTCGATGTCGAGTCTCTACGCTGGAGACCCCCACGTCCAGCAGGCCGTCCTCGTCCTCCGGAGCCTGCAGTTCGTCGCGATCGCCGTCCTGAGCTACGTCACCGTCCAGTAGGCGACAGCCACATTATCGTTCCGGCCCTTACGAGAGACGTATGGATCACCTGGCATCGTCGAACGTGCCGGTCTACGAGAGCCGCGACGAGCAGCGCGCGATCTGGGACCGCTGTCGCGACCGAGGCGAGCCGGTACTCGCCGTCCGGGACGCCGACCGCGGGTACATCGTCAAGTACGACCTCCAGCACCTCGACGCTCGCCTCACCAGCGGCGTCGTCCAGTCGCTCCGGGATCGGGTCCGCTCGCGCCGGAGCTACCCGACGGGGACCGACCCGATCTCCGAGGCGGAGGGCGTGGGCGGCGAGGCCGGCCACGTCTCGGGGGAACTGCACGCCCACAGCGAGCGGGCGGCCCGAGAACTGGCCTCGCACGTCTCCGGGTTCGTCCTCGACCGCGGCAACTGGGCGTAGCACGGACTCCGGCGCTCCGTTCGACCGCCGGGGCTCGATTTTTTGTCAGTTCGGTTCGACGTGTAG
>Ga0207754_100269_pt1 | contig 23153 bp, 16 predicted proteins | sample A23E1SouthBayCA_FD_187728 | JGI IMG/M metagenome (GOLD analysis project Ga0207754, IMG submission 187728) | Aerobic enrichment media microbial communities from Eden Landing Ponds, California, USA - A23 E1 (SPAdes) | ecosystem: Environmental > Aquatic > Marine > Unclassified | place: Emeryville... | reverse complement strand
CGGCGTCGCGGCCGACGCCGGCAGCCGAGCCCGCGGAACCGACCCTCGAAGACGCGTACCTCGACGCGATCGGACGATGACCGGGCCACTCAGACCCGTCCTCGCCGTGGCACTGGCGGACCTCAGAGAGCGGTCGCGCTCGACGACGTTCCTCGTCGTGCCGCTGCTGGTCGCGTACTTCGTGAAGATCGTCACCGTCGACTCGACGCTGGTGGTCGGCACCGACTACACCGGCCGCCCGACGATCGCCTGGCTCGCCGGGATGACGACCGTCATCGGGACGACGGTGCTCGTCCTCTTCGGGTTCTCCCTCGTGAAAGGCAGCATCGGCAGAGACCTGGAGACGGGGGTGAGCGAACTGATCGCGCCCTCGTCGCTGTCGAACGGCCAGTACCTCCTGGGGAAGTGGCTGAGCAACGTCGCCGTCCTCGCGTTCGGGACGCTGGTCCTGCTCGCTTCGACCGGCGTCGCCTCCCTCTTCGTCGGCGTGGGCGCGTTCGACCCCTGGGCGTTGATCTCGCCGTTCCTCCTGATCACGCTCCCGGCCGTGGCCGCCGTCGCGGCGGTCGCGGTCTGTTTCGAGACGATCGGACCGCTCCGTGGCACCGCCGGCACCGTGATCTACTTCCTGCTCGCGCTGACCGCCATCGTGGCCGGGATCGCACCGGACGCGCCGCTGGATCTCGTCGGACTCGCGGTCGTCCGCGACAGCATGGCCCAGTCGATCGCGGCCCAGTATCCCGCCTTCGACGGGTCGGCCTTCGGCTTCACGTACACGGACGATCCGGGCGGTCTCGCCGAGTTCACGTGGGCGGGAATCGCCTGGACCGGGGCGCGGCTCGTGACCCGCCTCCCGGTACTCGCAACCGCGTGTGGGTTCCTCGGTGTGGCCTGGCTCGCGTTCGACCGGTTCGACGACGCGACGCGCTGGTCGTCCGCAGTCTCTCGCTCGGACTCCGAGCGAGAGACTGCGGACGACGAGGTGGAACCGCCGACGGCAGACGATCCCTCGACGACAGCGGATCCGTCGGTCGACGTCGACCTCGCACCCGTCAGCCGCGACGGCGGCTCGACCGGTCCCGTCTTGCTGGCCGAGCTCCGGATGGCGCTTCGCGGCTATCCGCGGTGGTGGTACGCAGCGGCCGCGCTGGCCGTCCTCGCGACTGCCGTCGCGCCGATCGGTGTCGTCCGCACGCTCGTCGTCCCGCTCGCGCTCTTGCTCCCGCTCTCGGCGTGGTCGTCACTCGGGACGCGCGAACGGCGACACCGCACGACAGAGTTGGTGTTCGTCGGCAGCAGACCGACCCGGCTGCTGGGCGCGACCTACGCGTCCGGCGTCGCGATCGGGCTGTTGGTGTCCGTGCCCGCACCCGTCCGGTTCGCCCTCTCCGGGATGGACGGCGCGCTCGTGGGCTGGCTCGCGGCCGTCCTGTCGTTGCCGGCGATCGCGCTCGCGCTGGGGGTCTGGACCGGGCGGTCCAAGAGCTTCGAGATCGCCTATCTGACGGCGTGGTACCTCGGTCCCGTGAACGGACTCGGCGCGCTCGATTACGTCGCCGCCCGGCCCTCGACGGCGTCGGCGGGGATCCCGGTCGTCTACCTGGCTCTCACGGTCGTCGCGCTCGGTGTGGCACTCGTGGGTCGGCGACGACAGTAGCTCCGCCGTCACTTTTGGCACGGACGGGACGAGAGTTCAGACGTATCAGTTTCTGAAACATCGCGGCGTTCGTCACACGATGGGAAGTATAAGAATTAAGCCATCTCCGGCCGTCCGCGGTGGTGTTGCCACACCGTCTGTATCCGCCACGACATCGCTCCTCGGTCGGTCTCAGCGCGTCGCCTCGTCGCTTCGAACCGGCCACCGAACGTTTTTGTACGGTGGCATAGATGTCACGGGCATGGCGATAGAGACAGTCATGCTGGCACTCGGACACACCGACAGCGAACGCATCGACGAACTCACCGAGACGGTCATCGACATCGCCGGAGCCACCGGCGCGTCGGTGATTCTGTCGCACGTGTTCACCCCAGAAGAGTACGACAACGCGACCGAACGACTCGACTTCAGCGATCCCGCCGACGCGGACGTCGACGAGGTGACGAGCCGACTCTCGATCGTCCGTGACGTCAAGGACTCGCTGGATGACGCGGGGATCGACTACCGGATCACCGGTCGGATCGGCGAACACGGCGCACGGATCGTCGACCTCGCGACCGAGGAAGGAGCCGACCACCTGATCGTCGGCGGTCGCCGTCGGTCACCGACCGGCAAGGCCGTGTTCGGATCGACGGCCCAGCACGTCCTGCTCGAATCGCCGTGCCCGGTCACCTTCGTCCGGGGCGACCACTGATACCGGCGGTTCTCCGTTGCTTCTCGGTGGGCGTCGCCAGTGGCCCCACCGGGACATCCTTTACAGCCGCCCGTCGGTCGCGACGGCGGCTCTCCGCTCTCACTCGACCAGCGCCGCCGCGACCAGCTCGATCGGGTGGCGGATATCGTAGCCGGTGCCGTGCTCCATCTGCATCGAGCAGGTGGGGCACTCGGTCATGCCGGTGGTGCTCTCGGCGTCCTCCATGTGGTCGAACATCTCCTCACCGATGGCCATCGACTTCTCGTACTTCTCGTCTTTCCAGCCGTAGGTTCCGGAGATGCCCGAACAGGAGTCGCCCACGTCCTCGACTGCGACGCCGTCGAGATCGCGGAACAGCTCGACGGCCTGCCGTTCGAGCCCCTGGTTGCGGGCGTGACACGGCGCGTGGTAGGCGAACTCTTCGGCGAGTTCGTCCCCGATCTCGGCGTCCTGGAGCGCACCGCGCACGTCCTCGTGGATCCGGAGGTACTCGATGGACTCGAACGTGTTCTCGGCCACGTCTTCGATGCCGTCGATGTCGAACAGTTCGGGATACTCCTGTCGCAGCGCCAGCGAGCACGACGTACAGGAGGCGATGGCGTCGTACCCCTCCTCGACCAGATCGGCCATCGAGGAGACGTTGACCTCGGCGTGGCGGCGGGCGTCGTCGAGCATCCCGTTGGCGAACATCGGCGTCCCCGAGCAGCCCTGTTCGGGCACGACGATCTCGTAGCCGAAGTGCTCGTACACTCGAACGAGGGCCCGCGCGACCTCGGGGGTGTTGTACTCGGAGTAACAGCCGTGGAAGTACGCGACCTTCTTGTCGGCGTCGAGGGGTTCGCCGCGGCGTTCGCGGGCCTCGCGAGCGCGCTCGCGGGAACCGGCAGCGCCGCCCTGAGCGGCCCACCACTCGGAGAACGTCTCCGTCGCGAAGGCCGGGAACTCCCGCTCGCTCGTGACACCGAGGGTCTTCTCCATGACCCAGCGGGCGGGCCCGAAGTTCATCGCGACGTTGGCGATCCGGGGGACCTTGCTCGCCAGCCACGCGGACGTGCGGTAGTTGGCGAGGATCCGGTTGCGCCAGTACTCCGTCGAGAGCTTGCTCATCTGCTCGTCGACGTACTCGCCGCGGGCCTCGTTGTGCATCTGGCTGAGCGGGACCCCCGAGGGGCAGGCGTCGTCACAGCGCATGCAGTTCGAGCAGTCCATGATGGAGTCGTCGACGGCGAACTCGTCGCCGTCGTCGGTCTGCTTGAGCCGCCACTGCTCTGGTCCCTGGAACTTCGGCCCCGGGAACTCGTCGTCGACTTCCGCGACCGGGCAGTTGGTGTCGCAGGTGCTACACTTCGTACAGGAGTCCGCGCCGGGTCGCAGGTCCATCGTCTCCTCGTCGGGGAACACCTGGACCGGCTCGAACTCCTCGCCCGTGTTCGGTTCTGTCGGTTCGAACGACTCCTCCGTCGGTGTGTCAGCTGAATCACTCATGTCAGATCCTCCGTCGCCGCTCGCCCGGCCGCGTAGCCGGTCGCGATCGAGACGCCGCTGCCGGACTTCTCGGCCGCGAAGTCGTAGCCGCCGATCGTCGCCCCAGCCGCTCTGAGGTTCTCGAACTCCACGCTTCCGCTGGCCCCACGTGGCCGCAAGTCGCTCCCGACGTCGACGCCGAAGCGCGCGAAGGCGTGGTCGTCGAAGACGCCGTCTTCGAACCAGTCGTACCGGTCTCCCGGATGCGGGACGTGACAGTCGAAGATCGGCTCTCGCACGCCCTCGCGGTCGCTCTCGACGCCCTTGCTGACCAGCCCGCCCGTCGCGAGGACGTACTGGTCGGCGCTGTAGGGGACCCGAGAGCCGTTGCGTTCGACGACCACGCGTTCGATCCGGTCCTCGCCCTCGTAGTCGACGACGGGGTTGCCGACCTCGTAGCGCGCCCCCGACCGGTCGAGCGCATCGAAGAGGCGGTCTTCGAGTCGCAGTCCCGGCAGCGAGGGCGGTCCCATCGGGACTTCGAAGACGGCCACCCCGAGCTCCTCGGCCAGTGTCGCCCTGACGGCGTCGGTGTGATCGTCGCCCAGCACCGCGGGGAAGCCGACGCGTTCGTGGCCGTCGAGGTGGGAGGCGACCCGCTGGGCGAGCGCGCTCCGGGTGTCGACCTTCCGGCCGTCGACCGCGACGGGACTGTTCTGGTCGAGCAGCTTCGCGTACCGAGTGACCTTGGCGTCGGCCTGGAGGTCTCCGGGGAACGTGATCGTCACGCCGTCGGCCGAGAACGGCGCGCCCGCGGCCTCGACGTGACTCGCGGCGAGCGGTGCGTCGAAGTCGACCAGCCGCTCGAAGCCGACCAGGAGCGTGTCCCGGTCGTCGCTTGCGACGCCCTCGGCGGCTCCGGCGGGGTAGCGGGCGGTCGGCTTGACCGTCCCGCCGTGGGTCGGCAGTAGTGCGTTTGTCTCCGTGTGGTCGCCGTGGTAGCCGTCGACGGTCTCGTCGAACAGCGCCATCGCGTCCCGAACCGTCTCGACGCCCACGAGCCGGTAGGGGTGGTCCTCGTGGAGCTCCGGAATCGCGTCGTACGGATCGACGACGACCTCGTCGCCGACGTACCCGAGCACGTCGATCAGTCCGGAGGCCTGCCGGAGCGAGCTCTGCTTGTAGGAGACCAGGCGCACGTCCGCACCCGCGCGGGCGGCCGCGATCGCGCTCGTCACGCCCGCGAGCCCGCCGCCGACGACCAGCACTTCCGAGTCAATCGCCATCTGCGGCCTCCCCGACGGTGTCCGACCCCAGGCGACGATCCGAGCCCGGTCCGCTGTCGAAGGCGGCGAAGTCGACGGGATGGGTCGCCGGATCGTGGTCGCGGTTCTGCGTCGTCGCGTGCAGTGCGTAGTTGATCATCGCCTGCTGGAGCTGGTTCCCCCAGAGCGCGTGGCGCTGTCCCTTCCACCGTTCCTGTAGCAGGTCGTCCCAGGAGTCTCGAACCGTCGCCTCGTCGAACTCGGGGTGGAGCTCGCCGGCCAGGCGATGGATGCAGAAACCGCCCTGACAGTTGCCCATCGACGCTCGGGTCCGGATGCGGGTCCCGTTGAGGTCCGCGCCGGCCTGTGAGATCGCGTCCTGTACTTCCGCGCGCGTGACGCCCTCGCAGTTACACAGCACCGGGTTCGGCTCGCCGGTGCCGAGCACCTCCTCGGCCCGCGATCCCAGTCGCTCGACGCTGCGCCGGCCGATCGGCGAGCGCAGGCCGAACTCGTCCATGTAGTCTCGCAGCACCGAGAACTCCTCGCTGCCGGGCAGGGGCACGTCCGCGGTCCGGCAGTCGGCGTCCATCCCGAACTTGGCGACGACGTGGTCGGCGATCTCCTCGCCCATCATCCGGTAGGTCGTGAACTTCCCGCCGACGATGGTCGTCATCCCCGGCAGGCCGTCGCGTTCCTCGTGGTCGAGCAGGAAGTAGTCTCGCGTGATGTCGGTCGGATCTTCGCTGCCCACTTCCGGCGGTTCGTACAGCGGGCGCACGCCCCAGAACGACCGGATCGAGCGCGCGTCGGCGAGCATCGGCACCAGTTCCGAGAGCGTCTCGATCATCTGGTCGACCTCCCACTGCTCTTCCGGGTAGTCCTCCGGGTCCTCGACCTCCTCGTCGGTCGTCCCCAGTATCGCCGTCGTCTCGTGGGGGACGATGATGTCCGCGTCGCCCTTGGGCCGACAGCGGTTGATGACGGTGTCGACCTGCCGGACGTTCATGATCGTCATGACGCCCTTCGAGGGCCGGACGGCCACGTCGAGGTCGGCCATGTCGCCGATCCGGCCGGCCCACGCGCCCGTCGCGTTGACGACGTGGTCGGCCCGGATCGTCTCCCGGCCCGACTGGACGCCGTGGACGCGCTCGCCGGACTTGGCCCCGTGTTCGACCTCGACGCCGACGATCTCGCCGCTCTCGACGAGCAGATCGGTGACCTTCGAGTGGGTCTCGATGCGGGCACCGTGTTCCTGTGCGCTGGCGGCGTTGGCGACGACGAGGCGGAACGGATCGACCGCGCCGTCGGGGACGGAGATCGCCTTGTCGACGTCCGTCGCGAGGTGGGGCTCGCGTTCGCGTGCGCGTTCGCCGGAGATCACCTCTGCGGGGATGTCGCAGTCGGTACACCCCTGTAGTTTCTCTTCGAAGTACGATTCGGAGTCCTCTGGACGCTTGACGAACATGCCACCGGTCATCTCGACGCAGTGGCTCGCGATGTCGCGTAACACGCGATTCTCTTCGATACACTCGCGTGCGCTCTTCTGGTCGGAGACTGCGTACCGGCCGCCGCTGTGGAGCAGTCCGTGCATGCGCCCCGTCGTGCCGTGTGTGAGGTTCCCCTGCTCGACGAGGGTCACGTCGGCCCCGCGCATCGCGAGGTCTCGCGCGACGCCCGCGCCGGTCGAGCCCCCTCCGACGACGACGATTCGTGGTGTCGATGCCATCTATACTCGGAGTCGTTAGATCGCCACCCACTTTACTTCACCGACGAACGGACACCGACAGTAAAACTAGTGATCGTTAACACGACTTTCGGCGCGTCGTGCGGACGATGCTCGCCGATGCCGACTGTCTCGCTTGCTCTCGGCGCTGCCGATCGGGACACGTCTCCTGCAAATCGGGCGGTTCAACCGATTTAGACACCGCCACAGCATCTTTACCTACCTTATACATCTACCAATAACTATTATGTACGTACGGTATAGATCTGACACGTGTCGTATGTTCAGCACGATCAGGAGGCGCGTTATTGATGTTTAATTGGCGATCGACGAACTCGCCCGAAGCGGAGACGCGCTCGGACGGCGGTGAGGCGGTCGGGGAGGACGAACAGGCACGAACGAGGCAGGCACTCGAACGACAACTCTCCGAGGCACGCGCGCAGCGCGACGAAGCGATCGAGGAGCGCGAACGGGTTCAGGAGACCCTGACAGCGGAACGCGAACGGGCAGAGACACTGGAACGTGCGATCGAGGATCTGAGTTCGGTCGTCGCGGCCAACGCCGAGGGGGACCTGACGGCGACGCCCGGCGACACCGACGTAGCGGAAGTCTCGGAGCTGTACAGTGCGTACCGGGATCTCCTCGCCGAGTGGCGCGACACCGTCGAGACGGTCTCGGTGTTCGGCGAGCAGGTGGCGTCGTCGACCGAGCAGGTCGACGAGCGTCTCGACTCCGTGAAAGGTGCGAGTCGCGAGGTCAGCGAGGCGGTCGACGGCATCTCGTCGGGCTCCCATCGACAGAGCGAGCGGATCAACGACATCGCCGACGAGATGGAGGCCCTCTCGGCGACGATCGAGGAGATCGCGGCCTCGGCCAACGAGGTCGCGACGGCGACCGGCGACGCCGCGGCCCAGGGCGATCAGGCCCGGTCCTCGGCGACGGAGGCCAGGTCCGAGCTCGAACAGCTCGCGGCGCGCTCCTCGGAAACCGTCGAGCAGATCGAGCGGCTCAACGACCTCCTGACCGAGATCGAAGACATCGTCGAGTTCATCACCGACGTGGCCGACCAGACCAACGTTCTCGCGCTGAACGCGAACATCGAGGCCGCCCGCGTGGGCGAGGACGGCGAGGGCTTCGGCGTCGTGGCCAGCGAGGTCAAAGAGCTCGCCAGCGAGACGAAGCGAGCGACGGCGGAGATCGAGGACTCCATCGACCGAGTCCACGAACAGGCCGAAGCGACCGTTGAGACCGTCCACGAGACGAGCGAGAGCGTCGACCGGACACACGACACCGTCGAATCGGTGACCGACGGTCTCGAACGCGTCGTCGGGCAGGTCGAGGAGATCGACACGAGTATCCAGGAGATCGACGAGGCCACCGACAGTCAAGCAGAGTCCACCCAGGAGATCGTCTCGATGGTCAACGCCGTCGGCGACATCAGTGACGACACCGCCTCCGACGCCGAGGTCGCGGCGACGGCAGCCCGGACACAGACGACCGAGCTGGCCGAGGTGTCGACGCGCGTCTCGACGCTGGCCGAGCGGGCTGGCACGCTCGAATCGACGTTCAACGACTACGAACTCGCCGACGAGACCGCGGACGAAGACGCGACCGTCGTGGAGTTCTGGCACGCGATGGGCGGCGAGAAGGGGCTGTTGCTGGAGGAACTGGCCCGCGAGTTCGAGGCTCAGACCGACGGCATCGTGATTTCGCTGTCGTCGAAAGGGAGCTACCGCGGGACGCTCGACGCGGCACTGACGGCCGCCGAGAACGGATCGCCGCCGGCGATCGCACAGATATTCGAGATCGGAACCACGCGAGCGCGCGACAGCGGCCAGTTCGTGCCGGTCGAACAACTGCTCTCCCGGGAACACGTCGATTCGCTCCTCGACCCGGTGGCGAACTACTACCGGTTCGACGGGACGTTGCACTCGCTCCCGTTCAACGCCTCGAACCCGGTCCTGGTGTACAACCGCGAGGCGTTCGAGCGCGCGGGACTCGATCCCGACCGGCCGCCCGAGACGCTCTCGGCGGTGCGAGACGCCTCGGAACGCCTCGTCGACGCCGGCGTCTCCGAGTACGGCATCACGTTCGCGAACTACTCGTGGTTCGTCGAACAGTGGTTCGCGGAAGCGGACGAGCCGCTGGTCGACAACGACAACGGACGCGCCGGACGACCGACGACGGCGAACCTCGGGAGTCAGTTCGGCCAGTCGCTGTTCGAGTGGTGGCGCGACATGTCCGAATCGGGCTATCACTACGACCCCGGCATCGAGGCGCGAGGCGCTGCCAGAACCGCGTTCCACGACGGAGACGCCGCGATGCTCATCGGATCGACATCCTCGCTGACGGGGATCGAGTCGGGCGCGGCGTTCCCGGTCGGAACGGGGCGATTCCCGGTGCTCGACGACAGGACGGGCGTGCTGGTCGGCGGCGCGTCGCTGTGGGTCGGTGCCGACCACTCGACGGCCGTCCACGACGCGGTCGGCGAGTTCCTGACCTGGCTCACTCGGCCCGCACAACAGCAGCGCTGGCACCGCGAGACCGGCTACTTCCCGGTCCACGAAGGGGCGATTCCGGAACTACGGGCGTCGGGGTGGTTCGAGGAGAACACCCACTACGCGACGGCACTGGACCAGCTGATGGAAACGACCGACACGATCGGGACCCGCGGAGCGCAGATCGGCCCGTTCGACACGGTTCGGACGATCATCGAGGAGGGCGTCGAACGGCTGTACACCGCGGACTCGACGGCCGAGACGCTGGAATCGATCGACGAGCAGATCGCGGCGACGCTGGACTCGTACCAGTAGCGGTCGTTTCTGCGGATGATTTACTGACGGTTCGACAGCGCCAGTAACATTTATAATGATTGCCTATGTTGTTTATCGATAGAGCGGAACAGCAGATAAAGTTCCGCCCCACGGAGTACACAACGATGTCAGACACATACGTCGGTGCGATCGATCAGGGAACGACCGGTACCCGCTTCATGGTGTTCGACCACAGCGGCAGCGTCGTCGCCAACTCGTACGAACAGCACGAACAGATCTATCCGGAGCCCGGGTGGGTCGAACACGATCCGACCGAGATCTGGGAGAACACGAAGGCCGTCGTCACTGCTGGCCTCGACGCCGCCGACCTCGATGCCACCCAGCTCGAGGCGATCGGGATCACGAACCAGCGAGAGACCACGATCGTGTGGGACAAAGAGACCGGGCGGCCGATCCACAACGCGCTGGTGTGGCAGGACCGACGGACGACCGACCGCGTCGAGGAACTGGAGGAAGCGGGCAAGATCGAGATGATCCGCGAGAAGACCGGGCTGGAGGCCGACGCCTACTTCTCGGCGACCAAGACGGAGTGGATTCTCGACAACGCCGAACCCCTCAAGCTGGAGAGCTCCCGCACGCGAGACCTCCGTGAGCGTGCCCGCGACGGCGAACTCCTGATGGGGACGATCGACTCGTGGCTGATCTACAACCTCACGGGCAACCACATCACCGACGTGACCAACGCCTCCCGGACGATGCTCTACGACATCGAGGGGCTGTCCTGGGACGCGGAACTCCTCGAAGAGTTCGGCGTTCCCGAAGCGATGCTGCCCGAAGTGCGACCGTCCTCCGACGAGGCGACGTACGGAACCACCGACTCCGACGGGTTCCTCGGTGCCGAAGTCCCCGTCGCCGGTGCCCTGGGCGATCAGCAGGCCGCCCTGTTCGGTCAAACCTGCTTCGACGCCGGCGACGCCAAGAACACCTACGGCACGGGCTCGTTCTACCTCATGAACACCGGCGAGGAGGCCGTCGAGTCCGATCACGGGCTCCTCACCACGATCGGCTTCCAGATGTCCGGCGAACCCGTCCAGTACGCACTGGAGGGGTCGATCTTCATCACGGGCGCGGCGATCGAGTGGCTCGAAGACGTCGACCTCATAAAGAACGCCGCACAGACCGCCGAGCTCGCCCGCTCGGTCGAGTCGACAGACGGCGTGTACATGGTGCCGGCCTTCACCGGGCTCGGTGCGCCACACTGGGACGGGCGCGCACGCGGGACGATCGTCGGCATGACCCGCGGGACCCGGAAAGAGCACATCGTCCGTGCGACGCTCGAATCCATCGCGTACCAGACCCGAGACATCGCCGAGGCGATGGAAGCCGACTCCGGCGTCGAGACGACGACGCTGCGCGTCGACGGTGGAGCCGTCAAGAACAACTTCCTCTGTCAGCTCCAGTCCGACATCATCCAGACGGAGATCTCGCGTCCGGAAGTCGACGAGACGACCGCGCTCGGTTCGGCTTACGCCGCCGGCCTCGCCGTCGGCTACTGGGACACGATCGACGAGCTGCGGGACAACTGGCAGGTCGACCGCAACTTCGAGCCAGAGATGGCACCGGAGCAGGCAGACAAGATGTACGGACGCTGGGACGACGCCGTCGAGCGTTCCCGAGACTGGGCACAAGAGGAATAGAGGATGCTCGACCCCCTCCTGCAGCTGCCGATCATCGACATCACCGCCGAGCGGTTCGCCACCCTGCTCATCGCGGCACTGGCCGGCGGTGCGTTCGGTGCCGCCCTGGGTGCGCTGCCGTCGTTCGTCTTCACGGGGTTCGTCGTGTTCCTCGGCGAGGGAATCGAGATTCTCCAGCGAGAGATCGGGACTCTTCCGGACGTTCCGGACGGCGAGCTGGCTGCGGGCATCACCGGCGTCATCGGCTTCGGGATGGTCACTGGCCCGCACGTCGCCTTCGCTGGCGGCGTCGCCGCTGCGGCCTACGCCGGCAAGAAGTACCCCGAGATGGAACCGGCCGGCTGGGACTACCACTTCGGGAAGAACATCACCTTCGCCCACGGCACCAAGCCGGACGTACTGGCGGTCGGGGCAGTGTTCGGTGCCCTCGGGATGATCATCACCCGCGTCATGGGCGGGATCGGCTTCCCGACCGACAACATCGCGCTGTCGGTCGTCGCGACGGCGTTCATCGCTCGCCTCGTCTTTGGCTACCCGCTGGTCGGCAAGGTTGCCGGATCGAGCCTGCTCGACATGTCGCCGTTCGAGCGCGAGGAACCGCGCCGGATGGCCGACGGCGGCGAAGTTCCGGCCGAGCACGAAGGGCGACTGGCGACCGAGCCGTGGCTCCCCCACCAGTACAAGTGGTCGGGCGTCACCGTGATCGGACTGGTCACCGGCGTCCTGGCGGGCTACATCTGGCTGGAGACCGGGAGCGTCTTCCTCAGCTACGGCATCTCGGCGGCGAGCCTGCTCTTTCTCGCCCTCGGGATCGAGAAGATCCCTGTCACGCACCACATGACGCTGATCGGTGCCGTCGGTGCGGTCCTCGCGGCCGACGTGATCGCGAGCCCGCCGGTGATCCTGCTGGTGGCGGCCCTGTTCGGCGCGATCAGCGGGCTCCTGGGCGAGGTGACCCAGCGACTGTTCTACTCGCACTCGGGCACCCACGTCGACCCGCCCGCGATGGCGATCGCGATCGCGATGCTGGCGGTCGGCGTCCTCTATCTGGCGAACGTCCTCCCGAACGCCGGCTACCTCGGACTCTGATCGCGACATCGACAGGAGAGATGGCACAGCTATCCACCCGGTTCGGCCGACGCGCTCGTCGTCCGACCGATGGGGACGACCGGACACCGGATAACCCGGGTCCTTTTAATAGTGTAGACGATATCACTCACAACGCCTCCCAGGATCGCTCATGGATATCGACGCGAGAATAAAACGACGACAGCGCCGGGGCGGTGGCCCCCGACTGATCCAGGACTACGAATCGCTGTCCCCGGTCGCACACATCGACGATCCGTCGGATCGGGGCCCGGTCTTCGAGCGACTGCTCGATCACCTCGATCCGGTGTTCGACGGCCGCTTACCGCCCAACGCCTACGTTTCGGGCCCGTTCGGCTCCGGGAAGTCGGCGATCGTGACGGCACTGTTCTCGCGACTCGGCCGGCTCTCGACCGAACAGCGGTCGGTCATTCACACGAGTACCCGCGCGGCAGCGCCGCCCTCTCCGGAGTTCGTCTACGTCGATCTGCGTGAGACGACGAGTCGGTTCGCGTTCTACCACCGCGTGCTCGACGGACTCGTCGACGACCGGGTTCCCGAACACGGGATCAGCACGTCGGAGCTTCGCCGTCGGCTCCACGAGATGCTCGGAGCCGCGAGCATCGGCGTCGTGATCGCCGTCGATCACGTCGGCGAACAGGGCAGCACCGACGCCGAGACGCTGATCGATCTCTTCGCGGGACTGCCAAGCAACGTGAGTTGGCTGGCGATCGGACGAGACGACCCCGAAGAGACACTGTTGACCGAGTACACGGCGACGACGATCCCGGTCGAACCGTACCGTCGACAGATGCTCGTCGACGTGTTGATGACGCGTGCCTCGGACGGACTCGCTCCCCAGGCACTGAGCCACGAGCAGGCCCGCACGATCGCCGAGTGGGCGGACGGCAACGCACACGACGCGCTGGCGGCGCTGTTTATCGCGGCCGACGACGCGAGTCAACGGGAGGGGACGCGAGTCGGCCAGGACGACGTCGAGGCCGCAATCGAGCAGATCCCACGGCCCTCGGTGTCGCTGGCGAGAGTGCTCGCGCTGCCAGACAACAAACAGCGCGTCCTGCGAGAAGTCGTCGAACTCGATTCGGCCGAGCGTGCGTCCGTCACCGCGACCACGGAGGCGATCGCCGCGAAAGCGACCGTCGACCTCTCGGCGGGAACGGTCAAGCGGTATCTCTACGAGATGGCCGAAGGCGGAATCGTCGAACGCGTCCAGTCCGGCCTCGAAAGCGGGAAGGGGCGACCGCCCAGCCGCGTGGAGCTGCGCTTTCCACCGGCGGCATTTCGCCGCCTCTACGACCTGGAACGGGGCTGACCGCCCCGACGATTACCGCTCGCCGGTGCCGTCGGTGATCGCCGAGGCGAGCGCGCCCATGACGACGATGTCTTCGCCCAGCGTCGTGAGCTTCACGTCCGGGATGTTTCCGAACACCATCTCCGAGAGTTCGTCTCTGATCGGGTCGAGGACGGCGTCGGGGTTGTTCAGCGCCACTGCGCCACCGACGTAGACCACGAGCGGGGCGTACGCCTGGACGACGTTTGCGATCCCGATGGCGTTGAGGTGGCCGACCTGCCCGATGACGTACTGTGCGAAGTCGTCGCCGTCCCGCGCGCGGTCGAACACGTCCGCCGCGTCGAAGTCGCCGCTCTCGATCGGGAGCGCCGTCTCCATCCCGTCTTCCGCGTGGAGCTGCATCGCGTACTTCGGGATGTTGTTGCCCGAACAGTACGCCTCCCAGTGGCCGTCCGAGCCACAGCCACACGTCATCACGCCGGCCGGGTCGAGGGTCATGTGCCCGACCTCACCGGCGTTGCCGTCCCAGCCGTCGACGACGTTGCCGTCGACGGCGACGCCGGCACCGATCCCCGAGGAGATCGTCAGGTACACCATATCGTCGGGGTTTCGGTCAGAGAAGAAGCGTTCGCCGATCACCCCGGCGTTGGTGTCGTTGTGCAGGTACACGCGTTCCGAGTCGATCAGGTTGCCGACAGGGCCGGTCAGCGGGATCCGACCGATCGAATCCGGGAGGTTCGCGGGTCCCTCGACGATCCCCTCGGCGAGATCCAGCGGTCCGATCGATCCGATACCGGCGGCGACGACGGAACTTGGCGATACGTCGGCGTCGTCACAGGCGTTGCGGAGACAGTCGAGGATCGCCTCGGTGACGGCGATCCCGTTCGGCCCTCGCGGTGTGGCCTGCGTATCTGACCCGAGTTCGCGGGCGGACTCGTCGCCGACGACAACGCGGATGTTCGTCGCGCCGAGATCCACCCCTGCGTATGCGGCCATGATATTGGATGGGTGAACCCTTCGATACTTAACTGCACATATTCACACCGCCGGCTGTCTCTCTGTGACGCATTTTCCCGTCTCGGGTTGCCAATACCGTAAGGCAGCGACGGCCAGCGGTATCACTGCCGGCTCGTGTCGCTACGAGCGATCGTCGTCGGTGGTGTCCTCGTAGACGATGCCACGCTCTGCGTCGAGCGTGACCTGCGTCCCGTCTGTCAGGTCCGGGAGTTCGGCGTTGGCGATCATCGGGATCGAGAGCTCGCGCGCGACGATCGCAACGTAGCCCGTCGTCCCGTCGTGGGCGTCGACGATGCCGCCGATCCGCTCGACCTCGCCGTCGAACTCGCCGTCGAAGTCCGCGGCGATCGAGATCACCGCACCGTCGGGCACGTCGGAGATGTCGCCGTCGGGCACGTGATAGACCGGTCCCGACACCAGCCCGTCGACGACCGAGCGGCCGTTGGCGATTCGCTCGGCCGCGACGTGGACCTTCAGGAGATTGGCCGTGTTCATGCCTTCGAGTTCGGTCATCATCCCGGAGAGGACGACGACGGTGTCGCCGCCGTCCGCTGCCTCCGTGTCCAGGGCCGCCTGCGCGGCGTTCTGGATGATCGCGTCCGCACCCTGGGTCGTGTACTCCGTCGAGACGGGGATGATCCCCCACGAGAGGGCGAGCTGTCGCCGCACCTCGTCGCTGGGCGTCGAGGCGACGATCGGAATCGACGGCCGGTACTTGGCCGACTTGAGGGCGGTGTAGCCAGATTCGGAAGCGGCGACGACTGCCGAAGCCCCGATGTCCCGAGCGAGGAACCGCGCGGACCGTGCCAGCGCGTCCGTTCGCGTCTCGCCCGCGGCGGGGACCTGTTGCTCGCGGTTCTGGTCGTACTCTGGGGCCGACTCGACGTCGCGGACGATGCGGTCCATCGTCTCGACGACGCGGACCGGATTGTCGCCGATCGCGGTCTCGCCCGACAGCATCACCGCGTCGGTGCCGTCGAGGACGGCGTTGGCCACGTCGGAGGCCTCCGCGCGGGTCGGTCGGCGCTCGTGGATCATCGAGTCAAGCATCTCCGTCGCCGTGATCACCGGCACGCCGGCTTCCTGACACTTGCGGATGATGCGCTTCTGGAAGATCGGCACGTCTTCGAGCGGGCACTCGACGCCGAGGTCCCCACGCGCGACCATCACGCCGTATGCGGCGTCGACGATCGAATCGAGGTTCTCGACAGCGCCGGCCCGCTCGATCTTGGCGATGATCGGGATGTCGATGCCGCGCTCTTCCATCTCGGCCTCGATCTCGTAGATGTCTTCGCCCGAGCGGACGAACGAGGCGGCCACGAAGTCGGGTTCTTTCTCCGCGGCGACGTCGAGCTCTCGCCGATCGTTGTCCGTGACGGCGGGCAAATCCAGCTCGACGCCGGGGACGTTGACGCCCTTCCGGGCACCGAGTTCACCGCCGTTCTCCACGGTCGCGTAGACGGAGTCGCCCTCGACGCGGTCGACCGTCGTTTCGATCCGGCCGTCGTCGAGCAACACGCGGTCGCCCGGCTGGACGGACGAGATCGACAGCGAGAGGCCGACGCGCTCTGGCGTCGCCTCGTCTGACTGGACGAACTCGACCGTCGAGCCCTCGTCCAACTGGATCGGCTCGCGGATCGGAGCTGTTCGCACCTCCGGGCCCGGCATGTCGAGCATCGACGCGACCGGTCGCTCCGTGGTCGCGTCGACCTCTCGGATTCGGTCGAGCATCTCGCGGCGGTGCTCGGCCGTGCCGTGGCTGGCGTTGAGCCGCGCCACGGACATGCCGGCCTCGGCGAGACCGCGAATCTGCTCGACCGACTCCGTCGCCGGTCCCAGCGTACAGACGATCTTCGCGCTACGCATCGGGTCGTCCTCCGTCGATTGCAGAGAGCTTCCGAACAACCATACGAGGGCGTACCCGGCCAGGGGATAAGAAGGTTATCGACCAGACGAATACTGCAGTGTCGACGCCGTGGGTCACCGAGAGATGTCTGCGGTGCCGCCCTCGATGACGGCCGCCACCTCTTCCGGCGTCACGACGGCGATGTCGCCGGGGATCGACCGCTTGAGCGCGGCAGTGCCGGCGGCGTACTCCAGCGAGGTTTCGACGCTCTCGCCCGCGACGTACTGCGAGAGGAAGCCGCCCACGAAGGAATCGCCGGTGCCGACGGGGTGGGCGCTCGTCGCCTCGAACGTCGGCTGTTCGTGGGTCGTCCCGTCGGCGACGGCCAGTGCCGGCTCGGACCCGCGCGTGAGGATCGTCACTTCGAAGTCGAACTCCTCGGCCAGTCCGCGGGCGATCGACGCCGCCTCGCCCGTGCGCCCGAGTACGTTCTCGGCGTCTCGCTGGGCGACGATCAACACGTCGACGTGGGGGAACAGTTCGGTGAGCGTCTCACGGGCGACTTCGGGCTCCCAGAGCTTCGACCGGTAGTTCACGTCGAAGCTCGTCAGCGTGTCGGCGTCGGCAGCCGCTTCGAGTAGCGTCTGGGTCGTCGCCGCCAGGGTTTCCGACAGTGCCGGGGTGATACCCGTGGTGTGAAACGCCGACGCCGAGCGGATTCGATCGACCGGGAGCTCGTCCGGCGTCGCCGTCGTCACCGCCGCGTCGGCCCGGTCGTAGATGACGTTGTTCCCGCGTGGGGACTCTCCGGATTCGAGGTAATAGGTCCCCTGTCGTCCCTCGTCACTCCAGACGATGTCAGTCTCGACACCGTGGCTCGCGAGTTCGCCGGTGACCCGCCGGCCGACCGGCGAGTCCGGGAGCTTCGATACCCACGTTGCGTCGAGGCCAAGCCGCTGTGTGGCGACTGCGACGTTGCTCTCTGCACCCGCGGCGCGAACGACGTACTGGTCTGCGGTTTCGATCCGTTCGTCGCCCGGGGGCGACAGCCGGAGCATGGTTTCTCCGAAGGTAACGAGATCCGTCATATAGGTGCGTCAACTCGCCCCCGGTATAAAATCCGCCGGATTCCCGAGTCGGCGGCCGACACTGTGACACACTCCAAAGGCTTTTGTATTCAAATAATGCACACAAACCTATGCGAAACAGCGACGTGTCGCCAGCGGATGGCACAGCGACGGGCGTGCCCGTTCGTGGCGAACAAGCTCTCACTGGTGGTGGGGCACGATGAGCGACACAGAGTCGTCTTCCGAAGGGATCGTCCAGAAGATCACACCCAACTTCATCAGGCGGAGCTTCGCACTGAAGTTCGGGCTCGTCCTGCTGGTGATGGGGCTGTCGGTCGGCATCATCGGGTTCGCGGCGACCGAAGAGGTCCGGACCCAGACACAGGACAACGTCGAAGAACAGTTCCAGAACACGGCTGTCCAGCAGAGTGACATCGTCGAGCAGTGGGTCACGCAGAACAAGCTGTCGACGAAGCTGATCTCGAATCAGGACCAGTGGGGTGACGACGAGGCGGATCTCGAACTCGCTCTCGAAAACGAGCTGTCGCGGCTGTCGGCCGACGCCAAGAACGTCCACCTGCTGGAGACGACGCCGTCGGGGTCGTCCGTCGTCGCCAGTACGAGCCTCCGTGCGGACTCGTCGGCGCTGTCCGCGAACCTCCAGTGGACATCCGAGATGGAGCGCAGCGACGCCAGTCAGGTGCTCGTCTCTGACGCCTACCGCGACAGCCAGGACAGCGCATCGACGATCGGGTTCGCGAGCCCGGTGCCGGCCTCCCAGAACCGTCTCCTGGTCGTCGAGTATCGGCTCGACGAACTCGCCGAGTCGATCAGTCCCGCCGAGGACGAGTCCGCACGGTTCACACAGGTCGTCGACAGCCACCGCACGGTCGTCGTCGACCAGGCCTACGCCGGCAACAGCGACCGAGAGGGGATGACGCTGTCGACGTATCCCGTCCAGCAGACGGTCGACGACGCGAACGCGCTGCGGGGCACACAAGAGAGTGCCAGCGTCAAGACGGCGATGGCACCCAACGGCGACCTCGGGCTGAACGAGGAGTACACCGTCGGCTACGCGCCGGTCTCTGGAACTGACTGGGTCGTCCTGACCCACGCACCGTCCTCGACGGTGTTTGGCTTCGTCGAGGACGTGCAGCTGTACGGCCTGATCGCGACGGCCAGCCTGGTCGTCTTCATCGGCGGCATCGGTGCGGCCCTCGGCTGGAGCACCTCGTCGTCGATCGATACGCTCACCCGGAAGACCGAAGAGATGCGCGAGGGCAATCTCGACGTCGAACTGGACACGTCACGGATCGACAACATCGGTCAGCTGTACGACGGCTTCGCCGACATGCGTGACGCGCTCAGAGAACAGATCGACGAAGCCGAGCGCGCACGCAAAGAGGCGGAAGTCTCGCGCGCGGAAGCCATGGAGATGAGCAACTACCTCCAGGAGAAAGCCACCGAGTTCTCCGTCGCCATGGAGAAGACCGCGGGCGGAGACATGACCACGCGAATGGAGCAGGACGGGGAGAACGAAGCGATGGACACGATCGCGACCGAGTTCAACGCCATGATCGAGGAGTTGGAGAAGACGACCGGCCAGCTCAAGAGCTTCTCCGAAGAGGTCGCGGAATCCGGTGACGTGGTGTTGCAAAGCGCCGAGTCCGTCCGTGACGCCTCCGAACAGGTCGCCGAGTCCATCCAAAAGATCTCCGACGAGGCCTACGAGCAGAAAGACCAGCTACAGACGATCTCCGAGGATCTCGACGAACTGGTCGAGACGCTCGAAGCCCTCGAAGCAGAGCAGCAAGCGGTCGACCTCGGTGACTCGCTCACCCAGTTCCGCGCCGTCGCGACCCAACTGCAGGAGGCTGCAGACACCAGCGAGCAGATGATGTCCGAGTCCGAGACCGTCGCCGGTGCCGCAGAGGAACAGGCCGCCGAACTCAACGAAGTGTCTTCGCGTGCCGAACAGCTGAAACGGTACGCGCGGCCGCTCGGGGACATTCTCGACCGCTTCGAGACGGAAGCCGAACACGAGTTCGTCTTCTCCGGCGGACCGTCACAGACGACGCGCACGCAAGAAGAGAGCGAAGACTGACGACGCGATCCCCGGATTCTCGCGATCCGTCGTTTCGGTGACGCCGTCGGGACAGCACTTCCGAGCCGACGGACACACGCTGTCGTGTGCCCCATCGCTGGCATCGCCTCCCTCTGAGCGGGCGAGCTACCGACGACGCCGACGACGAAGTGTACGTCTCGACTCCGGTCAGAGAGTTCGGCACCACCGGGACGATCCTCGCGCCTACGAGCAGTGGCGACCTTTTGAACTGGGCGCTCGACTCGCTGCTGGACTGACGCAACCTCTGAGACGTACTGTTCACTGCCGTCGCATCCTTATTGTGTATAGCACTATGAGATTTATACGTCTCGCTGTGGCCACCTCCGACGGGTGGAAGTAACATAAAAAGGACATGTATAGCGACCGCAGGCGAGCAACGAGCGAACACAGCAGTGCCAGCAGTGACACTCGTGGCTCGCTGACGGCAGCCGACGAGGACGGTCAGAAGCCCGTCGAGAGACCAGCGATAGGCTCGCCCGCACCGATCGTCGCGGTACTGATGTGGCGTCGAGATCCGTCGCCAACTGCTACGCTGTGACGACGATCGACTGTGCCGGACGGCGGTGCCCAAATAGGGGTTGACCGAAGCAACTGGGAAGCACCGAAAGCCCACGCTGGGCGGAGCCGTCACGCTGTCGCCGGCCGGTAGAATCGACCGGCCCTTGCAGGAATCTCAGCGATATCTGCACGCACAGCGCCGTTCGCACGGGCTGAGGAGCGAAGTCCTGGGGCAAGCACGCAGAGCGTGGTTCGAGAGAGTCACGGCTCTGTCGGTCGACAGCGAGTCTCGGGACCGAAATGTGTGTGGGCGTCGGCGTCTACGAGTCGGCAGAGACAGGGCTTCTCTGAACACGACCTGCCGGACTGCGGTACATTCATTAGCCCGCCGTTTGTCGCTCGAACACTGGTTTTGCGGGGCTTCGCCCGAGCGTTCGTCGAGAACGCTCATTTCGAACGAGCCCCGCTACAAACCATACACCGACCATGACGACAGACACGCCTTCTCCGGAGATCGAATCGATCGTCGACTATGAGCGCCTTGCTGCGGACGATACGATTCCGTATCACGAACAGCGAGATACAGTCGACGCGGCAGTCGTCGAACAGGTGAGAGACCTTCCAGACCTCGCTTGCGTGGGCATCACGAATCCTGCGGGCGAGCTCCTCCTCCGACGGCAGACAGACACCTGCTCGTGGAAGATCCCCGTCGAGAGCGTGGCACCGGACGAGGAGTTCACGGCTGCGATCGTCGATCACGTTCGGGCGACGATCGGCTTCGAGATCGAACTGACGGCGATCGAAGGCGTCTGGCAGGTCACCGTCGAAACGGACGACGGCGAACAGACCGCGACTCGGGGATTCGTCACCGTCCGCGGCGTCCCCCTCTCGGGAGAGTACGACCTCACCGCCGTGGAACCGACTGGTGAGTCGGTCCACGCGGTCGAGTGGTTCGACGAACTGCCCGCGGACGTCGACGCAGTTCCGGGCACTGACGTATGCTTGGACTGAGTGGCGGCGTCGAAGCGCGTCCGTCTCTCGGGGACTGCTATCGTCGGCCGCAACTCTGTGAACGACTGGACGGCCATAGGGCCGGGATGGGTGACGACGGTTACAGTCGGTCGTGGACTACCGACTGTCGAGTGTTGCCACGACGGGCAGCCGTCCGGTTTTCCATTCGGTCGTCGCTTACTTCGGACACAGAGAACGCTCAGAGCCGTGAGCGATCGACCCCGTAAGAAACCTCGTCCGACGTGACCGGTCGTGCAAGAGACACCTGCGTCGCAGAGTCTACCCTCAGTCGCGGTGCTCCGACGCGACGACAGTCGGCACCGTCCACAGCGAGCGGCCGCTGCTGACCAGATCGACTTGCGCTGTCGCCGAATCGTGTTGTTGCTTGGAAAACAATATTTATCTGTGGATGTGATCACCACCGCATCTTGAATGCATACACACAAATAAAATACAAGTAGGCAGCCGCTATAGGACATCATAACTACAGATAAATGACCTTATCTGTGCTTGTGAGTTAGATTGATGTGGCTGGGAGCTGACGGAACCGACATGGCACGTGACGGCGACGTCGACACCTCCCGAGCGAGGATTCAGTCCTACGTTCCGACCTACCAGAAACAGGAGTGGCAGGCACACGCCGACGAGCTCGACATGAGCCTCAGCGAGTTCGTCAGATCGATGGTACAGGCCGGGAGACGTGGTTTTACTGCCGACTCGATCGAAGACCGGGCGTCGACAGTGGAGAAATCCGGAGAAGGGGAACAATCAGACGCTGACCCCCAGGGTCAGCGCCTGGAAGACCGGGTTCTCTCGACCCTCGCCGACGGCGACAGCTACGAGTGGGACGAGCTGGTCGCCGCAGTGACCGACGACATCGAAGCGCAACTTGACGAGACGCTACAGGAACTGCAAGCGCGCGACGAGATCAGATACAGCGGGCGCGAAGGAGGGTACGTCAAGAAATGAGCGCCGACACCGACGCCGTCGACGCGAGCGAGGACCCGGTGGGCTACTTTCTGGACGATATGACTTACCACGGGAAGACGGATCGGACGCGGGAGTACTACGAGCGCGTGCTCCGGGAGTTCGAGTCCTTCCTCGACAGCGGAGCCCGGCCGGTAGGACTGGCCGAAGCGACCCACCGAGACTGTATGGCGTACGTCCACGGGCTCAGAGACGAGCAGAGTGACTCGACCGTCGCGACGTACGCTTCCTACTTGCATCGGTTCTACGCGTACATGAACGAGGTCGGGACCTTCGAGGAGAACCCGATGGCGCTGGTGATGGAGGAGATGGACGAGACGATCGACACCGACCCCCAGCGCCGAGAGATCCCGATCCCGGCGATGCGGTCGTTCGTCCGGGACATCGGCCATCCCCTGGAGCGAGCGGTCGTCGTCACGCTGTTGAAGACCGGGATGCGTGCGGGCGAACTGTGTAATCTCGACGTTCGTGACCTGCATCTGTCCGAGTGTACGGTCACGGCGGGGACTGCGATTCGACCACAGCTCGAAGAGCGCCCCGACTCGCTGTTCGTCTCGGCCGAGCCGGCGCGTGGCGCGGTCGTCAACGGCGAAGAGCGGACGGCCTCGAACAAGCGAAAGCGGGACACGACGATCCCCGTCGACGCGGAGCTGGGGAGCGTACTCGAACGATGGTTGGCCGTCCGCCCGGATCCGAGATCGACCGCAGAGCCGCTGTTCACGTCGACGAGCGGAGACTGGGGGAAGCGACTCACGCCGGACATGGTCCACCACGTCGTCGAACGCCACGCACGCGACCGCGGCTGGTACCAGGACGGCGGCGACGCGGCCCAGAACGTGACGCCTCACTACTTCAGACACTTCTTCACGACACACCTCCGCGATCGAACGGGTGATCGGGGGATCGTGAAGTACCTGCGCGGCGACG